>Ga0214227_1000042_pt1 | contig 36544 bp, 30 predicted proteins | sample TroBogypolimnion_37_FD_153065 | JGI IMG/M metagenome (GOLD analysis project Ga0214227, IMG submission 153065) | Freshwater microbial communities from Trout Bog Lake, WI - 16OCT2007 hypolimnion | ecosystem: Environmental > Aquatic > Freshwater > Lake > Hypolimnion/Profundal zone | place: Trout...
CTTTGTACATGAATTGTCAGTTGCCAAAAGGAATTTGTCCGGTTGGATGGGATAATTGGCGAAATACTGAAAATGAAAAAACAGCACGCTACATGGAGTTCAATAACACGGGTGAAGGTGCCAATACTTCAGGCAGAACCTGGTCTAGAATCCTTACAAAAAAAGAAGCAGCTGAATTTACATTAGAAAATATACTGAAAGGTTTTGATGGTTGGAGTCCAATAAAATAATTATTAAATTTTAATTTTCAATTTGCAATGAAAATCAAATTTCTTATCTTATTTCTATTTGTTTTTACTTTAACTCAGGCAAAAATCAGAATTTTCACTATCGGCGATTCAACAATGGCCGATTATGATACTATCAAATACAGTGGTGACAAGGAGCAGCGCGGTTGGTGCCAGTTATTTCCGTTGTTTTTAAATGGCGATGTAACGTTGAAAAATACTGCCAAAAACGGTCGAAGCTCCAAGTCCTTTTATTTCGAGGTTTGGAAAACTTTGCGTAATGAGTTGAAATCAGGCGATTATGTTTTTATTCAATTCGGACATAACGACGAAAAGCAAAACGGTATGGATACTGAGGAAAGTGATACAACGGCACGTGGAACAGCTCCTTGGGGTCAGTACAATAAATTTTTGAGATTGTATGTGAATGAAATTCGCGACCGTGGAGCAATTCCAATTTTGTTTACTCCAGTCGTTCGAAGGTATTTTAAAGATGGAAAACTGACTCATAAAGCGCAACATAATTTGTCTGAAATAGGAGGTGATTCAACATTAGATTATGTTGCATCTATGAAAAAAGTTGCAACTGATTTAAAAGTTCCTCTGATTGACATGACTGCTTCTACTAAAAACCTCGTTGAGAGTTATGGTCAGGACAAAGCAAAGGCCCAACTATATATAAAAGCAGATGACACACATTTGAAAAATGAAGGCGCATATCAATTCGCAAAATTAGCTGTTAATGAGTTGATTAAGAATAATTTATTAAATCAAGTTCTCGTTATTAATAAATAATCAATTTTAAAATATAAGAGAAACTGACATTACTTTGCCTTATTTCCCCTGCCTTTTGTACCTATTATAAACAATTTTTGACCGTGATTATCTGTTTAAACAATAGTGGTTTTTTGTTGCCTGTTTTTTTTGTGAAAAATTAAAATCAAAATTGAGTACTTTAATGTAGTTATTTCAAATTTATTTATAATTTTGTCATCGTTAATCTTGAAGGCTTAAAACATGTTCAAATGACACTTCCCTCCTTCCTGCGAAAATTAATTTGGTTTTATCGTGATGGATTTCACGGCATGACTGTCGGTAAAACCTTGTGGATTATAGCATTGATAAAACTTTTTATCATGTTCGTTGTGTTGCGAATATTTTTCTTTCCCAATTACCTTAATTCTCATTTCAAAGATGACCGGAGTAAAGCGAATCATGTCGGTCAGGAATTGATAAATAAAACTCCTTAAATACGGTTTTAATGTGTGAATACGTCATTTCAAAATAATTATCAATTACTTATCAAATCACAAAAAAAATTATGAATCTATTGGATGCTTCATTAGTAGATTGGTCGAGGGCACAATTTGCCATGACCGCTATGTATCACTGGCTTTTTGTGCCACTAACCCTTGGTTTGGGACTTATTATGTCGGTTATGGAAACTTTGTACGTGAAAACGGGCAACGAAGCGTGGAAAAAAGCGACCAAATTCTGGATGACGCTTTTTGGGGTTAATTTTGCTATTGGTGTGGCAACTGGAATTATTCTGGAATTTGAGTTTGGTACAAACTGGTCGAATTACAGTTGGTTCGTAGGCGATATTTTTGGAGCGCCTCTCGCCATCGAAGCCATTCTGGCGTTTTTTATGGAAGCGACTTTTATTTCTATTATGTTTTTTGGTTGGAAAAAAGTGAGTAAGAAATTTCATCTTGCTTCTACCTGGCTTACAGTACTTGGAGTAACTATTTCAGCCTTGTGGATTTTGGTGGCTAATGCATGGATGCAGTTTCCTGTTGGAATGAATTTTAATCCAGATACGGTCAGAAATGAGATGATTGATTTTTGGAGCATCTTACTTTCACCGGTCGCAGTGAATAAATTTTTACACACCGTTATTTCCAGTTGGGTAGTCGGTAGTTTATTTGTAGTTGGAGTCAGTGCCTGGTTTATTTTGAAGAAACGCGAAATTGATTTTGCGCTTAAAAGTATTAAGGTTGCAGCGATTATTGGTTTGATTTCTACTATTTTAGTGGCTTACACAGGTGATGGTTCAGCTTATAATGTGTCACAACGTCAGCCTATGAAATTGGCAGCTATGGAAGGACTTTACAAGGGAAAATACAACATGGGTATCGTTCCTTTTGGTATTTTAAATCCTGAAAAGAAATCTTACAAAGATTCTCTCAACCCGTATTTGTTCAAAATTGAGATTCCAACCATGTTGTCCTTACTTGCTAACAGAGATGCAAATTCCTTTGTACCCGGCATAAAAGACATTCTCGAAGGTGGGTATATCACCCAAAATGGAAATATTGCACTTTCATTTGATGAAAAACATGCACGAGGTAAAGCTGCCATTCAATCGTTGGCAGATTATAGAAAAGCTGTTGCGGCAAAAGACACTGCTGCTGCAAAGATTCATAAAGCTGCTTTGAAGGAAAATTACGCACAATTTGGTTATGGTTATATTGATAAACCTGAAAAAATGATTCCACATTTACCAACTGTTTATTATTCGTTTCATATTATGGTCATGTTAGGTTTTTATTTTATTTTGTTGTTTGCTCTTCTGCTTTATTTTAGTTCGAAGAAAAAAATTGAAAAATCCAAGTGGTTGCTTTGGGTTGGGTTGTTGAGTATTCCGCTCGGTTACGTTGCCAGTCAGTTGGGTTGGGTTGTTGCTGAAGTTGGTCGTCAGCCTTGGGCAATACAGGATGTGTTGCCGTTGAATGCTGCCATTTCAAATATTTCAACCTACTCGGTTAAAATCACATTCTTCTTGTTTCTTGTTTTATTCTCGGCGCTTTTGGTTGCTGAGATTCGTATCATGTTGAAACAGATTAAGAAAGGACCGGCTGTGGAATAATTTTTTAATGATTAATTGGTCTACTATCTTGGCTCTTGATTCTTATATTTAATTTTATAAAAAATACAATTATGATAACATACTCATTTTTACAGCATTATTGGTGGTTTCTTATTTCGCTGTTGAGCGGAATTTTAGCATTTCTTCTTTTTGTTCAGGGTGGACAATCCATGTTATTTTCACTTTCAAAAACAGAAGATGAAAAACGCTTATTAGTCAATGCACTTGGTCGCAAGTGGGAATTCACATTTACTACCTTAGTAACTTTTGGCGGTGCATTTTTTGCATCATTTCCTTTGTTTTATTCTACCAGTTTTGGTGGGGCATACTGGGTTTGGATGGCTATTTTGTTTTGTTTTATCATTCAGGCAGTTTCTTACGAATTTCAAACCAAAGCAGGCAATGTTTTTGGCGTTAAAACATATCGTTCATTTTTATTTGTGAATGGTTTGCTTGGCACTTTTCTCATTGGCGTGGCTATTGCCACATTTTTTACCGGTTCCGATTTCATTGTTGCTAAAGGAAATATTACGCAGCAACTAGCTCCTGTTATCAGTTCGTGGGGAAATGAATGGCATGGGTTGGATGCTTTGTTTACGGTTCGTAACCTGATACTGGGAGTTGCCGTTTTTTTCCTTGCCCGTTCCTTGGCATTACTGTTTTTTGTCAATCGGTTGAATCATGATGTATTGGAAGCTCGCTCTCGAAAATTCCTTTGGTACAATGCCATCCCATTTGTGGTTTTCTTTCTGATTTTCGTTATCTGGACTCTATTTTCCGATGGTTTTACCGTAAATCCAACAACAGGTGTTGTGTCGATGGAAAAGTACAAGTATTTCACTAACTTTATTGAAATGCCCATTGTACTTGTATTATTCCTTTTGGGCGTGGTAGCTGTATTGACAGGTGTAATCGGCACCTGGATTTCGGCAACCTTTAAGAGTGGAATTTGGTTTGCAGGTGTTGGAACTGTAGTAACGGTTTGCAGTTTATTGTTGACAGCAGGATATAATAATACGGCTTATTACCCGGCTACACCGAACCTTCAAAGTTCACTTACTATTTTCAATTCATCGTCAAGCGAATTTACACTCAATGCCATGTCGCTCGTGTCATTATTTATTCCGGTAGTGCTGGTTTATATCTTTATTGCCTGGCGCGCCATGGAAAAGAAACGCATTGATATCGATGATGTGAATGCTGATGATCATGCTTATTAATGAACGAGCACAATAACTGTTTTTTTGCACTTTTCAATTCATTGTCAAGCGAATTTACATTCAATGCCATGTCGTTCGTATCATTATTTAAGTATTTGTAGCACGACTTTAAGTCGTAGCATGAATAAAAAACAACATAGGCGCACTTTTGTAACGTGTGCCAATGCAAAACATACAATCGGCTGAACCTCGTTAGAAAGTTCAGCCGATGCAGTTCAACGACTTTTGAAATTTGTTATTCGCTAACTTTTACTGCTTTAGGGTCGCTTTGCCATAAACCGTGTTTGGTGCAACAAGCCATAGCCACCAGATTCAAATCTTTTGAAGGAACAATATGAAAATCAACTTCGGCATGACCGGGTTTGTTTCCAAGTGTACCGGGAGGGTAATTTGTTTCGGCTAAAAGCGATTCGCCATTCCACAATTGGATGTATTTGATATAATGATCAAAATCATCGGGATGAACGTACTCATTTCCCATTTTTACTTTCACAGTCAGTTTTTCACCTGCTTTTGCTTCATCAGCAACATGAATAAAAGGTGAATGACGGTCGATGTAATCTTTTCTTGCTTCTCTTTCTACCAGACTAATGTCCTGATAACTGTTAACCTTTGGCATAATTTTAGTTTTAAAAAATTTGAATTAATTTATTTTGTATTACTGATTCTTCAAATTTGAAAGTTTTGTTATTCGTTTAAACTCCTTAAATTGTTTTAGTTAGTATCTTTCAGAAACCACTTTCCAATCAACCAAATCCCACAATGCTGCCACATAATCGGCACGGCGGTTTTGATAATCCAGATAGTAAGCATGTTCCCATACATCGAAGGTGAGGAGTGGAGTCAGACCACGGGTTAATGGATTTCCGGCATTGCTTTCTTTTGCAATTGACAATTTTCCATCAACATCTTTTACCAACCACGCCCAACCTGAGCCGAACACAGATACCGCGGCTTTATTGAATTCAGCTTTAAAAGCTTCTAACGATCCAAATGCAGCATCAATAGCTTTTGCCAATTTTTCGGTCGGCACACTACCTTTAACGGGTGTCAATGATAAAAAGTAGAAGTTGTGATTCCAGATTTGAGCAGCATTATTAAATATTGGACCTTCCGATTTTTTTACGATTGAATCTAAATCTGCATTTTCAAACTCAGTTCCTGGAATCATATTATTCAGGTTAGTCACGTAGGTCTGATGATGTTTACCGTAGTGAAAACTAATGGTTTTTTCGCTTATAATTGGTTCCAACGCATTGTGTTCATACGGTAATTCGGGCAAAGAAAATATCATAATTTTAATTTTTAGGCGTTAATAAAATGATTTACTTCTCTCAATTGTTTTCTTTAAACATCAAGGAAGGTCATTTTGTTTATTTATTTGATTAATTATTTCACAAAACTAACAAATAAACTTGCTTTGCTGCAAATTTCTTTTCATCTTTGCACTCAAATTCAAGAATCCAACAAAATTATATAATTAACGCGAAAACTTCAAGGGTGCTTGCGTACAAAACTAAAAATAAAATATGAAAAAGACAATTAAATTAATTCTTGTATCGGCTGTAGTGATATTTGCCGGAACAGCTTGTAAAACTCAGCAGAAAGTAGTAACAGTGCCATCGGGTGCTAAAATTACAGCCACAGCTCCTAAACCGGTAGCAGTTGCTCCTGAAACTGTAACACAACCTACTGTAAGCGAACCTGAAAAAGTGAGAAATGAAAATTTCAGTTTAGTGGATGGTGAGAAAGATGCCTTGCGTTTTAAATACCATGTAGTTGTAGGAAGCTTCTCTAAAAAAGAAAATGCTCAGGGATTGCAGAAAAATCTTGTTTCGGAAGGAAATAAAGCTATTATTGTTGTCAACGAAAAAGGAATGTATCGTGTGTTGATTTCATCATTTAATGATTACAATCAGGCTCATGCTCGTATACGCGAGATTTCGAACAGATTCCCTGATGCTTGGGTTTTAGTACAGAAATAGTAGACCCAACGTAATTATTCAGGAACAAAGAGATTTAGTAAAATTATTTGATTTCTAATTTGGGTGTCCTTGTGACCAAAACATGAAAAAACTCATTTGATGATTTTAATTCACCGAATGAGTTTCTTTATGTGAATTCGTTGATTAGAACAAGAGTGGTTTTCGCTTTTTGGCTTCGTCCAAACTCAATAAATCCGGTTTCTTTGTTTGTTTATCGCGTAGTGCCTGATACTCAACGGCAATGTCAGCTTCATAAGCCACGTGATTAGTTTTACTCATAAGTTGAGCTACCACATGAGTATTTACCGATGCATCTTTTACATACACCACCGGACCTTTATAATTTGGTGCAATTTTTACCGCTGTATGAATCTTAGAAGTTGTGGCTCCACCAATCAACAATGGAATAGTCAGACCAGCTTTTTGCATTTCGGCAGCTACAATGGTCATTTCTTCCAATGAAGGAGTAATCAATCCGCTCAAACCTACAATGTCCACTTTTTCACGAATCGCAGTTTCGATAATTTTATCAGTTGGGGTCATTACACCCAGGTCAATCACTTCAAAATTATTACAAGCCAATACCACGGCCACAATGTTTTTACCAATATCGTGTACATCGCCTTTTACTGTGGCAATCAGGAATTTACCTGCCGATGAACTTTGTCCCGGAACTTTTTGTTTTTCAATTTCAGGTTGAAGAATAGCCACTGCTTTTTTCATGGTGCGAGCTGTTTTTACCACTTGCGGAAGGAACATTTTTCCGTCACCAAACAAGTCGCCAACGATATTCATGCCGCTCATCAGCGGACCTTCAATGATTTCAATAGCCGTATCAAACTGAGTCAGGGCTTCCGCTAAATCTTCTTCCAAGAATTCGCTGATTCCTTTTATTAAAGCATATTCCAATCGACCTTGCAACGGACGTGAACGCCATTCGTCAACTTTTACTTCTTTTTCTTCCGAATTCTGATTCTTGACTTTTTCAGCCAATTCAATCATACGCTCGGTAGCATCAGGGCGGCGATTCAGTACAATATCTTCAACATGAACCAACAATTCCGGTTCAATATCCTGATAAATCTGCAACATACCTGCATTCACAATTCCCATATCCAGACCTTCTTTGATGGCATAATACAAAAATACAGAGTGAATGGCTTCGCGTACCACGTTGTTGCCACGGAACGAGAACGAAAGATTGCTCACACCACCACTTACCTTGGCGTGAGGCAGGTTTTGCTTAATCCAACGGGTAGCATTGATAAAATCAACGCCGTAGTTGTTGTGCTCTTCAATTCCGGTGGCAATAGCCAGTACATTTGGATCGAAAATAATATCTTGTGCTGGAAAACCCACTTTGTCGACCAACAAATGATAAGCGCGGCTACAAATTTGCGTTTTGCGCTCAAAACTGTCAGCCTGGCCTTTTTCGTCGAACGCCATAACTACCACAGCTGCACCGTAAGCGCGAATTTTGCGGGCTTTTGCCAAAAAATCGTCTTCGCCTTCTTTTAAGCTGATTGAATTCACGATACATTTTCCCTGTACACATTTCAATCCGGCCTCGATAACTTCCCATTTCGAAGAGTCAATCATAATTGGAATACGCGAAATTTCCGGCTCAGATGATAGATAATGAAGAAAAGTAACCATTTCCTCCTTCGATTCTAACATGGCATCGTCCATGTTTATGTCGATAACCTGCGCACCATCTTCCACTTGTTTGCGGGCAATGCTGAGTGCTTCTTCGTATTTTTTCTCGTTGATTAAACGTAAAAACATACGTGAACCGGCCACGTTGCAACGCTCACCAATGTTGACGAACAACGATGAATTGTCTATTTCAATTTCTTCAAGTCCGGAAAGTTCCAGTTTAGTGGAAGCAGTGGCAGGTCTTCTAACCTCTGCATCTTCAATCAAAGCCTGATAAGTGGCTATATGGTCAGGTGAAGTGCCACAGCAACCGCCAATAATATTGACCAGTTTCTCGTTGAAATATTCTTTTACCTGAACAGCCATCATTTCGGGCAATTCATCGTACTCGCCAAACTGGTTTGGTAAACCGGCGTTTGGGTAAGCACTTACGAACCAGGGAGAATGAGCACTTATTTCTTGTAAGTATGGTTTTAAATCTTTTGCACCAAACGAGCAGTTGAGTCCGATGGACAATAAATTGGCATGACTAATCGACGCTAAAAATGCACGAATTGTTTGTCCCGAAAGTGTACGACCACTTGTATCAGCCACTGTTGCCGAAAGCATTATTTCAACACGTTTACCAAGTTTTGCCATAGTTTCTTCGGCTGCAAAAATTGCTGCTTTAGCATTTAAGGTGTCGAAAATAGTTTCAATCAATAGTGCGTCAACGCCACCTTCAATTAATGCCAGAATTTGTTCTTTGTAGGCTGCCACCAAGTCGTCGAAACTTACTGCGCGAAAAGCAGGATTGTTTACGTCGGGCGACATGGAGGCGGTTTTGTTGGTTGGACCAACAGCACCGGCCACAAAACGTGGTTTTGCCGGATTCTTAGCAGTGTATTCGTCGGCAGCCTGACGGGCAAGCTTTGCACCTTCGAGGTTGATTTCTCGAATCAACGCAGCCATGCCATAATCCTCCATTGAAATTGCCTGCGCATTGAAAGTGTTGGTTTCAATAATATCCGCACCTGCTTCAAGGTAGGCAACATGAATCGATTTGATGATGTCAGGTTGAGTAAGCACCAACAAATCATTATTGCCTTTCACAAGGTTTGACCACTGCGCAAAACGTTTGCCACGATAATCGGCTTCAGTCAGTTTGTGGCGTTGTATCATTGTTCCCATCGCTCCATCAAGGACTAAAATGCGATGTTCAAGTTCTGTTCTTAAGTTCATTGTTTATAGTTTGAGCTGCAAAGATAATGCTAATCAATTCATAATTCATAATTCGTAATTCATAATTTTGGTGTTTTATGCAGATTATTAGCTCTATTAGGTATCTTCGGGTTTTATAAAGGTAGAAAAAAGACGCAATAGAAAAAATCTAATGCGTCTTTAATTATGAATTATGAATTCTCAACTATGCATTAATTAATCCTTTTCCGGTCATTTCTTTTGGTTGTGGAATGCCCAAAATCTGACAAATAGAAGGGGCAACGTCGGCCAAAATACCGTTTTGAACTTTTGCATTTTTGTTTGCCGTAACATAAATAAATGGAACAGGATTCAATGAGTGAGCGGTATTTGGTGAACCGTCGGCATTTTCAGCAAAGTCAGCATTTCCGTGGTCGGCAATAATAATTACTTCGTAGTCGTTGGCTTTAGCTGCTTCAACAACTTCTTTTACGCAGTTGTCAACTGTAATTACCGCTTTTTGAATAGCTTCGTAAACGCCGGTATGGCCAACCATATCACCATTTGCAAAGTTCAGTGCTACGAAATCGTATTTTTGAGTGTTTAGCGCGGCTACCAATTTGTCAGCCACTTCGGGAGCACTCATTTCAGGTTGCAAATCATAAGTTGCAACTTTAGGCGAAGGAACTAAAATGCGGTCTTCGCCTTCAAATTCGCTTTCACGACCGCCAGAGAAGAAGAAAGTTACGTGAGCAAATTTTTCAGTTTCGGCAATACGCAATTGCTTCATGCCAAGGTTTGAAATATATTCTCCAAGCGTGTTTTGCACATTATCTTTGTCGAATATTACGTGTAAACCTTTATAACTTGAATCGTAAGGAGTCATACAATAAAATTCCAATGGAATAGTATGCATTCCAGCCTCCGGCATATCAGTCTGAGTCAAAACTACTGTCAATTCTTTAGCGCGGTCGTTACGGTAGTTGAAGAAGATAACCACGTCGCCGGCTTCGATAGTTGCCAATGGCTTTCCTGCTGCATCAACAGCAACAATCGGATTGATAAATTCATCGGTTACACCTGCATCGTAGGATGTTTGCATAGCATCAACCGCATTCGTAACAGGAGTTCCAATGCCATTTACCAATAAATCGTACGCCAGTTTCACACGTTCCCAACGTTTATCACGATCCATCGCATAGTAACGACCAACTATTGAAGCTATTTTAGTAGTTGTCTCAGTTGTATAATTGTCAAGTTGTTCGATGAAACCTTTTCCGCTTTTTGGATCAGTATCACGACCGTCCATGAAGCAATGAACATAAGCTGGAGTGTTGTATTCTTTAGCAATGTCAACCAGTTTCAGCAAATGGTCAAGCGAACTATGTACACCTCCGTCGGAAACTAATCCAAGGAAATGAATATTCTTTTTGTTGTCGCGGGCGTATGAATATGCACTTATTACTTCTGGATTCTGATAAATGCTGTTGTCTCGGCAAGCGATGTTGATTTTTACCAAATCCTGATAAACAACACGTCCTGCACCAATATTCAAGTGACCTACTTCTGAGTTACCCATTTGACCTTCGGGAAGACCAACATCTTCACCAGAGGCTAATAACTGTGAATTTGGATAATTAGCCACCAATGAATCTATATAAGGTGTAGGTGTGCTGTAGATAACGTTTGAATGGTTTTTGTTACCAATTCCCCAGCCATCCAGGATCATTAATAATGCTTTTTTACTCATTTTATTCTGAATTTTATAATTTTATATTTATTTTCCCTCTCCTTCGGTTCGAGGGTAGGGGTGAGGTCTTTCGGGCTGCAAAATTACTCAAAAATTTATGTTTTTCAGTGACTTTACTACTTGTTTTTCATAGGTTTTTTCAATTGCCTTATTGCTTCATTTGAACATTGATACATTTGCCCTATCTTTGCGTACTTAAAAATGTGATTCAATGTTTATTGTACTTGCTTTTATGTTTGTCGGCATAGTTACCGGCTATCTGTGCCGAAACCGCAAAATCCGGTTTGAGAATCGATTCATTCTAACGCTTATCTGGGTGTTATTGTTTTTGCTGGGACTGGAAGTTGGAAGGAATGATAATGTTGTGCGAAAGTTTGCGTCACTTGGTTTGGAAGCGGCTGTTATCGCCCTGGCAGCTACACTTGGCAGTATTCTGACAGCTAAATTGTTGTGGAAACCCCTCCAAGCTCCCCCAAAGGGAGGCTTAAAATACTTTTTCAAAAAAAATGCTAATAGAAAGTCTCACTTGAGGGATTTAGGGAGTTTATGAAAGGAAGTTTAATCATACTGTCATTTTTTGCAACAGGTATACTGCTTGGTCTGTTTCGCTGGATTCCTGCCTCTTGGGCAAGTAGCAATATGAGTTTTTATGTATTGTGCGCTTTGATGTTTTCTGTTGGGTTTAGTATTGGTCATCAGCCTGATACCATCAAGCAATTTCGCAAAATTCATTCACGAGTTCTCTTTCTGCCACTCACTACCATTGTAGGAACTTTTGCAGGTGTGTTGGTTGTTAGTATTTTCTTTAAGCACTCAGCGGCTGAGTTGCTGGCTGTAGGTTCAGGTTTTGGTTATTATTCATTATCGGGAATTCTTATTACTCAATATAAAGGTGCCGAATTGGGTACAATAGCCTTGTTGACCAATATCATGCGTGAAGTTCTTACACTCCTTTTTGCACCGCTCATGGTTCGTTGGTTTGGAAAATTAGCTCCCATTGCCGCCGGAGGAGCAACCACGATGGATACTACTTTCCCCATTATTGTCCGTACCTCGGGCAAAGAATTCTCCATTGTCTCTATTTATAGCGGATTTGTGATGGATTTTTCTGTGCCGTTCTTGGTAACTTTGTTTTGTTGTTTGTAGGTTTGTATTCAAAAATTTACAACTATACAATAATTTGTAAGGTAAAAGCCTCATCCTCATCGATTAATTTTGTACTTTTGCAAAAAAATTAAAACAATATGACTTTCGATATCGTTATAATAGGCTATTTGGCAGGTTTTTGCACAGCAATAGCTCAGTTTCCACAAGCCATAAAAGTAATTCGTACCGGTGAAACACACAGTATTTCGGTGGGTATGTACGCAATAATGACTTTTGGAATTTTGTTGTGGTTTTTGTATGGTGTATTTTTAGAAAATTGGCCTATGATACTTGCAAATGGCGTTTGTCTGCTTCCTTCACTCTACATTTTACACATTACATTTCGGAATATCAAGCGATTAAAAAAAGAAAATATATGAAACGAATTCAGATAATTAATGGTCCCAACCTGAACTTGCTCGGTAAACGTGAGCCGACCGTTTATGGTAACAAAACTTTTGAATCGTACTTTCAGGAGCTTAAAATACTTTTTCCAGACGCACAACTTGATTATTTTCAATCAAATACTGAAGGAGAACTGATTAATAAAATTCATGAAATTGGCTTTTCGTATGACGGTATCGTGTTGAATGCCGGTGCTTATACACATACTTCCATTGCTATTGCCGATGCCATTCGTTCCATTACCGCGCCTGTACTCGAAGTGCATATTTCCAATGTATTTCAGCGGGAAGAGTTCCGCCATCACTCTTATTTATCCGAAGTTTGTAAAGGTTGTATTGTCGGTTTTGGACTGGATTCGTACCGATTGGCAATTGATGCAATGTTGCATTTCTGAATAATTTTTGAAATGCAATGTAAATCTCTCCTAAAAATAAATTAGTTTTTAAAGTTTTCATAAAAAATTGTATGTCTAAATCAACCAAAATTGTTGCAACAATTAGCGACAAAAACTGTGAAGTGGATTTTATCCAGGCTCTTTTTGACGAAGGAATGAACGTAGTGAGAATGAATTCGGCTCATTTACAAGCCGATGGGTTCTTAAAAATCATTCGAAATGTGCGGGCTGTGAGCAATCAAATTGCTATTTTGATGGACACGAAAGGTCCTGAAGTGCGTACTACCATTGCCCAAAACGATGAAATTGAATTGCATACCGGCGATGTGGTTAAAGTCGTTGGAAACCCCGAGTTAACATCTACAAGAGATTGTATCGCTGTAAATTATCCTCATTTCGTTCGGGATTTACATATCAACGATGATATACTTTTTGATGATGGCGAAATAGATTTAAAAGTTGAATCGAAAGATGACGACGCATTGTACTGCAAAGTACTGAATGATGGTGTATTAGGAAGCAGGAAAAGTGTCAATGTGCCCGGGGTACGCATTAATTTGCCATCGCTTACCGAAAAAGACCGCAAGAATATTCTTTTTGCCATTGAAAACGATCTGGACTTTATTGCTCATTCATTTGTGCGTAACAAACAAGATTTACTTGATATTCAACAAATTTTAGATGAACATAACAGTCCTATTAAGATTATTTCGAAAATTGAAAATCAGGAAGGTGTTGATAATATTGATGAAATTTTGCAATACACCTACGGTGTAATGATTGCCCGGGGTGATTTGGGCATAGAAGTTGCACAGGAAAAAATACCAGGTATTCAACGCCGATTGATTCGAAAATGCGTGGTTGCCCGCAAACCGGTAATTGTAGCAACTCAAATGCTTCACACGATGATTAAAAATCCTCGCCCAACCCGTGCCGAAATTACCGACATTGCCAATGCCATTTATTACCGAACCGATGCGCTGATGCTTAGTGGCGAAACTGCTTATGGAAAATATCCGGTTGAAGCAGTTCGCACCATGGCAAAAGTAGCTGCAGAAGCAGAAAAAACCAAACTGTCTGAAAACGATATTCCTGTGAAAATCAGTACAGACAATATTACCTCCTTTTTGGCAAATGCAGCGGTTGATGCCAGTGTTAAATTAGGAACAAAAGCAATTATAACCGACACATTCAGTGGTCGAACAGCTCGTCATCTGGCTGCATATCGTGGAACAAACCCGATTTTAGCTATTTGTTATCACGAACGCTCTACCCGCGAATTAGCTTTATCTTATGGTGTTTTTCCCCTGTTTCAGAAAGAAAAAGGAAACACCCAACAGTATTTTATTGCCGGTTTAAAAGAATTGATCAACAAAGGTTTACTCAAATCCGAAGATTTTGTATGTTACCTAAGTGGTAGCTTCGGAGAAGGATTTGGAACAACTTTTTTAGAAGTAAATCAAGTAGAGAAAATCTTCGAATCGCGTGGAAAGTACTTGCTTCCAAACTTCTGATACAACAAAATGCTAGCTATTTTACACTCGTCCGGATTAACAAACTTTAATTGATCCGCTTTTAAACCCTTTGACCTATTAGTTGTCTTAAGGAATTGTTTGACGAATTACACTCAATATTTAAAAAATTATATCGCAAATGAAAAAGTTTTTTTCGATTTTTCTGTTTTTTGCAATGACATTACCATTACTTGCCAGTAGTGGAATTAAAGGAACTATTGTTGACGCTCAGGATCAGTCTACGCTCGACTTCGTAAATGTAGCACTGTTTAAAAAGGGTTTAAAAACACCGGTTGTTGGAGTTACGACTGACAATAACGGAACATTCAATATTCCTTCGGTCGATAATGGAAACTACTTACTCCGAATTAGCTATGTAGGTTTTAGCACCGTAAGTCTACCTGTAACAGTTGCCGGAAAGTCGGTTGATCTTGGTACTATTAAGCTGGTTGATGACAGCAAAACATTGGCTGAGGTTGAAGTAGTAGGTCAGGCTTCCAATATGCATTTCGAAGTGGATAAAAAAGTGTTTAATGTTGATCAGAATATTTCGGCTGCAGGTGGTTCTGCTTCTGATGTTTTGAAAAACATACCATCTGTAACGGTTGATAATCAAGGAAATGTGGCTCTTCGCAACGACGGGAATGTACAGGTGTGGATTAATGGAAAAGCTTCTGGATTGACAGCCGACAATCGTGCTCAGGTGCTACAACAAATGCCCGCCGAAAACATAGCGTCTATTGAAATTATGGATAATCCATCTGCAAAATACAGCCCCGAAGGTTCTGCCGGAATTATTAATATCGTAATGAAAGAAAACCACAAAGCGGGTTATTATGGCAGTGTTTCGGGTGGATTGACATACCCTGATGGCGGAAAGATAGGGCAAAACTTAGGTGCCAGCATTAATTACAGCAGTAGCAAAGTGGATGCTTATATGAATTTAGGATATAGAGCCATGTCGTTTCAGGGTGGTGGAACAACAAACCGCAAAAATTATATAGGGAATGACACAACTCTCTTAACTCAAACCAACAAGATGATAACTGCATTTTCGGGACTTTTCCTGCGTGCCGGAATTGATTATCATTTAACTTCCAAAAACACGTTGAGTTTTTCCGGTTTCGGAATGGCGGGTACAGGAACGCAAAATACAAGTATTAATTATTTGTTGACAAATGATATGTTGAACTCAACAAATCCTTTGCGAAATTATAGCCAAATAAATGCAGGTACCGGTGACCGACCAAGTTATAATATAGATTTAAGCTTTAAGCATGATTTCAACAAAAAAGGTTCGAGTATTATTGCTGATGTAAACTATTCGTCACACAAACGGGATGGAAACGGCACGTATGTTCAAAATGATATTTTGAATCACAAAGACACTATTTCTAATCTGTCACAAGGAACGGTAAGCAACAACAGACAGCTCGAATTCAAACTCGATTATACAAACAAATTAACCCAAGACAGCAAATTGGAAGCAGGCTGGCAAAGCGATTTCGGAAACAGATTAAGCGGAACTACGGGTTTTGACAATCTACATAACCTCGATATTCCATCCTATTATGACAGCTTTAATTATAACGAACAAATTCATGCCGGATATGTAACGTATGGCAACAAATTCGGAAAATTGAATTTCCAGCTGGGGTTGCGCGGCGAACTTTTATTGAAACAATATTCTGATACCACGGAAGTGGGAACTACTAAAGTGGTAGAGGTAAGTGAACAAAAACATTTTTTTCATATATTTCCAAGCTTATTTCTATCATATAGCCTGCCAAACAATGGTGAGTTGCAGTTCAATTACAGTAATAGGGTAAACCGACCACGCGGACAGCAAATTAATCCCTTCAGAAACTATTCCGATTCAACAAATATTACCTACGGTAATCCTAATTTGGCACCACAATACTCAACAGCTTTGGAATTGAATTATATCAAAACATGGGGAGCACAAACTCTTTCGACATCGATTTACACACATTTCACCGACAATGTGGTGCAGAGCGTTCATTTTCTACAAAATGGAGTTATGCAAAGCACTTATTTGAATGTGTCGAAATCGCAGAATACCGGTTTAGAGTTGATTTCAAAAAATCGGGTGTTGAGATTTATGGATTTGACCACCACATTGAATCTGTATTACAGCAAATTGGATTCTTCAACCTATGTAAACCCTTATAATTCAAGTGTCATAATTCCAATTTCAGGACAAACTAATTTTTCGTGGACTGCTAATGTGATGGCTAATTTCATGTTGAGCAAAACATTCTCCGGACAAATCACTGCTGAATATGCGTCACCACAATTGATAGCACAAGGAACTGCAAATGCAACTTATTCCATCGATTTTGGGGTTCGTAAATCCTTACTCGACCGCAAATTGAACGTGAGCCTGAACGTGCGCGACTTACTGAATTCGGATCGAAACTATCAAACAACTGCCGGAACAGGATTCTCACAAACCACCTCTTCCTATTTCCACGGGCGTATGATTGGACTGACAGTCAGTTACAGTTTTGGAAACATGAAACCAAAACAAGCTGTCATGAAAAAACAAACTGCTGCTCCCGATATGATGGATAATGGGGATTGATGGAGTTGAAAATGTATATTTAAAGGAAAAGCACAAGAAATTGTGCTTTTTCTTTTAGAATCAATGTTGTTAGCCCAACAACCTATGACGTCAACTTTACAACCAATAATGCCAATACGCCTTGCTGGCTTTTCTGATTCGAAATTTCAGTAAATTCTTCATCTCCGATTTCAATGATTTCATCCGCTTTATAGTTGTTCATCTGAAGCCCCATATCGTTGAACTACGGGGCCAGTTGGTTTATGGCCAGATGAATTATTTTATTTTCTGCTTTTTGATAAAATTGACATTCTGTTGAAATAATACAGCTTTTTACTGAAACTTTTTTTCTTTGGCTTATTCCTTTTCTATTTTTACAACATAATTTTAATAAGATTAGCATGAAAAAAAATACTTGTATATCACCATCTTTTTTCTTTCATTTTATGTCAGATTAATAGCTCAGAATTCTATATCTGAAGTTCTTATTCCGGGTGGAGAGTTCCAAATGGGCGATCACTATGGATACAATGACCCCACCCATCCGAGTGATGAAATTCCGTTACATATGGTTCGGTTAGATTCACTTTATATGGCAACCTACTTGACAACGAATCAACAGTATTGCGATTACCTGAATTCAGCCAAATTAAAAGGTCTTATAGAAGTACGGAATAAGAAAGTATATGCTGTGGGCGATACAACAGTGTATTACTTGACGAATCAGTTTTTATCCTATTACAGTATCAGCTGGAACGGAACCACTTTTTCGGTAGCTGATTTTCGGGCAAACCATCCTGTAGTGGGAGTTCAGTGGGCCGGTGCTGTAGCATATTGCAACTGGTTGAGTCAGGGAAACGGGCTTTCTACCTGTTATACTCTTTCAACGGGAAACTGCGATTTCACAAAAAACGGCTATCGTTTACCCACCGAAGCGGAATGGGAATTTGCCGGAAGAGGTGGAAATTATAATCCCTATTACATCTTCCCTTGGGGAAATGATACTATTAATCATAGCATTGCCAACTGGCCCGGCTCCGGCGACCCTTATGAAACAGGTCCTTATCCATGGACAACTCCGGTAGATTTTTACGATGGAAAGCTAAAACTGAAATCAACCTATAACTGGCCGGGCAGTCAAACAAGTTACCAAACCGCTAATGGAGTTAATGCATACGGACTGTATGACATGTCGGGTAATGTGTGGGAATTTATTAACGACTGGTACCTAACAAATTATTATGCTGCAAGTCCGTATCTGAATCCTCCCGGACCTACCTCCGGCAGTCTTATGCCCGATGGAAAACCCTGCCGTGGAATGCGTGGTGGGAACTGGTGGAGCGGCACAAACGGATGGTCAAGAGTTTCAAATCGCGATCCGTCCTATTACCGTGGACCCGGAAACGATTGGTTTCATGTAGGTTTTCGGGTAGCCCGCTACGCACATAGAAATACAACGGGAATCAATGACGTAGCTGCAAGCACCATACATGTTGAAAACTCTCCGAATCCATTTAATACTGAAACTGCGATTTCATATACTTTACCCGGAGAAGAAAAAGTTACAGTAAAAGTCTTTAATGCACTCGGGCATGAAATGGCAACGCTGGTCGACGAAACTCAGAATGAAGGAGTCCATACCGTACACTGGAGTAGCCAGAATCAAAGCGCAGGAATCTATTTATGTCAACTGATGGCAGGAAATCAGCATTCCAGCATCAAAATGGTATTAATCAAATAATCAGGGAGGAAACAAAGTATGATTAAAAAATCTGTTATTGCAACCATCTGTTTAATAAGCTTTCATATCGTTTCGTTGCAATTAAATTCACAAACACGCACGGTGGGCTTATTTCTGAATGACACCACACAAGCTTCGAAAGGTTATACCCTATTGTCGCCCATGCAGAGCACATCCACCTATTTAATCAACAATGATGGCAGAGTGGTTCATAAATGGTCGAACAGCAAATATACTCCGGGGCGCTCGGTATATTTACTTCAGAACGGACACTTATTACGCACAGGTTCCGTACGCAATGATTCCGTTTTTACAGGGGGTGGTGATGGTGGAAGAATTGAAGAATTTACATGGGGCGACACGCTGGTCTGGAGTTTCAATTATTCAAGCACTACTTACACGGCACATCACGACATACGCCGTTTGCCCAATGGAAACATTCTTGTTCTTGCCTGCGAAAAAAAATCGTTGAACGAGATGATGACTGCAGGATTTGATTCCAGCCGGTTTCAGTCCGATCTTCTTACCCGAAAATATATTATGCCTGAATACCTCGTTGAAGTACAACCTACCTATCCTTCGGGTGGAAATATTATTTGGCAATGGCATGTCTGGGATCATTTAATACAAGACTTTAACCCTGCAAAACAAAACTACGGAGTAGTAAGAAATCATCCGGAGCTGGTTTGTACGCTCGGTTCGCTGGATTCTGTAGGCGGAGGTGGCTCACAACCCATTTTTTGGAATCATGCCAATGCCATTGATTATAACTCAAAATTCGACCAAATCATTATCAGTTGCCGAAACAGCAGCGAGATATGGGTTATTGATCACTCCACCACTACGGCTGAGGCTGCTGGTCATACAGGAGGTAAATACGGGCAGGGTGGCGACCTGCTCTATCGCTGGGGAAATCCGAAATGCTACCGCATGGGCACCTCGGCCAACCAGAAACTTTTTCAGCAACATAATGTTTCCTGGATTGATTCAACAAGCACAGGTGGAGGTGATATGCTGTGTTTCAATAATGGTGAAGGACGTAAATACACAAGCGCAGATCAGTTCACTCCGCCGGTTGATAGCCGTGGATTTTATTCCCGTGAAGCAGGAAAGGCCTTTGGCCCGTCGAATCTGACATGGACATATGCGGCGACTCCTCCTACGTCATTCTATTGTACCGACCTGGGTGGCGCAGCCCGTTTAACCAATGGAAATACCCTACTGTGTAACGGAATTGTCGGACAACTTTTTGAAGTAACTCCGGACGGACAGACCGTTTGGAAATATGTAAACCCCATTGTACCCAAGGGACCGTTAAACTGGAATGATGTTATTCCGACTGACCCGAATGCCCAGGGACAATTGTGGAACGAAGTGTTCAGGGCACAACGGTATGCACCCACCTATCAGGGTTTGGTTGGACGAACTCTGACACCCGGCAATATACTGGAAATCAATGTTACAGGTATTGAAGAAACAGCAACTAATCCGCTGAATTCACTCCGTATTTACCCCAATCCATTTCAGACAACAAGCACCATTCATTTTGAATTGCAAGATGCTGGTCCTGTGAAATTGGTGCTGTATGATTTTTTCGGACGGGAACTGGTCGAACTGCTTAATGAACAGAAAACAGCAGGGATTTATACGGTGAACTATAATGCAACAGGACTTCCTTGTGGGATTTATTTATGCACACTGACTGCTGATGGAAGCTCAACAAGCCAGAAACTGATGATTCTGCGATAATTAGACAGGTGTTAAATCACTGCTCGGTTATTCGAATTCTGATTTCTCTGTTAATTGTTTAAAACAATTCTACGGTTAGTTCCGGTATGGAATCGGCTGACTTTTTTGTTGATAATGAGTGTAGATGGAATGTCTTTCAGTTCTTCTTTTTCTGAACTAGAAAGTAGATTCCAGGTTGGATAACTGATAAGCATAAAACTTTGTTTTGAAAGTATGCTTGCATTTAAGCGAGTAGCTTTGTTTACTTTTACCTCACCCGGAAATTGTTGACGTAAATCCAGTATTCCATCCCGAATTATTTGACTTGTTGTCGATAGTTTATTTAGGTCAATAATATTAATCGTTACCTCGTTGTTGTTTCGGATTAGGCGACGGGCATAGCGTAACAAGAATTCATCCGATTCGCTTTGAAGCAAAACAAGAGTAGATGTAATACTTGTAAAACCACGATTCACAAATACACCCACGCTGCAATTGCTGTTTTCGATAAAATGGCGTGTTTTATCTTTTATAAGTGAACCGGGGTAGAAAAATGTCTGTTGTTTGGAAATATTATTGATAATCCGGTTGAGCCACGTAATATTCGAAAAAATAGAACTTTCCTTGAAAAACGGTATTCCCGAAAGCGACAGACCGGCACCCACCAATAGAAAATCAAAATTATTATGATTAGCTGATTTTGTTATTCCAGATTCAATATTATCTGTTACTTTGTACTCGGTTGTAATGGGTATGCTTAACACCTCAGCTTCGTCTTTAATTCCCTTAAAACTTTCGACTGAAAATTGTTCTCCATAAATCGGATTAGTATCTGTGCCGGGTGTGATATGCAAAACAGTTACTGCTAAACTATTTTTCGTTCCATCTAAAACTGTTTTTGCAACATTGAGCAGAGCTTTTCCATTTTCAGGATTACCCAACGCGATAAGTGCTTTGAAAATCCCCTGAGTTTGCTGAATAATATATTCTTTTTCGATATCTTTTTCAGGAAATAGTCGGTTGATTATGGACAATACGGGTGTTGTCATAAAAGTAGTAACTAATGCCATGATAACCAACATAACAAATATTGCAGGTGGGAAAATTTTCATTTCATAGCCGATGTTTAAGACAATTAACTCCATTAACCCACGGGTATTCATCAAAACGCCCAAAGAAAGGCTATCTTTCCAGGTTTCCCCCAAAATGCGGGCTGTAAATGCACCCCCGATAAATTTTCCACTAATAGCAACTGCAATAAAAATAGCACAAATCTCCCATAGGTAAGGTGTGTTGAGTAACCCTATTTGTGTTCGCAATCCTGTAAATACAAAAAACAAAGGTAAAAGCAATGTTACCGACACATCTTCAATTTTTTCAATAACCAATCGACGGAAGTTTGGAAGTTGAGGCATAACAACTCCTGCCAGAAATGCACCAAAAAGTGCATGAATACCAATGACTTGTGTCACAAATGAAGAAACAATCAGAATCAGTAATAAAAATGCGATAATGCTTTTATTCAATACTTCGCTGTTGCTGTAGATTTCGCCAACCCGCTTTAAAAATGGTCGGATAATCAACAACATAATTAAAACATACAGGATAGAAAAGCCAATAGTATAGACCGAACTTAAAAAACTTCCTGTTTTAGCAATGGCAATGGCTGCCGCTAAAATACACCAGGCTGTTACATCGTTAATAGCAGCACTGGCAATAGACATCGTTCCAAGATGGGTTTTGGTTAGTCCTTTTTCCTGTACAATTCTTGCGAGCACGGGAAAAGCTGTTATACTCATGGAAATGCCTGTAAACAAGGCAAATGAAAGAAAATCAGTTTGTGATGAAGCAAATTCCTGATAGACAAAATATGCTAATATCATTCCAAAGAAATAAGGAATCACAATACTGGCATGACTCACTACAAAAGTAACCCCCATTCTTTGACGTAAAGTGCCTAGATTCAAATCCATGCCAATAGTAAACATAAATAAAATCAGTCCAACCTGACTTAAAATGTATAAATTTCCGAGCGAATTGGCGGCAAAAAGAAAATGAAATGCCTGTGGGTAAAAGTAACCCAGTAAAGATGGCCCTAAAATAATGCCAGCTAAGATTTCACCAATTACAGTTGGTTGTCCTATTTTCTTAAAAAGATAACCAAAAATGCGGGAAACGAAAAGAATAGAAATAATTTGCAATAATAGCATGGAAGCCGGCTCAACCAAATTGTGCAAAATTGATGTCTTAAACATTTCGAAGCTGTCACCCTGATTAACTGCATGAATTTTTAGGGTAGAGATAGACTGAAAGGTTTTCCCTTTTTGAATCAGAAAATATGAAAAAACACAGAATAAAATCAACATCAAAGCGTATAAAAGCCATGTTCTCAGGTGCGTGTTTTTCATTTTACTCTTTAATTTGTCTTTGAAGCTACAAAGATAGTGTTTTTTTTGATTGGTAGTAATTCGTTTTTTACTGAAAATACTTACTTTTAAACCCCTTTTTGTTTATATGCGTTTAATTCATTTACTTTGTATCCCCTAATAAATCATATTTTTTAGGGTAAGATGTCTTTTTGATAAAATGTTTTGATATGCAGATTAATTTTATTTTTTGGATTGGCTTTTTTGCCTTTGTGGTGTTGATGTTATGTCTTGACCTTTTTGTTTTTCACAAAAAAAACAAAGAAGTAAAAATTAAAGAAGCTTTGTTGTGGAGCTTGTTTTGGATTGTTTTGGCTATCGTTTTTAATGCCGGAGTGTATTATTTATTGGGAAAAACCAAAGCAGTAGAATTTTTGACCGGTTACCTGATTGAGGAGTCATTGAGCGTTGATAATTTGTTTGTTTTTATTCTTATTTTTGGCTTTTTTAAAATAGAATCTAAATACCAGCATAAAATTTTGTTTTGGGGAATAATAGGCGCTATTATTATGCGCGCTGTCTTTATATTTGCTGGTGTGGCGCTTATTCACCAATTTAATTGGATTATGTATGTTTTCGGTGTGTTTTTAGTGTACACCGGTGTAAATTTAATATTCGAGAAAGAAGATAATGAATACAATCCGAACAATAACTTTTTTATAAAATGGTTTAAAAAAGTGTTTCCGGTGACAAGTGATATGTCGGGACCCGAATTTTTTATTCGCAAAAACAGAATTTTATATGCCACTCCATTTTTTATAGCATTGTTGGTTATCGAAGCTTCCGACCTGATTTTTGCTGTCGATTCTATTCCTGCTGTGCTCTCTGTTTCGAAAGATCCATTTATCGTTTATACATCCAATATATTTGCAATTTTGGGATTGCGATCGCTGTATTTTGCGTTGAATGGTATTATGTCGTATTTTCATTACCTGAAATATGCGTTGTCAGGCATTCTTACTTTTATTGGGTTGAAAATGTGTGTGAACGAACTCTCTGCGCAATTTGACTGGGGTTTTAGCATTTCAAACTTTGTATCACTTGCTGTTATTGTCACATTTCTCACTGTTTCCATTTTGATGTCTGTAGCATTGAAAAAAAAGTAAGTTTCTATTGCTTCAACGATAATTTTCTGAGCACCGGATTTATTTTAGCTGTCACAGCGACTACCAGTAAGGTCATTATTCCACCAAAAGCCACTGATGGAATTAACCCCATCAATTTAGCGGTAACTCCCGATTCGAAAGCACCCAGTTCATTGGACGAACCTATGAAGATGCTGTTGACAGATCCCACACGACCGCGCATGTGTTCAGGTGTGTAAAGTTGTAAAATAGTTCCACGGATAACTACACTAACATTATCGAACAATCCACTCAGAATTAAAAGAACTGCCGATAACCAGAAAATAGTTGAAAATGCAAATCCAATCATGCAAATGCCAAAAGCTGCCACGCTGAATAAAAGTATTTTTCCACTATTATGAACAGGAGGGTTAAACATTAGGTAAAACGACATGAAAATAGCTCCTATTGCCGGACAAGCACGCAGAAATCCGAGACCTTCAGGGCCTACATGCAATATGTCGCAAGCATAAACCGGCAACAAAGCCACTGCGCCCCCAAACAGCACTGCAAACATATCGAGCGAAAATGCACCAACTAATTCAGGCGATTTTAATACAAATCGTATTCCTTCGGCTATGCGGCTTATTATATCTTCTTCGGCTGATTTAACAGCTATCAAAATACGTTTAATTCTTACTCTACTAATCATGATTAGCGAAACAAGGTAAAGTCCGAAAACACAAGAATACGTTATGGAAGTACTTGTGAATCCATAAATCAAACCACCTGCTGCTGGTCCCATAACTGCAGCTATATGCCAGGTTGCGCTGTTCCAGGTTGCAGCGTTGGCATATTCTTTTTTGTCGACCATTTGTCCAAGCAAAGCTGTATTGGCCGGCATAAGTATGCCACGTGAAAGCCCGGTCAGAAAAATAGTGATAAAAATGGGCCACACACCGAATCGTTGGTAGGAATGAAACGACTCAATACTATAAAGCATCAATACAGCCGACCCGATAAGTAACAGAAAGGTTGTAAAATAGACAATCTTTTTTCTGTCCCACAAGTCGACATAATGCCCAGCAAAAAGTGCAATCGAAACCTGAGGAATTACTTCTACCAATCCTATCAATCCCAACCAAACTACATTGTGTGTGAGGTAATACATTTGCCAACTAACAATCACCGATTGCATAAGTGTGGCAGTAGTCATAAAAAAACGATAACCCAGAAAAAACCTGAAATTGCGATTTCGAACCGCAGTGAAAGCTACACTTGAAAGTAACCTGTTAACCATTTGCCCATCTTTTTGTTTCGAATGCAAAAGTACGGAATTATTTTTTAATCATTTAAAGTTTCAATTGAAGGATGAGAAATAAGTGTTAGTTCAAAAGTGAAAAGCCAACTAATTCTAAATTTTCGAGAACTATAATAACTAAGGTTTAAACAAAGAGAACTTGCCCAAACCGGACAAGCTCTCTTTGCTTTTAGTGTGATATCTAAACTAGTATTCAATCAGTTATGATAAATAGTTCCCGTAGGTGATAACCGTTCTTGGTTCTTTACAAAATAACCTTAGCAATTCTGTTTCCAACTTTTACAACTACAACACCTGTGGCTGATATAGAAACTATATTTTCTCCATCCAAAGTTGACTTTTGTACTAGTTTCTGACCAACTGCATTGAAGACATTCAATGTTTCGCCCGCAGTTGCCTGAAAATAGATTTTTCCGTTTAGTGCGGTAACATTAAGTTGTTCAGTCACAGTATTCAACCCTTGAAGTGATGAAGTTCCTGTTAGTGTGCGTGATACGCTGAGAGCATTTGTGCTTGCCATTGTTAGCGTTGCCGTATGGTTGCCCACAGATGTTGGTGTGTAGGTTATGGTTATTGCAGTGTTCGGAACATTTCCACTTACAGGTGAAAGTCCGTATTGTGAAAGTGTGAATTGATCTGCGTTTACTCCCGTTATGCTGAGTCCTAAATCAGTGGTTAAGTTAAGTCCGCTAATATTTAATATTTGTGATACAGGCGTTCCAACTGTTGAAGTCATAGCAGGATTTGTTACATCCGTAAGTGTCAGTGTTGGAAGTGCAGTAACAGTCAAGGCATAAGTGGCTGTGTTAGCACAATATCCATTTGTGGCAGCTTGACTTGCTGTAATGGTTGTTGATCCAATTCCAACTACAGTTACTTCACCGGTCGTAGCATTAACGGTAGCTACATTTGTTGCAGAACTTGAATAGGCTATTGCATCGGTGTTTAATGAAGTAGCTGTTTGCGTAAATTTAGCATCGCCAATCATTTTACTTATCGAAGTTGTTGCAAAAGCTAGATTTGAAGCATTACAAGTTGTATATGTTACCTCAATAGTTTTCAAATAAAGTGCTTTGGATGAGCTTTGAGACCAACTGATAACAATTGCGCCAGAACCAGATCCTGTAAAATCAAAAGCTGTACTGGTTGATGTTAATGTTGCAGTAGATGCTCCACCGGTACTAAAAGCTTTTCCACCAACTGAAACTCCCACTGTACCAACTATACTACTTGCACCGGAGGTAGTAACTTTGATGTCTGTTATAACTCCCGATATGCCACTTGTGGTTAAGTTCAGTGCGGTAGCAGGACTGTTTGACGAGCCAAATTGTTGTCCCTTTGTAGCATCGTATCCCCAGAAAGCCCCACCTGTTGCGGCAGCAGTCCAAGCCACAGAAGATAATGTTTGGGTATCATATGCTGACCAGGTTTTTGCAGTAATTGTTGTGGAATAGGTGTCTGCAAAAGAATTTGCCGAAAAGCTAATCATTAAGATTAATGATAAAAATAGAGTAAGTTTTCTCATATTGAACCTTTTAGAATATAAATATAAATTGAATTTGTGTGTGTTTTTTTAATTTTTTTATTCTTTTTATAAATATCAAATTTGAAATTGTAACAACAAAGATAGTATAAAAATTCAAAAAACTGATTTTTTTTCAAGTATGCTGTGTGGATTTGATAATAAATTAGGAAAATTTAAGAATAATGATGTATTGTTGTTATGATTTAAATTGTGAGCTGGAGTTTGATTTTATCGAAACACAAATAATCTGATATATATACTATTTTATCGTATAAACAGGTCTAATAATAGTTGATTTATAGTAGTTCGGGTATTATAATGTGTGTTTTTAATAGTTTGCTGGAAGAAAATCAATGTAAATCACTCTGATTTCGGAATTTATAGCTACTTTTGCATACTTTTTGGATGTCTTATTTAAATCTAACTCACTTGGATTGTCTCAAATATAATAAACTAACTTAGTTGGATTTTCTAATCTAGCATTAAAAATAATATCGTATGAAAAATAAATATGTCGATCTTATTGAACAGAGTTTTGAATTTCCGAATGCAGAATTTAATCTTGTTGAAAATGAATTGGAATGGTGTGGAGTTCCTTTGATGGACATTATCAAACAATATGGAACGCCTCTTCGCATTTCCTATTTACCTAAAATAGCCGAAAATATTCAGAAAGCACGACGTATGTTTAATGTGGCAATGGCAAAAGTTGACTACGAGGGTGATTACAATTATTGTTATTGTACTAAAAGTTCACACTTCTCCTTTGTGCTCGAAGAAGTACTTAAACATGGTGTACATATCGAGACATCTTCGGCTTTTGATATAAATATATTGGAATCATTGTTCGAACAAGAGTTGATTAAATCGGATACTTTTGTTATATGTAATGGCTTCAAACGTCCACAATATGTTGAGAATATTCAAAATTTAATGCGGTCGGGCTTTACAAACGTTATTCCTATATTGGACAATAAATTTGAACTTGACCTGTTTCTAAAGGATTTCGATATTAAATTCAACGTAGGTATGCGTATTGCTGCCGAAGAAGAACCGAAATTTGATTTCTATACTTCGCGACTTGGTATTCGCTACAATGATATTATTCCGTACTATACCAAACATATTGCCAACAATCCGCAAGTGGAATTAAAGATGCTTCACTTCTTTATTAATACCGGTGTGAAAGATACGGCATATTACTGGAATGAGCTTAATAAGGCAGTAAACCTGTATTGTGAGTTAAAAAAGAAATGTCCTCAACTCGACAGTTTGAACATTGGTGGTGGTTTTCCTATTCAGACGCACTTAGATATGGTGTACGATTACGAATATATGGCCGAGGAAATTGTGGCGCAAATTAAAACGATATGTACGCAAAACGGAGTACCCGAACCACATATATTTACCGAGTTCGGATCGTATACGGTGGGCGAAAGTGGAGCGATGCTTTATTCCATTGTGAATCAGAAGAAGCAAAATGACCGAGAACTTTGGAATATGATTGATTCTTCATTCATGACAACACTGCCCGATACCTGGGCAATCAATCAACGATACGTTTTTTTGGCTATTAATAATTGGGATTCGGAATATGAACGGGTGAATTTAGGCGGACTGACTTGCGACAGCGAAGATTTTTACAATGCTGAAGTACACTCGAATGCCGTTTTTCTTCCTAAAATGCGTGAAGAACAGGAGCAATATATTGGATTTTTCCATACAGGTGCTTACCAGGAGTCGTTGAGCGGTTTTGGGGGCATACAGCATTGCCTTATTCCCGCACCAAAACTTGTAATTATTGATAAAGATGAAGATGGCGAATATTTCACCAAGCTTTTTGCTAAAGAGCAAAGTTACAAATCGATGTTGAAAATTTTGGGATACTAAATCAGTGAAAAGTTATCAGAGAACAGTTATCTGAAAATCATCAATTTTGTAGAATCTTTTGCTAAAATAATTTTATAAAACATTTTGAGATAAAAAACAGTTTAACTATTAGCAGTTTCTGCACACAGCCAGTTGCATAGCCATTACCGATTTTGGAGGGCGTGGAATTTTAACTCCATGCGATAATTCGTATTCGGGAGGTCGGAATTTTGATTTTAACTAAAAATGACTGTCCTGGAAGTCTGTCGTCCCAACAAACCAATGTCCCGGAACTTTTAAAATTTCGGGGCATTGGTTTTATTTTTCCAATTGCTGAAAGGAATTATTCAATTGGTTTTTCGTCTTTTTTGCAACAGTTGCAATCGCATTTGCAACAGTTTTTGGTAGCAATAAAGAGTGCAATTGCTAACAGTAAAAAGCTGCTGGCGGCATGTAAGTAGCTGATGTTGTGTACAACATGGAAAGGGCTACATTTGAATAGTTGACACAAAACTCCGGTAATGATAAGGATTGCTCCCAAGGCAGCTGAAAACCAACCTACCCATTTCAAGATTTTCATAAGGCGATGATTTAATTGTTTAACAAAAATAAAAAGGATTTTATATTCGAATTTTAAATAATCATCCGTCAATCAACTCTGCAAATATACGAAAATATTCGATTACAAAGCAGCCAACTGATTAATCAGAGGGTTGGCATACATCTCGAGTAATCGCTTCATCATAAAATCTTCATCTTTCTCTTCAAGGTCAATTTTAGCAATTTGAAGCGACAAATACCGTTCGAAATCTAACTTTTCAATCGTGCTGTACTCTTTCTCAAATCGGGTTTCGCCGGTAAGAATGTCGAAAGCAATCTTATTTACCGAAAAAATAGTATAATTTGAATGAATCCGCTTGTCGATAAGTTGTGCAACTAAACTTATTTGTTCGTTGCGGTTTGGAGTTTGAGCTGCAATTTCTTTCAGTTCGGTTTGAATATCGCCAGTAAGTTGATAAATTACAGCACCTTTATAACCCATTACTCCGGTTTGCATATTCAGCAGATCATCCATAGGATGTTTTTTGAAATCAGGATTCAAATGACGTTGGTACATTTCTTTGGCTTTCAGAAAATCGCAGGGATCGTATTCGTATGAAATACTAAGCGGGCAGATGTTTAAATGCGAAAGATTTTCTGTAAAACTACCTTCACCATACATATTAAACATTTTCAACAAGCTTTCTTGTGTGCGGTCGTCCGAGTCTTTGGCACGTCCCTCGCGCTGTGCAATCCAGATAGATTGATGTTTTTCATTTATCGTATAGTCGATATAAGCCGATAGGCGCTGCGAACTTTCGAGCACTTGACGGGCACTTAACCCTCGTTTTACAATAAAACTTTTATTGACACGCACTAAATCTTCAATCCACGGAAAAATCAATAAATTATCGCCAATTGCAATCTCCACCGTATCCATTCCATTTTCGATAAATTTACCACATAGTAAAGCCGAATCGAGAATTATATCGCGATGATTGGAAATATAAAGGTATGATTTTGATTTGTTTATGTTCTCAAGTCCGTTTAGTTTAATGCCTTTGGTCATGTTGGCTTCTAAGTATTGCAGAAACGGATTTACCATATCCCGCTGAAATGCATAATTGGACTGAAAGCTCATCAATCGCTGTTTTATAACTTCTTTCGGGAGTAATGGATAAATAGTACTCAATACTTTCATAAACTGTTTTTCGTTACTCAAACGCTCTAATACTTCGTGTACTTCTTCGTTTTTAAAACAACGTATTTCATCAAAATCGTATTTCATCTTGGATTGATTTTTTATAATTCTGGATATTAAAATTTTTGATGCCGGAATTGGTTTTATAGTATAAAACTCAAAAAGATATAAATGGCCGGTGCTGCCAGTAACATACTGTCAAATCGGTCGAGCAGTCCACCATGTCCGGGAATGACATTGCCCGAATCTTTGATATTGATGGTTCGTTTCAACAAAGACTCAGTCAAATCGCCGTAAGTACCAAAAACTACAACTATTTCTGAGAAAATAAACCATTTCAGCAAACTTATTTCGGGAATAAACAGCGAAAAAACATAGCCCGACAGTAGTGCAAAAAGAGCACCACCGACAAATCCTTCCCATGATTTTTTTGGAGAAATACGTTCGAAAAGGCGATGTTTCCCAAACGTTACACCTACCAGATATGCACCGGTGTCATTTACCCAAATGCTTACAAAAAGTGCCAGCAGAATCAAAGGTTGATAACCTTTTACAAAAAGGATGAAATTAAGCAGTGCAAAAGGAAGTGCTACTAAAACCTGACCCAAAATAAAATAGGCTAAACTGTGAATTGGATTTTCTTTCTGCAAATATAATTCGGATATTAAAACTAAAATTACATACAATCCGTAAATTGAGAATATGGGAAAATGAACTGCATTTGAAGCATATAAATAGGAGCATATAAATAGAATTCCGGCTCCTAGTTCAGCAAAAATTGAATGAACGAAAATGTCTTTATTGTTGGTTAGTTTGTGAAATTCAAAGACTGCCCAACCCGAAATAAGAGCGAAAAAAACCAAAAACACTAAGCTGTGAAGCAAAATAGATCCAACTATAAGTGCAACAAACAAAGCGCCACTCAAGGTTCGTTTTACAAAGTTATTCATAGATTAAAAAACGATTTAAGTATGATAATTTTATTTCGATTTAAGTAATTTCATGATTTCATCCAACTTTGGAGAAAGAATAATTTCTGTACGGCGATTTGTAGCACGACCTTCGGCGGTTGCATTATTCGCTTTAGGAGCAAATTCGCCTCTGCCTGATGCGGTCAGTCGGGTTGGTGTGATTTTATATTCATTGGTCAGAATTCGCACAATCGAAATAGCCCGGGCAGCACTTAAATCCCAATTGTCATGGTAAACAGCTGTTTTAATGGGCAGATTATCAGTGTGTCCTTCAACCAGAATGTCAATATCAGTATTTTTGTTCAACACATCGGCCAGTACTTTTATAGCGTCAAGTCCTTTGGTCTCAACCGCTGCACTTCCCGATTTAAACAATAATTTCTCTGACATCGAAACGTACACTTTACCGTTTTTAATTTCTACCGAAAGTTCGTCAGATTTGAAACCTAATAATGCATTTCTCAGCACTGCATTTAGTCGGGCGGTTATCGAATCGCGATGTGCAATGTCTTTTTTTAGCTGAAATAGCGATGATTCTCTTTCTTCCAGCAGTCTTTCTTTAGCAATCAACTCGTCCGATTTCTTTTTCAGTTCGTCCGATTTTTGTTTCAATGCCAGACTAAACTGTTCTGTTTTTGTGTTATTGTCGGTCAATAAATCTTTATACTGTTTTTGTAGGTTTTTGATATCGGCATTTAAACCTGCTGTGTCTTGTTTTAGCTTAAAGAGTTCATTGTTTCTGTCAGACAGCGTACTGCACAACGAATCGCGTTCTTCGATTACATCTTGTACAATTTTTGGCATATAAAACGGTTTTTTTGCCGGTTTGGCTTCACCACATTTGTAAATTGGTTTGCATGAAAACAAGGAAAGTGAGATAATTACAGCTGTAATTACGAAATTGGAGTACTTCATATCTTCTATTTGAAAATTTATGATTGAATGGACAAAGATAGCAAAATTTTAGATTTTTGTAAGAAAAACCACAAATTCTTTTGGTCCGTGAGCACCAAGAACTAAGGTTTTTTCAATATCGGCTGTCCGACTTGGGCCTGTAATGGTAGTGATACTTGACGGCAGTTCTGTGCCATACTTTTGTTGCATTGCATCTAAAGCATCAGTCATGTAATCAACTAATTGCGATGCGCGAGCTAATACAATATGAATCGGTGGAAAAATATTCAGTTGACGACCTGACTCGGATGCAGATGAAACTAATACGCTCCCGGTTCGTGCCACTAAGAATTCACATCCCGTAATTCCGGCTTGCATCAACTCAAAATCCGAAACTTCGTTTGAAAATGGAATTTTAAGTGTAGTTAATTGAGATGCAATATAAGAGTCGCGACAAAAAAGATAAGCAAGTTTTTGTGATTGAACAAATTGGATGAGTTTTTGGTACAAATCGGTTTCGTTTTCGCAAATTATGCATTGTCCGTTAATGACTTCCAATTCATTTTTAAAACACGAAATAGAATCGGGCAAAATTGGTTTGTAAATTTCCATATCAACATTCGGTTGAATATCAACAGCAGCAACCCGTTTGGAACGGACTGCTGCTATTTTATTCAATATTTCGATACGTGAATTACTTGGCATTTTCTTTTGGTTCTTCTTCTTTTGGTTTTTCCGAAAAATCAGTAGGTTCTATCAGTTCCTCTTTCAATGGGTCTAAATTTCCGTTTTGAGCCATCAGTTCATCGTTGCGTGAAGTCCAAGGGCGTTTCCCAAAAATTCTTTCCAAATCCTCAGCAAAAATCACTTCTTTCTCAATTAGTAATTCAGCCAATTCGTTGTGACCTTTTTTATTGTCTTTCAGAATTTTTTTAGCACGTGCATACTCAGCTGCCACAATATTTTTAGCTTCAGAATCAATCAATTCGGCCGTTTTTTCGCTGTATGGCTTGGTAAAACCATAGTCAGAATTTCCGGTTGAATCATAATAACTCATATTTGCTAACTCAGGACTCATCCCGAAATATGCTACCATGGCGTAAGCACGTTTTGTTACGCGTTCCAAATCGTTAATAGCTCCGGTTGACATTTGTTTCAAGAAGATTTCCTCAGCAGCACGTCCACCCAGAGTGGAACACATCTCATCGAGCATGTGTTCTTTGTTGGTCAACTGGCGTTCTTCAGGCAAATACCAGGCTGCACCCAAAGCTTCTCCGCGGGGTACAATCGTTACTTTTACCAGCGGATTGGCATGTTCGGTCATCCAACTGATGGTAGCGTGTCCGGCTTCGTGATAGGCTATTGATTTTTTCTCGGCAATGGTGGTGATTTTTGTTTTCTTTTCCAATCCACCCACAATCCGGTCCACTGCATCCAAGAAATCTTGTTTTTCTACAAAGGATTTATCTTTTCGAGCCGCAATAAGTGCTGCTTCATTACAAACGTTGGCAATATCTGCGCCTGAGAAACCCGGAGTTTGACGGGCTAAAAAATTCACATCTACCGTATCGTTTATTTTGATGGGGCGAAGGTGAACGTTGAAGATTTGTTTGCGCTCATGCACATCCGGCAAATCAACATGAATCTGACGATCGAAACGACCGGCACGAAGCAATGCTTTATCCAGAATATCTGCGCGGTTAGTAGCTGCCAGAATAATCACACCACTGTTCGAGCCAAAACCATCCATTTCGGTCAACAATTGATTCAATGTATTTTCACGTTCATCGTTGCTGCCCATGTTTGGGTTTTTGCCACGAGCACGACCCACTGCATCAATTTCGTCAATAAAAATGATACAAGGTGCTTTTTCTTTTGCCTGACGGAACAAATCACGTACACGCGAGGCACCGACACCTACAAACATTTCTACGAAATCGGAACCTGACATTGAGAAAAACGGAACTTCGGCTTCGCCCGCTACTGCTTTTGCCAACAAAGTTTTTCCTGTTCCCGGAGGTCCTACCAGCAAAGCTCCTTTTGGGATTTTTCCGCCTAACTCGGTATATTTAGCCGGATTTTTCAAGAAAGAGACAATTTCTTCGATTTCCTGCTTGGCTTCTGCCAATCCTGCTACATCTTTGAATGTTATTTTGTTAGTTGTGTCGCCTTTGTCAAACAGTTGAGCCTTTGATTTCCCAACACTAAAGATGCCACCACTTCCAGCTCCACCGCCCATGCCCGACATCCGTCGATTCATAAAGACGAAGAAGAAAATCAGTAATAAAATAGGTAGAATGCCATACAGAAATAAATCAACATAATTTCGACTGTTTTTATATTCTACACCACCTTTATATCCGTACTTGTCTTTTGCGGCCTGAATATCTCTCGAAAAAACTTCGATAGGCACACTGACTGTGATAAGCCTGTCTTTGGAATACATGTCAGATTTATCTCCAAAAACTAACTTCAACATCTGATTATCTTTCTTTGTGAGCGAATCTTTTAATGCTTTAGGATTAAGCATCAAGGTTTTATAATTTGCTCCAAAAGCATGACGTAATGCAAAAGTATCGGTCGAAATCTGCGTATAATTAACCAGATAAGCCTCTATTTCATTCTTCGTATTGTAAACATCGACTTTCTCTATCATACCACGTTCCACGTACTTCTGAAAATCCGTATATGGAATTTCCTTTGGATTACTATATTGCCCAAAAAGGAAAAAACCAAATAAGGTGAAAATGGCAATACTATAGATCCATGAAATATTAAATTTAGGGGTTTTTCCTGTCGGTTTGAGCGGCTTTTGATTTGATGTTTTATTTTCCATTAAATTTACTCTTTATTTTATTCTTACAAAAATATATTCTTGATATTGAATGTTTTATATTTAAAAAATTTAAAGAATATCTTCCAGCTTCTTCAAATCTGCATCAGACCATAAATGTTCAATGTCGTAAAATGCACGTGTTTCACGCTGAAAAACATGAACAATAATCTGTCCGTAATCCATGGCTATCCATTGGCAATTTTCAAAACCATCAGTAGCATAAGGTTTTAATTTTATTTGCTCCCTCACATAATCTTTAATTGAAGTAGCAATGGCATTTACATGTACATTTGAATCACCTTCGCATATAACGAAATAGCTGCAAGGTGCTTCGTTTAGTTTATTTAGATTTACAATTACAATATTCTTTCCTTTTCGTTCCTGTATTCCTTCAACAATCTTATTTACAATTTGTTCGTTTTCCTTCATATCCTTTGTTCGTAATATTTATTTTTCGAAAATGACTACAAAGATACGGTTAAATGCCCGAAAATGAAAATGTTATTTCAATGAATATCTTATAATGTTCTTTAAAAAAAAATGTTATAATGAATAAGACGATGTTCAATGGATTTTACTTTAAATTAAAACATAAAAAATCCGATACAGTCTTTGTATCGGATTTTTTTAGGGATATTAATTTCAAATTTTATTTTACAATGGCAAGAAAATCTGCATCGGTTGCAAATTTTGCAAATTCAATATCTTTTTGAGCTTTGGCAGCCAATGAACCATCTTGTTTGATTGCATTTTTCAGATTGCTGTAAACAGTAGCCCGGTCGTTGGTACGAGCTCCGATAACTGCTCCTAGATAAGCAGTCAAAGCATTTGGTTTGGCAACTGCTGCCAATGTAGAACGTGCTCCACTGTAATCATTGTTCAGAATTTGCAACAAAGCAGCATTGTTTGAAGCTGTAGAACCGAAATACGATTTAGCTTTTGCATAATCGCCTTTAATTATACAGATTGAACCTAAGCCTTCGCCCACATTACCTTTTGATCCGGCAGCTTTACCAAAAAATTCTTCCGCTTTTGCCAAATCTCCTTTTGCAAGAGCGGTGATAGCGGCATTATAGTTTACATCAACTGATTTTGAATCAACTTCCAATGCTTTTGTAAAGTACCGTGCAGCATCATCAATGTTTCCTTGTTGATATTTTACAGCGCCTAAATTGTTAAACCCACGAACATCGGTTGGATAAAGTTCTGTCACTTTTTGATAAATGGCAGTCTTTTCACCCAAATCGTTGGTCAGTGTGCTGGCATAAATCAATTCTTCAACCGAAAGTTTAGAAGCATCTTCTTTTGCTAATTTAGTGATTTCGGCATCTGATTTTCCAGTTACGTCAACAATCAGGTTTAAGCGTGAACGGCGCAATTTAGGAAGAATTTCTTCGGCAATTTCTTTAAATGCAACCGAAAGATTTTTGATTTCGCGTTCGCGTTGTTCAGGGTCGGTATACATGGTCAATACGCGCAAAATAACTTGTTTGTCCTGA
>Ga0214227_1000078_pt1 | contig 27278 bp, 13 predicted proteins | sample TroBogypolimnion_37_FD_153065 | JGI IMG/M metagenome (GOLD analysis project Ga0214227, IMG submission 153065) | Freshwater microbial communities from Trout Bog Lake, WI - 16OCT2007 hypolimnion | ecosystem: Environmental > Aquatic > Freshwater > Lake > Hypolimnion/Profundal zone | place: Trout...
GGCTTTTGACCTGTATGGGAACGAAAAACCCCGCACTTTTGCAGATGATTGAGGGATTAAGTTTGACGCTGTAAGTGCCTGAAATGGGCTGAAAATAGGCTTCTCGCTTCTTATTTGAAGGGGTGAAAAGCCGTTTTCCAACTACTTTTTTCGCGCCAAAAGTAGCAAAAGGCGCAAACACCCGAAAAAGGGCAGAGAGGTATGAAATATTTTGTAGTGTTAGTGCTCTGGTCTGTGAAGATCGGAGCATTATTTTTCATTCATATTCCAAATTGTTTGTGCAGATTTAATTGATCTAAATCTATACAATTTAAACATTCTCCTCTTCTAAAAATTTACTTGGGCTGGTATTGTAATAACTTTTAAAAGCAGTACTGAAATAATCCGAATTACGGAATCCTGTAAGGTAAGCTATTTCACTTATCTGATATTTTTTTTCTTTAAGCAGAACTGCTGCCTTTTTCATTTTAATTTCCTTTATAAAGTCCTTTGGATTGTCAGCCGTTAGGGCTTTGAGTTTTTTATAGAATACTGATCTGCTCATAGCCATTTCAAGAGCTATAGTATCAATGGAAAAATCATCGTTTATTAGATTTTCTTCAACGTAGATTATTACACGTTCTAAGAATTGCTTATCTAGTGGATTAATCGTTCCAAATTCATCTTCAATAGCTGACTTGTCGATAAATTTCTTTTTGAAGAGAATTCGGTTGTTAACAATCGACTTTATCTTCATTTCAAGAATTGCCATGTCAAAAGGTTTTGTAATATAATCATCAGCTCCTACGCTCAATCCTTTCACAATATCAGCTCTGTCGGAGAGCGAAGAAAGTAAAAGTATAGGGATGTGGCAGGTTTCGATATTTCTTTTCAGGATGGAACAAAGTTCAAATCCATCAATTCCCGGCATCATAATATCGGAAAGAATAAAGTCAGGTGCTGTTTTTTTTGCTAATTCAAGTGCCTTGTTGCCATCCGGAGCCTCTTCAACTCTATATTCTCTTCGTAGTTGTTTTGATAAATAATCTCGAATTTCATTATTATCTTCTACCAAAAGAATCTTAATTTTCTTAAGAGATATAGACTCTTCGATGTCTTCCTCTTCAATTATATTATTTGAAAAATCATTTTTTTGTATTAATTCAGTGGGTTTAAAAGCATCTTTCGAACAAGGTATTTCGAGTGTAAATGTTGTTCCCAGTCGTTCAATACTTTTAAAGGAAATTTTCCCTTTCTGCATTAATACCAGTTTCTTTGTAAGCATTAACCCAATGCCACTTCCTGTTTCATTTGAATTAATTGCATTTTCGGCTCTGAAAAAACGTTCGAAAAGATTCTTCTGATTTTTTAGCGGAATTCCAATACCATCGTCAGCAATTTCTATAAATAGTAATGACTCATTTGTGCTAACCCGAGCCTGAATCTTTCCAGCAGTGGCGGTATATTTTATGGCATTAGAGAGCAAATTTTCCAAACAAAGTGTGAGTTTTTTGCGGTCTATCCATACATTAAATTCATCGGGTGGCAGAATAATATCTAATTCGATATTTTTTTCTTTAGCTAACTGACTAAAATTGCCAATTGCATTGGTCATGAATTCGTTTAGAGCAGTTTCTTCTACGTTCAGTTGCATGGTATCACTCTCAACACGCTGGAAATCGAGTAATTGAGTTATCAGATTAAAAAGCTTATCCAGATTTCGCTGAGCCAGCGATAGAGCTGAACGTCCATTATCAGTCAGATTTTCATGCTCAATTTCATTTAAAGGCGCTTTTACTAAAGTTATCGGAGTGCGAACATCGTGAGCCATATTCACAAAGAACCGGATTCTTTCTTCGGAATGTTTCACTTCAATTCGATTCTTCCAGAACCTGATTATAAAATATCCCAAAGCTATTATCAGAATGAAATAGATGAATAATGCAACTGAAGATGCCCAAAATGGAGGATTTATTGTAAGGTCAATATATCTGGTTACCGACTCGCGTTGATTTTCAATATTGGTGGCTTTAATAATAAACTTATAATCTCCCGCCGGAACATTGGTATAAACCGCTTTGTGCTCTTTGGTTGAAGCTGACCATTCTTTATCAAAGCCTTCCAGTTTCCAGTTGTAAAGCGTTTTTGAATGAAGTGAACTTAGTACGTTTATGAACTCAAAGGAGAATGATCGTTGAGAATTATTTAATGTTAAATGCTCTGTTTTGTCTATTACCTTATTAAGAGGTGAGTTTTTAGAATTCACAGCTACTCGTTGGTAAAAAAGATTGAAAGCCGTGAATCTGAGATTAATAGGAGTAGTACTATTTTTTATTTCTTTCGGATTAAAAACTATTCCACCGTAAGGAGTTCCCCAGATAATGTTACCGTTTCTACATTTGACATTTGATAGAAAATTGAAGAAATTATTTGGTAATTCATTAAATACATAGTTTTGCTCAAATTTATTGGATGTGAGATTAAAGCTATTTAATTCATTTTCAGAACTTATCCAAAGGCGATTAAAATCATCCCTGACTATACCACCAATAAAATTTGAAGTTGGTTCTCCACTAACTTTAAAAACCAGAATTGATTTACGTTTTAAGTCATATTTGTATAGACCTCCACCATTACTCCCCAACCATAGGTTCTCAGGATTAATCGGATCAATGTAAATATCATTAATATTGGGTATCAACGAATGTTCGTTTATCCTTATTTTGGAAAGATCTACAAGATTAATTTTTTTTGAAGCTTTATCAATAAAATATAATCCAAATATGGATGCAACCAGTATTGTGTTTTTGTTGTATTCAATAATTTTGTGTATGCCACCCACCTGAAAGTGTTCAAATGTTTTAGATGTCGGATCATACATGCTAAGTTTTGTGGCACCTCCAAACCAGATATTTCCATTGCAATCTTGTACGATGGAGTAAATATGTATTTTTGAATTATCAGGTTTATTGACAATTTTGTTGATTTTGCCTGATAGTTTATTGATACAAACTAAATCAGTTCCATAACCACCTGCCCAAATATTGTTATTTGAGTCTTCGCAAAGTGCCAATATCACATTTGACTCATTACTATTACTGTTTAAAAAGTGCTTCCAACTTTTCCTGTTAGGAGAGTATTTACTTAAACCGGACTGCGTTCCAAACCAAATATCACCCAAATTGTCTTCCAATATGCAATTGACATAATTATTGCATAATGAATTTGGGTTTCCGGGCTGGTTTTTATAAACTGTATGTTCACGTTCAGCAAAATCACAATACCAAATACCATCAGTTATTGTTGAAATATAAACTATTGAATCATAGCAAATTATATACAGAATGCTGTTTGATTCAATTTTACTGTCACTTGAACTCTCTTTTGAATAATGATTGTGAAAAATACCGGTTGAAGCATCAAAGGTGAAAATACCTTTACCATCAGTCCCTACCCAGATTTCATCATTTGGAGTTTTACACAGTGTTCTTACCGGAGCATTTGTAGCAAGAACCTGTTTGAATTGGTTAAGGCGAATATTGTAAAGAAAAACACCATCCGACATTGTACCTACCCATAAAGTCTGATTTTGAGAGTTAAAATACAGTGATCGAACCAGTTTGTTGAAATTTGTAATATAAAGTTTCGCTTTTGATCTGTTTAAATTTTCAGGCATGCTTATATCGATGCTATACACGCCTTTATCGGTGCCAATTACTAATTCTGAATTTTGTGTTTCAACAAAACACATAGCCTGATAATTATTCATGGCCTTAACTTTTATCCAGTTTATACCGTCGGTACTGTAAAATAGTCCGGTGAATGTGCCAACCCAAAAATGATTATTCTTATCGAAATAAATCGTTGTGATTCTACTTTTGTTAAATTTATCAATATTGACCTTAATCAGACAATCTGAATCATCTTCATATCTGTATAATGAATTTTCTGAAAATGCATATATGTTTCCTTTTCTGTCGGCAACAACACCTGCAATTTTGGAGTAATCGTTGTATTGGTAGAAATTATAATGATAAAAATTTTCACCATCATATTTATCAATCCCTACCATATTAGCAATCCAAACAAAACCTTTGTTGTCTTTGGCTGTGCTATATGCCCTTCTGCTACTCAAACCCTGATTCTCAGTTATATTGTGAAACTGATATGCAAGTAAATAACAAGGAATAAAAGTCAAAAATAAAATGACTAATATCGACGATTTAATAAGATCCTGTTTTTGCATATATTTGATTTTTAATCATGAAAATGAAATTAGCATTGCGAATAAAGAATATGAATTTATGGTTTATACTCTATCAATACTTTTAGCCTGTGAATCATTGCTGTAATTTACTTCACAAAGATATATTATTTTTGATAACTCTATTTTCCAAACAACCCATTAAAACTACAAAAACCAGAATTCAAAGATTATAAAATAGAAATTAAACATAAAAACTAATATTATTAATCTATTTTTGCACAGTCAATAAACATTCAAACTATTAATTTAAAAGCAGAAGAACAATGAGAAGAATAATTACATAATCAAAACCAGAATGAAGATATTTTAATTTCAATTAGAATTTAAAAACCTAATCGGTCAAAATAAAATGAATAACACATTTAAAAGAATGAAAATTAAAAAAGTATTTTTTGTCACATTATCCCTTTTGAGTTTTGTTGGTGCGATAGCACAAAACATAACCATCAAAGGAACGGTAACCGGCGAGGGCGAACCTTTAATCGGAGTTACCGTAAAAATTCAGGAATTGCCCAATATCGGTTTAATTACCGATATGAATGGAAATTTTACTTTACAAGTACCTCCCAAGGGAAAAACTCTTTTAGTCTCCTATTTGGGTTATCAAACCCAGAACATTGAAATCGGGAAGAAAACTAACTTCAGTATTAATCTGATTCCTACAGATAAAAGTTTAGATGAAGTAGTAGTTGTTGGATATGGGAGCATGAAGAAAAGGGATTTGACCGGAGCTATTACTTCTGTTTCGTCGGATGCAATCGCTGCACGAACACCAGTTAATGCGTTTGATGCCTTGCAGGGTCAGACTACGGGTGTTCAGGTAACAAACTCGAGTGGTAATCCCGGTGCTGCACCCGATATTAGGGTTCGTGGTACTTCAACTTTCGGTGAGGGTTACAAACCTCTGTTTGTTGTTGATGGGGTAATCCAGGACAATATTGATGATTTGAACCCTTCGGATATTAAATCGATGGAAGTATTGAAAGATGCTGCATCAGCGGCTATTTATGGTTCCCGTTCGGGAAATGGTGTGATTCTGATTACAACAAAATCGGGAACGACCGGACAACCTAAATTTGAAATCAAGTATTTACACAGTCTTGGTCAGAATGGCAGAATTCTTCCACATTCAAACCTACAACAACGACTTTTCTATGATAAAGAAAAAGCAATATTTGGTGCCTCATTTTTGACTTTTCCCGACACTTTGAGTGCTTATGCAAATACCGATGTAGATGTGTTTAAAGCTTTGTTTCGGGTTGCTAAACGTGACCAAATCGATTTTAGTTTTAGTGGTGCAACCGATAAGGCCAATTATTTTATAGGTTTAGGGTATTATAACGAAGATGGAGTTATTCTCAATAGTGGTTACCAACGAATTAGCTGGAGGATGAACGCGGATTATAAATTATCACCTACCATCACATTTGGGACCAGATTGTCCATGACGATTGGGAATCGTACAGGCTTAACTAATACGGGGTTATTTAATTCAGTTATGATCCGTCCACCTTATTATCCGATTTACAATCCGGATGGTTCATTTGTTGCTAACATTAACGGTCAGGCGAACTATGTTGCCATTGCAGTTGATGGTCAAAATCAGAGCCAAACATACAATGCCACCAACTTTAATTATATTGAATTCAAATTCACGCCTGATTTCTCATTTAAAACCAATATACAAGGTACGTTTGCATTAAATAACACGCAAGTACGCGTACCACAGAGTCAGTTAAGTACAACTGGTCTTTATACGGGTTCTTCAAATAGTCTTTTAAGTTACAGTTACACTAATGAAAATTATTTTAACTATAAATATAAATCCTCGAATCATAATTTTAATGCTATGTTGGGTGCAAGTATTCAAGCATGGTCGGATTTTAAAACTAACCTTAGTGGAGTAGATTTCGCAAATGCTTCGATATTAACAATGAATGGTGCTTCGAGTTTTGATGTTAGAAACACTTACACAACAATATCTGCTCACAACATGGAGTCATTGTTTGGAAGAGTATCTTACACGTATTTAGACAAATATCTTTTAAACTGCAATGTGCGAGAGGATGGTTCTTCCCGATTCGGAGCAAATAAAAAGTGGGGGCTATTCCCTTCCGTCTCCCTAGGTTGGCGATTGTCGGAGGAGAAATTTCTTAAAGCAACAAAAGAAGTAATGAATGATGCGAAATTACGCGTAAGTTGGGGTGTTACCGGTAACGAAGCTATCGGAAACTACGATGCATTGCAACTTTATTCGTCAGGAAGTCTATATAATGGGGTAAACGGAATTGCACCGGCAGGATTGGATAATCCGAACCTTAGTTGGGAAACAACTGCACAGTACAACGGTGGTTTGGATTTAGCATTTTTCAATAGCAAGATCAGATTATCGGCTGATGTTTATTTAAAGAACACATCAAATTTGCTTTATAATGTAAACATACCTGCTGAAACAGGTTTTAATTCCTTACAAAGCAATATCGGAGCCATGCAAAGCAAAGGTGCAGAAATCAATTTGGATGCTACCATCTTTAAAACCAAAGACTGGATGTGGACGGCTTCTTTTAACGTTTCGACAAATAATTCAACTATTGTACAATTAGCAAGTGGAGTTCCATTCTATACCGGTACCAGTAATGCGATTTATGTTCATGAGGGTGGTCGTGTTGGCGAAATCTGGGGGTATAAGTTTCAGGGAGTTTTTGCCTATGATCAATCCAATGCTTTTACACCGGATTACAAACAGCAATTAACGCCAAATTTTGTGAACGGTGTTTTTAGCCAATATACGCTCAATGGTGTTCCGTATACCGGCACTGTCAAACAAAAGTACGACAAGAATGGTACCAGTCCACTTCTTGGAGGTGATATTAATTACCAGGATTTGAATGGTGATGGTATTATTACTGATGCCGATAAGAGTTTGCTGGGATGTTCTCAACCCGATTTAACGGGTGGATTTAGTACTATGCTTAGTTACAAGTCTATTTCCTTAACGGCTTCATTTGTTTATTCAATCGGAGGCTCCATTTATAATTCGGCAGAGGAACAACGTAATTTGACAAGTTCGGCAGGTGCAACGCCTTCGCCTGTTTACATTGAGAATATGTGGCTCAATCAGGGTGATGTAACAATTTATCATGCCCCAAGACAGTACACTCTTAGTAATTTGGTAGTGCCTTCCAGTCTTTATATGGAAAGTGCGACATACGTCCGACTTAAATCTTTACGTGTAAATTATATGCTTGATAAGAAATTTACTAAGAAGTTCTTTATGGATAATGTTACTATTTATGTTTATGGGAACAATCTATTAACTTTCTCTAAATTTTCAGGATTTGATCCGGAAATACCAAGTACAGGAGGTGCTCTTACCATGGGCGTATATAGCTTCAATTATCCGCAGAAAAAAGAAATAGGTATGGGCTTAAGTGTTAACCTTTAAAATTATAGAAATGAATAAAATTAAATATATCGTAATAACTTTTGTCGCTCTCACTTTGTGGGGTTGCAATGATTTCCTACAGATTCAGCCGGTGAGTGACTTAACTGCAAAGTCTTTTTGGCAAACAGCCAATGATGCTAATACGGGACTTGCAGCCATCTATTATAGTTTTTCCAGAGCTATTGGACAAAGTTCCAACTCAGGTCCAAACTTGTGGACTATGGGAGAGTTAGCCGGAGACAATTTTTACTATAACAATCCATTTAGTGCCGCTTATCAAATTCAAATCACTCAAAATAATATTGTGTATGATAATCCTGATTGTGACTGGTTATATCTATACCAAACCATAGGTCGGGCAAATGCTGCCATTAAATATATACCTGGCATTACGATGTCAAGCACTGATAGAAACAGATTGTTGGCTTCAGCTTACACCTTGAGAGCCTGGTCATACTTCTATCTGGTAAGGGTTTGGGGCGATGTACCTTTGACACTTCAACCTTTTGAATCAAGCTCCGACAGTTTATACCTAAGAAGGACAAAAAAGGAAAGTATCTGCAATTCCATTATTCAGGATTTATCGCAGGCTGACTTATTGATAACCGGTTCAACATTTGTGGATAAAAAATATGTCACCAATATGCTTATATATACATTGGAAATGGATGTTTATGCCTGGACACACCAATATGATTTAGTGGAAAAAGTGATGATTGAAAAAGTCAATCCGCTTGTTGCCTCTAATTCAACCAAATGGGGGTTGGGATTCACTACTTCTTCCGGTTTTTCGGCCAATTGGCGTAGTATGTTTTTAGAAACTCCGAAAGTTGCCGGCACTGCTTTACCCAAAGAGATAATATTCTCGATGAATTATAATCGATTGGAAAATGGCACAAATGCATGTCAATCCATGTTTATTACCTCAGGTTCAAATGCTGTTTATTTCACCTCAGGATTATTAGCCGGCTATCTTCCTGCTGATTTACGTCTGGCGGCTTCAGGCAATACCTATATGAGTAAAAAATTTACACCGGATGGCCAGGCGTACAACGTTTCCAATCAGGACAATGATCTGGTATTGTATCGTTTTGCGGATGTTCAGTTGTTATATGCCGAAGCACTTTGCATGCAATCCAAAATTTCTCAGGCAGTTGTAGCTCTGAATGTTACTCGGGTTAGATCTGGATTAACTCCCTATATTGACTCAGACTTTGTAGGTCCTACTGATTTATTGAATGCTATCCTTTTAGAGCGCAGATTGGAATTTGTGGGCGAAGGTAAACGGTGGTTCGATTTAATCCGTACCAATACCTATCCCCGAATCGGAAACAGTACAGATGATCCAAACTCCGTATATTTTCCAATTAATAAGAATCGTGTGCTTCAAAACCAAAACTTATTATTACCTCCAATTGACTAAATAAACTAGTGAGATAAATGTTAGATTAACGCCAATATTAAAAAATAAAATTATGAAGAAATACTTAATTATAGTCCTTTTGGCTCTCGCCTTTGTGTTGCAAAGCTGCTTGCCTCTTATGGATGACTTTCAATATACGCCAAGCCCACGAGAAAACAACATGAAAATGAGTGCATGGAGTTTTATTAACCAACGCGCCGAATTTCAGAGTTTTGTTTCGCTTATCAAAGTGTCGGGAATTGATACTATGCTTTATGCTCAAACAGCAAAAAAATACACCTATTTGATACTGAGTGCAAATGCAGTAGCATTATTGTTAAATGACAAATATGCATCATCTATTCCCAACATGTCTTCATTAACGGATGTGCAAAAAGCAGATTTAAGAAACCGATTGCTTTATCATATTATCGATGGTTATTATTATGGTTTGCCGGGAGGTAATTTGGGTTTTGACCCGATAACTGTTATTACACTCTGGAAAGATAAAAATGCTGTTATGGTATTGAAATTGGATCAAACAGCAAACCCAGCTTACGCTTCTTCAACCGATTCTGAATTAAGTGTAAACAGTTATTTACCACAATCAACGTCAACACATATAGCTATAACCAGTAATTTATTTGTTAGCAACGGTGTAATGGATGTGCTTGGAAATTACGCATCGTATGATAATATTAGCCGATAATAACCCGAAAAATCTATTAAAAATGAAATCTATTAATAAATATGCTTTTAAAAAGCTAGTCTCATTATTATTTATATTGCTTGCCTTTGGGTTATTTATAATCAGTTGTAATCCTGACCTTATGCTGATACGCAGCCACCAACAATACAGGTCAGGTATGACACCATTTTTGCCGATTTGAATAGCTCGAATAATCCGGCCATTATGTGTGTTGCCAAAACTGAAGCCGGATTCAAATCGGTAAAAGCTTATACCGTTAAAGGAGAAAAAGCTGAATTAGTAAAAGAAATAAGCAGCTTTAAGTCTACTGAAAACAACAATTACTCATTCAGTACATTTATTCTATATACAGCAGAACTCACCAGCATTCGTTTTGAGGTAACAGACCTTGCCGGTAGGAAGGTGGTTCATGAAGTTCCTGTTGTAATTAAGGGGGTAATACCTGCACCTATCATTATTTTTTCGCCTGATTCGATTAGCTATACAGAAGGAAGCACTGATATTCCTCAAATTACAGCAAAAATTACCAGTCGTGGTGGGTTGAAGTCAATTCAAATTCACAGAATAACCGACAGGCAACCTAATCTGCTAGGAGATAGTATTATTAGCTTTACAAATGCACCTGATAGTGATGTTATTGTGTTGAATAATCTGAAGAATTTCACGAACGATAATTTAGTACTTCCACTTGTTGTACATAAAGATGGTACATATGGTACGACTACCGGAATTCGTATAACAGCTACGGATATTTATGGCAAAATAAAAATTATTACTATGCCCATCAAATTTGTGCTTATGCCTCCACCGACGACCAGCTTAGTTCCAATTATTGCTGATGAGTATGCAAGTTTTACGGCAAGTGGAACAATTACAGGACATTCACCGCTTACTTCAGTAAATTATTTTATCCGTACTTCAAGCGGTATTAGTAATGTTGGAACTCCTGCTATAACAAATCCACTCATTTTCCCGGTTAGTTATTCTGTATTACATGCAAATGTAGATATGAAATGGTTTGTTGTTACGACAACTGACGCATTAGGTAAATCTTCCAGAGATTCCACTAGTATTACTGTGAAAGGCTTGTATCCGTTTCCTGTTGTTACATTGAGTTCACCAACTTCATCTTTGCCGAGCTCAATGCCAATGGCCTTTGATAAAAATGCCAGTATTAATATTGTGGGTAATGCTACTTCGACAACAGATATTTTAAGCTTTAAACTTACAAAAGTAATGCTTGATGGAAGTCAATCTTCACAGGATGTACCTATTACTGATGCTCGCAATTGTCCAATTAATGTTGCCATAAATGCAGATGTAAACCTGAGATGTATCAATCTGGATGTTTCAAGTCTTTACAAAACAACCTCATATAAGATTCCGGTAACAGTTGGGTATTATCTCTTTGAACATGTTGTAGCTGCCGGAAGTGGCAATGGATTACCAAACTCGACGGTTGGAGGATTCTTGTCTATAAACAAAGGTTTGGCAGATGGAAATCCGTTTTATTTGGAGAAAGATGCTATGTCGCAAGTTCCAAACTTAGATGCAGTTCTTTGTGCCACCGGTTCGTCAGCCAATTTGAGAATTTACAATATGAAGATTAATCCTTTGGCAACTTACGACGATTGGGGCGACTGGTATTATTCAGGTTCATATAAGTACACAGCTGCCACCTGGCCGGGAACTCCTGCTGTGAGGGAGTTAAAAGCTGCAAGTGGAATTACTTCTGCCGATTTTACAACCCTGAATGTTGATGCGATGGCAACTCAAACAGTTGGTGCGACAACCACAACAACTGCAGGAATGTATGTTTCACTGGTATCTTATCCGACAGGTGCAACTACCTTCCCTTACTCTAGCAGAATAATTAGCAATTCAGTAGTGCTGACTCGAACCACCATCAACGGAGTAAGCAAGCGGGTTTTCATCGTTTATGAAAATTCTGATCAGACAACGTATAATACAACATTACCCGGATTATCGCCTTCAACTTTCAGTATTAAGGTTGAAAAGTAACAATATCCACTTTATAGAATTAGATAAATTGAATAACCGGTTACACTAAAAAGTAGCCGGTTATTTTTTGAAAAACCAGAAATCAAAGTTTTAAAACGAGAAATTAAATACATTTAGAAATAAAATAATCTATTTTTGTTCTGTAAATTATTCTGAGAAAATATAAAACGAATAAAATATAAACTTAAAATAATATCATTATGAAATCAAAAACATTTACATCAAATTTTAGCTACAAACATTTTCAAGTAGTTGTTCTTTTAGCTATATTTAGCTTTACTACATTGTATAGTTCTGCACAATCTGTAAGCTGGTCAGGACCTGCAACCGGAGGTGACTGGGCAACAGCATCCAACTGGTCTGGTGGAAAAACACCGGCAGCAACTGACTCTGTTTTTATTGCCAGTGGCAACCAAGTAACACTGTCAACCGATGCCGGTATAATTAACAGTATGACTATTCAAGGTAAATTGACAGTAGCTTCAAGCGGAATTCTTTCAATAGAACAAAACATAAATTCCATCTCACTTTTACAAATTGATGGTGGCGAAGTTGACAATGCAGGTTCAATAACGCTTACCCAGAAATTAGCCAACATAAATCCCGGAATTGCCTTAGCAGATGGAACAGCCAATAGTACCTTTAAAAACACGGGAACGTTATCTATCAATATGTCATTGACAGGTGCTACAGGCAATTGCGTTTCTTTTAAACAAGCAACGGGTGGTACAGCTACTTTCGTTTTAGGTGGCACCATGACTTTCACTCCGGCAGCGACAAAAAATATTTTCAAGAACATTTTAGGAAATGGACAAATTGATGGAACGGCTGTTATTGGTAGTGCTGCTGCCTATCAGAACTGTAGCTTGCTTCAGGTTGCAGCTGGAAATTTTACTATATTAGCAAATGCGAATATAGAGTTCTATAGTGGATTAACCTCCGGAGCTACCGTGACGATGACTAATGCCGGAACTGCATCATTAGCCAGTACTGCCACATTAACCAATAACGGAACATTAATGATCCATGCCAATTCGGCGGTTACAGGCAATGCCCTTCAATTTGGCCCCGGAATCTTTGCTACCAGCATACTTGCAAATTCAGGAACAATTATTATTGATGGCACTTATAGTTCTTCTTACGGTAGTATTAACTGTGGCGGAACTGATGCAACTTCTTATGCGGTTATCAACAATCTGAGTGGTGGAACGATATCTGTTTCAAATTTCTATGGTACTAATATCACTACAACCAGCACTACCGTTACCGGTGGTTCTGCTCTTACAGCAGGGAATCTCAAAAATGCTACCGTGAATAATTCAGGCATAATATCTCTAAACTCTTATGGCAGATGTATGATGTTTGGTGGAAGCTTATGTTCGTTTAATAATAACAATGGAGGTCTTGTTACAGTTACCACAGGTATAACAGGATCTACATCCAATACCGGTTCCTGTTTTATTTACAACAACCCCGGTGCTACATTTGATTTTAATGTTCCTGCCAATGGTGGTATAGGGACCATTCCGAATGCCTATTATGCCATTCATAGTGCATCAAAAATTCTTTTTACCAATAGTGGAGGTACCGTAACCGGAAGAGGAACATTTATGACCGGCACTTTTGTACCATCTACCGGTACGATTGCTCCGGGTAACGGAAACGGAGCAACTCCTTATGGTTTATTCGCAATTAACGCTACTGCGCTAGATTTCAGCAAAAGTACTTTATCATTGAAAATAGGCGGTAATTCTGCCGGTGTCAATCAGGACCAAATTAATTTAGGAACGGCTTCGGCAGCGGTTAACATCTCTGGAACTGCTTTAAACTTAACTTTTGATCCAGTTTATACTCCTGCGAACCTTGTTGATAGTATTGTATTGATTAAATCAACTAGTTCAACTGCTCCGGTCATTACCGGAAATTTTGCTTCAACTAGCTTGCCTACCGGCTGGGCGTTAAATTATACACCTGCTGTAACAAATTTGATTTATACTACACCTAATGCCCTTCAAAATATAAATATGTTGAATGCCAAAATTTATGCTGTAGATAATCAATTAAAAGTTTCACTTGGAAATGATGTGCCTGCTGACTTAAAGATAATGGATTTGACCGGAAGAATGATGATTGAAACGCTGGTAAAAGGACAAAATAATACAATTACTACAGATGGATTAAAAGGTATATTCATCGTTCGATTGAAAACCGAGAATGGTGATTATTCACAGAAAATTAGTTTGTAAACATTTATATCTCTAAAATCTGCAAATACCAACAAAATGAAGTGTAAGCTATTTTTATTGCTACTTATTTCGGCCTCATATCTGATGGCTCAGACCACTCCTCAAATCATTAATGTGGAAGGACGGAAAACTATATCGCTGGATGGAATCTGGAAAACCATTGTTGATCCATTCGAAAACGGGTATTACGATTATCGTCGTATGCCCATGAAAAACGGATATGGAGCTGATAAAGATATAACCGATAAAACCGTTTTGCAGGAATATAATTTTGCAACCGATAAAACCTTATTTGTTCCCGGCGACTGGAATACACAACGTCCCGAGTTGTATTATTACGAAGGAACTGTCTGGTACAGAAACCGATTCCAATATCAGTTGAAAGACAATAAACGTGTTTTTCTGCATTTTGGAGCTGTAAATTACGAAACCATTGTTTTTGTAAATGGCAAAGAAATAGGTAAGCATATTGGGGGTTTTACGCCCTTTAATTTCGAAGTAACAGTTCTTCTGAAAAATGGAGAGAATTCATTGGTAGTAAAAGTTGACAATAAACGAGCATTTGACGCAGTACCAACTGTAAATTCTGATTGGTGGAACTATGGCGGGATTACCCGCCAGGTTTCACTGATTGAAACGCCCATTACCTTTGTTCGGGATTATTATATACAACTAAAAAAAGGAGATAAGAATACTATTAGCGGATGGATACAACTGGATGGAAATCAAACGGGCAAAAGCCTAAAACTAGAGATTCCTGAACTGAAAATAAGCAAATCGGTAACAACTGACGCCAAAGGTTTTGCTTCTTTTGAACTTGCTGCTAAACCAATTTACTGGTCACCCGAAAATCCAAAACTGTACGATGTGACTATCAGTACTGATAATGAATCAATTGCAGATAAAGTAGGTTTTAGAACCATTGAAACACAAGGAACAAAAATTCTGTTGAATGGAAAATCAATTTTTTGCAGAGGAGTCTGTATTCATGAAGAAGCTGCTTACAGCAACCGTAGAGCTTCAACACCTGAAGAAGATTTGATTTTACTGCAGTGGGCAAAAGATATGGGTTGTAATTATGTTCGCTTGGCTCACTATCCGCACAACGAACAAATGATTCGTCAGGCCGAAAAGTTGGGATTAATGGTTTGGTCAGAAATACCTTGTTACTGGACTATTCAGTGGGGTAATCCGGCTACTTACAAAAATGCAGAGGCTCAACTTTCCGACATGATTACTCGTGATAAAAACCGTGCAAATATTATTATCTGGTCCATTGCCAACGAAACGCCACATGGTACAGAACGTTTAAGTTTCCTGACCCGTTTAGCTGCCAAAGCACGTGAGCTTGACCCTGTCAGATTGATAGGTGCAGCTATGGAAAAAGAGGAAGTAAAACCGGGTTTAATGACTGTAAATGATGAATTGGGTAAAGTATTGGATATAATTAGTTTCAATGAATATGTCGGTTGGTACGATGGCTTACCGGAGAAATGCGACCGAGTAAACTGGACTTTTCTCGAACAAAAACCTGTATTTATAAGTGAATTTGGTGGTGAAGCACTTTATGGTTACTTGGGTGGAAAAACAGATCGATTTACTGAAGATTATCAGGAAGATATGTATCTCCGAAGTGTCAATATGATGAAACGTATTCCCGGATTAGCTGGTGTTACACCCTGGATATTGAAAGATTTCCGTTCACCACGTCGTCAACTTCGCGATTTTCAAGATGATTTTAATCGTAAAGGATTAGTGTCTGACAAAGGCCAAAAAAAGAAAGCCTATTTCATTATGCAGAAATGGTACGAGGAATTGAAAAATCAATATAAATGATTCAATTTCAATTATTTATTACTACATAATTTATAGAATAAAAAGAAAAATTCACTTCCATGTCGATTAAAATTCTAAATTATAAAAAATGAGACTTCAAGAGTATCCATTCAAATTTTATATTTTGTTGGTCTTAATAATATGCATCAAATTCAATTATTTGCAAGCAACAACGCCCTATATTTCAAGGGTATGGATTGGTGACCAAGGGGATGGAACATATAAAAATCCGATTATTAATGCCGATTATTCCGATCCGGATGTGATTCGGGTGGGAAAAGACTATTACATGATAGCCTCCAGTTTTAATTGTGTACCGGGTATTCCTATTTTGCATTCAAAAGACATGGTGAATTGGCAGTTAGTAAACCACGCACTTAAGAAGCTTATTCCTGAAGATTTATTCACTACTCCTCAGCAAGGGAAAGGCGTTTTTGCAGCCTGTATCAGGTTTCATAAAGGTGAGTTCTTTATATATTGGCCTGATCCTGATATAGGAATATATATGACAAAAACAAAAGACCCACTGGGAGAATGGTCTCAATCTGTACTTGTAAAATCGGGCAAAGGTTTGATTGACCCTACCCCACTTTGGGATGATAATGGTAAGGTTTATCTGGCTCATGCGTGGGCGAAAAGTCGTGCCGGATTAAACAGTGTAATAACTGTCAATGAAATGAATGCCGAAGCTAATCAGATAATTGGTGCTGATGTGTTGGTTTATGATGGATTGACAAAAGGCGATTTAATCATTGAAGGTCCTAAACTTCACAAACGAAATGGCTATTACTACATTTTTGCGCCAGCAGGAAGCGTAGAAACAGGTTGGCAAGTTGTATTAAGGTCTAAAAATATCTATGGACCTTACGAAAACAAGATTGTAATGAGGCAGGGGAAAACAGATATTAATGGACCTCACCAAGGTGCATGGGTAGATACTCCGAAAGGAGAATCGTGGTTTTTCCATTTTCAGGACAGAGGAATTTATGGACGAGTACTTTTTCTTGAACCAATGAAATGGGTAAATAATTGGCCGGTAATTGGAGTGGATTCTGCATATACTGGTTGTGGCGAACCTGTTCATTCATTTAAAAAGCCAAATGTTGGTAAAACGTATTCAATAGAGACCGTAGTTGAAAGTGATGAATTCAACGATGATAAAATTGGTTTACAATGGCAATGGCCATGTAATCCAAAGCATTTTTGGGCACAACCGTCTAAACTAGGTTTTATACGTCTGACATCAGAGTTTCTACCGCATGACTTCGTCAACTTCTGGAGTGTCCCCAATTTAATGCTTCAAAAATCACCTGCCGATGAATTCACAGTCACTACCAAACTCGAATTTAGTCCCGCTATTGTTGGTGAAAAATCTGGTTTAATCGTAATGGGAAGAGATTATTCTACACTTTCGATTGTCAAAACCGAAACCGGCTTTGCTTTGCAGCAGATTAATTGTATAGATGCAGAAAAACAAAATCCGGAAAAAATAATTTCACTGGTTGAAGTTCCCAAAAAAGAGATTTACCTGCGGGTACAAATGAGAAATAAAGGAATATGCACTTTTAGTTATAGCCTTGATGGTAATGAATTCAATTCTTTAAATGAAAAGTTCGCTGCCCGTCAGGGTAAGTGGATTGGTGTTAAAGTCGGTTTATTCTGCATTAATCCGATGCAAAGTGGTCTACGTGGTCATACCGATGTAGATTGGTTCAGGATTGATAAATAAAAAAATAGGGAAAAGCTAATCTTAAAATAAATATACAATGAAAAAGTTTTCAATTTTTCTGGTTCTTTTTATTGTTGGAATAAATCTTTCAGCTCAAAATAAATCAGTTTCTCAGAAAAATTCACTCAAAGACGTAGTTGCAGGTGTTGAAGTTCTTGAAGTAAAAGAGGGAGAAAGTTCAAAAGAACTTGAATTATCTGCCAAGGATATGCAGTGGTGGCACGATGCTAAATTTGGCTTGTTTATCCATTGGGGACTATATTCTATTGTGGGTAAAGGTGAATGGAATATGTTTACAAGTAGAGTTGATATAAGGGAGTATAAAAAGCTTGCCGATCAGTTTAGTGCAGAGAAATTCAATGCAAAAGCCTGGGCACAATGCGCCAAAGATGCCGGTATGAAATACATGGTGCTAACAGCGCGCCATCACGATGGATTCTCATTGTGGGACAGTCCGGGCAGTTTTGATCATTTTACAAGCATGAATAGTGCTGCTAAAAAAGATATTGTGGCAGAATACACAAAGGCTTGTCGAGATGCCGGTTTAGGGGTTGGGCTTTATTACTCACCACTCGATTGGCGTTTTCCGGGTTTCTTCTTTCCCGAAATGTATCGCGAAAATGCAGAACAATTGAGAGATCAAACATACGCACAAGTTGCAGAATTGATGAAAAACTACGGAAAAATTGATGTTTTGTGGTATGATGGCGGTGGCGATGCCTGGCTTGGACTTGGTGGGTTGAAGTATGGTATGGGAGGAGTTGGCTGGAGTCGCCGGCCAAGTAATGAGAAATACGAAGGCAAACCACTTTATGAGCCGTTGAAACTCAATGCCATGGTTCGAAAATATCAACCCAAAGTTGTTATAAACAACAGATCGGGCTTTAAGGGTGATTTTAAATCACGTGAAATGGAAATTGGCGATTTTGATAATAGCAATGCCTGGGAGAAATGTGGTACCATGGGTACAGGCTGGGGGTATTTAGCCGGAAAAACAGAACCATATCCTTTAAAAAAACTGCTGACGCAACTTTCCAATATTGTATGTCGGGGTGGTAATTTTCTGTTGAATGTAGGCCCACGTCCCGATGGACAAATTGAACCTGCACAAGTGGCACGTTTAAAGGAAATGGGTGATTGGCTTAAGAAGTATGGTGAATGTATTTATGGCACACAAGGTGGTCCGGTATTACCAACAAAGTTTTATGGTGCAACTTCCACTTCGAAAGCCATTTATATTCACGTTTGGGATTGGCCGGCAGATCATAAAATAACAATTCGCGGATTATGCGGAATAAAATCAGGCAAAGCACTTACCGTCGATAATGTTTCGGTTGCTGTTGCAGAAGACACTGTTGAAATTAGCTGTTTTGACATAAAAAAAGATAATCTGCTGTCAATTATCAAATTAGAGTTATATAATAGATAAAAAGACCTATTCTAAAACAGTATTTACATAAAATTGAACACGTAAAAGAATAAAATTTATCATGATGAAGAATTATATGTTGCTGATATGCTTTATATTAATCTCTATATCGGGCTTTGCTACTGAACCTTTTATTTTAAAGGATCAGTTTAAAAAAGACTTTCTGATAGGAGTCGCAATAAATCGTAATCAGGCTGATGGAACTGATTCCAAAGGTCAAGCACTGATTTTGAAAAATTTTAATGCCATTACATCCGAACAAGATTTAAAATGGGGGATTATTCATCCACAACCTACTACATACTCTTTTTCCAAAGCAGATGATTATGTAAATTTTGGCGTTCAAAATAATCTGTTTATCGTTGGGCATACGCTGGTTTGGCACAGCAATGCACCTACATGGATATTTGTTGACGATAATGGCAAGTATTTAACTCGTGAGGCGTTGTTGAAAAGGATGGAAGAACATATTAATACAGTCGTTGGCAGGTATAAAGGCAAAATTAAGGGTTGGGATGTGGTTAATGAAGCCTTTGAAGATAACGGAACCATGCGTAAATCGAAATGGCTTCAGATCATTGGTGAGGATTATATCGAAAAAGCTTTTGAATTTGCACATACTGCTGATCCCAATGCAGAATTGTATTACAACGACTACAATTTGTATCTGAATGCAAAACGGAATGCGGTAATTGAACTGATTAAGCGATTACAGACCAAAAAAATTCCTATTCATGCCGTTGGAGAGCAGGCTCATTATAGCTTAACGTTTCCACCGGTTAATAAAATCGATGAATGTATCAAGGACTTTTCAAAACTCGGAATTAAAGTCAGTTTTACCGAATTGGACATCACGGCTCTGCCAAATAGAAAGAAAGAAATTACCGCCGATGTTTCTAAAATTGTAGCTTATGATCCTTTATATGACCCCTATAAAAGTGGTTTGCCTGACTCTGTTTTGCAAAAGTTAGCAATTAGGTATGGTGATATATTCAGAGTTATCAAAGAAAACGGAAAAACAATTCAAAGGGTTACTTTTTGGGGATTAACAGATGCTAACTCCTGGCTAAATGGCTGGCCTATGCCAGGTCGCACAAACTACCCACTACTTTTTGATCGGAATTATCTACCCAAATTGGCTATCATCAACGCAATTCTCAAACCTGTTAAGTAAGCTATCATTAGCTATTTATTGTTTCATTGCTATTAACTTAGAAACAACACTCAAGATAAATTAATTCTAATGAAAATAATCTTCTTTTTAACTAGTTGGCTTATTGTGTCAAGCTTGCCAGCACAACAAACTGTCAGTATAAAAGACAGTACGGACAAAATGCAATGGTTTAAAGATGCCAAGTTGGGCATTTTTATTCATTATGGTATTTATGCCGTAAATGGAGGTGGAACTTCCTGGCCATTCAGCAACGGACAGATTTCTTATGCCGATTATATGAAACAACTCGATGGTTTTACAGCAAAGAATTACCATCCACAAGAATGGGCTAAACTTTTTAAAGAAGCTGGTGCAAAGTACGCTGTTCTGACTTCAAAACACCACGATGGGGTGTCTATGTGGGATACAAAACTAAGCGATTTGAATGTGGTAAAGAAAACTCCTGCCGGTCGCGATTTAATTGCTCCATACGCTAAGGCTTTGCGCAACGAAGGGTTGAAAGTAGGGATTTATTTCTCTCTGCTGGACTGGTCGCACCCCGATTATGCTACATTATTCAAGAAAAATAAAGACAAAATCTTAAATCCTTATGATTCTCCTGCTTCCGGTGTTGAAGATGAAACTCGTTGGCAAAAATTCCTGGTCTTCAGAGATGGACAAATGAAAGAGTTGGCCGATTTGGTGAATCCTGATTTATGGTGGTTCGATGGCGATTGGACACGAACCAAAGAGCAGTGGAAAATGAAAGAGCTGCACCAAGATTTATTGTCGTGGAATCCAAAAACAATTCTAAACGACCGACTTCAAGGATACGGCGATTACAACACTCCCGAACAAGGAGTTCCTATTATTGGCCCAACAGAGCCTTGGGAGTTGTGTATGACCATAAATGATTCCTGGTCGTACAATAAGACTGACAACAATACTAAATCGTTGAATTATATTATCAATATTTTTACCGACTGCATCAGTCAGGGCGGAAACCTCTTATTGGATGTTGGACCGACAGAAGATGGAAGCATTACTCCTATTCAAACAGAACGCCTAAAAGGTTTGGGACGCTGGATCAGTAAATATGCCGAAGCCATTTACGGAACAACCCGTGGTTTGCCTTTTGGCCATTTTTTCGGACCAACAACTCTTTCGAAGGACAGAAAAACCATTTACTGTTTTATCCTCAATACGCCTAAAGATGATATTACTCTCAAGGGAATTAAGAATAATATTACTCGGGTAAGGCTTCTTGGAACGGATGAAAAATTGATTTCAAAGCGAATTGGAGGAAATGTTACCAGTGTTCCAGGCATTCTTAGAATTACTTTACCTGCCGAAAAAATGGATTTGAACGCCAGTGTTATTGCTATTGACCTAGATTCGCCGCTGAAGTTATACCGTAGTAAAATGGGAGCTATTGAGGAAAATTAAAAATACACCTATGAACAAACTACTTTATCCCGCTGCTCTCTTAGCTTCTTTTGGTCAAACCGTGCAGGCACAGCAACAAAAAGTCAGCAGTAAACCCAATATTGTGTTTATACTTACTGACGATCAGCGTCTGCAAGGAACCATTCATGCCTTGGGTGGCAATGAGGTGATTACCCCGAATATTGATAAATTGGTAAAAGACGGCGTGTCGTTTACGAATGCCTATATTATGGGTGGAAGCCATCAAGCCGTGAGTATGCCCAGCCGAAATATGCTGATAACCGGTAGAAACCTGTTTTCAATGGGCGATAAAGAAGGTCGTAAGATTGACGATAACCAGTCCACCATTGGCGAAACGTTTGGAACAGCAGGTTATTCGACATACGGCATTGGCAAATGGCACAACAATATCTCTGCCTTTAACCGGACTTTTCAGAACGGTGACGAGATATTTTTTGGTGGAATGAGTCCCGATCCATATCATTCAGGGTTGTTTCATTATCAAAAAGATGCAGCTTACAGCGAATTTTTGCCGAACGCAGATGGTTTGGCAACTAAAGAAAGGGGCGACCATTCTTATCCCGGTAAGCACCATACAGAGATATTTGGAGAATCTGCGGTGAAGTTTATCAATAGCTATAAAGAGGATAAACCTTTCTTTTTGTATGTAGCCTTTAAATCGCCACACGATCCACGTATTATGCCCGAGAAATACAAAGCGATGTATGATACGGCGAAGATTGCAGTGCCGGTTAATTTTATGGAAAGTCATCCCTTTGATAATGGAGAATTGAATGTACGGGATGAAAAACTAATCGCCAATCCCCGTACACGAAGTGCGGTGAAAATCGAGATCCGGAATTATTATGCTATGATGACTCATCTCGACGAGCAAATTGGAAACATTATTAATTCCCTGAAAGAGAAAGGATTGTATGAGAATACCATCATTGTATTTACAGGTGACAATGGTTTGGCACTTGGACAACATGGTTTGTTGGGAAAACAAAATCTCTACGAACCAAGTATTAAAGTGCCTTTGATCTTTGTAGGGAAAGGTTTGCCAAAAGGAACAATTAACACCGATAACGCTTACCTGTTCGATATCTTCCCAACACTGTGCAACTTGTCCGGAACTCAAATTCCTGCAACCGTTCAGGGTATTCCGCTTCTTGGAAAGAAAATCAGTAAAAGAGAGGTCATGTATTTTTCGTACCGCGATTATCAACGGGCTGTGCGCAAAGGTGACTGGAAACTGATTGAATATAGAACAGCAAAAGGAATTCGAAACACCCAACTCTTTGACCTAAAGAATGACCCAGACGAGATGAATAACCTTGCCGAAAAAAAGGATTTTATCAAACAATTGACCGAGATGCGGGCTGAACTGGAGAAGCAAAGGGTATTGTATAACGATCCGTTTAAAATTGACGAATAAGTACATTTGACAAAATAAATAATTGTTAAACATAATGAAGAAAACGCAGATTATTTTATATTTCTATTTTGTTTTCTTAGGATCTTTACACGCAGCCATAGTACAGGTACTACACCCCTTAAACGGTTGGTCGCTTGAGGATGTGGGGGTAAGCTTTAAATGGTACACTCAACCGGGCGTACTCACCTATAGACTCCAAGTGGCAAAAGACATTAATTTTACTAATTTAGCACTTGACACCCTGACTGACAGTCCAAATCATATTACAGACAATATGCTGACGGCAGCAACAATGGCACCGTTCAGTACCTACCTGCAATGGTCGTTTTTTCCAATGACTAGATTAGTACCGGGTACCTATTACTGGCGAATCAGAACCGGAGATACCGTAAATACTGACTGGTCAATTGCAAATCAATTTAGTGTAGTCAGTAATTCGCCATTGATGCCTGTTGTGCAACCCATTAGCCAGACTAATCCATTGTTTACTCTGGATATGTATGCAATTGAGAGATTGGATTTCGGATCAAAACTTACACTATGGCCCAAATACTGGAGCTATATTCCGTCAGATATACAACCCTACGTGGCATTCAATGTTGCCGGAATGGAAGGTTGGGGAAATATTGCCGGACAAACTGATTTTATCGATTTAATACGCAAGATGGACTCTCTGGGTATCAATATGACTATCGAAACTGGCGGCCCGGGTAGACCTACCTCTACCATGACAGATTTAGCAACAATTGAATACTGTTTGCAAAATTTCACCCACGTAAGAGGCGTTGTAGCGGGTGAAACATTCTGGAATTCAGGTACAGAAGCTACTATTGAGGCGGAGTATTACAACCGTTGTATAATGCTTTGTGGAAAATATGGAAAGGTCTTTATAGAAGGTGTTTTCAACGATTTCCAAAATTGGAATTGGGATGATTTGTTGGGCGTTCAAAAATCTGCAAGACCTGCAACCAATAGAATGAATGCTGCTTTTATCAATAAATATAAATCATATTATATTCCATGCAATAAGGATAATACACAATATTCCCAGGAAGAAGAAATTGCACTTATGACCGGTGCTAAAATTTCAGGGCTGGTAGATAATATCGGAAGTTGGCACGAGAATTATTGGTGGGGTAAAGTCGGCTTTGATACCATTTTCCATGCGCCTACCCAGAATACAAATGCGGGTAACGGGGGATATATGCCTCAACTTTTTTTGAACCAGACTTTCGTGACGGGATTGCAATCAGGGGCATCAGTCTTTGTATTTGGTGGTGAAATCTCCTGTGTTTCACCTAATACATATAATGCAGCAACAGATATGATGAGTGGTTCATCAAATTTTACAGCCGTTTTCGACCGGCATGGTGCCAAATCAAGTGTGCTGGATAAGTATTTTATTCCCTTTGTCAGGTATGTGGTTACCAATAAGATGGTGTTGACGAAAGCAGACCTAATTAGTAATATTAAAGTAGCAGTGGATCAAACGAGTGCCGGAGTTACACGAGGTTCTACTTTGGACGATGGCATATTTGCTCAACTGTTTAAATCTACCTATACCATCCCTAATTGGCTTTCAAATCTGCAAAGCAGATCTTTATTTGCACTAAAACCCGCTTCTGGAACTACAGGAAGAATAGTAAAATTACAACGTACCGGAACAAATATAGGATTAAATGTCGCTGAAGTGAAAGTATTTAGCAATGGAGTGAATGTTGCCACTTCGGGAACCGCCACCCAATCGACAACACTGAGCACGACCACCGCTGCCTCTAAAGCCATTGATGGGAATACGAATGGTGTATTAACCAACAATTCAGTTGCCTGTACACTAACTACCGATACGAATCCATGGTGGCAGGTGGATTTAGGGGTGGACAAGAAAATTGATTCCATTGTTGTTTACAGCGTCATGGATCGAAATCAGCCGGATCTCTCTGATATTCAAAATGTAAATATCAGTCTTACAACTAATTCAGGGCAATCGGTTTACGCTTCCGGCAATTATGTATCCACGCTCGGTCCAAATCCTTATCAGCTTTTCCCAAAAAACGGGAAATACAATGCCATTGCTTTATTGCCCAACGGAAGCAGTGTGGCAGGTGTACCAGGAATAAGCACAGTAAGCATTGCCAATTTGCAAACCGATGCTGCCGTGAAAGCAGTATATGATGCTAATTATTCTTCTTTTTATACAGGCGATGCTGCAGTATTCCGAAATACAAACAAGTATTTTATTCTAAATTCGTTGGAGAATGAGAACAGGGCACAAACTTTTTCAATTCCGTTCAACAACGGCAGTATTACCAACATTAGCGGAACAATGGTACCACATTCATACATTATTTCAAGTATAAGTACTGATGGTAATAGCTACTCGTTTCAAGCCTGTACAAATACAACCGGTCCGTATACCGACGACAGAACTACCAATTTGGTGGTTTCACTGACACAAATACCAACTGTTACGGTAAGTCCGACTTCGGCACTTGTTACGAATATCTGGAATACCACTACAAAAACACTTACTTTGAAGTTAAACCATGTACTGGGTGCCGCAAATGTAGTGATATCAACTTCAATTACAACTACAGATGACAATATAAAACTTTTCAACGCATCAGCTAATGGTATACCCGGAGCAATTCATGTAAATGCCCCCAACGGATCATTCGTTTTGGTTTACTCCATTTCCGGTCAGCTAATTAAATCTGTTACAATCGACTCCAGTCAATTTAATATTCCTGTTTCAAGAGGAATATATGTAGTTTCGGTCGATAGGGTGCGACAAAAAGTGGTGGTGAATTAATAGTTTTTGAATAATCAATTCCAATTATAAACCAGAATTCAAAGTTCTAAAACCGAAAATCAAATACCAATTATTTCAAATGCATATATCTTTGCTTCGTCAATTGAAAGAAATATCAATAAATCAAATATCAAAATCAAATTATTATGAAAACAAAAAACTTTACTTCTTTATTCAGTCGCCGGTTTTTACAGGTGGTTATGTTATCAGCTATTTTTAGCTGTTTATTTTTATCGGTATCGGCACAAACCAATACATGGGTGGGACCTGCTACTGGTGGCGATTGGTCAAATGGTGCCAACTGGTCTTCAACTGTGGTTCCGGTTGCTACCGACTCGGTGTTGATTGCCAGTCCAAATGCTGTAACCATCTCAACGGCTGTTGGAACAATCGATAAGTTGACAGTTCAGGGATCATTAAACATTACTTCTTCCGGTTCTTTGACTATTTCGCAAGCTGTAAAATCTACTGACATTCTTGAAATTGCTGGTGGCGTTATCACTAATGCCGGTTCGTTAATTCTAACTCAAACTGCTGCCTTTAGTAATCCCGGTTTAAATTTTGTAAATGGAACAGCTGCCAATGGTACATTGACCAATACCGGTACGTTGACTATCAGTACTGCATTTACCGGATCAACCGGCGCGTGCGTCAATTTCAACCAGACTACCGGTGGAACTGCCGATCTTGAAATGGGTAGCAGTGGGGTAACTCTGACGCCGGCATCTGGGAGAAATGTATTTAATATGAATGCAGGTGCTGCTCAAATCGGAGGTAATGTTACTATTGGTAGTATTTCAACAGCTCAGAATTGTAGATTAATAGGTGTAATTAGCGGCAGTTTGACTTTGCTCTCGACAGCGAATATCAATGCTTATGTTGCATTCAGTACTTCCAATATTTCTATTGCAGCTGCTTCAGGTGTTACTTCTTCTTTAACCAATAATGGAACGTTGGCTTTACATCTTAATGGAGCTACCTCCTCAGTCATTAATTCGCAGCCATCTGCTGGAGCTGTATCTACAACTTTTACAAATACAGGTACAATAACTATTGATGGTGCAAACTCTGCAAGTAGTAATGGGATATTCGCATTCCAGGGGGGTGATGCCATTACAACAATGACAATAAATAATACAGGTACAATTACGGATACTCATACCGGAACAACCGTATCTGTCTATTCTTTTAGTTCAACTTCAATTCGATTAGCTACAATAAATAATTCGGGAACAATGTCATTTCCAATAGGTATGACATTAGGTTGTGCAGCAACCTTAAATAATAACAGTGGAGGTGTTGTGAATATGAAGTCCTCAATTACAGGGGCAACAGGAACAGGGGCACCAGGAACTATTATAAATA
>Ga0214227_1000081_pt1 | contig 26939 bp, 13 predicted proteins | sample TroBogypolimnion_37_FD_153065 | JGI IMG/M metagenome (GOLD analysis project Ga0214227, IMG submission 153065) | Freshwater microbial communities from Trout Bog Lake, WI - 16OCT2007 hypolimnion | ecosystem: Environmental > Aquatic > Freshwater > Lake > Hypolimnion/Profundal zone | place: Trout...
TATTTCCACCCGACGAACAATCAATTAAGTCAACTCCTCTTTCGTTGAGAATTTTACAAAGTTCCACCGTTTGGTTTAAATCCCATCCATTTTCTGTCCAATCAGTAGCCGAAAGCCGAACAAGTATTGGCAAATCTGCCGGCCAGACTGTTTGCACAGCAGCAACAACCTCAAGCAATATCCGAATTCTGTTTTCAAAATTTCCACCATACTCATCGGTGCGGGTATTGCTCAACGGAGACAAAAATTCGTGCAGCAAATAGCCATGTGCCGCATGAATTTCAATGGCTTTAAAACCGGCGTGCTTGGCTCTGAATGCTGCTGATTTAAAGCTGTCCACGATATTTTTAATCCCCGGCTTATCTAATTCCAACGGTGCAATTTCATTTGTTTCGAATGGAATCGGTGATGGTCCGACAGTTTGCCAGCCACCAGTCATTTCAGTCAATTGTTTTCCTCCATTTGTCGGTGCATCGTGCGATGCTTTTCGTCCGGCATGTGCCAGTTGAATTCCACTTACAGCACCTTGAGAGTGAATAAAGTGGGTAATCTTTTGCAAACCTGCAATGTGTTCATCGCTCCAAATTCCCAAATCGAATGGCGTAATACGACCTTCGGGAGCAACGGCTGTAGCTTCCAGCAGAATTAACCCTACACCGCCTACCGCCCGCGTCCCATAATGCACAAAATGCCAGTCGGATGTAAATCCATCATTGGCAGAATACTGGCACATGGGTGACATGCCTATTCTATTTTTGAATGTTACTGATTTAATACTAAATGGTTGATTGATTGTTAGCATTGTATTTAATTGAAGAGTTAAATAAATAGAAACGGTAAAATTGCAAAAAAGTTTTGATTTTCAATTAATTATTTTTGATTTTTTATTAATCATGTTTTGTTAAAATAGTTGTTCGGTTTTATTTTGCTAAAGTATAATTTAAGGCACATAAAATTTCGACATTTATGAAAAAGCTTCGTGATGTACATTTAATTTCATATAAGTTTGATAGTTGTTAATAATAGCACGTGGATTTACTACAAGAATAAAGTTCAATTATTCGGCTGTTTATAACTTAGGGAATAGTTATCATACTTGATTTAACTACAGATTTAAAAACTCATTTTTCAACTTATAAATAAATTGAAATAGTTCAAATCGTGAACCCTATTGCTTCGTAGTTGAATATTAGTATAATCGCAGCAGTATATCTTTAAATCTATATTTATTCTGTATTTAATTCGTATATAATCCATATATAATATGTAATAAAAAGATATGGATTATTTTTGGTTTATTTGCATAATTAGTTTGAATCTCTTATTTTTGTATGGACTTACAGCTACGAATATGATAACCTTCAGCAGAGAACAATTATCAATTGCAGCTGCTGTCTATAAACTATAAATTATTAACTATAAACTAAAAGAGATGGCACGAGTAAAACAATTTGATGTAATAACCGGCAGCATTGCCAACCTTTCGTTTTATACCCGTAAAGGCAGTAGCCAGGTGTTTGTGCGCACCAAAGGTGGTGCTACCAAATCGCAAATTAAGCGCAGACCAGAGTTTGCCAATGTGCGTAAAAATAACAAGGAATTCGGAGGATGTTCTAAAATGAGTAAAGAAATCCGCATGTCATTTTTCGGAATCCAACAGGTGGCTGATTATAATTTAGCACCAGCCTTGTGTTCGTTGGTAAAGAATATTCAAAAGGCCGACCTTGAAGGAGTCTGGGGTGAACGGAGCATTCGGTTATCCACGCATAAACAGTATCTGGTAGGCTTTGATTTTAACCGCATTGTGCGGTTTGACAGTGTGCTACGGGTGCCATTGCAATGGGATATAAACCGTGAAATAACCCTTGCAACCATCAATATTCCTGCATTTGCGTGTAGTATGGGTTTAAATGCTCCCGAAAAATTCAATTTATTTCGAATCAGTGCAGTTTTTGGGGTAGCCACCGACCAGCGACTAATGGATAGTAAATACAGTTATGAACCGGTGCATGATACGATAGGATTAGACTCAAGAATAGCATCAACAAGCTGGCATTCAACTAAAACTTCCGTACAGGAGCAACAACTTCAAATCAAATTAAACCTGAATCGACCGGAGATTACCTTCAACGAAAGCGATACCTTGATACTTTCTATTGCCATTGAATTCGGCGAGTTGGATGTCTTCGGAAATCCCACTGCTGTAAAAGGAGCGGGTGCCGGAAAGATTTTGGGTGTGGGATAGTTTATTATTTGGTAGTTAAGGTTTAAACTTTATAGATTTGAAATGGGTTTACAATGACTCACACAATTCAGGATTATGAGATTAATAAATTTCAATCATTTGACAAATTATTGATATGCAACCATTTAAATTACACCAACAAACCTAACCATTGTTGACTAAGATACTTTCGAGTACCATTGCTATTGGATTCGCAGCATTATTTTGTACGGGAAATAGAAATCAAATAAAAGTCTAGATGTTCTGTCCGAATGTGCCAATAGGATAATTTTTCAATAGAAAAAAATTATATCTTTGTGCAATTGTTTTGTAAACACTTATGTATCTGTAATGAAAAAAGTATCGCAGAAAATAAACCGTTTTAATACAGTTTCATCCATATCCCTGAAAAAATTCTCTGCTTTGAAGTGGATATTATTGGTATTATTAGCTTTTGTCATAAGCAATAGCTATACACAGGATATCAATTTCGAACACCTTGGTATTCAGAACGGACTTTCGCAACTAACCGTTAACAGTATCTATCAGGATCAGTTTGGAATGATGTGGTTTGGTACTCGTGAAGGAATTAACCGATATGATGGTTATAAAATCACCTCTTTTAACCCTAAAGCTGGTGAAAACACATTGCCAGGTAATGTAATAAGTTATATAACCGGAGATTTGGCGGGGAATATTTATTTTGTGTGTGATGGTAAATTGGCTGATTTCGACCAGAAAACAGAGAAGTTTACCACAATGAATGTTGACAATGTGCTTTTTATATCCAAAAGTAGTAATGGCGGTGCAATTTGGGTACTCACAACTGATAGGCTTTATCAGCTTCTACCTGATAGAACACGAACTCTTTATTGTAAACTCAACAAGGATCTTGCTTTAAAGTTGGTATTTGAAACATCCGAAGGAAGTCTTTTAATTGGCACCAAAAACGGTTTATTTCATTTGGAAGGAAAAGAAACAATAATACCCATTATTCCACAAATCAACGTAGTGTCAATATATGAAGACCGGAAGAAGAATCTTTGGATTTCAACCCTTGGAAATGGTTTTTACAAACTAAATAAGAAGTATGAAATTACAAAGAATTACCGACATAAAAACGATGACAAATACTCGCTGTCTTCAGATGATGTCCGTTCAATCTGCGAAGATAAAAACGGTACTATCTGGGTTGGAACCTTTACCGGATTAAACAAGTATATTGAAAATATCGATGGTTTTCAGTGCTTTAACCAGAATATTTCCCAGCCCGGAAGTATTTTACACTCTTCAGTGCTTCCTGTATTTTGCGATGCACAAGGCACAATTTGGGTTGGGACTTACTACGGGGGAGTTAATTATTTCAATCCCGATGTCAATATCTTCAATTATTACTATCCGATACCCAATAACTCCAAGACACTAAATAATGCCATTATTTGCCGAATGGCTGAGGATGACAACGGCAATCTGTGGGTTGGAACCGATGGCGGTGGGGTAAATTATTTGAACCGTAAAACAAGAGAATTCAGTTGCATCAATCAGGGAAAAAATTTCGGACAGAATAAAAACATTAAGGTGCTACTGTACGCTAAAAATTATGCTAAACTCTTTATTGGCAGTCATTTTGGCGGATTGGATATTCTCGATAAGAAAACGGGCAAAGTTATAAGTTACAATATGCAAATGCCCGAAGGAAGACGACTTGCGGATAATCAGGTTTACAGTCTGGCTCAGCACGATGATATAGTGTATGTATCAACACGTCAACAGTTGTATCAATACTCATTAACTGCCAATACCCTGACTGAGGTTCCCGAAAACCTGATTCGCTCGAAAGGTATCTGGAACAACCCGATTTACATTGACTCTCAACATAATTTGTGGTATTATCCCTACAATACAAACGTAGTAAAGAAAACTAATTTAATTAGCCACAAAACCTGCACTTACAGCATTCTCAACGGTTCGGGTAACCAGAACTCCATCGGAATAACCTCCATAATGGAAGACAGCAGGCATCAGGTTTGGTTTGCTTCCAATGGTGGCGGTTTATTTTTATACAGACCGGATATAGATAAGTTTCATAACTTTCAGGCCGATAAAGACGGTCTGCTGAGTAATTATTGTTATGACCTGGCTGAATCGAAATACGGTAATATCCTGATATCGACCAATAAGGGTCTTTCACGCTATCAGAGTTCGACTGGAGTTTTTAAAAACCTCCGTCTGCAGGATGGAGTTCCGCTTACCGCGATTAATGAGGGAAACCGTATTTTTGTGGCATCGGATGGCGAAATTTTCTGGGGCGGTATCAATGGTCTGGTGTCGTTTTACGAGCAACAAATAAGCAATGTAAATAAGCCATCAACCATTCATTTTTCGGAATTAGACGTTAACAATAAAAAAGTAGAAACCAACGACAAAACCGGTATCCTGAAAAACTCATTGTTGTACACTAAAAAAGTAGCTTTTAAAAGTTCCGACACGAATATCAGTATCTTTTTTGCTACTTCCAATTATGTGAAAGCCAATGCCTGTGAATATGAATACCTTATGCACGGACTAAGTGATAAATGGATAAAATGTAACGGAAACCGCATTGACTTTTCCAATTTATCACGGGGCAATTATGAGCTGAGAGTGCATGGACGCTATCTGAATTCCAATACACTAACTGACGAGATTAGTCTTGATATACGGGTTAATCCTCCATTTTACAGTTCAACACTCGCACTGATTATCTATTTCCTTATACTGTCAACACTTTTTATATTATGGTTACGGTTCTACAAAGCAGATGTAAATCTGAAATCCACCCTTGATTTTGAAAAGAAGGAAAAAGACCGGATTGAGGCGATGAATAAATCGAAACTTCAGTTTTTCACCAATATTTCGCATGAATTCAGAACACCGATCACTCTGATAATGGGACAGATTGAATCACTGCTGGAATCAAAAGAATCGCAATTGATTTCGAATAAATTACTGTCGGTCTATAAAAACACCTCTAAACTCAATCATTTACTCTCCGAGTTGCTTGATTTCAGAAAACAGGAACAAGGTTATTTGCAAATCAGGGTTCGCAAAATGAATATAGTGGATTTCGTGTATGAAATCTTCCTGACATTCAATGATTTTGCATTTATGCATAAAATTCATTACCGCTTTGAATGCGAAGAAAAAGAGTTGTTTATCTATTTTGACCCGGTTCAACTTCAAAAAGTGTTTAACAATTTATTATCGAATGCATTTAAGTTTACCAAATCGGGCGGAGAAATAACCCTGAAAATTGTCAAAAGAGAAGATAACGTGCAAATTCTTGTAAGCGACTCAGGCATTGGTATCCCTCAAAAGGAAATTGATAATATATTCGACAGGTTTTATCAGGTTAACCAAGCCAATATAGCCGGTACAGGTATTGGATTGGCATTAGCCAAGGGGATTATTGATTTGCACGGCGGACATATTTCGGCTCAAAGTACAGCCGGAGTAGGTTCAGTTTTTGAGGTTTTGCTTAAAACAGGAAGTAATCATTTTACTGCAGAGCAGATAATGGCTGACGATGAAACTTATCCAATGGATAAGAATAATATTTTAGCTGTAGAAGATGATTTGTATTTTAAAGAAATGGTTGAGGAATTTACCGATACTAATCATAATAAGAAATTCAAGTTGCTGATTGTTGATGATAATGAGGAGATTGTTAATCTTTTGAAATCGACCTTTGAGGCATTCTACTATGTTGAATTTGCCATTAACGGAAAAGAGGGACTTGAAAAAGCAGCCGGATTTCAGCCGGATATTATTCTGTCAGACTTGATGATGCCTGTGATGTCGGGCTCCGAAATGCTGGTGAAATTAAAGTCCAATATCGAAACCAGTCATATTCCGGTGGTAATGATTACTGCCAATACCTCCGACCAATATCTGATTGAAGGATTGCAATTCGGAGCAGATGATTACATTACCAAACCTTTTAATTTGAGGCATTTGGTAATCAGGTGCAACAACCTGGTTCGTTCCCGAAAATTACTGAAAGAAAAATATAGCAACCAACTTAGCAATAATCTCGAGTTAATCGCCCATAACACTCTAGATCAGGAATTTATGGAAAAAGTGTTATTGATAGTGGAAAATCATATTGATAAAGAAGAATTTACAATTGATACTCTGGCTTCTGAAATGAATATAGGGCGAAACAAAGTATATTCCAAAATCAAAGGGATCACCGGCATGACACCCAACGACTTTATACAGAATGTAAAACTCAAAAAGGCAGCCCATTCTCTTAAAAACAACCCCGAACTGACTATTGCTGAAATTGCCTATCAATATGGTTTCGGCACACCACAATACTTTAGTAAATGTTTTAAGAAAAGCTTTGGCACTACTCCGCTTGATTATAGAAAAGATGCAAAATCAATAGATTAATAGACCAATAATATTTATAGAATTAGGGTATCCGATTTAGGAATACCCTATTTTTTTTGAACGGAAATTCATTATTAGAATTTTTCTAAAACAATTGGTCTATATGAAAAGTACAAAATTGCACATAGAAATACTATAATGTCGCTACTTTTGCTACCGAAAAAATATAACAGAAAAAATCACTTATTTTGTACACCATGAAAAAAAGACAATTCGTTTTTTTATTATTCTTTTTGAGTTTATTCAATGTAATAAACTGCCAGATTCTCAGTCCTCCACCGAGTAAATTGCCACGTATCAATGGTGCCCGGGTTTTTGGTGTTCGACCCAATTCCCCTGTTCTTTTTAAAATTGCTGCTGCTGGCGATAAACCCATGAATTATGAAGTTATTTCATTACCAGTCGGCTTACAATTAAACAAAAAAACGGGTATTATTACAGGTAAACTTTCCAAGCGAGGTGATTATCTAATGTTTGTAAAAGTAACCAACAGCCTGGGAAAAGCTGAGCGAAGTCTTACTATTAAAGTAGGTGACGAAATAGCACTCACGCCACCCATGGGTTGGAATAGCTGGAACTGTTGGGGAAAAGCTGTTTCAAAGGCCAAAGTTGTAAGTTCTGCTCAGGCAATGATTGACAAAGGACTGATAGATCACGGTTGGACATATATCAATGTTGATGATGCATGGGAAGGTCAAAGAGCTGCAGATGGAAGCATTCAGACCAATGATAGTTTTCCAGATATGACGGGATTGGGAGATTGGTTGCACGAAAGAGGTTTGAAATTCGGAATTTACACATCACCGGGACCCAAAACCTGCCTCGGGTTTATGGGCTCGTATAATCACGAATTGCAGGATATGACCACTTATAGCGGTTGGGGTGTGGATTATGTAAAGTCTGACTGGTGCTCTTATAGTGGAATTTTTGATCAGGAAAAAGACACTTCACTGGCTGCTTACAAAAAGCCGTATATTAAAATGTACGACGCCCTAAAAGTACAAGACCGCGATATTTATTATAGCTTGTGTCAGTATGGTATGCGCGAAGTTTGGAAATGGGGCGAAAGTGTAGGTGCAAACTCCTGGCGTACAACCGGCGATATTGAAGATAACTGGGAAAGTGTACGCGAAATTGGTTTTAATCAGTTTGATTTGTATCCCTATGCCAAACCCGGACACTGGAACGACCCGGATATGTTGGTGGTTGGCAATGTTGGTTGGGGAAAACTTCATCCTTCCCACCTGACTCCCGACGAGCAATACAGCCACGTGAGTTTGTGGTGTTTACTTGCAGCGCCATTACTGATTGGCTGCGATATTGCTTCTATGGATGATTTTACGTTGAGTTTACTCACTAATGATGAGGTACTCGATATCAATCAGGATCCGCTTGGTAAACAGGCACACCGGGTTTATTGCAATCGTTCCAGATACAAATTTCAAATGTATGCCAAGGAACTGGAAGATGGAAGTGTGGCATTGGGAATTTTTAATATGATGAATTACAGCCTGAGCTACAAGGATATATCACTTTCACAGATGGGCATTCAGGGTGGAATGGTTCGCGATCTTTGGCTTCAGAAAGATTTGGGCGTATTCGATGATATATTAAAAATTAAAATACCTGCACACGGAGTACTGCTTTACAAAACCACGAAAATAAGACAATAAAAAATAAAGAAAATGAAAAAATTAGTCCATGTATTTTTAGTTAGTATGCTTTACATTAGTGTTAATGCTGCCACGTTACCCAACATGTTTTATTCCTATACTACGGGCACTACCGGAGGATTTTATGTCTACGAAAAAATAAATGATAATGGCGTTTACCTTCAATTCAGAATCTATCATAATATCGACGCCAACAAAAATTGTGACTTGTGGCGAATGTGGGAAGCATATTTAGTCAATTACAATGGCGCCACCAGGACCCGGTTTCAACAACTTCTGACTTCCGGAGAAAATGAATTTGTTTGGAAATCAAACCGACCCAATGTGGGTGATTTTACCGGTGGATACCATGGTGATGAACGCATTGATATTGACCCTTCGAGCAACATAAGTTTCTATGCTGATGGTAATTCAGTACCTGCAACGAGTAGTATCCCGCTAACTGCTTGTAGTTCATTTTATTATTTGCAAAATTCTACGATGCATCAAACCGGTACAGGTGGAACCGATCTAAACAATCCTGCTTACGTACCCACACCGGGAAATCCGATTGAATGTTTTCACGAAAAGCGAACAGTTTTTGAAAACAAAGGATATACTTCTTACAATAAAGTGACCTGGAATACGGATGTACCAATCAACCTCTGTTATTACGGTATTTTTTGTGTAAACAGAGATATTTCGTATCAGGGTTCAAATCAATACGGGACTACTGCGGTATTTGCATCAGATGGTTCGAATAAACTTTCGTCGGATAAACAACAAATTAGCTTGTGGAATACAACATTGGGTACATCAGTGGTTTGTAATTGCTCTATTGTTTCATTACCCTTCACACCGACTCTGAATACACTTATCTGGGATACAACTAATTATCATAAATATTACAGTAAAATATCAACTACTACTGCAATAGCAGGTACAGTTTGGAGTATGCAGTCCTCTATTGCTTTCGATTATATTGCTCCCACTTCTGTAGTCATGCCTGTTTCTACTGACAACAGAGTCAAAGTGTCAGTGATTGATCATGTTTTGAAAGTCAACGGACTTTATCCCGAAGAACGATTTGCTTTATACAATGCCGCGGGTTTATTGTTGAAGGACGGAAGTTGCGATTCAAACACCTTTATAGTTAACCCAAATAATTTGCTAATTCTCAGATTAGCCCTTGTTGATGGTATTCAGGCTATGAAGGTGAGAACATAGCATTACAAATTATTTGAGCACTTAAATTAATAATACTATTTGTATTCAAATGAAAAAGAAAACAACTATCCTATTTTCGTTATTGATTATTTTTTCACTTCAAACTTACGCAGTCAACAAATTAATGCGGGAAGGAGTCGATTTTATGACTGACACCATGGCATTGGGGAAGTTTGTACAAATTACGGCAAATGCACCCACCGATATCGTTCTGAATAGTGATGTGACAATCATATCAAGTGTTGAAATTAAACCGACTATCCGCAATATCCAATACAAGGTAGAAGGAAATTGCATTCACCTGATAGGCGTAACACCCTGTAAAGTAGCTATCACGATAAATGATGATTATGCTCATCCCATCTATTTATTTGTAAATCCACCTCATCCCAAAGAGTGGAACGATTTACCAAAAAATACGATTCGGTTCAAAAAAGGCATTCACGAGCTGGGAAAATACACAATCAAAGAAGACAATGTAACACTGTTTTTGGAAGATGGCGCAGTTCTAAAAGGTGATATTTTCGGGGAGCATGTCAAGAATGTCCGCATTTTGGGCTATGGAGTGATTGATGGACGCATTTCAAAACACGGAATAAGGTTTAATTATTCGGGTGGTATTGAAATTAATGGTCCGATTGTCCTGAGTCGGAATGGTTGGTCTACTTCTTTTTTTGAATGTAACTACCTCACCATGAAAAATACCAAGATTCTGAGTTCCGAAGTATATTCTGATGGTGTGGATTTATTGGCTACATCAAATGTCCTGATTGACAATATTTTTGTGCGAAACGAAGACGATTGTATTACCTTAAAAACAAAGAAATGGAAGTTTGCGGGGAATGACAGTAACATAAATATTTTGAATTCGGTATTTTGGAGCGGTAAGCAGGGAAATGCCTTAGAATTCGGTTGGGAGTTGGATGGCGATTTTGTGAAAGACGTTCGTTTTGAGAATATTGATATTATTCGTAAGGAAACTTCGGTCAGAAAATTTAAACGGGGTGCTATTTCAATGCATCATTCCGGAAACTCAATAATTTCCAATATTCTGTTTAAAAACATTCGCATAGAATCTGTTTATGAAAACCTGATTTGGCTCGAATTGATTGAAGGTAATTCACATGGTTTGGGCGGCGGTTCCATTGAAAATGTGAAGTTTGAAAATATCGAATACACAAAAGGAAATGATGTGCCTGTTGTGATCAAAGGAGGGAAAACAGGAAAGATTAAGAATGTAGTATTTGAGAATTTGAAGTACAAGGGGCAAGCAATACATTCGGTTAATGATAGTATTTTTCAAATCGAAAATGCACAGATAATAGTGAAATAATCATACAAAAACCAGGAATGCAAAAACCAATCTTAATACTGATTGTGCTGTTATTATTTAATGCACTAAGCGCTCAAAACAGAAGTTTACAGGAGGTAGAAAAAAGCATCACCGGTTGCCCTGCTTTTAGCATAGACTCACCCCGCAAGGGTGGAAAAGTGGTGGATGCGGCAGCTTTCGGGCTAAATGAACATGGAACACCCGAAAATAATGTGGCAGCCATCCGAAAAGCTCTCGATTACTGTAAACAAAGCAGTGCTTATAAACTCACTGTTCCCAAAGGAGTGTATTACCTGCGTTCTATCAATACCAAACCCGACAAGGATAGTTTGGCTTATACCCTTGCCAATGTCAGAACACCTTATGTAACCCGTCAGATAGCTATCGAAGGGATGAAAGATTTTATTTTCGATGGACAAGGTGCTGAATTTATTGTTATGGACTCAAGCATTGTTTCTATGGGAGCTTTGCTGTATGTAGCTAATTGCGAACGGGTGCGCATTGAAAACCTGACACTCGACTGGGACTGGGCTGCAACACCGGTCTCTGCTTTGAGCTATATTGAATCGATAAATACCCAAGAGAAATATATCGATCTGTATGTTCCGAATCTGAGATTACCTGCTAAAACCAAACTAAATAAGGAAAGCGGAACTACCTCGAAGGACTGGAATCCGTTTACGAATATGCGGAATCCTGAAGTTAAACCTTTTGTACTGTATGAAAACAGTCCCGGCTATGGTGAACTGGGTGCCGGTAAAATACGGAAAGATACGGTTATCGACGAGCATCATATTCGGGTTTATTTGGAAAATCAGAAAAGTGTTCAGATTGCCCGAATCGGTCAATGCTCCAACCTTACTTTTCACACCAATTACGATCCTTACGGTGTCGAAGCCAACGGAAACAATCATCTCGTATTTCATAACATCAATATTTATACAGCATTGAATCACAGGGGTTTTTCGTGCGATTACAACAAGTATCTGGAGATTTCGTCGGTCCATATTATTCCCCGCCCCGGAACCGGCAGAACAAAATCATCGCACGGAACTTTTGAAATTCATAATTCGCGCGGTTTTTTTCTGTTCGAAAACAATGTGGTGGATTCAGAAATGGATGATTTTATGCACCTGAGCGATGGATTCGTGGCAGGCGGAATCAAAATAAAAGGAAATAAATCCATTCTTTGTGAGCGAATTCAGTATTATTCAGCCCGTTACACATTATTCCCGGGAGCTAAAATTGACTTTCTGAATGAACAGTTCGAAAAAACGGGGCAACAAGCTACCATCGCTTCAGTGGAGTGGTTACCCGAATTCTATCCCGCCAAAGACAAACAGATTGCCGCCATTGTAAGTTTTAAAGAAGATCTACCAACTAATTTACCTGAAAAAACCGGATTACGGAATAGGGAATTAGGTAGTGGAAACTACATCATCCGAAATACGAAAGCAACCACTCTGGCCTGTAGAGGTATTTTAACAAGCTGGCCAAACGGTCTTATCGAAAACAATTATTTCAGCAATACAGGTTATGCCGGTTTGTATTTGAGTTCAAACGACGAATTTGGAGATCGCTGGTTTCATGGTCCAAATCCCAGCAATATAATTGTTCGCAACAACCGCTTCGACCGAACCAATCAGGTATTAAGAAATAAGGCTGATATTGATATTTCACTACGGAAAATACCCGGACAATTTTACAAAAACATACTGATTGAAGACAATATCATCTCCAAAAGCGTCAGCGAAGCCAATATTTCACTGAGCAATGTGGACGGATTAATTGTACGCCGCAATAAATTCATTGATATTCAAAATCCAACCAGTTATTCAGATAATTTCGGAGTGAAAATACAGGATTGCAGCAATGTCTTTATGACAAAATAGCAAAAAAACAATGGAATATATTGCAAATTCAAACCGTTACAATGATATGATTTACCGCCGTTGCGGTAACAGCGGAATCAAAATTTCAGCTCTTTCACTGGGCTTGTGGCACAACTTCGGCGATGTGGATGTGGTGGAAAACTACCACAGTATTCTGCATCTTGCATTCGACAGTGGTATTACTCATTTCGATCTTGCCAATAATTATGGGCCGCCTCCCGGAAGTGCCGAAACAAACTTTGGAAGAATACTCCACGAAGATTTCAGAAACTATCGCGACGAGTTAATTATTTCCACCAAAGCCGGTTATACTATGTGGGATGGTCCTTACGGCGACTGGGGTTCAAAAAAGTACCTTGTCTCCAGTCTGGATCAAAGTTTGAAACGAATGAAACTCGACTATGTGGATATTTTTTACCACCATCGTCCCGACACCGAAACGCCACTCGAAGAAACCATGGCTGCACTCGATTTAATTGTTCATCAGGGAAAGGCATTGTACGTGGGATTATCCAACTACCGAGCTCCCGAAGCAACCAAAGCATTTGAAATGCTGAAACAAATGGGCACGCCTTGCCTTATTCACCAGCCCAAATACTCCATGTTCGAGCGTTGGGTGGAAGGAGGTTTGCTGGATGTGGTTGAGCAATACGGAGTGGGTTGTATTCCCTTCTCACCGCTGGCACAAGGTCTGTTAACTAATAAATACCTGAATGGAATTCCGGCGGATTCACGGGCTGCCATTGGTCATTTCCTGAAAGCTGATATGATAACGCCCGAACGTATCAACCAAATTAGAGCACTGAATGAAATAGCGTCAGTAAGAGGGCAGTCACTGGCACAAATGGCACTGGCATGGCTGTTGAAAGATAAAAGGGTAACTTCAGTTTTAATTGGGGCAAGCAAGCCCTCACAACTGGCAGATTCATTACTTTGTCTGAAAAATATTGAGTTTAGTTTTGATGAACTGAATGCTATTGAAACTGTATTAAATAATGATTAAAAATATAGTTTCATGGCTTATATCAACTTTAGAATGATTAGCAAACAATTACCACCTATTTAAAGTACAATTTTATAAGAGGATCATTCAAAAATGTCGGATTTTTGTACTGTTATCCATACAAATAATACTTAACAAAACAACAAGGATGCATAATAACAGTAACATAATTCGATTTTCACTTGTTTTACTGATTCTGACATTGTTAGATATTTCAAATCTCATTAGTCAGACTGTAGTATATCCAGCACCTGCCGGAGCAACCGCCAGCACTCAATATTCAGTAGTGGTAAATGGTCAGAGTTCATTTGTGTTTCCATCTACCTATGTAACCGGAAGCGGAGCATCCAGAGGCGATTTTACCAGTTTTTCAACATCAGTTACAGTTCCTGTAACAGTTACTACCAATGTGGATATAACATCTGTAACTATACGACCACTGAAACTGGGTATAGCCTACACAAAGACAGCTACTCGTACCATTACAATGAATGTCCCCTCGAATTGTAATTTAAGCATAGAAATAAATGGGAACACAGCAACTCCACTTTATATTTTCAGTAACCCGTTGGAGGTAAACGTACCAAGTGCAACCGACCCGAATGTAAAATATTATGCAGCCGGACAAATTTATACCGGAAACATAACACCCAAAGCCGGTCAGACTATTTACATTGCCGGGGGAGCTATTGTAAAGGGTAATATTATCTCCACCGGGGAAAGTAATTTTACGGTAAGAGGAAGAGGAATTATTGATTCTTCGGTAAATCCAACCAATTCACGTACAGTTAGAGTAGTAGGTGGAAGTAACATTACTTTTGAAGGAGTTATATTTCATAGCATACAAGGCTGGAATGTAGTATTCGGAACTTGTAGTGAGCTGACAATAAACAACATAAAATCAATAAGTACTCCGGATACTGAATCGGATGGAATGGATATCGTTGGATGCCAGAATGTAAAAGTTAATGGCGGTTTTTTCCGTTCAGAAGATGATTGTATCTGTGTAAAAAGTACCAAAGTCGGCTATAACCTGGGGGTTGGAAATCCGCAAAATATTCAGGTAAACGGAGCTGTTATTTTTAGTGGTCATCATGGAAATGCACTTGAAATAGGTTATGAACTGAATGGAATTACCGATGCCAATGGTCAGAGTACAGCCAGTGACATTCATTATTCCAACATCGATGTAATACACAAGGGAACAGCTATTGATGGTTCTACCAACCGCAGAGCTGCCATCAGCATTCATAATAACGAAAATGCCCGTGTTTCCAATGTTTCGTATGATGATATCCGGATTGAGGACTGCAAGGAAAATTATGTTTATTTATCTGTTATCAAAACTTCAAGTGCGGTAGACACAATTAACAGAGGAATTGTCGATAGTATTTCTCTTAGAAACATTCAGGTTACAGGTGGAGACTTAACTTTACCTTCGTGTATTTATGGATATGACACAACGCATAAGGTACAGAATATAATCTTTGACAGTTTCAAGATAGGTAATAGCATAATTACTTCTGCTACAAAAATGAAATTATCAACTAATAGTTATGTTAATAATATAGTATTTTTAAACACGGTTTCAGATACGAATAGAATCAACCCATCGGTCGTTAAAATATATCCTACAATTTGTGAAAATAATCTTTTTGTAGCTGGTTTCGATTGTGCATCTTATACCGTTTTAGATCTAATGGGTAAAATACTTTTGAGTGGGATAGTAAAAAACAATTCCATTTCAGTTGTGGGTTTATCTTCAGGGACTTATTTAATAAGGATAACTATAAATGATGATGCTAGAATATGTAAATTTATTAAAAAATAAAAAGCGCTTTAAGTAATTGGATTATATTAAAAGTACAATTTTGTAATTGTTTGAGAATATGAAATGCAAAATTTGACCTGTTATTACGAGACACTTAAATCACACAGTACTGCTTAAATCATATTCATGAAAAAAAAACTACTATTCCTTACTTTTCTATTTTCTTCATTCTCTGTTCACTTTGCCAATGCAGCATCAGTTGTAACCGTAGTGAATGCTTCTACTTTTGGGTTGAATACTGTTAATACAGATTTAGCAAACGGAGTTGCCGTTGCATCCATGGCAAGCTATGCTAATTCACATCCATACACAAAGATAGTAGTCAATACAGGCATTTATAAAATTAAGCGCAATGCTTCACAAACAATATTATTTAATGCAGCGAACAATATTGAAATAGATGGCAGTGGTTCCACCTTTATTTTCAGTGAAACAGATACATCGTACAGTGGTAGTTTTTTTGAAATGGATTATTGTCAGAACATGACTATCCGAAATCTGATTATTGACTGGGACTGGGATCTGGCACCAATTTGTGCAGTAGGGAAAATAACACAAGTAACCTCCACAGGCATTGTTTATGATATATCGAACAATATTACCATAAATGGAACCCCTACTGTAACGGGCGGTAAAGAATGGGATAACATATTAAAGATTCGTTCGAGTACAGGATTTACGCTAGCATATATTGACAGTGTTAAGTGGTTAAACAGCAAACAAGTGTATGTTGGCATTTCAAACGCATACCGATTGTCGCAGGCAAAAACAGGTTTATATAGTATGCTTGAATTTGATAATAATTTCAGTGCAAGTGCCTTTAATCTGGTTTACTCCAATTCAACCACGTTCGATAATATCACTATCTATTCAGCTCCTGAGAATTCGTTTTATTTTTCGGGATGCAAAGGTTATAGTATTACTAATTGTAGTGTTATTCCAAAACCGGGAAGCGACAGATACAGATCGGTGCTTTCGGGAGGCGAATTTCACAATTCTGAAGGAAGCATCAATTATCAGAACAATACCATTTCATATACTCACGATGATGGGATGCATATCAGTGATGGATTTATTCCTCCTTATATGAGCAATGATCCAACGAACACAAAAGTGGTAATTGCAGATTATCTTCAGCAATATGCAACAATTTATACGCTCACCGTGGGTGATACTCTGGAGGTTAGAAATGCCGATTTTTCACCTACGGGAGTGTATGCAAAACTACTGAGCACCAAATGGGAGTATCTTTATCCGACGAGTTCAATCGGAGGTAACCGATGCACTCTTACTTTTGACCGAGATATACCAACTTTGCCAACCGGAGCCTATTTGTTTAACAGACGTTACGGACGAGAAACATTTCAAATAACAAATAATACATTTACAAATAATTTTTGTGATGGAATAGTTTGCTGTATTCCAAACGGACTTATTGACGGGAACTGCATTTCCAGAACCGGCTATTCAGGATTGCGGGTATATCTCACCCTTCGTTGGGGGAAATGGGTTATGGGAACCGGTCCGAGTAATGTAATTATCAGCAATAATACCTTATATGAATGTAATAACGGAACTTATCAACTTCAACCAGCTTGTTTTTATGTAGGTGCCGGACTTGATCCCAATGGGGCAAATTACACATCGAGCGCTTACAGAAGTGCTTTGACTAATATAACTGTTTCCGAAAATACGGTTTTTGGAAGTGATAGCCCTGGTTTTGCATTGACATCGGTAACAGGTGCAACTGTAGCCAATAATACTTTTATCAACGTTGGCAGAGCACCTGTAAATACTGCATTATCAGCAAATGGAGCTATCTATGTGGAAAATGCAACGAATGTAACGCTTAGCAATAATAAAATTATTCAACCATCAGGAACGAATAGAAAAGGTCTTGTGATTGCTTCTTCCACTACCAATGTTACCTCTACCGGTTTGCAACAGCTAACACAACAAACTACACCTGTCGCATTAACTGCTGCCAATACTCAATCCACGTCCTTTGTTGCCCGTTGGAATAAGGTGTCAGGAGCTAGTTCTTATTTGTTATCTGTATATAAAAAGAATTACAATCAGACAACAGATTCAATTATCAATCAATATATTGTGGCAGATAGTTCTTTCATGGTTTCAGGTTTACAAAACAATCAAAAATACAGTTATACTGTGAGCGTTCAACCTTCATTATGCAACAATGAGGTGATGACCTTGTCAAATATGATTTACGTTACTACAACAGGTATAGCATCCATAAACCCGATTAATAGTATTGTTATTAATGTATACCCAACAATTTGCAATAATGAATTGTATGTAAATAATTGTGAAAGTAAAAAATACACAATTACTGACCTATTGGGAAAAATTCAATTGAGTGGGATATTTACAAACTCTTCGATTTCATTATTATCTTTACATTCAGGCACTTATTTTATAAAAGTAGATTTAGATCAAAGTGCTGCAGTGAGGAAATTTGTAAAAAAATAATTCTTATACTAAACAATCGAACTACATAAAAGGTATAATTTTATAAGAGAAATAAATTCAACGAATGTAACTTTGTATCACAAAATCGTAAATATTAACTTCATATACTAACTAAATGAACAAATCATTTTTATTAAAATCAAAAACTCTTTGTGTGTTATTTCTTCTGCTGATTAGCTTCAATCAATCAGCATTTATGCAAACTAAAAACAATAACGGACAGGATCAACAAATTATTAGGGGCAAAATAACAGAGAAATCAGGGGATCCAGTTATCGGAGCATCTATTCGCGTTAAAGGCTTTTCTGTAGGTTCAGTGTCGGATGTGAATGGTAATTATCAATTGAAGTTACCAGAGAATGCAAAGACCTTAATCGTTTCGTATATCGGTTTGAAATCCAAAGAAGTTTCTATTGAAGGGAAAAAACAAATTGACGTGGTATTAGAATCAAATGCCGTTGAACTGACTGAAGTGGTTGCCATAGGATATGGCGAGTCAAAACGCAAAGATTTAACTGGCTCTGTTTCCTCTATTAATTCAGAGTCCATGTCAAAATTAGGTATTTCCGATTTTTCTGAAAACCTACAGGGACGATTGGCCGGTGTCAAAGTGACCTCTCAGTCGGGTGAAGCAGGCGGAAGTGTGGATATTAAAATTCGTGGAGCTAATTCGATTTATGCCGGATCTTCGCCTCTTTATGTCATTGATGGAATGCAGATTGATGTGAATCCATCGGAAGTTGCAACCTCAAGTATGGGCGGAAACACGACTTATAACCCTTTAGCCACCATTAATCCAAGTGATATTGCATCCATTGATATCTTAAAAGATGCATCTTCGACCGCTATTTATGGAGCGCGAGGTGCCAATGGAGTCATTATTATTACCACTAAAAGCGGATCTAAAAAAGGGAAAACCGAAATAAATCTGAATGTATCATACGGTGTTACAGGAGCTACTAAGAGAATAAATATGCTCAACGCACAGGATTATATAGATTATAAATACCTGCGTGGAGATGCTCTGACTACTTATGGTATAGATACTAATGGTGACGGAAAGATTGATGCTCCAAGAGATGCGAGTCAATATCAACAATATAACTGGCAGAACTTGATGCTCCGTCAAGGTTCGACTAATAATTATGATGTTTCAATGAATACGACCATAGGTAAAACCCGTATTTCATCCAGTCTGGGCTATCTTTTTCAGAATGGCATTGTTCTGAATAATGACTATCAGCGCTATTCCGGACGGATTAAATTTGATCACGAAGTAAACAGCAAATTAACAGTTGGAGCTTCTGCAAGTATTGGAAGTACTGTTTCCAGTGGAGTAGTTTCCAGTGGAGGTGGCGACGGTAGCTTTACTGGAGTAATTCAGGGAATTTATACTCAGCGTCCTACAAATCTTTATTCAGCATCTGAAGCAGTTGACTATCCGAATGGCTATGTAAGTTTTGCAACCATGGTTACAGATCAGGCCTATCGAAATTCATCACTTACACGTATTATTGGGAATGCTTACATTGACTATAAAATAACAAGTGATTTAAGATTTAATCTGACAAGTTCTATCAATACGTCCGGTTCAAAACTTCAGGAGTTTTATACCAGTTCCACTCTTTGGGGCAGAATATCGAATGGTGCAGCCAATATTTCTGAAATTTCAACCAATTCTTTCACTTCCTCTGCTACATTAAATTACAATAAAAAAATCAACAATAAACATTCGTTAAGTGCCTTACTGGGTGCTGAAATGAATGGATACCATTATGAAGGTTTTGGAATAAAGGCTCAGAATTTCCAAGATCAGACGACAGGTGTTTTTGATATAAGCAAAGGTGCAAATATACTCCCACCTACTTCATTAGTAACGCAGGTAAACAGAATGTCAGCTTTTGGTCGTTTTTCGTATATCTATATGGATAAGTATTACCTAACAGCCAATTTAAGGGCTGATGCATCCTCTAATTTTCAAATTGGTAGCAGGGTAGGTTATTTCCCTTCGGTATCTGGAGCCTGGCGTATAAACAGTGAACCATTTATGAAATCTGTTGGCTTTATCAGTAACCTGAAATTTCGTGCCAGTTTGGGTAGTACCGGCAACGACAGAATACCGGCTTATCAAGCATTGGCTTCTTTAACACCCAATTATTATTCGGCAAATGGCGCAACCATTATGGGTATGTCGCCAAACACTTCTGAAAATAAAAATTTAAAGTGGGAAAGCACCTACCAATATGATTTAGGATTGGATCTGGGTTTATTCGATAACCGAGTAAACATAGTAGGTGATGTGTATTACAAGGATACCCACGATATGCTAATTCAGGCACAAATTCCTGCTCAAAGCGGATTTACTACTCAATGGCAAAATATCGGTCGGCTCAGCAATAAGGGTGTTGAACTTTCATTAGTAACTAGAAATATAGAAACCTCTAAATTTAGTTGGAAATCCACTTTTAATTTTGACCTGAATCGTAATGATGTTATCTCACTAGGTGGTGCACAATTTTTACCCGTTACCATTCCCAATGGTGCACTTACTGATGTAGCCCGAGTTATTGTAGGACAACCTATAGGTACCGGTTTTGGTTATGTGTTTAATGGTAATTATCAAATGACTGATTTCACGTGGAAAGATAAGACCGGAGCAGCTGTAGATCCCTCCACCATCACATCAGCCAATATGAGTCAATACATCTATACTTTAAAGCCCGGAATAGTAACCATTAATTCTATTGCAGTAAGTCCAGGTGACCGAAAATACAAAGATATCAGCGGGCCAAACGGCATTCCGGACGGGACGATAAATTCGTACGACCGAACCGTTATAAGTAATAGTAATCCCAAGTTTAATTTAGGTTTTGGAAACGAATTTAGCTATCGGAATTTTGATTTGAATTTCTTCTTTGAAGGAGTATACGGCAATCAAATAATGAATGCTTTTACCAATATGGTGGAGGCCGGAGCAAAAGGATCGACCTCTTATAATCTGACTCAAAATTACTGGAATAACCGCTGGACTCCTGAAAATCCATCCAATACCTATGCAGGAATTTTGAATTCAACCAACGATTTTGTTTCGTCATACTATGTTGAAGATGCTTCTTATCTCCGATTGAAAAATGTAACATTGGGCTACAGGGTAAAAAGTAAGCTGCTCGGAGCTTTGAAAATTCAGGGATTCAGATATTATCTGAGTATTGAAAATGTCTTTATTATCACTAAATACTCGGGCATGGATCCTGATATTAAATCTGCAAGTCCGCTCTTTTCGGGTTTTGACCGCTTATCGTACCCCCGTTCAAGATCCATCTCAATGGGATTTAATTTAATATTATAATTTAATCATAACTAATACAATACAACAATGAAAAGATATTCAATTAAATATTTGGCGGGATTATTATTAACAATAAGTTTTGTTTCATGTCAGGATACCCCATTCCTGAATCAAGTACCATATTCTTTTACCTCGCCACAGAATTTTTATAAAACAGAGTCCGATTTTAAGATGGCATTAGTTGGATGTTACGAAGCTCTAAATACTTCCAGTATTACAGGTGGATTGTGGGTGCCGGATGGAACTTATGCCAGAGGTCTTTATTATATATTGGAAGGATGTTCTGATAATGTATGTGCCAATAATTCAGCAATTTCTTGTGACTTTGAAAAAGCCACTTACGTCCCATCCAATCAAAACTTAGGCTATTTCTGGTCCGCTTTTTACGCTGGAATATCACGCTGTAATTATCTGCTGGATAATATAAAAACTGCAGGTATCAGCGATAGCGTTAAAACACAAATAACCGGAGAAACCCGTTTTATGCGTGCTTTCTACTATCAACATTTAGCACAATGTTTTGGCGGAGTACCTTTAAATACCAGTTCAACACCGGATAATAAAGCACCCAGGGCTCCGCTTTCAGATGTTTATGCTTTAATAATCAGTGATTATAATTATGCTTACAAAAACCTGAACAGCAGCGGGATTAACACATCGAGTGCCAATAAATGGACAGCGGGTGCATATTTAGGGACGCTGTATAATTATTTGGCAAGCTGCAAGCGATATAATGTGGGAGCATCATTAGTGGCTCAATGTCCGCTGAATAGTTTTGATTGGGTCAATGCCGATTCGATGAGTACCAAAGCGGTAACCGTATTGAGTGATGTGGTTAACAACAGCCCGTATAAACTACTTCCACAGGCGCAATATTCTTATTTGTTCCGGGAAGGTACCAAATCTTACCAGTATCAGGAATGTCTTTTCTTATCCGAATGGTCGGATGTATTTTCGGATGCTTATTCTACAAACACTGAATTATTCACACCACAAGGATCAAATACCTATGCCGGAAGTTATGGCAGGCATATGCCCACCTATAATCTGTACAAATCCTATTTGGTCGGAGATATCAGACGAGACTGGAATATAACCGGACGTTACGAAACCGGATGTGTGACGGAAGTTGTACAGAATGTTTCGTACTATGTTCCAAAGGTTTCAGTTCCGGTTACTTCACTTTTGCAGTGGTGTACAGGAAAATTCAGACTGGCTGTTCCCGGAACCTATTCTGCTCACGGGCTGAATGTTTCAAATTCACTCAACTATCCGCTTATGCGATTAGCCGATGTGAAACTACAACTGGCAGAAGCTTTCTATTTTACACACGAAGAACCTTCTGCACGCACTATTTTGACCGAAATCAGACAACGGGTAGTTGACCCGGCAAAAACAACCATTGATGATTTGAATCTGGGCTATCATAACACCGATTTTGTACAGGAGTTATTGGATGAACGACGCAGGGAATTGTGTTTTGAGTCTAAACGGAGGATTGATTTGATCCGTTTCGATAAAACCACTTCGGCTATTCAAAATTTACCTGTGGAAGGAAATACCTATGTTCAGGGTGCTATAACTACCTTACAGGCTAACTGGTCGTACAATAAAATCTGGTTACCAATCCCTCAAACACAACTTGATCTGAATAGCAATTTAGTTCAGAATGCTGGTTATTAAGGTATTGGAAGTCGTTTTCTATCTAATTTTTTATAAAGATCTTAATGAAACACTTACTTATTCCAATAATCATACTTTCAATAGCCTTTCAACTTCGGGCTGAAAGGACGATGATTAACTTTAACGATGACTGGACGTTTCGTTTTTCACACAATGTATCTCAGAAAGTGGGTGTGCGTGTTAACCTTCCACATACCTGGAATGCACAGGATGCTTTATCAGGAAAAGCAGACTATAAAAGAGGAATCGGAAACTACGAGAAATCTATTTTCGTACCCAACGAATGGAAAGGAAAACGTATTTTTATCCGTTTTGAAGGTGCCAACACGATTACCAATCTACTGGTGAACGGAAAATATGTTGGTGAGCATCGTGGTGGTTATACTGCATTTGTGTTTGAACTGACCAATATTCTGAAATACGGAGAAAATAATACTCTTTGGGTTCGTGTAAATAATGCCGAACAACTGGAGGTTATGCCTCTTGTCGGTGATTTTAATTTCTATGGTGGCATTTATCGGGATGTCTATTTAATGCTGACCGATGACATTTGTATCTCACCCCTTGATTATGCATCACCCGGTGTCTATCTGAAACAGGAAAAAGTTTCGGCGACCGAAGCACTTGTACAAGCCCGGATTCTTCTTTCTAATCGTTCGGTTACAACTAAAAATGTAAGCTTACAATTGAAAGTAAAGGAGGGTGAAAAAACCATCATTCAGGAGAATAAAATTATTGTATTAAATCCGGAAAATAAGGATTTAGAAACAACAATTCCATTGAGTTTTAAAAATCCAAGACTATGGAATGGTGAATCATCTCCTTTTATGTATCAGGTGGAGGTTTCGTTGGTTATTGATAATAAGGAAACAGATAAGGTTGTTCAACCATTGGGGTTACGTTACTATTCGGTAGATTCCAATAAAGGATTTATCTTGAATGGGAAATCCTACCAACTAAAAGGAGTCTGCCGGCATCAGGATAGAGCAGAAATAGGAAATGCACTTACCAAATCGCAACACGATGAAGATATGGGATTGATGCTTGAAATGGGAGTCAATGCCATTCGCTTGCCACATTATCCACACGCTCCTTATTTTTATGATTTGTTGGATCAGTATGGTTTTGTGGCTTGGAGTGAAATTCCATTTGTGGGACCCGGTGGATACACCGATCAGGGCTTTATCAATCAGGAATCATTCAAAGCCAACGGTCGGGAGCAGTTGAAGGAAATGATACGTCAAAATTTCAACCACCCATCTATCTGCTTTTGGGGCCTTTTCAATGAGTTGAAGGAAGTGGGAGATAGTCCGTTTGATTATATTACTGAATTAAATAATCTGGCACATACCGAAGATCCAACCCGGATAACTACATCAGCAAGTAATACTGAAGGTAGTATCAATACAATCACCGACTTAATTGCCTGGAACCGTTATGATGGATGGTACGAAGGAACTCCTGATTGTCTGGGAACATGGTTGGATAAAACCCATAAAGAAAATCCTGGTTTTAAAATCGGTATCAGCGAATATGGTGCAGGTGCCAGTATTTATCAACAACAGGATTCGTTGAAAAAGAGTTCGCCCACAAGTCCCTGGCATCCTGAAAACTGGCAAACCTACTACCATATTGAAAACTGGAAAGTACTCTCACAACGACCCTATTTGTGGGGAACTTTTATCTGGAATATGTTTGATTTCGGAGCTGCACATCGCAACGAAGGCGATCGTCCGGGAATTAATGACAAAGGATTAGTTACCTTCGACCGAAAAAACAAAAAAGATGCTTTTTATTTTTATAAGGCCAACTGGAATACAAAGCAACCAACGTTGCATATCTGTGATTCACGAAACCTAAGAAGGACAGGATCAATAGTTAATGTATTAGTTTTCAGTAATTCCGGAAACACAGAACTATTTGTAAATGGGGTGAGTATGGGGGTGAAATTATCGGATAAATTTTCTACAATTACGTGGCAGAATATTAATCTCAACATCGGTAAAAACAGAATTGTGGTGAAAGCGACAGTTAATGGAAAAGAAATAACTGATACCTGCGAATGGAATGTAGGTGATAGTCAGGTTAAGTTATTGATTAATAAGTATTTTACAATTAGTAGTACAAACTAAACAATTAGAACAGTATAAAAGTACAATTTTATAAGAGTTCCGGTTTGTTCCACCTTATTTTTGTATCATGAAGAACCGAAGAAAGATCAATAGTAAATTATAAATATTCAAATAAAACAAAAATCACCATGAAAAAAAACATTACTCCATTATTAGTCTTATTTACATTGTTTCTGTCAACAATGATTAATGCACAGCAAACCATTTATTCAGATGATTTTTCGTTCCAGTCAAACTGGACACAATCATTTAGTGGTGGTACAGTTACATTCAGTAATAATGTAATGACCCTAACAGCCAATACTACCGGAACAACAACAGTAGGCAGGAAATCGACCTTACCTTACACATTATTTCTTTCTGATTCCGTTCAGGTTCAGTTTGATTTTAATTCATCGTTGATGGGTTTTCAGGCATTGTTGGGAACAACGCCAAGTAGAATACAGGTTGCCAGAGATAATGGTATTGATTTACGTTTGTCGGGTGAAACTACTACAGTTTCGGGCGGAGCAAAGTCTATTACTACTACTCCTAATGTATGGCACACCATGACCATCAAATACAAAAAAACAGCTACAAGTACAACAGCTACATTTATTGTTGACGATGGAGCAGGAACTTTAACTCAGGTTGTTGACTTAAGTTTACAGGCAACAGGCTATAATTATATACTAAATTCTATTGATTTCAGGGCATTATTAGGTGAGGTTTTGCAGGTGCGAAACCTGAAAGTTATCGGTACACCAGCTAGTTCCGGCACTACACCGTTAGTTTATTCCGATAATTTTACCTTTAAAAATAACTGGATTGAACAGCGTCCGTTGAATGGAAGTCTGAGTTTTGATGCTGACCCCGACAATACGTCCAATAACATCATGAAAATTACTCATATTGCTTCTTCACTTGCATCACAGGATTCTGTAACTTCTGCCATGCCGGTCTTTAATTTTACTGGAACGAACTTCATCATTAACTATAAATTCAGAACAAAGGGCAACAGAACGAGTATTGCATTCGGCACATCTCCGAAAAGATTGTTTGTAAACAACGAATATACCGATGCAATTCCAACCAAAATGCGTCTTTGTGGTGAAGCGACAACACTGGCTTATGGTGCACTAACTTTTTTAAGTGCAACATTTAATGTATGGCATTCAATTTCTCTGAATTATAATATTGCAAACAGAACTGTACTACTCACCATAGATCCTAATCTACCTTCCGGAACAACGTTGACGGTAAATTTAAATACACAACCAACACCGTATGATTTTATTTTAAATGCGATGACAATAAAAGCCTCATACGCTGATGTTTTTGAAATTAAAGATATTCAGATTTATGGTGTAGGAACAGCTTCAACCAGCAAACCGGATGGTTTAAATGCCGTAAATGATGTATTGAGTAATAATTATTTGAGAAATTTATATGTGTCTGATGGTAAATTGTCGTTCAAGACTGACAATTCATTTCAGGTAAGCAAAGTGAATTTATACAATATGGTAGGTACCAAAATACTGGAACAAACACTCAATCCATCTGAAGAAACACATACTGTGTCACTTCAGGGCTTATATGCCGGGGTTTATCTTCTGTCAATGGAAGCTACGGGAATCCGAATCTCACAAAAATTAATCATACCCTAAATAGATAAAAACTAAAATCTAATATATTACAATTACATAATCA
>Ga0214227_1000084_pt1 | contig 26455 bp, 26 predicted proteins | sample TroBogypolimnion_37_FD_153065 | JGI IMG/M metagenome (GOLD analysis project Ga0214227, IMG submission 153065) | Freshwater microbial communities from Trout Bog Lake, WI - 16OCT2007 hypolimnion | ecosystem: Environmental > Aquatic > Freshwater > Lake > Hypolimnion/Profundal zone | place: Trout...
CTGTATTCTTACTCGGGTTATTATTCTTTGGAAACAGGAAAAATAAAATATTTGATTTTATCGATAAACATTTTATTTATCTGGGATTTTTCGTGTCCCTGATTTCAATAATTTTTTCTCTGGTTTATTCAGAAGTAATCAGATTCACGCCGTGTATGCTTTGTTGGTGGCAGAGAGTATTTTTATTTCCCCAAGTATTTTTATTTGGAATAGCCCTTTGGGATAAGGATCGAAAAGTAATTAGGTACTCGTTACCCTTACTTTGTGTTGGTTTTCTTGTGTCTATATATCAGAACTTAATATATTATTTTGGAAATTCAAGCGGTTCTATTTGTGATTTTTCTGGGGTGTCTTGTTTCCAACACCTCGTGTCAGTATTCGGAGGGTATATTTCTATTCCGATGCTTGCCTTAACGAGTTTCTTCTTCTTGTTAACCATTACGCTAGTCGTTCACTTTCACAATAAAGAATAATCACTTGATTTCCCCGACTCCCAGTGTAGGGGAGACTAGATAAATAGGCCTATAAATATAGGGCTATTTTAGCTTGACTTTGACTACAAAATATGGTATACTTGTAAGGTATTAAGCTCTTTAAAAAGAATATGGTTTTGGTTAGTCTTCTTTGTCTCTTTATGGGGATTGGGAAAACTAACCAAAACAAAATCATATGAAGAGAATTATAATATTGCTTTTAGTGACAATTAATTTTGTTGCTAACGCGCAAAGTTATTTTATTTCAAAAAAAATTGAGTTTATCAATAACTCAACGATTGATCCCAGAAATAAAAAAGGAATGGATTCCATTTATTTATCAATGATCCAGAACGAAAAGTGGATTAAAGAAATAAAGGATTCGACTAAAATAGACACCTCAAAACATAATGCTGTTATTGTCGATAAAATGACTTTTTTAATAGATAGTAATGGATGGAGGTGCCTTGTTTCTGCCGGGGAGGGCGTATATGCATTTAGAGGATCATATTTCGGAGATTTGATCTTCAATATATCTACTGGCTATGATAAAATTGTAAAAATGATTAATCATGAACCAATAGAAAATGCAGCTGCTCCTTTGTATGTTCCCAAATGGTCTCCAAAATTCATTCGGGAGCAAGACCAAAAAAAACATCACAAAAACTAATTAGAAAAGGCCGGACACGTATGTGTTCCGGCCTTTAATCGTTTTACCTGCGTTCTCGACGATCGTATTCATCATCGTCGTCCTTTGTTTTTTCTTTTTCTTCAGGTTCTTTTATTTCGATACCACAATTCGCGCATATTTCATTGTATTGGCGTAGTCCGCAAACAGGGCAGGTGTTGTCACTCTCTTCCTCTTCTTTCATGTCTTCTTCGTCGTACATAGGGTTTAGTATATTATAGCTTTAGTATTTTCGTCAATAAGTGTATAATTAGAGCATAGTTATATTATTAATAAATTAGGTTCTAGTATTTAGGTTCTAGGAAATAAACTAGTGGCTAACAACTAGAAACCAGCAACTAATCTTATGGAATTGAAAGCATTGTGTATGAAGTGTCGAGATGGGAACAACAAGCCAACCATGCAAGTGATGAAAGACCCCATGGTTGAAGAAAAGAATAATAGATATTCCGCAAAAGGAAAGTGTTCGGTCTGTGGGGGAAATATGTTCAAATTTCTCTCGAAGGATGATGCAGAAAAAATAAAATAAAATAAATAAAGAGCCCTAGCGAAAGCTGGGGCTCTTTGGATCTTACGATGCTTGGACTCAACATTCCTGTCCCCGGGCCTTTGGGTCTGTCTCGTGAACCCATCTGTCAGGTGGAGATATGCGTACATATCTTCTTGCAAACAGTTCCTTTTCAAGGAGTTTTTCTGTTTGTTGCCATTTTGGAATGCGGGAACCGCCGACTTCTCTGGTCCGATGTGGCCAAAGTCTTATTAATTCCCTGTCTGTTGCTTCGACGGGTTCAACTCCCAAGTCAACCAGGAATTGATTGAGGTTGTCCGTAAACGATTGTTTTTCAGCAGAATCTGCAAGAATTATTGCCTTGTTGATGTCGGAATTTCCGTTTTCAAAACGGGAAGAGTGGATGACATATTTACCAACTCTTCTAAACGAACTTTTGTGCATGTCGTGAATTTTTGGTTTATTAAATTTTCGATTTCTAGTTTTAGATTACTATATTTGTCAAAAAAGTCAAATTTTTTTATTTATGCTAAAATTAGGCAATGGAAGGTTTTACTAAAGAAGAAATATCCCTAATAAAGAAATTAGATACTCCAGCTAAGGTGCAGGATTTTTTGAATACCTTAGCCTTTAATTTTGAGGAAAAAGGGGAGACTTTAAAATCTCCACTTTTCACTCTTAGGGCCCAAAAAGCCCATTGTTTTGAGGGTGCGCTCCTCGGGGCATACATTCTCCAAACTCACGGCCACAAGCCCTTAATTCTTCATTTAAAGACGATAAAAGGGGATTATGACCACGTGGTAGCCTTGTTTAAAATCGGTGGGCTTTGGGGTGCATTATCAAAGACAAATCATGCTGTTTTGCGATATAGGGAGCCAGTCTACAAGGATATTCGTGAGCTTGTAATGTCCTATTTTCATGAGTATTTTTTGGATAATGGGGTGAAGACACTACGTCAATATTCAGAGCCACTTGACCTAAATACTTTTGAAAAACCTGCCCGAAATGCTGCGCATAACGCTACAGGCGGGGGGTGGGAAATTTCGGAAAAAGATTTGTGGTTTATCGACAAAAAATTAGATAAAATAAAACACTACGATATCGCTCCGGCAAAAGTCTTTAAAAATCTCCGCAGGGCTGAGAAAATCGAAATAAAAGCCGGCAAGATTGTCGAATACAAGAAAAAGAAGTAATATAAAATTATGATAACTATTTTAGTAGACGCAGTGGATTGTTTTGTTATAAGGAATGATGAAAAGTTTGAAATTCTGCAAGGGATGCAGGATTTACTCGAGAAGTATCCTAATAAGAAGATAATCTTAACGGGAGCGAATGATGAGCAATATAAGAAATTTGGCTTAGATAAAATACCTTACGAGGTCTTTACTTTAAAACATAACCCTGAGAAAACAGATCCTGAGTATTTTAAAACTTTATTAAAAAATTATAATTTAAATAAAGATGAGGTTATTTATTTTGAACACAACCATGATGCCGTAAAAAGTGCCCAATCTGTCGGGATAATTACTTATTTTTACGATAATGACAAAAAAGACTTAGAAGGGTTAAAAGATTTTCTCGATAAAAACTTAGATTAAATCTATGGAAGATAATTCAAAACCAATAATACGAATAGCCGGGATAGTTATTGAGAATGACAAGATTTTACTTGTAAAAGGCAGGGGCTATGATTATTTTTGGACACCTGGAGGAAAATTAAAAGATGGAGAAAGTCACGAAGAAGCACTAAAAAGGGAGATTAAAGAAGAAATAGGAGCAGACATGATAGAGGCGAAATTTTACAAGGAGTATGATGGTTTTTCATTTTTTAAACCTGAACAAAAATTAAATCAAATGGTGTATATAGCAAAAATAAAAGGAGACATTAAACCAGACATGGAAATTGAGGATTTTATTTGGTTTTCAAAAGAAGATTTTGCTAACAAAAAGTATCCTATACTGCCTACACATGAAGGAAAAATCTTTGTCGATTTAATTAAAGAAAATATTTGGTAAACATGAAAAATATACCGTCAAAGAGGTTGATATTGGTTCAGATATTCTTGATTTTTATTTTGCCGGTTTTTTTGATTTATTTTAATATTTTGCCTGTTAGTTGGCGGATGATATTGCTTCTAGTGTGCTCGCTTGTTTTATATGGCATTATCCGGAAAGAAGATTGGAGCTTTGAAGACTTGGGTCTCCATCATCACAATTATAAGAAAGCGATACCATTTTATGCCGGGTTCACTGTTTTAGGAGTTTTGCTTTTATTTTTTATTCACCACGAAATAAATCCTCCAGACATAGCTACGAGATTATTTTTCATAAAGACTTTTGCGTTTTTCATTCCCATATCTTTTTTCCAAGAATTTGCATTTAGGGCATTTCTCGTTCCGAGATTAAAAACGCTCTATAAAAATGAACTTTTTATAATATTCTTCAACGCTATTTTATTTACTCTGATACACATAATCTATCCGAATTGGGGAATAGGGTTACCACTTGCATTCTTCTCAGGAATTTTCTTCGCATGGCTCTACATAAAATACCCAAATCTTGTTTTAGTTTCGATATCTCACGCTATATTAAATATTACTGCAGTACTCCTGGGGTTCTTTACAATAGTTAAATAATTAAATTCCAAATATTCCCAAAAATCTTCTGAACCAACTTTTTTTCTGTGGCTCAGGTTGAGGAGCGACAATAGTTGTAGTTGGGGTATCTTTATTTATGGCAGTCTTTTTTATAACGGGCTTCATAGTCGTTTCAGTTTTTGGAGTTTCTATCGTTTCAGTTTTTGGTTTATCAAATTTTTGCATTATTTGATTCCAAGGTTTACCTGATAGAGAAGCGAGAGTGTATGCTGTTTCCCAAATTTTACTGTTTGTGTCAGCCTCTCTGATTCCTCCGTCCACGTCTTGATTCTCTGCTAAATAATCTAGTGGGCTATTGTCATTTTTTTCCCAATCCTCTGGTTTCTCGCCGAGGCTCAATATCCCTTCTATCGCCCAAGCAGTCGAAGAAACATTTCCGCTAAAACTACCATCATCTCGTTGCCCTTTTTTTAAATACAACCCTCCTTTTTCAAGTGCGATTTGTATACTACTGTTGTCTTTATAGTTCGAAAGGGATTCTATCGCAGCCCCGGTCATATCCACATTCTCATCCCAAGAACCGTCCGGCTTTTGTTTTGAAAGTATAAAGTTTACAGTATTATTTATAATATTTTCATCTTTTGTAAAACCGGCATTTTGTAAAACGATAAGGGCAAATATATCATCGTTATCTTCGAAAGCATTACCGAATTGTTTGCCATCAAAACCTTCGGTAATTTTTTTTATATAGTTTTCTCCGTTTGTGTTATACGGGTCAAGTCCAAGTGACATGAGGGCCATAGATTGTCTTTCGTAGTCAGTCAATTTATAGTTGATTATTTTTTCATTCGTAAGATAGGTAACTAATTTTTCTTTTTGATCTTTAGAATCCTGTGTAGATCCAAGCGCAATTGCGGTCCAATCAGTATATAGATCTTCTCCAAAAGATCCGTTATTTTTTTGCTTCGAGGTTAGATATTCAAAAGCCTTTTGAATATCAAAAATAGGTTTTACTTTTTTTTCTTTGATTAGAGTAGTTGTGCTCCCACTAAAAATCGTAGCAGTGGGAGAAGAGCTGACCGGGTCAATAAAAGTAAGAGTAATCAAATCACCTGGAATTAATACATATTCATTTAATCCCGTCATTCCGTCTGTGCCATTTACTGCCCAACTCCAGTAATGATAAACATCATTTCCGGAACTATCTTGGCTAGTATAACCAGCGATATTGTTTAAAGAATTTAAAAAAGCACCTGGTGGCCAGCTCCAGTTCCAACTACTTGGAAAGCCAGTTTGCATTACTGCGCAGTATCCCGTGATCACTAAACTAGCTGTGGCACTATTGTCGTTGTTGCAAGGAGCTACGGCCATGTCTTGGTCATAAATATTCCCACTGTTTGTTTTTATTGTTAGGTGAATATTTGTATCAGCTTTAGCTACTCCAGCTATTCCAATAAATAAAATTATTGCTATAAATAAAATTTTTTTGATGTTTTTCATATTAATAATTATTCTTCTCATATTTCCAGGAAACTATATTTCCGGGGTTAATCTTATAATTTGAAATTCCAATGTTTGCCTTTTTATCATTAACATAATAAATCCAGTAATTTTCTCTGTCAGATTTTATGCCATTTATTTCTTCTACAAATTCTCCCATGCCTATATAATTTTTTGTTTTAAAAGTAAACTTTCCTTCTTGCCTTAATTTTTCCATGAAGTCGTAGACAGTTTCAACTTGAGTAATATTGTCTGTGTATTTTACGTTATTAATTTCTAAAGTTGCCGAATTATCTACCTCACCCCTTAGCCCCCTCTCCTTAGCAAGGAGAGGGGAAGACTCAATTTTAATTGAGGCGGGGTGAGGTGAATTTGGATTTTCATAAATACGAATCAGTACCAAACATATTAGTATCAAGAATGCTATCAATATTAATTTCTTTATTTTTTGTGTTTTTTGCATCCCAGTACTAAAATTTTAAATAATAATCTTTTATCCTTATGTCCCGTAATCAAAAATTTAGTACGGGATAAATAAAAAAAATTCTGTTACGGGCAGAATTTTAGGTTCTTCAAAAGAGAAGAGTTATCCTGCTCGGGATTAATGAAATAATTGGTAGTCGGACTTGTCTCTCGACCCTTAGTCGGAGCTTACCGTAGCGGCACTGTACTGGAATCTAACCAGTTTCCCCAATTATTTTTACAAATTGTCGAATGAACCCTTTTATTCTATACTAAAGCAATGAAGAAAACAAGAATCATGGTTTTTGGAACTTTTGACGGATTGCACAAAGGGCATTTAGATTTTTTTAAGCAAGCAAAAAACTTCACAAAAAATTCATTTTTAATTGTTTCAATAGGAAGAGATGTAAATGTTCTTCGTGTAAAAGGGCATAAGCCGGACCAGAGCGAATCGAGAAGACTCGCACTTGTTAAAAAGTGTTGTTTTGTAGACAAGGCAATTCTTGCCGGAAAGACGAATTATTTAAGACATATTTTAAAAGAAGGTCCGGATATTATAGCCCTAGGCTATGACCAGCGAGCATATGTAAAAGAGCTTAAAAACGATATAAAAAAGAAAGATTTAAAAATAAAGGTAATAAGGCTAAAACCATATAGAAAAAAAATTTACAAAACCCACTTGCTCAATAAAAAAATATAATTATAATATATAAAAAATAAATTATTAGTAATTAATATATTTATATGTATAACATAAAATTGTCTTATCATATTAAAAGAATATTTAATAATAGGTTTTTTGTCGCTATTTTTCTTTATAGTCTCATCTCAGTAATCATTGCTTTATTGGTAACTTTTGGCTTTGTCTGGTATTTTAGAGCCAATATTTTTAGTTATTTTGCAAGAGGGTACATGCAAGAAAACCAAGGGCAAATAAATAACAAAAATAGTAATTCAAAATCTGAGGCAGAAAAAATTATTGAAAGACAATCCATTCTTTCTCAAGAATCTTTGGTTGTCAGCACCGTTAAAAAAACTAATCCTGCAGTAGTTTCTATTATCATAAGTAAAAATGTCCCAAAATATGAAGCATACGTTGACCCAAATCAACAATACAATCCGTTCGGTGACATGTTCCCAGGCTTTTCTTTTAACATTCCACAATATCGTCAAAATGGAACTGAAAAAAAAGATATCGGGGGCGGATCAGGGTTTTTTGTATCGTCTGATGGTTTGATAGTTACAAATAAACACGTGGTGGATCAAACTGGAGTTGAGTACACAGTATTTACAAATGATGGTAAAAAACATTCTGCAACTGTCGTTGCTCGTGATCCAGTTCTTGATATTGCTCTAATAAAAATATCTGAAAGTGGATATCCATACCTTGAACTTGGAGATTCAGATTCATTATTGGTTGGACAAAGTGTCATAGCCATAGGAAATGCTCTTGGAGAATTTAGAAACACTGTTTCAGTCGGAGTTGTTTCTGGACTTGCGCGTTCGATTACTGCAGGAGACGAAAGTGGAAATACTGAAACACTTGATCATGTTATCCAGACTGATGCAGCGATTAATCCTGGAAACTCTGGTGGCCCACTTCTTGATTTGTCTGGGCAAGTTATCGGAGTGAATGTTGCGGTTGCACAAGGCTCACAAAATATCGGTTTTGCATTACCAATAAATAGTATAAAAAGTTCAATACAATCCGTAAAAACCACTGGGAAAATAATCAGGCCATTCCTAGGAATACGATACGTTCAAATAAATGCAGAAATGAAAGATAAAAATAATTTGTCAGTAGACTATGGGGTATTGGTAAAACAAGGCACTACTACTAGCGACTTGGCCGTTATTCCTGGCTCTCCTGCAGACAAAGCAGGGATTGTTGAGAATGATATAATTCTCGAGGTTAATGGCACAAAACTCGATGACACAAATAATCTTGCTACGATTATCCGTGGAAAAAATGTAGGGGATACATTAACGCTAAAAATTTTACACAAAGGAACTGAAAAAACAGTTCAAGTCACTCTCGAAGCTGCAAAATAAAATTTTACTTAATATCTTTAAGTCGCAAGGCAATTAGAAGCCCGAACAGTGTTATCGTTGCTAAAACAAAGAAAATATATTTAAAAGAGGGTATAAACAAAAGCACAGGGATTGCTACAAGAGGAGCAATGACAAAAGAAAGAGGATAAGTATTTCTAAAGAAACTAATTTCATCTGAATTTCTCTCACTTACTTCCTTGAAGAAATAACTTTCAGCCATCACTTCAATAATAGAAGCCCCGATTCGTGTGCCAAATAGTATCAACGCCCAAAGCCATACAATTGGCAAGGAAACTAGAGGTATCATCAATGTGAAAATTATTGTTATCAAAAATCCTGCTATCAATAATTTTTTTTCTCCGATCTTGTCTGAAAGCCTGCCGAGAGGATAATCTACTATAACGTAAGGTATAAGCATTATTGTAAAAATAAATCCGATATTTTCCCAATTAAAACCAAGATATTCGTGCAAATAGATAGGTGTATATATTACCATCCATGCAAAAAAGAATTTAAGAACGAGATTTATTAAATAAATCTTTGACAAGCTCTTGTTTTTTATGAAAGCTTTTATTGTTTTTAAAATCGGAACTTTTATATATTTGGGATCCTTGAAATCACGTAAAAACAAAATGAAAACTATTGAGACTAAGAAAACAAAAGCAGCTGAGAAAAGATAAATCCCACTAAAAGAACTTTTTTCAATGATTGAACCAGAAACCATTTGAGCTAGTACCCAGGAAAAATTTACAACCATAAGATACAAACCTCTAAATTTCCCAATATTTGAATTTTTTGAAAAATCTTCAATGAAAATATCTAGCGATGCTATGATCATGTCGGTTGAAATGAAATAGACAGCAATAGCAGGGATTATGATATAGCTCTTTGTCCCGAAGGATAGGGCTATTAGAGATATAAAACCTGTGGTAGCAAAGAGAAGAGTAGTGAAACGGTTACCTATGAGATTTAATATTCTAGGCATCTCCAAGAGCCCAATTATGGAAATAACGGAGGCAACGATATAAACAATACCTATATAATACTCGTTCAGGTAGTTTTCAAGAAAACTTGAATTTATATACGAAGTGATAGCTAGCGGAATAGTGAACAAGAAACCAGCTAAAAATATTATTGTTCTATTTTTTCTCATTTATTGTTTTTAAACACTTAACACTACTGGGATGACGAGTGGGCGCTTTGCAGTTTTTTGATACAAGAATTTCGAAATTGTTTCACCCAAATTGTTTTTTATTAAATCAAAATCAACAGTAGATCCTTTTATTGTAACATCTTCTACTCCTTTTTTAATAAGTATTCTAACTTGGCGCAGCAATTCTTGGTTTTCTTTTAGATACACAAAACCTCTTGAAATCAAATCAGGAGATTTTTTCAATTTACCAGTTTTTTGATCAACGAGAGCGATGATGACAAACATTCCGTCTTGCGAAAGCATTTGTCGGTCTCTTATGACAACGTCTTGGACGTCGGAGATGGCAAGTCCGTCCACCATCATTGGAGCAGATGGAGCTTTTTCTTTTCTGGCTACGATCTTTTGTCCATCAGCCGATATTTCTATAATAGAGCCATTATCTGGGACAACTATATTTTCTTCAGGCATACCCATTTCCATGGCCAGTTCTTTATGAAGTTCTAGCATGAAATGATTACCGTGAATCGGAATGAAGAATTTTGGATGAGTTTTTTTATGAAGCCAGCGGATGTCTTCTTTGTTTCCGTGACCGGTGGCGTGAACAAAGTCCTCTCCAGCCGTTCGGTAAGTAATTATTTTTACTCCTTGTCTTGAAAGATTATCCTTGATTTTTACGACAGCTAACTCATTTCCCGGGACAACCGAGGCTGACAAGATGATCGTATCTCCTTTTTTAATTGAGAATTTTGTATGAGATTTATTGGCCGCTCGAGAAAGAGCAGCAAACTCTTCTCCTTGGGAGCCAGTCATCAGAATTACAACTTTATTTGGTGGATAATCATTTACTTCCTCAAGTGGGATCATCGTTCCTTTTTTTGGTTTAAAATATCCGGCTTCTATCGCAACGTCAATGTTTGTTTTCATTGAGCGTCCATCGATTGCGACTTTCTTGCCAAGCATCTCAGCGACTTTTACCACGTGGACAAGTCGAGTGATGTGGGAAGCGAAAGCGGCGATTATGATTCGGCCATTTATTTTCTTAATTAAATTTTCCAGTCCTTGGTGGACTTTTATTTCCGGAAGAGAAAATCCTTCGTTCATAATATTCGTAGAATCCGTCATCAAGAGCAAAACTTTTGCTTTGTCGAATATTGAATACTCTTTTTCTTCATCGGCCGACACAATGCCGTCCACTTGATCTAGCTTATAGTCTCCTGGAGTGACAATCCAGCCGTTTTTAGTTTCGATAATTATCCCCATTGAGTCCGGAATAGTATGCGTAACTCCGAAAATTCGAACTCTTATTTTTCCGCAGGTTACGACTTCATTTTTTTCAACCACTTCTGCTTGAAGGGGTGGAAGGTGAGGGAATTCCGCTTGGCGTTTCCTCATCATCAAGACTGAAAGGTTTCTGGAATAAACTTTCGGATTGCCAATACGAGAGAGAACTACTGGCACTCCACCGATGTGGTCTAAGTGCGCATGAGTTATAAATAATGCCCGAATCTTATTTTTATGCTCTTCAAGATAGGTAGTATTTGGAATGACGTAATCGACTCCTGGTGTTTCAGCATTTGAAAAGAACATTCCAGCATCTACGACGATGATGTCATCGCCGATTTCTATAGCGGTCATGTTTTTTCCGATTTCTTCTACTCCTCCTAGTGGAATGATGCGGATTTTGCCTTCTTCAAGTGGTGGAATTTTATCATCAGCTTTATTAAATTGATTTTTAAAATTTGATGAACCCCCTCCACCACGGGATTGTTTGAATCCCTTTTTTGAATATTGGTAAGTAGAACTTTTTAGATTCTTTTTTCGATCTTGATTTCTATGCTCACTTCTTGCTTGTGTATTTGATCCTACTACAAAAGGACGAGGTTGTGTTTTCTCTTCTTTTTTTGGATCAATACTAACTGCGCTAAAGGATAATCTGTTTTTTTTCATTTTTTTATTTTAGTTTTTTGTTAATGTTTTTGTCACGTTAGTTTTGTTTAGAAAATATTTTCCAAACATTTTCAGTATTTATATACCATAGATATGATGATCCAAATCTGTCGGCTGGGGAGGTTATGTGGTTGAGGGAAATCCCTTGAACATTTGGTGATACAACATATATAAATTTCGGACTATATAAAAATACGGCTGGCATGTCTTTTTTGATTTCATCTTCAAACTGGGCATATTTTTTTATTCTTGATTTTTCGTCGACGGTAACGAATGCATCTTCTAGAATTTTATCTACTTTGGCATTTGTATACATTGCGACATTTAACCCAGGATCTTTTCTCTGAGATGAATGCCAAAAAGCGAAAAGATCAGACTCATGATTTATTATTTGTCCAAACAATAATGCATCATATTTTCTTGGACGAATTACATACTGGTTCAAGTTGCCGACGTCAAAAGTTTTGATATCAATCTTCATTCCTATTGCTTCCAAATCTTGTTTTATTAAGTCAGCTGTTTTTGCAAGTTCTCCGGCATTACTTGTGGAGATTGAAAATGCTAATTGAAGAGTAGTCTTTTTCTTTTTTACAGTTGTTGTTTTTTCTAAAAAACCATCAGATCCTTTCTTCCAGCCGTCTTTTGCCAAGATCGCTTCCGCGTCCGCAATATTTTGTGCTTGTGAGGCATTATTTTCATTACTTAACCTCTGATACTCTGTCATATTAGGCGGAATAGGGTCGTCTATTACGACGCCGTATCCAGAAAGTACTTCATCGATAATTTTATCTTTATCGATCGCTTTATTCATAGCCTGTATTACAGATTTGTCTGTAAATAATTGATTTTGATTTTGATTAAAGAAAAGACCGAAGACTCGAGGTAAAACGGAAGATTCCACAAGATAATTTTTTTCTTTTAGGATCTCGGCATTTTTAGGTGTGATTGAACTTATTTGACTTACTTCTCCGTTTAAAAGAGCAGAAATTAAGTCCTGCTCATTTCCATAAAAATGAAGGGTTAGATTTTCTATGAAAGGTTTACCTAAGGCGAATTTGTTAAAAGCTACTAACTCATAAGAATTTATTACTCCAGATGATTCCTTGCTTACGCTTTTAAACTTATACGGACCTGAGCCAATTGGATTAATGTTTAGATCATTTATCTCAATAGGAGAATTTATCCAAAGGTGCTCTGGTATTATGCCCAACGTTAAATTTTCCAAAAATGATGAGTAAGGCTGTTTCAAAGTGAACTTGATTGTTTTATCGTCTATCTTTTCAACATTTACTCCATCCCAATTTGTTTTTTTAGGACTTTTTACGGTTGGATTTTTGACTTCATTTACAGTGAAGATTATATCTTCAGGAGTAACTGGTTTTCCATCTTGAAAATAGATATCATCTTTTAATGTAAAGGTGTATGACAATCCGTCTGGAGAAACTTTGTATTTTTCTGCTAAGTCAGGAATTAAATTGCTGTTTTCGTCTTTCCTCATTAAGCCAGAGTATACGAGCGACACCATGTCGTCGTCAGCGTCAGAAAATGCTAAAACTGGATTTACATATCTTGGTGTCCCGATTATGCCTTCAGAAACTGATCCACCTTGAGTTGGGATGCTTACCATAAATGAGAGATTGATAAACTCTAGTATGGCAACAGTGCTAACGATTAAAAGTATTACAAAACCAAAAAACACTAACGATTCTTTTTTTGAGAAGGAAGATATTGCTAATTTAATTTCATTTTTTTTAGGTAATTTAAAATTACGTAAACGATTATAGAAGTTTTCCATAAGAGAAAAATTGTGCGCGAAGCAAAGATTTAACTTTTTGCTTTAATTATTATAGCGAGAAGTGCGGATATTGCAAAGAGTATTCCACAAACAATGGATAAGTAAAAAAGAAACTTCTCAAAACCACGACGGGTGTGGTGGAACGTTGCATTGTCACTTCCTCCAAAGGTTCCTCCGAGGCCAGCTTCAGATTGCTGCAACAATATAGCTGTTATTAAAACAACAGAAAATATTATTTGCGCATAAGGCAATAATTTAGCTATTAAACTCATGGGTCTATTATTGCATATTTTGTCCTAAAAGGCAAATCGCCTAGCTAAGAGGGCAGTATCTTTATTGACTTTGCTAACTTAGTGTGATATAATTCAAAAAAACAAAATGTTCCATTAAAACCTTGTGTATGAAAAAGTTAGCATTTTTATTTATGGTATGTGCAATTATCTTTTCGTCTTGCAACAAGTACGAAGAGGCACAGATAAAGCCAACTCCGGTTGTTGGTATCAACGACACCGTCGTTATTAATGACAATCCTGAAACTCCATCGAGCCAGGCATTTCTCCCTGGACAATTAAGTGTCAATGTAATGACCCTTGATATTACTCCTAAGTGTGATGCGACGCTGGGAGGTTTAATTACCAACATTATGCCGACGGGCACAGCTACTCCAGGTTACTCAAATCTTTCATCATTGAAGATTTTCAATGAGAATATTCAGATTGGGAGTACCATGGCAGTGACAACTACTTATGTCATGAATAGTGGCCTAAATTTCCAGATGAAAAAAGATGTAAAGTACCGCTTTACCTTTGTAGTAGATGTCAGTTCGTCTGCTACGCCAGGAACTGAATTTCAGTTGGCATTTGGGGCAATTTCGGCCACTGACAAAGATGACAATCTTTGCCGTTGCAAGGGTGGTACTACCGGAAATATCATGACTATAAAACAGTCATCTTGCTCTGTAGATTACTTTGATGCAAAACCTGACACAATCAAAGCAGGCGAGCATTCAATTATTGCTTGGAGTACCACAGGCTGCACTTCTGTAAGTATTTCTCCGGGTATTGGCAATGTGCCAATTACATCAGCCCACTTAGTTTCCCCGCCAATTACTACTACATATACCATAACTGGGCACAGTGCAGATGGAACGCATACATCTAAAAGTGTCACCGTTTACGTGAATTGAATAATAAAGATAATGAAATTTGAGCCTGTTTACAGCAAAGTAAACAGGCTCTATTTCTTTTATATTGTATTTTTTTTGTTTTCTTTTATATAATAGAAGTATGAAAAATGAAAATTCAGTGTTGGGTTTGTTTGAAAAATTATTCTTTAATTTTAACGCTCGCCAAATGAAGGATGCAACGCTAGCATTCAAGAAGCACCTTGATGATGGTGGCAAAATGTTAGTGGCCATGGGTGGAGCCATGTCTTCCGCTCAAATGGGGATAACTCTTGCTCCGATGATAAAAGAAAATAAAATTCATGCTATTTCTTGCACAGGGGCGAATCTTGAAGAATCAGTTTTCAGATTAGTGGCGCACAATAGCTATAAAGATTATCCAGATTATAGATATTTTACTAAACAAGATGATGAAGATATTTTAAACAGAGGAGAGAGGCGAGTCACGGATACGTCTATTCCAGAAGAAGAAGCATTTCGGGTCGTTGAACCGATTATCTTAAAAAGATGGAAAGAAGCAGAAAAGAAAGGGGAGAGATATTTTCCTCATGAATATTTTTATCAGATACTATTGTCCGATGAACTTAAAGGAAAATATGAAGGTAATCCTGAACATTGCTGGCTTCTTGAAGCGGCAAAGAAAAATTTGCCAATAGTTGTGCCGGGCTGGGAAGATTCAACTCTTGGAAATATTTTTGCTGGGTATTGCAAAGCTGGGGAAGTAAAACCTAGTGTTATGAAAACCGGTGTGGAATATATGATGTATCTATATGATCAATACCAAGAGCTTGCAAAAGCCGGCCCAGGACTCGGATTTTTCCAAATCGGTGGAGGGATATCAGGGGATTTCCCGATTTGCGTAGTGCCTTCTATCAAATATGACTTAAAGAAAACGGTGCGCCCTTGGGGATATTTCTGTCAGATTTCTGATTCGACGACTTCCTATGGATCGTATTCCGGAGCGACTCCAAATGAAAAAATAACCTGGGACAAGCTTACCAAACATACACCAATGTTCGTAATAGAATCCGATGCTACCATCGTCGCTCCACTAATGTTTGAAGCAATACTTGATAGATATAATATTAATAAAAAATAAAAAAGGTCATTATTATAAGTTAACAGTTCGTAAAAATTTATGAATTGGAAAAAAGGAATTGGGTTTGGTATTATAGTTTGGGCAGCTATGTTTATCGTTGTGTGTATTTTGATCGCATACAAAATGCCACAAAATATGCTTTTCAATGTAATAACAACTGTCATTAGTTTAGTTGTGGTTTTCTTCTGTGCAAAAAATATTGCTCCGAAGAGTATGGGGAGTGCTTTAAAATATGGTTTGGTTTTTGCTGTCGTTGGTATAATTTTAGACTATTTTATTTCTCTAAGATTTGCCCCAAACATATTTAGTTCAGTATCATACTGGGTGAGTTATCTGTTAGTAGTATTGGTGCCACTACTTACCGTAAAAAAGGTGCCAACTCAGCCTCAAAATCCACAATAATATTTACTTTTTTGTTTAAAAATACCAAGGAATTTCCTTGGTATTTTTACTTTGACACATATTATTTTGTGTGATAATGTGCGATTAAATAAAGGTACTTCGAAAAACAAGATTTGATTGGATTAATTGCAAAGTTCATCTATCCCTAGTTGGGTTTTGGAATTAATCCAATAATTAATTTAATTAATCTAATCTTTATAAAGGAGGAGAAATGATAACAACATTAAAAAATGCAAATGAAAAAACGCTAGGCGAGATTAAGGAAGAAATGGAAATTCGTAAAACAAAAGAATTATTTCTTCTTTTTTCATTAGGTAGCCAGTTTGATCACTTGATCAAACAAGCGTTGGATAAACTCGGAGTATTCTGCTTAGTTGCAGATTCTAATAAAATAAAATTTGAAGATGTGTACAAGATTATGCCAAAGGGAATAATTCTTTCAGGTGGTCCGGTTTCAGTTTACAGTGACCCGCTGCCATTTGATGAAAAAATTTTCTCTTTAGGAATCCCAGTTTTAGGGATTTGTCTCGGTTTCCAATTATGGGCACAATCCATAGGCTGCTTAGTAAGAAAAGGGGAAAAGAAAGAATTCAGTACACATGAATTACAGGTTCTCGAACCCTCACCATTGTTTTACTCCTGTGAAAAAGTTATGTCAGTTCTCGAGAGTCATGGTGATATCGTTGTGCCACTTTCAGGGAACACTCATTTTGAAATTTTAGCTTTAACAGAAAATTCACCTATTGCGGCAGCAAGATTCAAACATTTATATGGTGTTCAATTTCACCCGGAGGTAACAGAGACAACTTACGGCTTACAAATGTTTGAAAATTTTTGTTTCGAAATTTGCGGAGCCAATGATCGTTATCCTGCGATGGATGTTGCGAAACAGAAAATCAATAACCTAATGGAGGAGATTGGTGAAAAAAAAGTTCTCTTAGCAATTTCAGGTGGGTCAGATTCTTCCACTGTGGCGTACTTATTAAAGGAAGCGCTTAGAAGTCAGCCAGGTAAAATCAAAGGGGTTTATATTAAAGGTATTGATCGTCCCGATGATGAAGCATATGTTCTCGAGTATTTCGATAATAAAGAGTGGATCGAACTGAAGATAGTCGATGCCACTTTCGAATATCTGAATGCTTTACAGGGCAAGAGTACTATGCCAGGAAAAAGAGTTGCTATGCGTGGAATTTATAAAGCAATTCTTGAAAATGAAGCAAGGGAATTCGGTGCGAGCTTTATTGCTCAAGGAACACTTTATACCGACATTTCTGAAAGTGGTGGTGGTTATAATACAGGCGCAAAAAAAGCTCAAATTAAACTACACCACAATGTGAATCTTGGTTTTAGTTTAAAAGAGCTCACACCACTTGATGATTGTGTAAAAGATTCGGGTCGTAATATTGGAAGGTCTATAGGGGTACCTGAAGATCTTCTCGTTCGTCATCCTTTTCCTGGTCCTGGACTTGTTGTAAGAATTGAAGGTGAAATTACTGCCGATAAATTGAGAATCGCACGCAAGGCAGATGAAATTCTCATCAAAAAGTTGAGGCAACATAATCTTTATAATAGTGTATGGCAAGCGGGAGCAGTCGTTACAAATTCGATTACGACTTATTCAAAGGGGGATGATGCAGGTAATGGTGTTGTTATCGCAATTTGGGCAGTGTGGAGTGTTAACGGGTTTACACCTCAGGTGGCAGAATTGCCATGGGAATTTGTAAAACTCATTTCAAGAGAAATCACAAATGAAATACCCGAAGCCGGTGCTGTAGTTTACAGAGTTTCTGATAAACCGCCAGCTACTATCGAATGGGGATAATTAATTATTTTAAAAATGAAAGGAGGAAAAAGGGGTTTAAACAAATGTTTAAACCCCTTTATTTTAATATTGTAAACAAAGGGTATTTTTTGATATTTTGATACTTGACTTCATATTCCTCTTAATATATACTCTCTCGAGTACGTCTATTCTATATGAATAGGGCGTTTTTGTTTCCATACATTGACAATTCAATAACTTGAGAACCCCGGCTAGGAGCCGGGAGCAAGTCTCAATTTGTTTTTTTTAAGTAATAATTCAAGAGCTAGGATCGAAGTAAAATATAAAACTTAAAGCAATGCTGTTTTTTGTTTTGTTTCGTTCTTACTCCAACTTCGGTTGGAAACTAACTTTTAGTTAGAGTTTGATCCTAGCTCAGGATGAACGCTGGCGGCGTGGATAAGGCATGCAAGTCGAACGGATCTTATTTTTCCAATGATGCGATTATATCAATTCAAAGGTCGTATAAGATTAGTGGCGAACGAGGTAGTAATACGCAGGAACTTCCCCCAAAGTCGTGAATAATTCGGAGAAATCCGGACTAATACACGATGGTCTCGCAAGAGTAAAGAATTTCGCTTTGGGAAAGGCCTGTGCGGTATCAGCTAGTTGGTAGTGTAAAAGACTACCAAGGCTATGACGCCTAGGGGAGCTGAGAGGCTGACCCCCACCGATGGTACTGAGACACGGACCATACACCTACGGGTGGCTGCAGTCGAGAATCTTCCGCAATGGACGAAAGTCTGACGGAGCGACGCCGCGTGATTGATGAAGTCCCTTTGGGACGTAAAGATCTTTTATGAGGGAAGAAGTTTATTGACTGTACCTCATGAATAAGAGGCTCCTAATCTCGTGCCAGCAGGAGCGGTAATACGAGAGCCTCGAGCGTTATCCGGAATTATTGGGCGTAAAGGGTGCGTAGGTTGTTCTGTTAGTCTTTTGTTAAATCCCCGAGCTTAACTTGGGTAGCGCAAAAGAAACGGCAGAACTTGAAAGTGCGAGAGGTGAATGGAACTCATGGTGTAGGGGTGAAATCCGTTGATATCATGGGGAACACCAAAAGCGAAGGCAATTCACTGGCGCATATTTGACACTGAAGCACGAAAGCGTGGGTAGCGAATGGGATTAGATACCCCAGTAGTCCACGCCCTAAACGATGATCTCTCGGTTTTCGGAGTATCGACCCTCTGAGAGCCTTAGCTAACGCGTTAAGAGATCCGCCTGGGAAGTACGGCCGCAAGGCTAAAACTCAAAGGAATAGACGGGGACTTGCACAAGCAGTGGATTATGTGGTTTAATTCGATGGTAAACGAAGAACCTTACCAGGGTTAGAAATCCTATTGAAAGCTTTAAGAAACTAGAGCCCTCGCAAGACAGTAGGACAGGTGATGCATGGCCGTCGTCAGTTCGTGGTTTGAATTGTACCCTTAAGTGGGCTAACGAACGCAACCCTCGTTGTGTGTTACAAGTGTCACACGAGACCGCCCTCGCCTTAGTTTTTGAAATTATTTTTGAAGATTGAGGCGAGGGAGGAAGGAGAGGATGACGCCAGGTCAGCATGTCCCTTTGATACCCTGGGCTACACACATAATACAATGACCGTTACAACGCGCAGCGACGAGGCGACTCTGAGCTAATCGTTTAAAAGCGGCCTAAGTTCGGATTGGAGTCTGAAACTCGACTCCATGAAGTTGGAATTGCTAGTAATCGCGGGTCAGCTAAACCGCGGTGAATACGTTCTCAAGTCTTGTACTCACCGCCCGTCAAGTCAAGGGAGCCGGGAGTACCCGAAGTCTCTACATAAGTAGGGCCTAAGGTAAACTCGGTGACAGGGACTAAGTCGTAACAAGGCACGGGTAGCGGAAGCTGCTCGTGGATTAATTCAATTTGAAAATCGTCCCTCCGGTTTCGACCGGAGAGCGTCTCATCAAAAATGAGAACTGGCCTCGGAGAGGTTGGACTAATTGAGTCGGTATTGTGTCGCTCAATTGACGACACAATGGTTTGCTTGAACTTAAAACAAGACGACAATTTGGAAAGACAAATAAAATAAAAAGTTATAGAACGAAACAAAACATAGAACAGCAACCTAAAAACATCTCGTGGAAACACGAGGTGTTTTTTGTTATACTAATTACATATGAAAAAAATAATATTAATAATTTTAAGTGTCATATTTATTCTTTGGGTAGGTTTTGAAATAGTAAATTATAGAGAATATGTTTCAGCTAAAAATAGTTTTCAGTGTCATCCTCCTATTCCATCGATGCCGTGCATTGGCCCTAGTTATCAGCCTCTGTTTGTTCAAGGTTTTTATAATTTATTTCCTTCACTTAATCCAAATAGAGGAGGGATGGTTTATAAACCGGTAATTTATTTATATCCAAAAAATACAGAAAAAGTACAAGTTAAGCTTGACTACAATGGTATTATAACTACCGATTATCCAGCGTATGATCCTCTACAAAAAGGATGGACGGTAACAGCAAGTCCCGACGGGAAATTAATAAATTCTGATGGGAAAGAATATAGTTACCTGTTTTGGGAGGGGATGTCTTCAGAAAAAGTAAATTATGACTTATCTACTGGGTTTGTTGTGAAGGGTGAAGATACGGCAAAGTTTTTACAATATACATTATCGAAATTAGGTCTCACTCCAAAGGAATACAATGAATTCATTGTTTATTGGTATCCAAAAATGAAAGATAATGCATATAATTTGATTCACTTTGCTGGAGAAGAATATACAAATACTGCTCTACTTACCATAACACCAAAACCAGATTCAACCCTAAGAGTATTTATGGTTTATAAGCCAATTGATAAAGTTGTCGAAATAAAGCCCCAAGAAATCAAGCCATTTACTAGAAACGGATTTACTGTTGTCGAGTGGGGAGGAACGGAGTTAGTAAAATAAATTTACAAAAAACATCTCGTGGAAACACGAGGTGTTTTTTGTTATACTTAGAAAAGTATGTCAAAAAAAGTCGTTGGAATAATTCGAGGAGGGAAAGAAGGGAATTATGAAAAGTCGCTTGATGAAGGGGGGAAAATGATTTCTCTAATTTTTGAAAATTTGCCTGACGAGTGGAAACCTGTTGATATTTTGATTGACAAGGGCGGTACATGGTACCTGGGAGGATTGCCCACGAATCCATCAAGTTTAATTAGTAAAGTAGATGTAGTTTGGAATACAGCTGATCCAAGTTATTCAAGAATTCTAGAAGATTTATCTATCCCCAATGTAGGCAATAATCACTTCTTGAAAATACTTGAAAGTAGGGAAATGTTGCAGGAACATATGAAGAAAATAGGGGTAAAAATGCCTAGATTTTTGTTGATTCCAGCATACCAAGGTGATCTTGATGGGGGGATTGAAGGTTTCATCGTGAAAAAAGCAAAAGAAGTTCATGAAAAATTTACTTCTCCTTGGATTATAAAAACTCTTAATAAAAATCTTAATACTGGTATCCATGTTGCAAAAACATTTCCAGAATTAATAGATGCTATTTATGATTGTGCAAAGACAGGTGATAGTATCTTAGTTGAAGAGTCGATTTCAGGAAGAAATGTTTCGGTCCATTCAGTTGCTGGATTTCGTGGACAAGACTTGTATCATTTTCCACCGATTGAAGAGAAAAATGGAAACATTATTTCCCCAGGAAATTTTTCAATGAAAGAAAAAGAAGAATTAATGGATACAGTAAAAAATATTTTCAATCACATAAACGCGAAACATTACTTAAAATCAGATTTTATTTTACATCCAAAACACGGCATATATTTGACTCATATTGAATTATCTCCTAATCTCTATGATGGATCATGTTTTCATGAATCTTGTGAGTCAGTTGGAACAAAAGCTCATAATGTCATTAGTCATATTTTAGAAAAAACCCTTAAATAATACGGGCCGTAGTATACCGGTAGTACATACCCTTCGGGAGGGTATAGACTGGGTTCGATTCCCAGCGGCCCGACTTTTAGCTATTTATTATGATATAATAGAGGTAATTAAATTGCTTTTATCTGTAGCGGGTGGTCGCACTCACATAGGCACATATGTTGGAGGTTAGCCATCACCCGCTTCAAATGAAAGCAATTTTTTATTTGGTGCAAGATATTCTGCATAAAAGTTTTAGAGCACGGATATTTTTTTGCTAAAAAATTCCTCGTGCTCGCGCCAGTCGCGCTCGCAAGTCTCCAAAACTCTTACGCAGAACATCTTTAAAAAAATTTCAAAATAAAAGTTATCCACAGTTTTCGCAAAAAAGTATTGTGTTATGTTTCGTTATGCGAGATAATTATAGTAGTTCTTTGCAGTAATTATTTTTAAAATATTTTTTAGAATTTTTTTTGAAAAATATTTCAGGTCGTGATTATTGCAAAATAAATTATAATTTAATCTAACGTGAGTCCTGCTCTTCGCAGGACAAGCGACATAATATTATGGCAGCAAAAAAGAAAGCAAAGAAGGTAGCAAAAAAGGCAAAGAAGACAACAAAGAAGCGAGCTTAATCTTCTAAACAAAAAACTTCCGTAAAATCGGAAGTTTTTTGTTTTTGTGCTAATATAGAGTTTATGGGTATATTTAATAGTGTTTTTGGGGATACAAGCTCCAAATTCATCAAAAGTACAAAAGAAACGGTAGATAAAATCAATGCGCTAGAGGCAGAGATTTCTGCGCTTCCGGATGCTGATTTTCCAAAGAAAACAAATGAATTAAAAGATAGATTAAAGAATAAAGAAACGCTTGATGATATTTTGCCAGAAGCATTTGCATTAGTTAGAGAAGCGCAAAAGAGAACTCTCGGGATCAGGTTGTATGATGTTCAACTTATCGGTGGGATGGTACTTCATTCTGGGAAAATTGCAGAAATGAAAACAGGAGAAGGAAAAACAAATGTTGCAACATTACCACTTTATTTAAATGCATTAGTTGGAAAGGGTGCGCATCTTGTAACTGTGAACGACTATCTAGCACGTCGTGATGCTGTACTCATGGGGCAAGTTTATAATTTTTTAGGTCTTTCTACGGGAGTTATAAATTCCCAAAATGTTTCGTATTTATATGATCCTCTGCACACAGAAGAAGACAATGAACGAGAAAAAGTCGGAGAATTTAAAATTATTTATGATTATTTAAAACCATGTTCGCGTGCTGATGCATACAAGGCAGATATAACTTATGGCACAAACCATGAATACGGCTTTGATTATTTGAGAGACAATCTAGCAACTTCACTCAATGATTTGGTTCAGAGGGAGCATTATTTTTCGATTGTTGATGAAGTGGACTCAATACTTATAGACGAGGCACGTACTCCGCTCATTATATCAAGTGCGTCAGGAGATTCAGAAGATTTTTATGTAAAGTTTTATCAAATAGCAAGACAACTAAAAAAAGATATAGACTATAAAGTTGATGAAAAGTTAAAAGCGATAACTCTAACAGATGAAGGGATAACAAAAGCAGAGCAATTGCTAGGAGTAGAAAATATTTACACTGAAAAAGGTATCAAATACGTTCATCATCTCGAAACGGCCGTTAAAGCGCAAGCTATTTTTGAGCGCGATAGAGATTATGTTGTGAAGGAAGGCGAGGTCATTATTGTTGATCCTTTTACTGGTAGACTCCAACCAGGACGTAGATGGTCTGAAGGGATACACCAAGCAATAGAAGCAAAAGAAGGTGTAAAAATAGAAAAAGAAACAAGATCTTCAGGGTCAATAACATTTCAAAATTATTTTAGATTTTACAAAAAACTTTCAGGTATGACAGGTACGGCACTAACTTCTGCGGAAGAGTTTTTGAAAGTTTACGGGCTTGATGTAATAGTAGTTCCTACGAATCGTCCCGTGGTACGCGTTGACCATTCTGATTTGATTTTCCAAACCGAAAAAGGCAAGCTTCAAGCTATTGCAAAAAAAGTGAAGGAGCTTAGCGGCAAGGGTCAGCCAGTTCTAATAGGTACCATATCCATTGAAAAAAACGAACTTCTATCTGTGTACTTAAAACAGGAAGGAGTTCAACACGTTATCTTAAACGCAAAAAACCATGAAAAAGAAGGGGAAATAATAGCTCAAGCTGGCCGCCGTGGTGCTGTGACCATAGCTACAAACATGGCAGGCCGTGGAATAGATATAAAACTTGGAGGAAATCCATTAGTTGAGAAGGAATATGAATTTGTAAAAAGCGCTGGCGGTTTGTTTGTTCTAGGCACTGAGCGTCATGAAGCACGAAGAATAGACAACCAGTTGAGGGGACGTTCTGGAAGACAAGGAGATCCAGGTGAGACACAGTTCTATGTATCTTTAGAAGATGATCTAATGCGTGTGTTCGGGTCAGAGCGAATAAAGACCATGATGGGAAGATTTGGAATCCCAGAAGATATGCCTATCGAAAATGGTTTTATAAATCGATCTCTGGAAAATGCTCAAGCCAAGATCGAAGGGTTTCATTTTGATGCTCGTAAAAATACTTTGGAATATGATGATGTCATGAATCATCAAAGGCAGGCAATATACGAAAGACGCCAGAAGATGATGCGTTCGAATAAAGAAGAGATAGAAGAATTACTAAAAAAGATTTCTGAAAATAATCTTGACGCTGAAAAAATAATTAATGAAAAAAGAGTAAAAGTTGGCGAGGAGGCTTTCCTTGAAACTGTTCGCAGAATTGCACTTTATACTACTGATACACTTTGGATGGAGCACTTGGAAGCTATGGACTATCTTCGTTCGTCTGTAAATTTGCGTGCATATGGTCAACGTGAACCTATTGTTGAATATAAAAAAGAAGGATTGCTTATGTTCAGGGAAATGGAAGAGACCTTTAGAGAACAAGTGCTTTCACTAATCGAGACTATAAACGTAGAAGCAGCCGAGCGAAGCAAAAATCAAAAAGAAGAAGTTAAACAAATACTTCTCACTAGTCACGATGAGCCAAATGAGTTTTCTGACACAAAAAAAATAGCTACAACTGGAAATCACGAAGACAAAGTCGGACGCAATGATCCTTGTCCGTGTGGAGCCATAAATCCTGCAACAGGAGAAGTATACAAATGGAAAAAGTGTGGAATGATCAATGCGCCACAACATCGAAAATCATTAATTAACTAAAATGAAAAAAATACAAACAGTCACAATTTTCTACAAATACCCAAAAGTTTTGTTAGGTTTGAAAAAGCGTGGTTTTGGTACAGGTAGATGGAATGGTTTTGGTGGAAAAGTAGAGGTTGGTGAGACCATAGAAGAATCAGCAAGACGAGAAACAAAAGAGGAAGCTGGGATAGAGGTTGTTAATTTAGAAAAAGTTGGAATTATTGATTTTGAATTTGAAAACGGGATGCCGACGCTCGAAGTTCACTTCTTTAGAGCAGTGGATTATCTTGGCGAACCGAGCGAAAGCGAGGAGATGAAACCGAAGTGGTTTTCTGTTGACGAAATCCCATATGACCACATGTGGCCGGATGATAGGTACTGGATACCTTTATTTTTAAAGGGTAAAAAGTTCAAAGGGAAATTCTTGTTTGATAAGCCTTCAACCCCTGAACAAGTAAGTACAATATTGAAGAAAGAATTAAAAGAAGTTGATATAATATAGTTATGAAAAACTTAGAAGTTGGGGCAATTTATAGACATTACAAAGGAACTAAAGTTCGAGTTATTTGTGAGGCGATTCATTCGGAAACACAAGAATATTTAGTCGTATATATGCATTTGGAAGATGGAGGGATTTGGGCTCGTCCAAAGCATATGTTTCTTGAAAGTATTATTTTTGAAGGAAAAGAAGTTGAACGTTTTAAAAAACTTGACCAAGAAATTTTAATAAAGCCAAGCAAAAATTAAATTTGACTTTAAGGTCAATGGCTGTTATTGTAAAAGAAGGACAGATATTTTAAAAACCAAAAAAAAACAGCTAATGGAAGAAGAAAAAATTTACAATAAACACCTCAAAGAAGGGTGGAAGTTGTATATGGCGTTTGGAAGTCGCTATGTCATGACAAGGAAATGTGAAATTAAAACGATTGATGTCGCAAGTAACAAAGTTATCAAAGAAGCAGAAAGCCTTGTTCCTAAGGGCTCAGAAGATCTAAATCAAGAAAACATTTCACCTTATAAGGCAGGAAGCATATGAAAAACAAAAAGAAGAAAAGGGTCAAAAAAACCTCGATCAAATTGAAGGAGGCAACTATACTCCTTGGAGCGATGCTCCACGCAAATCCACAGATTTGCAAATAACTTTTACAGCCTGGACGTTACGGTTATTACCGCAAAACGTCCAGGCTTTTTTTATTTATATATTAATTTTATTCATATGATATACTGTAAAAACAATGATTATTATGAAGAATTTGATAAAAAACCTTAAAACTATTAAGTGGAGAGTTAAATCCGAAATAGCCAAGTATCGGTATGGCAATCCTGGAGCGAAGCTTAAAATAGTGGGTGTTACTGGTACAAACGGCAAGACGACCACGGCCACTCTTTTATATAAAATTGCCTTAGGGCTCGGGTACAAAGCTGGATTTATTGGGACAACTGGGACTTATCTAAATGGAAATGAATTAAAAATAAATCGTAAAATTCCAACGACCCCAGATTCGATAGCCCTGATTAAAATTTTTACTGAAATGGTAAAGAAAAATTGTGAATATGTTTTTATGGAAGTCTCTTCACATGCCATGGACCAAAATAGAGTCGCAGGGATTAATTTTCTTGGTGGAATTTTTACAAATCTTACGCAAGATCACTTAGACTATCACAAGAGC
>Ga0214227_1000085_pt1 | contig 25989 bp, 28 predicted proteins | sample TroBogypolimnion_37_FD_153065 | JGI IMG/M metagenome (GOLD analysis project Ga0214227, IMG submission 153065) | Freshwater microbial communities from Trout Bog Lake, WI - 16OCT2007 hypolimnion | ecosystem: Environmental > Aquatic > Freshwater > Lake > Hypolimnion/Profundal zone | place: Trout...
CTAGGACTTTTTGGGGTCGGTAGTTATAACGTCCTTCTTTATCTCGCCCTGCAAACTTCTACCCCCATCAATGTCACTTTGATTGGGGCCAGCATGCCAATTTGGATGTTATTGATTGGGGCAGTATTTTATAAAGTCCAACCCACCTTGCTACAGCTTATTGGTGCTGTTGTCTCCCTGATTGGTGTAACGGTGGTATTGACCAGAGGCGAGCCTTCAACACTATTTTCGATGGAATTGGTTGTGGGTGATCTTCTGATCATGCTTGCTACGATCTTATGGGCGACCTATAGCTGGATGCTCAGTCGTCCAGGTCAAAGTACTGAACGTCAATGGCCTTGGGCGGATTTTTTGATGGCCCAGGTATTAGTAGGTTTGTTATGGACATTATTCTTTGATGGTTTTGAGATCGCCGGTGGCTATGCTCACCTAGAACTGAATGTATTTACTGCCACTGTTATTTTATTTGTAGCAGTCGGACCGTCTTTGATTGCCTACCGCTGCTGGGGATTGGGTGTGAATGGTGCTGGGCCTACCGTCGCTGCATTTTTTGCCAACCTCATCCCGTTGTTTACCGCTCTTTTATCGGCAGCAATGCTAAGGGAACCCCCAAGGCTTTATCACGGCCTGGCTTTTGCATTAATTGTTACCGGTATTGTGGTGTCATCCACCAAATCTAGGGCCAGCCAAGTAAAGGCATCTTGATCCACGTCTAGGAATTAAATAGAAAAAAGCTTTACAGTTATTTTTTCTGAATTTTGCTTCTAATATTTTTAGGTTGACTATGTTTGATGTTCTTGTGATCGGTGGCGGAAATGCTGCTCTTTGTGCCGCTTTAATGGCCAAAGAAGCGGGTGCTACGGTTTTGCTTTTAGAGTCAGCACCCAAAGAATGGCGCGGCGGAAATTCTGCACATACTCGCAATATTCGTTCAATGCACGATGCGCCTGAAGATGTGATGAGTGAGGCCTACCCTGAAGAGGAATATTGGCAGGATGTAATGAAGGTTACCGGCGGCATTACAGATGAAAAGTTAGCACGCTTGACCATTCGTGCATCTTCCCAATGTCGCGCTTGGATGCAAAAACACGGCGTGAGATTTCAGCCGCCATTGTCTGGCACGCTCAATTTATCCAGAACCAACGCCTTTTTTATGGGTGGTGGCAAGGCTTTAGTAAATGCCTATTACCGGAGTGCCGAAAAGCTGGGAGTCAAGATTCGTTACAACGCCACAGTCACTTCCTTAGATATTCAGGATGGAACATTTTTAGCGGCTTACGTTGGCAATGAGAGCATCGAAGCTAGGTCTTGCGTATTGGCTGCCGGTGGCTTTGAATCGAATCGCGAGTGGTTAAAAGAGGCTTGGGGTATCAACGAGTTTGGTGAAGCGCCAGCTGATAATTTTTTGATTCGGGGCACGCGATATAACAAGGGCGTGCTATTAAAGCAATTAATTGAGATGGGTGCGGATTCTGTGAGCGATGCAACTCAAGCGCACATGGTGGCAGTCGATGCGAGAGCACCACTATACGACGGTGGAATCTGTACACGCGTCGATTGCGTCTCTTTCGGAATCGTCGTTAACAAGAATGCCCAACGTTTTTCTGATGAAGGTGAAGATTTTTGGCCAAAGCGGTATGCGTTTTGGGGAAGGTTAGTAGCCCATCAACCAGGTCAGATTGGATATTCCATTATTGATTCAAAAGTATTGGGTAGATTTATGCCTCCAGTATTTCCAGGGGATAAGGCGGATACCCTGGAAGAGTTGGCGGACATGTTGGGTCTGGACAGAGGGGCTCTGCTGAAAACGATTCAGGAATATAACACTGCTTGTCAGGCGGGCACTTTTGATCACACGATCATGGATGATTGCCATACCAATGGCTTGGAGCCCGCTAAGACTCACTGGGCACTTCCCATCGATACCGGACCGTTCTATGGATATATTTTGCGACCTGGCGTGACTTTTACTTATCTTGGACTTAAGACCACCGATAGGGCAGAAGTACATTTTGGTGGAAAACCAAGCGATAACCTATTTGTCGCCGGTGAAATGATGGCTGGCAATGTTTTAGGAAAAGGCTATGCAGCAGGGATTGGTATGGCGATTGGGACAGCATTTGGCAGGATTGCAGGAACGCAAGCAGCGCAGGCAGCACAATTCGCTCTTCGTCATCGGGATGTAAAACATGCAAGCACTTAAAGAACTGATTCAAGAAGCTACAGTCCTAGCATCAGGCTCTCCTGAGGCTGAAGCTGCGCGCATGTTGCAGATCTGTAATGCCTGTCGCTATTGTGAGGGCTTCTGTGCAGTCTTCCCAGCGATGACTCGCAGAATTGATTTTAATGTGGCTGATATGAACTACTTAGCCAATCTTTGCCATAACTGCGGCGCCTGTTTGCATGCCTGTCAATATGCTCCTCCTCATGAGTTTGGAGTGAACATTCCTCAAGTAATGGCGCAGGTCCGCAAAGACACCTACATAACCTATGCGTGGCCTAAGTCATTTGGCTCTCTCTATCAGAAGAATGGCTTGACGACGGTCTTAGCCACTTCCATATCTTTAACTGCATTCTTGCTACTGACCTTGTGGATGAATGGCAATCTTGTCTCCAGCCCATCCAACGGTAATTTTTACGCAATCTTTTCTCACAACACTTTGGCTTTGATGTTTGGGTCGGTATTTGTTTTTGCCTTACTGGCATTAAGTGTTGGGGTGTTTTCTTTCTGGAAAAAAATCTCCGTTGGAAATATCTCAGGTGCGGCTGCTGCTGAGGCGACACATGATGCGCTGACTTTGAAGTATCTTGGCGGCGGACATGGAGATGGCTGCAATAACGAGGATGATGCTTTTTCACTCTGGCGTAAACGCTTTCACCATTTCACTTTTTATGGATTTATGTTTTGCTTTGCGGCTACCTCAGTAGCGACGCTCTATCACTACTTATTGGATCTACACGCGCCTTATGCATTGACTAGTCTTCCTGTGCTTCTGGGTACAGTAGGCGGTATTGGTTTACTGATTGGTCCTGCTGGCTTGCTGTACTTAAATCTCAGGCGCAATGCAGAGCACGGTGATGCGACACAAAAACCCATGGATAGGGCATTCATTGTTTTGCTGTTCTGTATCAGTGCGTCTGGTTTAGCCTTGCTGGCATATCGTGACACTGCCTCTATGGCGATCTTGCTGGCAATTCATCTTGGATTCGTTATGGCCTTTTTCTTGACGATGCCTTACGGAAAGTTCGGGCACGGTTTTTACCGAATTGCTGCTTTACTCAAAAATTCAGTCGAAAAGCGCCAGAAAAATAATGCGCTGTTTGGCTCAGAATAAGTTTTCCATTTTCACTACTTCAATATAAAACCTAAAAAATATGAGACTCATTACCTTTACCCGCAGCGGATCATCCACCCCTGAAATCGGCGCCAGAATTCCCAATTCTTCGGGAGACTTGGTTTTACCATTTGGTGATGTTGCTCAATCACAAGGCGTCAAAGATTTTCCAGTGGGGATGAGAGATTTTTTACGTGCCGGCAGCAAGGTGATGGAGCAGGCGAAGGCTTGGGTTAAAACGATTCCAGAATCTGCACCCCCATTGTTGTTGCAGGCTTCGAACATTACGTATTTACCGCCGATCATGGATGCCGAAAAGTTTCTTTGTGTAGGTAAAAATTACCGTACACATTTGGAGGAGCTCAAGCGCACCAACCTGATTAAAGAAATTCCTCAAGAGCCCACTTCATTTATTAAGTTGAACTCCTGTCTTTCTGGGCACGAGGCAAAAGTGGTTCGTCCAAAAGGCATTACCCGTCTGGATTACGAACCGGAATTGGTTTTTGTGATGGGTAAGCGTGCGCTAGGTGCTAAAAAAGATGAGGTCATGAGCTATGTCGCTGGTGTCACCATTCTGAATGACCTGACTTGCCGTGACTTGCAGTTACGCGAAGTTGCTTCTGGTTCACGCTTTTGGACTGGAAAGAATATCCCTGGCTTTGGGCCGCTTGGACCCGAGATTGTGACGATTGATGAGATTCCGGATGTCTATGATTTGTGGATGACTTGCTCCGTCAATGGAGAAGAGCGCATGCGCGTTAATACACAAGATCAAATTTGGAAGATCTCCGATATTTTGGAGCATTTCTCACGTTTTATCCCTATCGAAGCTGGTGATATGTTTTCTACTGGCGCGCCTGGTGGTGTGGCGGTGGGTAAAGAAAATGCGGAAGATTTATATCTCAAACCAGGCGATGTGGTTGAGTGCTCAATCGATGGCATCTCGACCTTAAGAACGACGATTGTTGATGAAGTCTAAGGCGAAGATGATGCGGCAATATCTGGTTTCTGCAATTTTTTTGTTTGGCTTGTTAGGATGTTTACCTGCGCAAGCTCAATCGATTGATTCTTTTCCTGTAAAGCCTATCAAGGTCATCGTGCCATTTCCACCGGGTGGCGGGGCTGATACTTTAATTCGTTTGATGGCGCCATCGCTGACTGAGTTATGGAAGCAATCTTTGATTATTGAAAATCGTCCCGGGGCTAGTGGGGCGATTGGTGCTGAGATTGTGGCGCAATCCTCAGGGGATGGCTATACCTTGTTAATGGGTTCAACGGCAGCGGTAACCGATAAGAATATCGCGCAATTTTCTCCCGTGGCTTTGGTATCCGCCTCTCCTTATATCGTTACGGTTAACCCTGGTTTAAATATCAACTCGATTAAAGCACTGGTTGCTTTTGCAAAAGCCAATCCTGGCAAAGTGAGATTTGGCTCATCTGGTGCCGGCTCAGCTTCACACTTATCTGGCGAATTATTTGCGTCGATGGCGGGGATTGAGTTACTGCATATTCCTTACAAGGGAACAGGTCAGGCTTTAACAGATTTATTGGCGGGTCATATTGACTTGATGTTTGCACCTGCACAAACCGTGATGCCGCAAATTGAAACGGGTAAGTTGCTGGCTTTGGGTCAGACCGGAGCAAAGCGCTCTGAAGCTTTGCCTAATATTCCAACGGTCTCAGAATCCGGATTGCCGGGCTATAGCGCTGTCGGATGGTTTGGTCTTTTTGCACCCGCAAGCACACCAAAGGCAGCCGTACAAAAACTCAACCAAGGGGTTGCCGTCACCTTAAGTCAGGAAAAGCTGAGGAAAGCGATGTTGGAGCGGGGGAGTGACCCTGCCAGCGGTAGTGCCGATGATTTTGTGTCCTTTTTGCGCTTAGACCAAGCTAAATGGGGCAAATTGATCAAAGACAATCGGATTGCAGTGCAATAAGTAACTAAATCAGTATCATTTAGGACTATTTACAGAATTTCTAGGAAATCACTATGCCAGGCTTACTTCCCAATATTGATCCAGACGGACTTTTAGAGTTCTCGGTTGTTTACACCGATCGCTCCTTGAACCACATGTCTGAAGAGTTCAAAAAAGTGATGGTAGATATTTCTAGCGTCTTAAAGGATGCATACAACGCAAGCTCTGCTGTGATTGTTCCCGGTAGCGGTACTTTTGGTATGGAGGCAGTTGCTCGTCAATTTGCCAACAATCAAAAATGCTTGGTGTTGCGTAATGGCTGGTTCAGTTATCGCTGGACACAAATTTTTGATTTAGCCAATATCACTCAAGACGTCACAGTTCTGAAGGGTAAGCAATTAGATGCTTCTACTCAAGGTGTATTTGCTCCAGCACCAATTGAAGAAGTTGTTGCCTTCATCAAAAAAGAAAAGCCAGCCGTAGTATTTGCGCCGCACGTTGAAACCTCTGCCGGAATTATTCTGCCAGATGATTACCTCAAAGCTGTTGGTGATGCTGTGCGTTCAGTAGGCGGTCTGTTTGTCTTGGATTGCATCGCATCTGGTGCGATGTGGGTTGACATGAAGGCATGCAATGTTGATGTATTAATCACTGCACCACAAAAAGGTTGGAGTAGCTCCCCTTGCTGCGCTTTGATTGCTATGGGTGAAAGAGCGCGCGAGCATATTGAATCTACGCAAAGCAGCAGCTTCTCCATGGATCTTAAAAAGTGGCTCCAAATCATGGAAGCTTATGAAAAGGGCGGGCATGTTTATCACACCACCATGCCAACGGACGCTCTAAAGATTTTGCGTAACACCATGAAAGAAACTCAGTCATTGGGCTTTGCAGCTCTGAAGCAAAAGCAACAAGAGTTAGGCGACAAGGTTCGTGCCTTGCTGGTATCTAAAGGCTACCCATCCGTTTCCGCTAAGGGCTTTCAGGCTCCTGGCGTAGTGGTAAGTTACACCAAGGATGCTGATATTCAGTCAGGTAAGAAGTTTATTGCCTTAGGTCTGCAGACTGCTGCTGGTGTTCCATTGCAATGCGATGAACGTCCAGATTTCCGCACTTTCCGGATTGGCTTATTTGGTCTTGAGAAGTTGGCACACGTTGATCGCACGGTCGATCACCTTGCAACAGCTTTAGAAAAGATTACTGAAGTTGAGGCGCAGCCAGCCTAAGCAATTGCAAGCCACACATAAAAAGCCATCCTAGGATGGCTTTTTTATTGCCTCTAAGGCTAGGGGATTTGGCGTTGGCTCACCGACTTTCATGAGAAGGTTATTGTCTTTGTGATGAAAGGGCTCAGCACTTCCTTTAATCATCATGATGGTATCTTGGCTATAGGACCAAGTACCATCGGCCAAATAAGAAACTTGAATACGATATTCAATCGTCTTGAATGCATATTCTAAAAAAGGATTTGAAGAGATTCCCGATGTTGGGTTATCAGCTCTGGCAACGAGTTCAAATTGATTGGCAGTCGCTGCGGTTTGGCCCGATGCCATGGCAATCATTCCGCGAGGAATAGTGAGGGTATGAGTAACGGTTTCAGTTGCCGGCTCCCACAACCAGTAGCCAACTTGATCATGGTATGTCTTGATTTGATCTGGCTTGGTGATGTGGGTGTGATACCTCAAGCCATAAAGCAATTGTGGGCCATTGGTTTGAGGGTCAATAGGTTGTAGTTCTATGCGCTCAATATAGGCCTGTTTTTTTGGGCCTTCTGCCTTTGGTTTTACGTCTAACCCTCGCGCTCCTTCCCAAATTCCAGCCATGCGGGTCAGGGGCCCTAGATTTTTTAGGGTATCAATTGAGTAGCCTTGTGGTTCGGTATAGATATCTTTTGGGAAATTGGTCATGGCAGCGCTCAAATTGAATTGTTGAAAAAAGCATTTTTGCTAAATTCTTGGGTATTATTTAATTATCCACAAACCCAATTGGAGAATTTGATGATTTCTCGTTTCGTACGTTTAAGCTTAGCCACCCTGGTATCCGCCACGATTGGCCTATCTCCAATCTCGGTGATGGCTGCTGACCCTGCGCCAGCCTCAGCACCAGTTGCTGCCCCTGCCGCTCAGCCAGATAAAGCTGCTGATAAGAGCGCTCAGAAGCAGGCTAAGAAAGATAAAAAAGCGAAGAAGAAAGCTGAGAAAAAAGCAAAGAAGAAGGCAAAAAAGGCTGAAGCCGCACAGCAGTAATGCTGTTTGCTCGGCTACGATCCGAGCAAGTCTTTATCGCTAAAACCATTAGGGTTCGCAGACTCTAGTGGTTTTTGTTTATTGGAGTCATTGCGCACTAATAGCCACATAGCTGCCATCACTAAAGTCATGCCTCCAATTTGCAACCAGGTAATGGGTTCAGATAGAACAGCCCAACCCATGAAGATGGTGGAGACGGGCCCCAGAATACCCGCCTGTGCAACGAGTGGGGAGCCAATACGATTAATGGCAATCATAATGAGCAGCATTGGAATGACCGTGCAGACACTAGCATTCACAAGACTAAGCCAATAGATTTGGGAGGCCTGCTCCAGAATATCTGTGGGGTTGTATACCAAGGCTTGTATAGCGCTGAAGAATGCTGATGATGTACTTGCATAGACTACCAAGCGAATGCTGCCAACACGCCTCACCATTTCTCCGGAGCCAATCATGTATACCGCATAGGTGCAGGCGCTGGCAAATACCAAGAGCATTCCAAGCCATGCTGCACTTCCAGTGGAATTAGCATCTTGAATAAATACGGTCAGCACACCAAGGTAGCCGACGATTAAGGCTACCCACTGTAGACGTGAGATGGTTTTTTGCAAAACAAAATAGGAGATTAGTAAAACAATCGTTGGGGTGAGATACAAAACAATTCTCTCAAGGCCAACAGAGATGTATTGCAATCCCAAAAAATCCAAATAGCTTGATAGAAAGTAGCCCAAAAATCCCAAGAGCAATACCTTTGAGCGGTCTGACCAACTAATGGGCAATATTTTTTGTTGACGTGATTGCCACCAATAGATCGACCAAAATAAAGGCAAGGCAATCAACATGCGAAGTGCCAAGAGAGTTTCTGCATTCGCGCCATAAGTGAAAGCGAGCTTAATCAGAATGGCCTTGCCAGAGAACAGAATGGACCCCAGTCCGGCCATCAGAATGCCAGATAGATAGCGTTTGCGTTGCAGAGCGAGATTGCTGGCGTGCATGTTTACTTATAGAAGACGGTTGAGCATGCTACGCATTTCTAGAATGGTCTCTGATGGTGTAAGTCCAATGGGGCCAATCCCTTTAGTGACCAAGCTATCAGCCGCCGATGCGTGGAGTTGCACGGCTATGCAGGTCGATGACCATAAATCGAGCTGATGTCGAATACCTTGAGCAGCAATAGCGGCAATACTGCCTGTGAGTACGTCACCCATACCACCTGTGCCCATGCCGGGATTGCCTTGCATGCATTGAACGCTAGAGTGCTGCGGAGAGGTAATTAAGGTGTGCTGGCCTTTGAGGACCACAATGGAGCCAGTTAACTGCGCTAAGCTTTTTAAAGTGACTTGGCGTTGATCTTGAACTTGCTCACTCGATATATTGAGAAGTCGAGCTGCCTCACCAGGGTGCGGCGTAATGACGCTTAGACCTGGAAATTGTTGATTGCGATTTTGTAATGCCAGTAAAAGCGCTTTGTTGTCGGCGATTAAATTTAGCGCGTCTGCATCGAGGACCAAAGGAGTGTTGGGATGCGCCAGGCTCGCTTCAAGCCATGTATAAGCAAGTGAGGAGTTACCCAGACCTGGTCCGATTGCAATGAGATCGGGATTCGTTTTGATCAACAGTTCCGCTGCATTACTACCTGCCGCTCTCACCATTAATTCTGGTTGGTCAAGGAGTGCCTGGGTAGATGTATGGTCGAGCATTTCGAGAATGGTCCAACCGGCACCCAAATGCAATGCGGCATTACCTGCAAGTACCAGTGCACCCGCCATACCAGGGGCGCCGCCAATGATCACAACTTTCCCAGCGTCGCCTTTATGCTCTGATGGGCTTCGCTTTAAATGTTGAATGAGATCCAGTGACGCAAGTTCTACTGGTTCTTGGGTTGATGCTGTCATCCCTATTAATCGCTTTTATTTAGATGGTGAGGGTATTTTAAGGGGTGTATGCTTTTAAGCATGAAGATTCAATTTTTCGGTGCAGCGGGGGAGGTTACGGGTTCACGACACTCGGTCCAGGCCACCCTTGGTGGTCACGAGAGACGTTTTATTGTTGATTACGGGATGTTTCAAGGTGGACGTGAAGCCAGTCTTAAAAATCTGGAGCCATTGCCATTTTCCCCTCAAGAAATTGACTTTATCGTCTTAACCCATGCCCATATTGACCATAGTGGATTATTGCCACGTCTTTGTGCCCAAGGGTTTACCGGCCCAATCTATTGCACTAGCGCTACCTTTGAGTTATTAAAAATTCTGCTACCAGACAGCGCACATTTGCAATTTGCAGATGTTGAGCGGGCCGAGCGTAAGCAGAAGGCAGGCAAGTGGCATGGCGATATGCCTGTCGCGCTGTATAGCAGAGAAGAAGTAGAGATGACTTTGAATCAGTTTGAGGTCATAGAGTATGGGCAAGTCGTCAAGCCCTGTGAAGGTGTGCAGTTAGAGTTTCGTAATGCTGGGCATATTCTTGGATCGGCTATTGCTATTTTGGATATTCAGGAAACGGGCTCACCAGTTAAACGCTGCGTGTTCTCTGGTGACATTGGTATGAAGGGCAGAGTCTTAATGCCTGATCCAGCGGTGATTAGCGAGGCAGATGTATTAGTAATTGAATCGACTTATGGAGATCGCCTGCATCGCAGCCTACAAGAGACTGAAGATGAGCTGGTGGAGGTGATTTCATCGACGATGCGCGGACATGGAAATGTGATCATTCCAGCTTTTGCCGTTGGGCGAACCCAAGAGGTGTTATTTCTATTGATTGATTTAGTTCGCAAAGGATTGTTACCACATCTCAGTATTTGGGTAGATTCACCGATGGCAACAGCGGCTACACATCTCACCGAGCATTTCTTTTCGCAATTGGATCAGCAGTCGCAGGCGACTTTTGCGTGGTTTAAAGATCATCCAGATGCAGTTAGCCTACGTTTTATTGCCGACGTAGAAGAATCCAAAGCACTTAATAAAATTAAGGGTGGCGCCGTCATTATTTCGGCAAGCGGTATGTGTGATGCTGGTCGAATCGTGCATCACTTAGCTAACAATCTTCCTTATGCGCAGAATGCCATCATCATCACTGGCTTTCAGGCCTACGGCAGTCTTGGGCGCCGCTTAGTCGACAAGGTTCCTATGGTCCGGTTATTTGGTGAGGAGGTTTTAGTGAAGGCCTCTATCCATACTATTGGAGGCTTATCAGCGCATGCCGATAAATCGGGCTTACTAGAGTGGCTAAGCGGATTTAAAAAGCCTCCCAAATCCACATTTGTTGTGCATGGAGAGCCTAAAGCAGCTGCTGCATTTGCTGCAAGTATTCGAGATGAACTAGGCTGGACCCATGTTCAGATTCCGGAGCGCCTACAAACTATTCAGTGCTGAAGATCTTATTCGGCAACCTTGGCGCCTTGGATATCGTGACGATACATTGCATTCGCGACAAATCCAGACGCTTTTAACTCGGTAATGATGGCACTTAAGTAAGCGCTGGTTTTTTCATATCCAGATCTGGCTTTCGGAATGCCAATCGCTTGATTGATCACCATAAACCGTCCAGGCAACATTCTTAAATCTGTATAGCGGGAAGCATCGCTCTCAAGTTGTTGTTTTACGCCTGCAGCGACATTTCCTTGGCCACCCATGAAGTCGTCTACCACCGCTTGTGAGCTCGGGGCGCGCAAAATGGTTGCATGTTTAATTTCTCGTGTGAGATAAAGGTCATAAGCACTTCCTTTGCCGACCACAATTTCATTTCCTGCTGCATCTACTGCTGCGTTGCTGGTAATAGGGGATGACGCTTTGACCATATAGGCGCCTTCGATTTGAATATAGGGTGGGGTATAGCTAATGTCTTCACCTCGCACTGGGTCTATGGCAACAAAGACTAAATCAATATTGCCAGTTTTAATTGCATCTACTGTTGCGCCTGCGCTTTTAAAGGGAATCAGCTGGACCGGTAAACCAATTCGCTTGCCAATCTCATTGGCAATATCAATTGTCACCCCTTTTGGGTTGTGGGTAACTGCATCAGTTCCCGCTAAAACAGGATTCCCTAAATTAATCCCAACTCGGATTGTGCCGGTTGGTGCAAAGGATTGAAGCATGGCTTTATCAGATGGGTTCATGGCTTTAGGCGATTGGCTATTGGCGAGAGTGGGAAGGAGTAGAAGGCAGATGCTGAAAAAGTATTTCATAAACAGATGATATAAAAAAAACCGCGGCTGACCGCGGTTTTTTTTCGATGTCAGTAAGATTACTTCTTAGCATCGGCAGCTGGGGCTGCTGTAGGTGCAGCCGGAGCAGCAGCTGGTGCATCTTTTTTAGCTTCTTCAACATGCGTAGCTTCAGCACCATGTTTTTCACCACCCATATCAATGTTGCCATCGCCTTTGAGGAGTAGATAGGCTGTAGCACTAATTAATACCAATACCATGATGATGATTGAACGGTTGCTCATTACTTTTCCTTCAGTTTGTTGAAATTGCAATAATCTTAACCTGTGTTTTGGCCTCAGTAAATCCCAATCGGCTCCCAATAAGCCTGAGATGTGTAAGTGATAGCACTTTCTAGGTAGTAATACTGACACTCCAAGAGGTAAGATGGAGTTCTATTTCCTTTCAAGGTAGTGATATGAGCCCAAAGCTCCCCATCAATAATGCACAGACAATTTCTGATTTTTTAAATCTGAATAAGGGTGAAATTTCTGAGAAAACATCTGAGGACTCCTCAAAATTTGCATTTGATGATCCTGCGTTTTTGGCGCGACGTGAAACCTTGGGGATCCGATTTGAATTGGAGCTATTAAAGCCTGATATTTTGCTGCGGGAGCGGGGTATTGATCACACGATTACTGTGTTTGGTTCTGCCCGCTTTGTAAGTTACGAGCAAGCCTTAAAGATGGAGCAAGAGGCTAAGACTTCTGAGGAAATAGCAGAGGCAAAAAATGCCGTGTTGCATAGTCAATACTATGAGTCTGCACGTGAATTCGGAAAGCTTGTGGCTGCTTATAACGCTACACAATTAACAACAAGCAGTAAGCTTCATATCTGTACGGGTGGCGGCCCCGGCATTATGGAGGCAGCTAACCGTGGTGCCTATGAGGCGGGTGATGAAACCATTGGATTTAATATCAGCCTTCCTCGAGAGCAACATCCCAATCCATACATTACCGAAGGTTTGGCGTTTCGATTTCATTACTTCGCCTTGCGCAAGATGCAATTTATGCTCAGAGCAAGGGCAATTGTGGCTTACCCAGGGGGTTTTGGTTCCTTTGACGAACTCTTCGAAGTATTGACGCTGATGCAGACTGGCAAGGTAGCGGTACTACCCGTGATCCTGGTTGGTGATGGGTTTTGGTCTGAGGTCCTGAATTTACAAAAGATGATTGAGTTCGGTGTGATTGATAAGTCAAGCGTGGACTTAATACATTTTGTTCATACTGCAGAAGAGGCTTGGAAAGTGATTGTTGACTGCTACCAATTGGCTTGATCATCTGTAAAATGGGCTGATCATGACAACGCCTCAAGCCTCCACTCTCATTACCCAATTAGATCTTCCTGGATATGCACTGGGAATCGCTATTTTGCTGCTGGTCATGCTGGTGCATGGAGTCGCCTTATTGCAGATTGCTAAGCGCTACGAGGTTAAATCGTTTTTGTATCTTTCTGAACATAAGCATTCTTCAGTCGCTGTTGTTTTTTACATCAGCATTCTGTGTTTATTTCTGACGCACATTGCTGAGATCTTTATTTGGGGTATCTCCCTGTGGGCTTTTAAATTGCTCCCAGTTTTGAGTGAAAGTATTTTGTTTGCGGGCAGTACTTATACGGCAATGGGATTTATGGATGATATTTTGCCGCCTGGCTGGAAAATGTTAGCCATCATTATTGCCTTCTCTGGCATGTTTGCATTTGCTTGGACTGCGTCCGTCATGATCTCCATGACAAAGAACTTTAGACAGGCCTACACCCGCATGCATATGGAAAAGCTCAACATTCCTACTGAAATCATTGAGCGCTTTAAATAAACTATGAGCAAAATTTGGGATGCCGTCATTATTGGTGGCGGAGCTGCTGGTTTATTTTGTGCTGGTGTTGCAGGTCAACTCGGTAAAAAAGTATTGCTACTAGATCACGCTGAGATATTAGGTGAAAAAATACGTATCAGCGGAGGTGGGCGATGTAACTTTACGAATCTTCATAGCAGCCCAGCCAATTTTCTATCTCTTAATACACACTTTGTAAAAAGTGCATTGGCGCGTTACTCTTCGAAAGATTTTATTCAGTTAGTGCAGACCTATCGTATTGCTTATCACGAGAAGCATCAGGGACAACTCTTCTGTGACGACTCGGCAAAACAGATCATTGATTTATTGTTTTCGGAGTGTGCTAAAGGTGGCGTAAAGATTCACAATCCCGTAAAGGTGGAAGCGATTTCTCACGAGTCAGGTGTATGGACTATTCAAACGAATCAAGGAGTAGAAAAAACCAAGGCAGTTGTCATGGCGACTGGTGGTTTGCCAGTACCAGCAATTGGGGCCACTGCATATTCCTTGGATATTGCCAAGCAATTCGGACTCAATGTGATTGATCCTCGTCCCGCCTTAGTGCCGCTATCGTTCACCTCTGAGACTTTTTCTAATCTCAATGAATTGGCTGGTCTGAGTTTGCCTGTCCGCATCAGCTCTGGCTCAAAAGGTAGTCGATACGGCGCATGTCGTTTCAATGAAGATCTATTGCTCACACACAAAGGCTTGTCTGGCCCAGCGGTATTGCAAGCAAGTAGTTATTGGACTGAGGGCGAAGCGATTCATATTGATTGGCTTGGTGCGGTTGAAGTTGGCAGCAGTTTTCAGTGCGATGATCTATTCAATAATGAAGACAATCGACTCAAGCTTACTGAAACTATTTTGGCTTCAGTATTGCCGCAACGTCTAGCAAAAGCATTTGCAGAGCAAAAAAACTTATTGGGTCGCAAATGGGCTGAGGTCTCCAAGAAAGATCGACAGGCATTAAAAGAGTTGCTTACCAACTGGTCCGTCAAACCAGCGGGGACCTTGGGTTGGAAAAAAGCTGAGGTGATGTTAGGTGGGGTTGATACCAAAGAGTTGGATGGTCAAACCATGATGTCGCGCAATCATCCAGGACTGTATTTCATTGGCGAGTGCGTAGATGTCACAGGCCATCTTGGGGGGCACAACTTCCAATGGGCTTGGTCAAGCGGCTTTGCTTGCGCTCAAGCACTTTAATCCGCAGAGCTTTTCTTCTTCTTGCGTGAACGGATATTCAGTAGCTCTACCGACAGCGAGAATGCCATTGCGACATAGACATACCCTTTGGGAATATGCACTCCCATGCCCTCGGCAATGAGGACAACGCCAACTACCGTCAAAAAAGATAGGGCCAGCACTTTAATGGAGGGGTGATTATGAACAAAGTCCCCAATAGGCTTGGCTGCGACCAGCATGATCAGAACTGAAGCAAGCACAGCGGCAATCATCACACCAATTTGATCGACCATTCCCACAGCAGTAATCACACTGTCGAGTGAAAAGATAATATCGAGTAAACCAATTTGCACAACTGAGCTAATGAACATCTTGGACATTGATTTTGAATCAATAGCACGTGTTTCAGAGCTCTGATTGGTATCGTGTGCTTCTCCAACTTCTACTTCTGTATAAATTTCTTTGGAGGCTTTCCAGATTAAGAAGAAGCCGCCAAGTAATAAGATTAAATCTCGCCCCGAAATAGCATGATCCGCAATAGTCAGTAATGCTTGATTGAGTCCCATCACCCAAGAAAGGCTTAATAGCAACAGAATGCGGGTAAGTAGTGCAAAAAGCAGGCCAAATCGCCTGACTTGTTCGCGGATTTCCACTGGGAGACGATTGGCGATGACGCTGATAAAGATGATGTTATCGATCCCTAAGACAACCTCAAGGGCGCAGAGGGTTAGGAATGCGATCCAAACGCCAGGGTCGTTTAAGTAGATGGTGACGAGTTCAATCATGTTTAGATGGGGTGCCTTTCGGGTAAAGTGTATCTAACTACACTCACTCCACCATGACAAAGTTGATATCCATGCGCGCTGTCCGGACATTTCTAGTTATAACGCTATCTTTTTTGCTATTGCAGGGGGTGCAAGCCGCCTATCCCGATAAGCCTATCAAAGTTGTTATTGGATTTCCGGCGGGTGGACCCTTAGATGCCCATATACGTCTTCTGGTTGATAAGCTTCAAAATGCATTAGGCCAACCAGTCATTGTCGATTACAAGTCTGGAGCTGGTGGTGCAGTAGGTGCCCAGTTTGTTGCTCAGTCTCCTGCTGATGGATACACGGTGTTACTTGCCAATACAGGGACGATGGTGATTAACCCAGCGATCTATACAAAATCCCCTTATGACACTTTGAGGGACTTTCAGCCCATTGCACGCACTGCCCAGCAGCCATTAGCCTTAATTGTGAACAACGATGTTCCGGCGCAAACACTCAAAGAGTTTGTTGCCTACGCAAAAGCAAACCCAGGAAAATTGAATTATGGTTCCGCTGGCAATGGCGGGATTTCCCATTTGGTGCCAGAGATGCTTAAAAATGAAACCGGTATTTTTATAGTGCACATCCCCTTTAAGGGCAGTGCGCCAGCCTTTACTGACCTCATGGCTGGTCACGTGCAATTTATGGCGGAGTCTGTCCCCCAGGCTGCTAACTATGCCAAGCAGGGCAAAGTGAGGGCGCTAGCAGTAACGAGTGCTAAACGTAACCCAGCTTTACCGAATACCCCGACAGTCCTCGAGACAGGTGTGGCCAATTTAGAAGTAGTGGGTTTTTATGGAATTCTGGCACCTAAAGGCACTCCACCAGAGGTGGTGAATAAATTAAGCCAAGCATTTAAAGAGACGCTGGACTCGCCTGAGATTCAAAAGAAGATGATTGATCAGGGGGCTGATCCCGCATACTTAAATGCAGAGCAATTTACGAAATTCTTGAACACAGAAATGCCGCGTTGGGCTAAGGCTGTCAAGCAAGCTGGCGCTAAGCTCGACTGAGGCTCTTGCTAGTTGGGTTGATTTCTCATCCAATCGGCAGTGTTGAAGAAAGATTCATGCAATTGATCGGCAATATTGCCCTCAATACCGCAATCCTCAAGCGCTTGATACATGCAAGCTAACCACTGATTGCGCTCTTTCATGCCAATCTTAAAAGGGAGGTGTCTTGCCCTTAACATTGGGTGACCATACTTAGGCGAGTAAATATCAGGCCCGCCCATCCAGCCCGTGAGGAAAAATTTGAGTTTTTCACGAGATCCAGAGAGGTCAGCAGGGTGCATGGCACGAAGATCGGACAAGGTCTCTTCCAGTGCCATTAAATCGTAAAAGCGATCAACCAGCTCATCGACTTTGTCGATACCGCCAATGGATTCATATAGGCTATTTTGTCCTGTCATAAACCTATTTTAATATGGAAAAGCAGGGCAATTGGCAAGTATAGAAAATCGGTATAGAGTTATCTTAGAAGCAGTTGATGAAGCACTTTGGTATTTATTCATAATCACTTTATTAAGGAAAAATGATGGACGCAAAAGATTTTCAAAAATGGCAACAAGAAAAAGCAAAAGAACTTTTTAGTTATTCCCATAAGCTCTTGGATGCTGCCAAGCAACTCAGTGAGCACCACATTGCAGAAATTGAGTGGGGCATGAAAAATGCGCTGGATAGCGCTAAGTCTGCAGCTAAAAATGACCTGACTAAGCTTAAAGGCTTACAAGAAGAGGCGACTAAAGAGGCTGCAAAGCGTGCAGCTGTCTACCAGAAGAAGGTTAAAGCTGTTCTGAAAGATCTTGGCGAAAATGCTGCTGATGAAACAGAGAAGCATTTAGAGAAAGTGCGCACCTCTTTAGTGGGCTGGTTAGAGGATGCTGAGAATAAATTGCCAACGCATGCTGATAAGCTTTCTAAAGTCGTTCATGAGATGTCGACTACGGGTCAGAAAATGTTTAAAGAAGGACGCCGGATTGTTAATCAAGTAGCTGATGCTGCTGAGAAAAACCTAGATGGTCTTTCTAGTAAGGCCTCTGGCGGCAAGAAGAAGGGCGATTGATTTTATTTTTTCCCTCGATAAAAGACCGCTTGCTAGCGGTCTTTTTTATTTCCAGCCCTGAATCCAGATTTCTGGATTACTAAGATCGCGCCAAGGAATGATCTGAGTCTGATTGCTATAGATAGCCTCAAGCTCAATAAACTCAATTCTCTCGTCTGGAGGCTCTGGAAAAATGACCTTGCTTACTAAAAAATGTTTCTGCTTATTGGTGGGATGAACGGCAGTCCATTTAGTAAGTAGTAATTTCTTGGGATGGATAGGGTTTGAGGAATGGATAGACATATGATTTTTACTTAAAGCGCTTTGCAATGTAGTTGATTGTCTTGATCTAGCAAAGCCCCTGTACTAGGGATGAAGGTGACCTGAGATTTTTCAATTTCAGCGGGGCAATTGCTATCGAAGTAGCTCTTATCCCCTAGGCTGCCACAATAATTTAACTGCTTGCTCTGAAGTTGCATTTGGGCTTTTTTGAGGACCATGGGCAACTTGTCACCAGCCGTATTTTCGCAATTCCAGCTGGTGTACGTTTCCCGCTCACAAGCGCTTAAGCTGAGAAGCAAGGCTATCACTAGGCAGGCACTGAGCTGAATATGGAATGGTTTCATGGCTTTAAGAATAGCCATTTTTCAAAATTCCTGCCTATTTCAAGCTTTCGTATTAAGATTTGAGGCAATGGGACCCTAGAAGGCCCTTAGTAAAAATACAAAAAGGAGATGTTGTGGATACAAATCGTCGAGATATGCTCAAGCTTGGAACTTCAGCCGCAATTGGTGGCTTACTGATGCCTGCTGGAGCTGCATCAGCCCAAGATCGTCAGCCGATCGTAGTGGAGCCAATGACTGGTAAGGCGGGATTTCGCATTGCCAACTATTTACCGAAGATGGGAGCCACTTCTCGCTTAGGTTTGGTCACCAATGATGGTTTGGTAGTCGACATCCCAGCAGAAGCTGCCCGTCAAAAGGTGCAACTTTCATTTGATCCTACTTCAACAATTTCTTTAGCCGCATCCGGTAACAGAGGATTGCTAGAGCTTGCTACGCTATTTAAGAATCGTAGCTCTAATTTAGTCAATGTCAATCAAGTGATTTTGCTGTCACCCATTCCTAAACCGCAAAGCAATATTTATTGCGTTGGTTGGAATTACCTAGATCACTTTGACGAGGGTAAAAAGAATCGCGCTGATTCGGCTGTCAAAGAGTATCCAAAAGTTCCCGTTCTTTTTACCAAGGGCACTCAGACTATGAATGGTCCTTTTGATAGCATTCCCTATGATGGCGGTTATTCAACCCAGATTGATTGGGAAGCTGAATTAGCAGTCATTATTGGCAAGAAGGGTAAGAATATTTCCGAAGAGTCCGCTATGGATTATGTTTTTGGCTATTCTGCTTATAACGACACTACTGCACGCGATGTCCAGCAGAAACGTCACTCAGGCCAATGGTTTAAAGGTAAGAGCTTGGATGGTCATGGACCAATGGGCCCTTGGGTTGTCACGGCTGGCGGCGTTGACTTGGATGACACGCGCATCATCTGCCGTGTGAACGGCGTTGAAAAACAAAATGCTAGTTACAAGCAGATGTTTTTCAAAATCCCTGTGATTATTTCAGAACTATCACGCAGTTTGACATTACTCCCTGGCGACATTATTGCCACCGGCACACCTTCTGGTGTGGGCTTTGGTAGAACTCCTCAAGAGTTTTTAAAGCCAGGCGATATGATGGAAACACAAATCACTGGGGTAGGGATCATTCGCAATAAGATTGCTTAACTTAAAATGCAAGCAAAAAAAGCGCTGGACTTACCAGCGCTTTTTTATTGGAATAAGCTTAGAGAACCCAAAAGTGATGGGTGCCGTCTTTGCCTAACTGCTCAACTAAACCAAACTCCCAGTCTAGGTAAGCCTGCATGGCTGCAGTATCAATGCCAGTACCTTCATAGGGGCGCTTATAGCGATCTAGCGGTGGCGAGGCGAGATGTGTTGCGCCTTTCTCAATCTCCAATCCTGCATCGGTCCATCCTGTGTTGCCGCCCCTGAGTACATAAACCTCAGCACCGCTCAGGGATTTGAATTCTTCTGCAATAAAGCTAGCTAATTGCGGTGGGGTGCTGGTGAGAACGTAGCGATTAGCCTTGGGGAGTTTTCCTAAAGCATCTACTAGCTGTAAGCGCAACGCAAACCAAGCGCCAGGGATGTGGCCCTTGACGTAATGAGCATGGGTACTGAAATCCACTATCAAGGTATTGGAATTCTCCTTGATCCATTCTGAAAGCATGGTTGGGTCGACACTCTGAATACTCGGCAGGCTTGGCATAGGAGCCTGCCATGGACCTTTCTGCGTTAAATCACTGGCCTTAATATCGTCTAATACATAAACCTCCCAGGCCATCTGCGCTAGCCATGAAGCTGGCATGTTTGCGCGAACGCCACCAGGGTCTGCTAAGACGATACGGGCGCCTCTTACTGGGGAAACCATCTCCGTCTCTTGAACGAGCTGTCCACCAGGAACAGAACGAAATCCTGGTAAGTGGCCAGCTTCATATTCTTCTGGGGTGCGAGTGTCAAAGAAATAAGTCGTGCGATCTACCTGCGCTTGCCATTTGGCTACATCGGCAAAGCTTGCACGCTTTACATTGGCTCTATCAGCAACGGAGCGCGCTCGTTCAGCAGCGGTATCAGAAATTTCATTGCTCACTTCTTTAAACTTGCGACTTTGACCTTTGTCGAGAACTTGCCCAGCTAAAGTCCAGCCAATCGTGCCATTGCGTAATGCATTCACTTCATTCGGAATACCGGCATTAATCAAGGATTGTGTGCCAATAATGCTACGGGTTCTACCAGCACAGTTCACAATGATTTTTGTCTTGGGATTAGGAGCTAGGTCAGGAACCCTCAGAACCAGTTCAGCGCCTGGAACGCTGATGCCGGTTGGGATGCTCATGGTGTGATATTCATCAAAGCGGCGGACATCGACTACCACTACGTCAGCCTTGTCATCAATTAACTTCTGAACCTCTTGAGCTGATAGAGAGGGGGTGTGCCGTTTAGATTCGACCAACTCGCCAAACGATTTGCTTGGCACATTAACATCTTTGAACACTTCGCCGCCAGCAGCTTTCCATGCCTGCACTCCGCCTTTAAAAATGGAGACATCAGCATATCCAAGCTCTCGTAATTTTTGCGCAGCAAGTTCGGCATAACCCTCGCCATCATCTAAGGTAACGATAGAGACATCTTTTCTGGGTAACTTTCCAAAGGCATCAATCTCAATACGAGAGAGCGGAAGATTTGCTGCAAAGAGGGGATGCTCTTGAGCATGTGGGTCTTCTTCGCGCACATCTAAAAAAGCAATCTCTTCTTTATTGAGTAGCTTGTTGCGAACAAAAGAATAATTTGTAATATTGAAGCTCATACCGCTCTCTTATTTGATGAATAATTAAATACTTGAATGATAGCAATTAAAAATTAATCTAACTTTGCACCAGATTTTTTAACAACATCATTCCAGCGCACAATTTCTTGATTGATAAAGACTGCTAATTCCTGCCGCGTCATCTTGGGTGCGCTAGCTCCCATGGAGGCCCAGCGCTCCTTGATTTCTGGTGAGGCGAGTGCAATTTGTACTTCAGCACTCATTTTCTCGATAATATCTTTCGGGGTGCCTTTAATGGCCCACATAGCGTACCAACTAGAAACTACAAAGTTTGATATTCCTAATTCTTGGGCCGTAGGTAGGTTTGGAAAAGCGTCTACTCGTTTTTGGGTGGTAACAGCCACGGCAATTAACTGACCATTCCTAATAAAGGGCGCAGCGCCTGCCAAGGTATCAAACATCATGTCCACTTGTCCTGCAACTACATCTTGTAACGCCGGCCCTGTTCCCCGATACGGGATATGTGTAATAAATAATTTGTTTTGCATCTTGAATAATTCACCAGTTAAATGCTGTGAGGTGCCATTGCCAGTTGATGCGTAGTTATATTTTCCTGGGTGCTTGCGAATTTCTTCGATGATCGATTTCAAATCATTCTTAGGAAATTTGTTTGGGTTAACAACAATCACGTGGGGTACGCTGCCAATAATGGCTATTGGTTCAAAATCTTTTGTAATGTCGTAGGAGAGATTGGCGTACATGCTCGGGGCGATTGAGTGATGCACCGCACCAAGAAGCCAGGTATAACCATCGGGAGCCATTTTTGCTGCAACTGCAGCACCCAGCGTTCCACCCGCACCCCCGCGATTGTCGACCACAATAGAGTCATTCAGTTGAGTAGAGAGCTGCTTAGCTAATGGGCGCCCAAAAGCATCTACCGCTCCACCTGGGGGGAAGGGGTTAATAAAGGTGATTGGCTTGCTTGAGGAAGGCCAAGAGCTGCTCTGTGCGCCCGCCGACATGCAAATTACGCTAGTAATAAGTAAAAGAAGGGTTTTTTTGAACATTTCTATGGTCTCCGGGATATTTTTCTGTAATTTGAACATTCTGTCTGATGTGCTGCTTCTAAGAGTTATCCCTGATGAAAAGCCCCATTTTTTATCGTTTTTATCGATATATACTGATTCGGCGTTTGTAATTGAATATTTAATTAAGAGGAGACAAGATGTCACAACACGATACATTGCTAGCTGCTTTTGAAGCATACAAAGCAGAGAATGAAAAGTTCATTGAAAAAGGCATTAAGGCATCTGCTGCACGTGCTCGTAAAGCACTACAAGAAATCGCTGGCGCCTGTAAAGAGCGTCGTAAAGAGATCACAGCTACAAAAGAGGCGATGGAAGCTAAGAAGTAATTTCCACTCATATTCTTAAAAAGCCTAGTTCAGTAATGGACTAGGCTTTTTGCTTTAGTGAGCATCTCTCATTTCTGAATCGATGACTAAAACAGAATTTATACACATGCTGATGCAAGAGGGCTATCCTGACCCTGTTGAGGTCCAGCGTGAGCCCCGTGGATCATTGGATGAGCACTCTCATCCTTTTGAAGTCTATGCGCTGATCTTAAATGGTGATATTGAATTAATCATAGAAGGTGAAAGTGCTGTTTATAAGCCTGGTGATATTTTTTACTTAGGCGCATATGAGCCTCACTCAGAAAGATATGGGAAAGAGGGTGTTCTCTACCTAGCAAGCAGAAGGTCGGTTGATGATTTATAGCGAGAGGCGTGTATGAAGGTCGCATTTATTGGTTTGGGCAACATGGGTTTGCCAATGGCACTCAATCTTTTGAAGGCTGGGTATAGCGTTACTGGCTTTGATTTAGTTCAGAGTCAGATTGACGCTTTTGTTGGTGCAGGTGGTCTGCCAGAAAAGAGCGCCGCTTTAGCTGTCATTGACGCTGACATCGTAATCAGCATGCTCCCGGCCTCACGCCATGTGGAAAGTCTATATCTTGGCGATGCTGGCATCTTGGCCCATGCCAATCCTCGGGCCTTATTGATTGACTGCTCCACCATCTCACCTAAGGTTGCCCAAGACGTAGCCAAAGCCGCTAAAGCCAAGGGATTTGCCATGATCGATGCCCCAGTTTCAGGCGGTACCGCCGGAGCGCAAGCGGCTACCTTGACCTTTATGGTTGGTGGCGATGCCAAGGATCTAGAGCGGGCTCGACCTCTGCTGGAGAAGATGGGCAAAAACATTTTCCATGCAGGTGGTAATGGCAGCGGCCAAACCGTTAAGGTTTGCAACAACATGCTCTTGGGTATTCAGATGCTGGGAACAAGTGAGGCCCTACGTTTGGGTATTGCCAATGGCATGGACCCGAAAATCTTGTCTGACATCATGACGAAAAGCTCTGGCCGTAATTGGGCTTTGGAGTTATACAACCCATGCCCGAACGTAATGGAGAATGTGCCCTCATCCAAAAACTATGCAGGTGGTTTTGGGGTGGATTTAATGCTGAAGGATTTAGGTTTAGCAGTGGAGAACGCGCAGGATTTAAATGCCAGCACTCCCTTGGGAGAGTTGGCTCATCACTTGTACGAGTTACACAGTAAAGCTGGAAATGGTGCGCTGGATTTCTCTAGCGTATTTAATCTAACTAAAGTCGAATAGACATTTAATTAGAAATCACCAGCGACTTCTCTTCTTTTGTACCCATTTGGCCAATGACGCGCGCACCCAAGAACTGATGGCGACTAAAGATATCCAACACTTCTTTAACGGCATCTGGACTGCAAGAGACTAGTAGTCCGCCACTGGTTTGAGGATCGGTTAATAAAGCCTGTTGCGCTTTAGTGAAACCCATTGGTAAAGAAATTTCGTCGCCATAGCTTTGCCAATTGCGATCCGATGCCCCTGTAATGACATCTTGGTCTGCAAGTTCTTGCACTTGAGAGAGAAGTGGCACTTGGCTCCAGTCGATATGGGCTGTGCAATGAGATCCTCTTGCCAGCTCAAGCATATGACCAGCTAAACCAAAGCCAGTGACGTCGGTGAGAGCATGAACACCAGGCAACTTAGCAAGATCAGGGCCAGCCGAATTTAACTTGGTCGTGTTGGAGATCATTTCTTGATAACCAGCTGGGCTCAAGAGATCTTTCTTTAATGCAGCAGAAAGAATGCCGACACCAATGGGCTTTCCAAGGATGAGAACATCACCCGGTTTAGCTGCGGCATTGCTCTTGATTTGTTTTGGGTCGATGATGCCGATTGCTACCAATCCATAGATGGGCTCTACAGAATCAATCGTATGGCCTCCAGCAATAGCAATACCTGCGGTACGACAGGCTTCTGCGCCACCTTCTAGAATGCGTGCGATGGTAGCATTTGATAAGACCTTGATAGGCATACCAACAAGTGCAAGTGCAAAGAGTGGTGTACCACCCATGGCATAAATATCGCTAATGGCATTGGTAGCAGCAATCTTCCCAAAATCAAATGGATCATCGACGATCGGCATAAAGAAATCCGTGGTCGCAACAATCGCCTGTGAATCATTAATCTGATAGACAGCTGCATCATCAGAAGTCTCAATGCCAATCAGCAGCTCTTTAGGAAAAGGTAGTTGTGGCACACCTTTTAGAATTTCTGAGAGGACGGCCGGTGCAATCTTGCATCCACAACCACCACCATGAGACAGGGAGGTAAGGCGAGGTTCAGTATTTTCTAGATGATGAATGGTGTTCATTGTTTTTCGATCAGAAATAGTCATTTATTGACGTAGTAGCGTTTCAATTTTACCGCTCACTTCTTCGCTATCGGCATTATCAATTGCGCCAATCCAGACGCTGTCAATTTTGCCCTGCTTATTGAGAATAAAGGTGGTTGGAATGCCGCGGGCTTTCCAGGTTTTGTAAATGATGCTGTTGCGATCCTGCAAAATCTCGATAGCGTTTTCAGAGATGCCATTACCTTTAAGGAATTGGGTAATGCGAGGTTTCATTTCTGCCAAGTTCACGGCAAAAACTTTCAGACCTTTGGCACCATACTTATCTTGCAAGTAGGTGAGCTCTGTAAATTCTTCTCTGCACGGTTCACACCAGCTAGCCCAAAAATTGACAATCACGACTTTACCTTTGAAAGCGTTGATATCAACTGGTGTACCCGCTAAGTTATTGAGCAGTAATGGTGGGGTTTGGCTTAAGCCAACCTTGCTTACGGCTTGCCATTGCGCAGAGGCGTAACCACCCCATAGGCTGAGACAAATAAAAAACAGCGAGAGAAATATTCCCCTCGCTGTTTGTTTTTTTATCAGATCTATCACTAGAAATTCTTAAAAATAAACATTAGCCAATCAGTCGGCTTGTAATTTTGTATTTGAAGTTATCTGGGTCTAGTGAATCAAAACGACCTTCTTTATTCTCTGCTTGTGGATACATTAAGAAAGGAATCACACCATTCTTACCAAGCTTAGAGCCGGGCAAGGCGATGTCGTGATCATAGTTGTAAGCCATCCAATTCATTTCCCAATTGCCAAACAGGTAATCACGGATTGCCACTACCTTTGGATCGGTCACAGCTAGGCCGCCAGTTTCCTCAAGAATCACTTTGCGAACGTCCGCAGGATCTACTGGGCACCAGCCATAGCCGCTGGCATAAAACTCAGCACGGCAATGTTGCGCTTTAGTGATCTCAGCAGATTTACCAAGGCTCTTATAGCCACGAGCAGAATCAGCGATACGAATGCCATATACATCACGAGCGGCAATCCCTGCAGAGCGAGCGAGAGCCACAAAGACCGCATTAATATCTGCGCATTTTCCACCAAGGTTATTGGTCTCTAGCATCAACTTGACATCACCTTGGCCACAACCGCGGGTTTTAGGATCGCGGTGAGTGTTGTCTACAACCCAGTTGTAGATTGCTTTTGCTTTATCAACATCTGTTGCGTTTGCAGGGAGGGAGGCAAGACATTCTTGTGCTTTTGCTTTAACAATGCCATCAGTTGGTAGATAGGCTGTCGCGCGTGTCCAG
>Ga0214227_1000149_pt1 | contig 17845 bp, 9 predicted proteins | sample TroBogypolimnion_37_FD_153065 | JGI IMG/M metagenome (GOLD analysis project Ga0214227, IMG submission 153065) | Freshwater microbial communities from Trout Bog Lake, WI - 16OCT2007 hypolimnion | ecosystem: Environmental > Aquatic > Freshwater > Lake > Hypolimnion/Profundal zone | place: Trout...
GCGCAAATAGACACATAGTCAAAATTAGTGTAATTTTTTTCATAATAATTTGATATTTAAATGTTTAATAAAGTTTTTGACAAGTTTATTTGGTCAACCAAATTTTTGGTCAACCAAAAGTAACATGTTCATGCACAATAAAAAAATTATTTTACATTTATTTTTCGAAATATGTTGTAAAACATAATATTGGTATACCAAAATGACTAAATCCCTGAGTTGTAACTTCAGCTAACAATCATGATGTAGAAGTTCCGATTTCCTCGGTATGCTGTTATGATGGGTCGGACTTGGAACAGGGACGATAGCGTTCAAAGTCTGTCATTATTTTTTTGTCGGGATTAGAATTCCAACCTCCCGAAAGTATGGTCAGAGTTGAACTCAGACAAACACAAAAAAAACCCTGATTGCTCAGGGATTTTTTGTTAACAATCAACTAATTTTAAATGGATCAGCATTAAAGGATTGCGGTACATAACCTGTTGACTCACCCGGCCCCTCGGGAGGTGTAGATTCCAATGCCAGTGCTATTTCATTATCAATTTCTACACGCTCAATAAGTGGTGAAACATACAATCTGTTTTCTTTATTTTGAGTTTTCATCATTTGTATGATTTAAGGTTTCAGTTGATTACTACTTTTTGAATCATATTCTTGCCATTAGTTGTAACATTTACAAGGTAAACTCCTGCTTTGAATGACTTATTCAAAACTGTCAGCGTACTTGTCAATGTTCTTTCGTCCAATTTCTGTCCGACAGCATTGTAAACCGATACAGTGCTTTGACCTGTAATTGCCGTTAAACAATTCACCGTTATCTGATTATTCTGATTATTATAAACCAATACGGATTTTGAGGCGGTATTCTCGTTTATTGTACCGGTGGCAATGGACGCTGATTTGAAAATAATACTGAAACGACTCGTGTTGGCAGTTGTAATATCAGAGCTAAAATTGTATGCCGAACCATCAGTCAAATTCCATTCATTGTTTGTTTGATTGTCTTTCAGGATAATTTGAGTACCTGCATCAAAATTACTTATTTCAGTAGCTTTTATACTGTACGCATTCGTCTGTCCTGCAGTAAAACCAAGCGCAATCTCAGGATTGGAGCTAATACTGTTCATTCCATTAATTACAAGCTGCTCTGTACCAGCCAAGGTGAAGATTTCGGGAATGGCAGCATTGGCATTAGTCACCTTTTGTGAATCATAAATATCATAACCATTTGAAGCATAAGGATTGAATAAAACGATAGCTTCATCGCTGTTTGTTCCATTAGAAACCTGAAGACGTAGAACCTGCTGTGTTGATTCATTTTTTGCAGCCGGAGCTTTCAAACGGTTATTTCCTGTTTTGTGATCACGCATTGCATTGGTGAAAGTAAGAGTTGCCGCGGTTTTTCCTTCGCTTACCCGAACCCAGAAGGATTGCATTGGTGGAATCATTCCGCTAACCGCTCCACTTCCATTGTTATTTGTTCCAATACCATCTGTTGTATTCACTGCATCAAATACATAAGCCCCCGAACCATTTTTAGTTCTGTACCACACTGTTTTATCCAGGTTTGCCGAATTATTAATGGCTGTATTCGCATTCAGATACGAAGGGTATGGATTTCCGACCAGATTAAAGCCCGGTTTTGTTGTATTCGAGACACTGCGGGTAAGGTTAATAGATTTTGGTCCTGAGTTTACAACTCCATTAAAAGAAACAATGCCAGATCCGGTACCGGATGAAGAGACAGAAATATACCCCTTCAAGGGTGAAAGTAATCCCGTTTCGGTATCCCACAAGCCGGTTGTTTCGTTGTAGCTAACAACTGAGGTACCCGTATTCAGCAAGCCGGACGAAGCAGAAGTAATCGGACATGACACATACCAGTTGCGACCCTGAGTCAGATATTGCTCAACTGTAGCCGTAATTGCCGGTGGCGTATCCGATGTGCTCAGATCTACAAAAGTAGCAGTTCCAGTTTCGTCGCTTTGCAATTTTAAAGTTCCGGCAGCTAATGATTTTCCATTTCCAACAGTCAGTTTTGCACCAGGTGCAACAGTAATGCTATGTGGAGCAACATCAGTATCGATAGTCAGCTCTGCACCGTTTGACACGGTTACTATACTTCCTTCAGTCAAAGTTAAATCAGTCGCATTTGTAGATGTAGAAATTGTTGTTCCTGCTTCGAGCCAGACAAACCCGCTCTTTGTAGCCGTTCCACCCGGAGTTGTTACGCCTACACTTCCGCTTGTTCCCGCTCCAACAACAGCCGTGATTTGTGTATCAGAATCAACTGTATACGAACTTGCTGCGGTTCCGCCAAAACTTACTGCAGTTGCTCCGGTAAAGTTTATTCCGGTTATAACCACGCTAGTTCCATTGCCGGCGCTCGCCGGAGAAAAAGAAGTTATGGCGGGAGCTGGAATAAAGCTAAATCCACTTTTCGTTCCTGTACCACTTGGCGTGGTTATGCTTATACTTCCGCTAGTTCCCGAACCAACAAATGCCGATATTTGAGTGTTTGAATTAACTGTATAAGAACTTGCTGCGGTTCCGCCAAAACTTACAGCAGTTGCCCCGGTAAAGTTTGTTCCGGTTATAACCACACTTGTTCCACTACCTGCACTCGTTGGAGTGAAAGAGCTAATAGCAGGTACGGGAGGTAGAGTGGTGAAACTTGCAGATGCAGAAGCTGCAAGGTATGAATCAGAATATCTCTGATCCCCATCACCACTTGACAGCACATTATAGGTATACGTAGTATTTGAACTTAGTCCAGTTATCGTTAAGTTGGAAGTTGATTGTCCACTTACACTAACAGGAAAACCACTGACTAAGGTTGAAGCTGTATAAACAAATATTTTGTAGCCACTTGCATTAGTATCAACCGGTGTCCAATTGGCAGTAAAACCAGTAGGTGTGATACTGCTTGCAGTTCCAATAGTTGGTGCAGATAGTAATTCAGGGGTGGTAGTACGCGTAATAATTTCATAGAAAGTAAAAGCACCTCCACTAGGGTTCGTAATTCTGAATTTTGCATTAGTCAAACCTCCGGTTGGAATTATATCAATTTGTTCTGTACCAGTCTGACCATCAGCAGCAGTATTATTGTAGTATGTACCAGCTGTTCCCCTATTTCCCGGACCTACGGCAACCCATGTCGTACCACCATCAGTGGATGACTGAATGAGATATTGTCTTCCCGCTGTTGCAGAAGCATGGATTTCGAACTGAGCTACGCTTGCCACTACCGGAAGGTTTAAAACTCCAGAATTTGAAGTTTTATCTAATCTCAAAGTGTTGGTATGAATTTCACCTTTAGGTCCGGTTGTAGTTCCACCTTGAATGTATGCATGAATCAAATCCCATCCGTTTACATAACTCGATGGATAACTTCCAAGTGCTTGAGTCGATAGAACTGACCCCCATGTTCCATCATTAAAATTAGTATTTATCGCACTGATTGGTGCAGTAGTAGTCACTGTTGATGAAAGCGATGATGCATCAGAAGCTGCATTTGTAATTACATCGCCCAGAGCTATTACCTTATAAGTATAGGTAGTGGAATAATTTAAATCATGGATAACTAAAGTATTTGTAGACTGGCCACTAACAGAATACATATTTGCCACATTTGATCCCTGATAAACCTTTACTAAATAACCAGTTGCACTTGATACGGCAGTCCAATTTGCCGTAAACCCGTATGAAGTTGGATTAGAAGCTGTTCCAACAGTTGGAGCAGTTAGTTTTGTCGCCGAAACATAAGGATTTACCTGTAAATCGTAAAAGAAATCAGATGAGCCTTGATTAGAAACAATACGGTAATATTTAGACGTTGAAAAATTTAAACCTACTGAGTAGGCCATCACAGGTGTATTTAGTAAAGAAGTGGTTGAGTTTGTAATATCAGTGAAAGTCGACCCATCGGTTGATGATTGAACTTTAAACGTATTTCCTGTATTGCTACCATAGCCTTTTACTGTTAAAGATCCTGCATTTTGAAGTTGTGGCAGTTGAAAATAAGCAGCACTTGCAGAAAGTTGTAGTCTTCCGGTTGATGGCCTAGCATTACCTAAAGCAGTTCCAGCCGTACCTACCGACTGAGATGGGAAGACGACTATTTGTGTAGATGATTTAAAATTACCATTTGAACCACTATTAATTACTTTTGTAGTATCTAACGCAAGGCTCAACCCATGAAATGTCCAATCGCTAAAAGTTTCTAGAATTGTTGGAGTTGATGTTGTAATTGATGTTGATTCTGCTGATAAAAACCCGTCCGATGTTGTAACAGTATAAGTATAAGGTAATCCTTGAATTAATCCTGTAAATACATAACTTGGAGAAGCAGTTGCACCTGTACCACTTAATGCTATTGCTGAAGTCGTAGTAATTAAATCACCTCCCTGATACAATCTAACCACATAATTAGTGGCGCTTGACGTAATCGACCAACCTGCTGTGAAACCTGTAGAACGAATATCATAAGCTGCTACAGATGGTGTACCTGAAGTATAGGCAGAAGATGCAGGTGATGGATCAGAATCACTATAAGCACTTGTATTATCACCAATTGCTGTTACCGTATAAGTATATGATAGTCCGGCAGTTAATCCGGTAATTGCATAGACTGAAGTGGACTGTCCGGATGCATTTTTTGGATAATTGCTAACTAAAAAACCATTCTGATAAAGTGAAACATTATAACTTAAAGCATTTGCTACCGTATTCCAACTTGCGGTAAATCCTGTGGCTGAATACGCTGTAGGTGCATTAACCGTTGGGGTTGAAAGTTTTGTAAGTGCATTAGTTGAAAAATTAGTTGAAACTGCCGGGTCAGAATCACTATATGTTGAACCATCACCATTAGCTATCACGGAAAAAGTATAAGCTGTGTTTGCTGTAAGTAAATTTACAACGCAATAGTTATTTGTTGTAGAATAATTGCTACCTACCTGAACGCCTGCAGGATATGTAAAAACTTTTACTGTATACGATGATGCATAACTAACCGCATCCCAACCGGCTCTAAAGCCAGTTGTAGTTACAGAACCTGAAGTCAAATTAGCAGGGGAACTTAATTTTGTTAATCCACTTGAGGTAGTCGACACTGGTACAGAAGCCGAAGATGGATCTGAATTAATTATCCCTGACACACTGCTTTTTGCAGTTACTTTATATGTATAACTTGTACTTGATGACAAGTCTGAAATTACTAATGAATTTGTGCTTTGATTTGATGCAATATGTGGATTACTACCAGCCAACACTCCTCCAGGATTAGTATAAACATTTACATCATAGCCATTTGAAGCACCTGCAACAACATCCCAATGAGCTGTAAAGCCGGAAGATGTAGCATCTGATGGTCCTGTTGCTACTGACGGTGTTACAAGTTTGCCTTTTGCTGCATCAGCCCAGGTTGAAGATAAACGCAACCCTGCAATCTTGCCATTGAATGAAGGAATTGATTGTAAAACCAAGCCTTTTACCGTAAGAGCACTGCTAGTATATGCTGGCGCTGTTATTGCTGTACCCTCGGTACCTCCAAGGCTTGGATCTGTAAATAGACTCGCTTGTACCGATGGTGTAGCATCCATTACAAATTTAAGTATTATTAAATGAGTACTACCATAACTCAATTCAGCAGTAGGACTGGATGCTGTGCCATTGTAGCTATTAGTTGTAAGAACAAATCCAGTACTAGAGTTATGTTTAATGTATATCCGTCCATATTGTGAACTACCTGTGGCTGCTTGATTAAAGTTCATTAGAACGGTGGCAGTTGCTGGTGCTGTACCAGTTGCCACGTTTAACAAAAAACTTACATAATATGTTCCAGTGGTATATCCTGTGGATGTTAAATAGTATATAGAATTACGTGCAGATGATGGTGAATTAATATATACTGCTTTTCCCGCATTATTATCAATATAGTTTATTGATTTTCCATCCGTGTAACTCAAATCGCTGGTTAATAAAGTTGGATTGGCACCTCCAGTTACAGTGCCATTATACCAAGTGTTTAATCCGCTACTTGTACCTGTTTCAAGTACACCACTGCCTGTAGCAGGTGTATCAAAGAATGTTGAGTAATTGTATGGCATTGTTTGTGCATTAGTCATCAAGCTCACCAAGCACAAGCAAAAAATAAAATAAAGTTTTTTCATAACAATCTGAGAATTTTAAAGATTAACAAAATAGAAAGTATTCGATTTAATTTGATTATAAAGGTTGTTGACTTCTTTTAGGCTGTCAATTAATTGGCATATAAGCGTATAAACGGCGTCCTTTTTGGTATGCCAATTTTTTGGTTGACCAAAAGTAGGTATTGGTAAACCAACAAAAAAACTTTTTAAGAATTATTTTTTGAAATATGTTGTAAAACATAATTTTGGTTGACCAATTCGTTAAATCTGGTCAACCAAAACGGATTTTCGATGTAAGTAACTAATAAATAGCTTATTTAGAAATGGAGAAAGTACAGGAAACAGACCTTGCTGTCTTTACGGCCGGGGTTTCAGAACCAAGTTGATAAGCCACAACGCTGACCGAATATGGAAACTTAGTACGAGGCGGGATATTCTCAGCCTCAACAATCAGGCGTTGTTGCCTGTCGATGTGAGCTGCTCCGTACTGAACAAAATACTTCAGCTTCAGACCGGATGAAGAAGTTGCTTTGAGCTGTACTGGCGAAAGATGTTTCAGATGCTGATTAGGAATTGGTGGGAAAGTAATGACATTTTGACTGCCGGTCGCAATTTCCTTAAAAATCAGACGTCCGGGCTGCACCGAAGTTCTATAAATTGAATCACCTTCTTCACGAACAATTAAATAGCTGGGAGATTGAAAACGGGGAATGTATTCATAGCTATGATTGTCAATCTTCCTTACATTTCCACTCATCACTTCCACGTTTAGCGGGTTTCCCGAATTCGAGAAAACATCGCTCTTATTGATAAATGAATAAAGCTTGCCGTAATCGGGACTTGATTTATCATCCGTATACTTATTCGCGTAATTTCCCTGAGGCATTTTAAAATAGGGGATTGCATGGATTGTCAACGTTCCGTCAGCGTTCTGAATGTATGGAATATTGTACATAATAGCACGCCACCAACCCTCTTCGTAATTTCCATCTTTGTCGGCAAAGCCAGCAAGCTGGGGTTTACGAGTCATCGAAACGTTTGCCCTATTGAAAGCTGCTAAAGCTGTTTCAAAACTTGGAAACCAAGCATTCATACGTTCCTGATTAGTGGCGTCAACAAACTTTTTAGGCATAAATCCTTTAAAACCGGGCACTGGAGGTTGACAAACCCATCCCTGTTCGGGACTGACAGCATTCAATTCTCCTCTAGCATTGAAACGCAATTTACAAATTGCAGCCATCCAACTCACAATACAGCTCATTAATGACTTGCTACAATCAAAATGGCCTGTATTCGGATCGAAATAATAAGAAACCAGCAGGTTTGACTCACGGGCTTTTATGAGATTGGGATACGCTTTGTCCTTAAGTACATTCGCTTTTAAATCAACATTATAGCTGTCCCATTCCACAAATTCGCCATAAGTAATAAGTGTTGGAACTGACGGACTAAAGCCAAAACCGTTGTTGTTTTTATTCATTATCATAAAAGCCAGTTTGTCCGTTTTAAGTTTTGCCATATCACGAATCATTTTGAGGGTAGCTGAATGTCCAATGGGAATCCAGGGAACAGTTTTCAATTCGTCATAACCCGACAGTTTAGCAAAATGCTCTAAAATATCCTGAATTTGCTTCAGTCCGGTCTGCTCATCGTGATAAAACTGCGTATCGCTCCACACAATGGCAATACCGTAATTGGAGCAAAGAGATCGGATAGAAGGATTTTCGACGATAAGTTGTTCGATGACAGCAGTACTCGCAATGATAACGGCATGAATTTGAGAGCATACAGGTGGAATCCACAAGTAGGGCGATACCGTGTAGTTTTTCCCGGCATTATCGGTGAGTTTTACTGTCGTATTCCATTGCCAAAGCTGATCTTTCCCGTTATCAGAAAAAACTGAGAATGTGGAAATCAGCAAAAAAGCAGTCAGCAAAGTTTTTATCATAAAACCATTTTTAGAATCAGAAGTCACTCCTTTCTATCAACTAACACTTTATTCAGAAAATTGATTAACGCAATATTAATTTCTGCTTTTTTATCAGCATCAAAATTGCCATGACTACCACCATCAACCGTTATGAACTCATTGTAAACACCTGAATCACTCAATTTTTGATGAAGATTTTTTGATTGACTGTACGGAACAACAGGATCAGCATTGCCATGCACAATAAAAACGGGCGGACTTGATTTTTTGATATAAGAAACAGGTGAAATAGAGTTTATAAAGGTTGGATTGTTCACATTTTTGCCAAACCAATGAATGAGAGATTTGAATTGTTTGATATCTACTGACGTATCGTTGAAATTGGAAGGTGCATACATACTTATGATAGCCGCAACTTTCATATCAACCTTTCCATCACAATTCAAATCAAAACGGTTGTCATTTTCGAGCAATCCGCCCATCAAAGCTAAATGTGCTCCCGCTGAAGTTCCGGCCAGAATAACTTTACGGGGATCGATATTCAGCTCGTTGGCATGGAGTTTAATAAATTTTAGCGCACAACGGATATCTTCAATAGCTCCCGGTGCTATTGCTTTATCAACCAACCGATATTCCACATTTGCAACTGCCAATCCGGCTTTAAAATAAGTTCCGAAACCGGTTTGACTCTCTTTTGTGCCATGATTCCATCCGCCACCATGAATTTGAATTACAATAGGAGTAGGCGTCTGACTTTGTGGATTATAGTAAATATCCACACGTCCACTCCAACCGTTTACAGTGGTATAAACCTCATCTATTTTCGATTCATATCCGGCTGGAAATACAACCTTTTTTGATGAAACCTGCTGATTGACAACGAACAATGTGACGATTGTCAGCAGAGCGAATAAAACAGATTTTTTCATTGGATTTTTTATTGTACAGTTATTATTCGGGACGACAGACTTCCGATTTTGTCAACTGTTGGTCAGAGTTGTAACTTTAACCTCCCTATATTAATTCACAAAAAACAGTTGGAACAGAAGCACATTTCACACTTGCAATGCTTTTTCCGCGGTTTAAATGCACCCGAATAATGGCACGTCCGTTTTGAAGTTCAACTACCCGGGAACCTGAAGCAGTACCCAGATTATCAATTAGTTTTCCATCACCGGTCAATCCAAATGTAACCACATTTTTTGCATCCAGACACAAAACTTTATTGGCATCAAATAATTTCACTTCTATGGTAGCGATATCTCCAGTTTGTGCAATTTTTGTCAGGGTCATTTGTGCCGGAGTTCCCCATTTTTCAGTTTGATAGCTTTGTTTAATCTCATCCGTTACCGTAATTTTGCCCTTTTTGGCATTGACTTTAATGGAATTTTCACCCACATTGTAAACCACGTTCCAGCGCAATCCGGCAGCCGGAAAGTCCTGACTGTTTCGCTTCCGTACACCCATACTTTTACCGTTGAAAATCAACTCTGCTTCGTCGCAATTAGAGTATACTTTTACCATTTTTTCTTCACCGACATTTCCCCATCGGGTTGGCCAGGTATGTCCATAAATATGTACCATTGGTTTGTCAGCCCAATAGGATTGGAATACAAAATATGACTCTTTTTTGGTTTGGTCGCGTTCTACAACACCCTTTTGGTTTACATACGGGACAGGATTATCCGGTCGAACAGGCGTTGTAAAATCTTTGAAAGTCCAAAATGCAGCTCCGGTTAGGTTCGGCATGGTTTCTTGTTCTTTCAGTGTCCAGTCAAAGAGGTTACATATATAAGTTTCGCTCCAGTCACCGTCTTTCGATACGCGTGGTGTTCCGCCAACACGCGGAAAATCACCTGCACGTTCGTCAACGCCAGCTCCGGGTTTGATATCCTGCAAGCCTTTATCAGGTATTTCTGAATGACGTCCGGCATGACTGTCACCACCCCATTCGGCATGCAGGAAATGCTTAACGCTTTGAATTTCTTTTTCCGACATATCTTTGTATTCGGTATAAACGCCCCGATACCAACCTGCCCACACGGAAGGAGAATAAACATCCGGAATATCTTTAGCAAAATCGCAACGACGAATGGTCGTTTTACGGGATGGATCGAGTTTATGAGCCAAATCGTTCAAAGTGGTCATAAAATCACGAACTGATTTATTAAAAGTCTTTTTCCCGAGAGTTGGGAAATCGCCTTCCCAGTCATTTTCATTTCCCAGTCCCCACAGTATAATTGCCGGATGATTACGATGTTGAGCAATCATATTGGTCATCATACTATATGCCTGATTTTTATAGTATTCGCCACCAACTCCGCCACGACACCAGGGAATTTCTTCCCATACAAGTATTCCCAAACTGTCGCAGAGATTCAGACAAATACGGGATTGTTGGTAATGACCAAGGCGGATGAAATTTGCACCCATGTCTTTAATCATGATCATTTCGTCGCGAATTTGCTGTTCGGTCATAGCTGAGCCAACGCCTGCATGATCCTCGTGACGATGGGTGCCTTTTAGGAGCAATCGGGTACCATTCAGCATAAAAGGACCATAATCAACAAATTCAAAATTACGGAATCCAAATTTTTCAGTCACCGTTTGAATACCTGCATCCGAAGTCAGAGTTACTTTAGCAGTGTACAAATTGGGTTGTGCAGTCGACCAGAGTAGGGGTTTTTTAAGTGTGGAAGTATAAACTGTTTTTTCTGCATTTCCGGCTTCAATTTCCTGGCTGTTGGAAAGAATAGATTTCCCTTTCGGATCTAAGATTTCAATTTTCAGGATTCCTTTTGCCAATGTTGAATTGTTTATTGTTTTTAAAACTACATCATATTTCCCCGAAATGCCTTTTGAATCTACTTCGGAGTTAATATTTACCCGTTCTATGGATAAAGCCGGTAGGTAAACTAAATTCAAGTACCGATAAATTCCTCCGTTAATATTGAAATCTGATAGTGCAGACGGAATCATTTCATTGTCCCGTGAATTATCGCAGCGGATAGAAACAGGAATCTTACCTTTAAAACGTTCCATTTCGGTCTTATTTTGCATAAAAGCATTCACAGCATCGGTAATATCCACTGTCCATTCGTCATATCCGCCAACATGTGAACCAACTTTGGTGGTATAGATATATACTTCGGTTTTTTGTCCTGCGCCTTCGAAATGAAGGATTGTCCGACCAGAACTGAATGGATTTTTAACCTCAATCTGCGTGCGATACCAGCCCGGTCCCTGATAATAATTCATATCCGGGTCAACACCATCGGAAGCATTGAAACAATGAGGCAAAGTCACGTTTGTCCAAACCGGCATACATTCGGGATTTCCGGCTTTCAGTATTGGTCTAACTGCTTCCCAGGCACTTCCGAGGTCGGTTTTGATGAATTGCCAATTGTCGTTTAAACGTACTGAAACGGTTTGTGAACTAGAATATGTCGCCAAGCTTATGCCAATCATTATCAACAAAGTTGAGATTTTTGTTTTCATAAATTCAATTAAAATTTGATATTTTGTATTCAATAACTATATTAAAAAGCGGAATATCGCTAGTGTTTTTCACGGCATGAACCACCGGATCGGCATATTTCACCGTATTTGGAATCTGAATTCCTGTTCCGGGCTTAGGTATGTCATGAAATCGTGGATCGGTAAGTTGAACTAAATTCAATCGGACAACCACCCTTTGAGCATGACTGTGAACTTCGCGGATATCATGAGGTGCCAGTCGTTCTTCGAAAACACGAATTTCGGGATCATCATAAACCACTTTGTTTTTACTTGGCTCAATCCATTCTTCCGGTCGTTTCAGTCCAGGGTGATTTATCTTAAAACCGACCTCAAAAAACTGACCGGACACAACCTGATACGTTTCTTTTACTTGAAAAACAGCAATTTGACCCCGTTCAAGCTGAATGAATTTATTACCGGAATAAATTTTCACCAGATTCAAAGCAACAACTACCCGTTTACCAACCCGAGCAGAATCCGCTAAAACATTCATGGTTGAATTGCGCAAAACCAGAAAATATGGATTATTTATTTCTACTGTATCAGTCACAGCGATGTGCGGTTTTTCGGCCGATATAGCCTGAAACGTAAATCCGCAAAATAGCATGACTACCAAAATCTTAAATAACTGTCTGTTCATTAGCGATTTACGATTAATTTCGTTGTTGTAAAGTTATCGGCAGTGAATTTTACGAAACAAATCCCCGCTCTCAAGCCATGAATATCAAATGATTGCCTATGCAAACCAGTTGCTTGCATATCATTTTGAATGACTGTCCTTAGCAATTGACCGTCAATGGCAAATATTTGAACTGAAACCGAGGTTTCTGTATTTAAAGAATATTCAATGACCCCAACATCAATGTTGTCAAAAACTTTAAAATCAGTCCCATTTAACAAAGGATTTGAAAGCGAAGTTGTTGATGACAATCTTTCTTTCAGTTGTTCTTCGAATAAAGATTGTGGATTCAACGAAGCATTTGAATTATTAACTCCCTCCACATATCCCAGTGGATATTGGGGAAATGGAATTTTGCCTGAACGGTTAACGTAGGCAAAACCACCAATCATATAATTTTGAGCCGTAGGTGGTTGCTGACAAATCATATCGCCGTAGGTGGTTGAAGTTCGCCGCAAATCGCAATTCCATGCCACAGAATGTGAGGCTGCCCAGCCATGATTTGTACCATAACTTCCACGGTCGTACAAGCCTAAAACCACATCGGTCATTGTACCATAATCGCGGAAACAATCGTATAAAATTCCTTGAGGCCAATGGAAATGTCCTTCACTCGGATTAGTGGCATTAGTAGCCGTACAGCGAAGAAAAACCACTCCCGAAGCTTTTGAGGTACCGCTCACCTCAAACGAATGACGTGCACTATCGGCAATACAATGGGAAACTAAAATATTGGAAGACCATTCGTCAATTTGAAAATTATCGCGATAACTTCCTGATAAAGTTGCACAAGGCCAAAGTGCCTGACAACTGTCTATGGTAATTCGATTGGCAGTAAAGGTTTGGAATCCTGATTGTCCAAAATGAAGCGCCACCACTTTTTTCGCCCATGAATCTTCAATGTCGGCCATCACCAGACCTTCCCAGGCATGTGCTTCATCACGATAACTAGTCCAGTTTTGAATATCAATCCGTAGATTTTCAACACCAATTTTGGTTTTAGTCGTGCTTTTATCAATTTTATAAATATACGATTGGGTGAGAGATAAATCCAAATGATTCATCACGGGTGCATCAATAGTAACGGTATTGCCTGAAATAGATACGATACTGCGATTTTCCTGAATATCAATTTGTCCGGGAGACCAAGGAGTAGCAGTATCAACGCCACCACCACCAACTGCTGCAATCCAAGCCGCCGAAGAAGGATGATAAATACAAATGGCATCACCAACAGAGAACCCCGATGTACTTGCCACGTTAAACTGATTGGAACCAACCTGAACAAATGAACTTGTAATATTGGTTTTTACAGAACCATATTGTTTCCAGGCTGCAGAAGAGCCACCGCCGGCAACAAAAACTGTTCGTTGGTTGGGTGTGTTTCCCACCGCAGTCAGAACAGTTCCTGCAGCATCATTTCCTTCGCCACGAACAACTACACCACTAACATTCAATATAATAGTGCCACTTATTTGATAATTTCCTTTTTTGAGCAATATAACACCACGAAAACCATTAGCATCTGGCGTTACAGATGAAGCAGCAGAAATTGCGGCATTAATTGCCGATGTATTGTCGGCGTTTTCAATAGGTGTTAATGTTGAAATAATATTCGAAAGCACAGGAATAGACTCCTGACTGTTTTTATAGCCCGCCCAACTAAAATCGACAACTCTGTTTAAACTCCCATCCGAAACATAAAGTAACTTGCCATCTGAGCCAAATTTCACTATTGACGACTGCCATGTTGATTGCCCAAAACAGATTGTGAATGAAAACATCACCATCAAACACAAGCACAAAATCCTATTGTTAAATGAAATGCGGACAGAATTCATGATTGTTATTTTTGAATAATTAGTTTACAATTTTGAGAGTAATTGCCTGAATGCAGATGAATGATATAAATTCCTGATTTTAAATCAGAAATATCGGCAGAAGATTGATAAAAGCCGCTTTCCTGGTTATTTTCCGAATAAATAGTTTTCAATTTCTGACCATTCATGCTTATCACATCAATTTCAACTTTGCCACTATTAGGCAATGTATATTCAAAAAGCAATTTATTACCTGTGGAACTTATAGTTGCTTTTAGTGTTTTTTGGTCGGTAAAGGATTCAAGGTTAGTTCGCAGTCCTTTTCCTACCGAAAAACTATTAAACCTTAGAGCTTCATCTCTTAAATACGATAAAGATGTAATACTGCGATAGATTCCCCATTTAGGGCGAATAAATGAGTTAGTAGCACGAATGGTACATAAATTACTTCCGCTATACGACAAAATTGTTGTTCCGGTTTTTACATTTGTAATAACAATGGAGTAAGTTCCTTCCAAACTGTCAACCTTGATTTTTTCAGTGGCTTCAACCCAGTTTCCTGTGAATAAAGACAAATCAACCGAAGCCAGTTTGTTGTTAATATTATTTGAAGCACTGCGACCATCTACGTAAATTAATTCTAATTGATTGCCCGTAGATTTATAACGCGGTGTCAAAGTAAAAATCGGGTTTCCATCATCTCCATCAACTGCTTTCACCTGATGAATGTGTGTAAAATTGGGTGAAGGCTGAAAACCTACCGGTACACGGAAACGCCATTTATACGTCACATTATCACCGCTGACACCTTTTAAACTTGCAGGTGAAGATGCATAGGTTTTAATTTCGCATCGCTGACGGTCAGTGTCACCTGTTGATTCGTCCTGCAATTCGTTGGCTACGCTGGAGTGAATGTAAAACTCAAAAACATACTGGTTCAAATCAGTATCAAACACTTCGGCAATATGGCGTCCAAAAGCAGGATCAAACTGATCGGGAGTTTCCTCGGCTGGATATGCCGGAGGAGCTAAGATACTATTTATCAATTCGTAGGTATTATTAGGTACGCCATTAGCTTCGAGCAAGGTTTGGGAAAAAAGAAAAATGGGACTAAGACTAACGACACAAACTAATATTATTCTTTTTATTTTCCGTTGATTTATTGACATATCTTTTTGAGGATTATTTAATTCACTAATACTTTGAGTACTTTTACCGTTGATTGAGTTTTTAATTTTACAAAATAAACTCCAATTGGCAAGGACGAAATATCATACGTTTCAACATACATATTGGCAGATAACATTTGAGTTGGAATTAGTGTCTTAACTAATTCAGCATTCAAATTATACATGGCGATATTTACTTCCGAGTTTGAACTTAATTCATAACTTATTTTCAATCTATCCGTTGTAGGATTAGGTGAAACTGAAAACAGTTTAATGTCAGAAACATTCAGGGCATCGGTGAACACTCTTGTTAACGACAATTTATAAAATTGGTTTTGACCAAAATACACTGTTGGATCGGCTGGAGAAACTGAGTTTGGGTTATATTGCAGATAATCACCTGCTTTGAAATAATAAGCATCAGTCAACGTCCAGATATCGGGTGTATAAGTCTGAGAGCAACTTGCTCCATTCACGGTACATGTTACTGTTCCATTTTTCATAGTTATAGTATAATCTATTAAATCACCCAACGATAATCCGCTTGCCAGTGTTACACCATACTCTGACATAGAGCTGTCATTTGTTTTAAATCGTGCCTCGACATAACATTGACCTGATTTATAGCCAGTCCACCTCAACTTCAACATTTCAGAAACGGTATTACTTCCATGTATCTGACCAATAATGGTTTGCGGTTTAGCTTCAACGACAGCAATAACTTTGCATTGGGCGGTCAGATAATGTTCGGTAGCGTCGTTCAAAACCCAGTTTGAGCCACCGGTCAATTGACGTAATTCAACACGTGGATAAGTAGATCCGCTTGTTGGCGTACCATTGCTGGGAACTCTGAAAACTAATGAGCCATCGGATGAATTCGTATAAAAATAGTCACTAATGTACCCATTTGTTAACTGAGGGACAAGAATCTCATTAAATGCTAAATTTGAGTCTAAAGTCTGCAGCTTCCATGCACTTAAATCAAAATTTGAGCTTGGTGGAAGTGTTGGATTTAAAGCAGAAACTTGAATGCTAAAAACTACAAGAAGTAATATTGAGAATTTTGTTTTCACAATGTATATGTATTTTATTTTTATGACACAAGCAATTTTACAATCTTAGAGTTACCGTTGACAATCAACTTAATCAGATAAATGCCTCTTTTTAAATCGGAGATATCAAATATCTTCTGATAACTTCCTATAGGTTCGAAATCATTATTTATAAGAGTTTTGATACAACGTCCATCCAATGTGATAACCTGACCATTCACCCGTGCAATTTCATTAAGCTGATATTCCATGCATAAAGCAGAAGCACCTGATTTTGTATATATTTTAAAGTTTCCCTCGTTATTACTCGGTTTAGAAGTGACAACTTTATTCATTGTTATTACCAATTGAGGTTGATTTGAAGAAGCTTCTTTGCTGTTGAATCGGTCAATCACACCATCTTGGCTCAAATCACTTATTACCAGACTAATAAGATTATCATTTAAACTTAGTTGTGATTGAACATACGATGTAATATCCCACTCATAATATGCTCCAGCTGTAAGAACTGATACAGAACTAATGCTGGCACCAATAGCAGGACGAGTAGTATAGGTAATGGAGTGTTCAGTCCAACTGTCGGCTGTTTGCGATGCCGTTAAAACAATTGAACCAGGAACGGTATTTGCGTATAAACGAACCTTAGCATTACTCAGTGAAAATATATTCTGACCCGAAATATCGAATTGTAAGTAAATAATCCGATCACCACTGGAAGCACTTCCTTTTTTCACAACCAAATTGGTTGAATCGCCATAATTTTGTGAAGGATTTGTTCCGTACACAAAACTATCTGCCACCGGTAATAATGTAGTTGTTGTACTGGTAACAACATCTACATTAAGCGTCTGATTAACATCGGTAGCTGCGTTATACGATGCATTACCTATTTGAGATGCTGTGATGGTTGTCACTCCTCCACCTACAATATGCACCAATCCATTTACTATTGTCGCAACCGAAGTATCTGAGCTTGAATATGTTACTGCTAAACCTGAACTTGCTGTCGCTCCCGGATCAAAATCGCTATCAAGGGTACTTTTTCGTGCCAGCGTATTGAAAGTTATTGTTTGATTTTGTTTGACAATTGCAACAGTTAATGTTTGAGTTGCATTTGATGCAGCATTGTAAATTGAATTGCCTGCCTGTGAAGCTGTAATTGTTGAAGTTCCTGCACCGACAATGTGAATCTGATTATTTACAATTGTTGCCACAGCAGTATTGGAACTTGAGTATGATACTGCCAGACCAGAAGTAGCATAAGCAGCCGGATCGAAATCCACATCGGTTGTCGATTTTGCAGCTAAAACATTGAAAATAATTGCCTGATTTGTCAGGGTTGGAGTGGCAGGTCCTCCCAAATAAGATGGTCCAACGGCTGTTATTGTCAAAGGTTTATTAAGAGTTGTTCCCGTAGAATTGTATTCATCACAACCAACATCTTTCAGGCTTGTTGTTACTGGTCTTAATTGTCCACTGATATCAAGCATTAAATTCGGGTCATCGGTTATGTTTGAAATATCAAGG
>Ga0214227_1000152_pt1 | contig 17740 bp, 7 predicted proteins | sample TroBogypolimnion_37_FD_153065 | JGI IMG/M metagenome (GOLD analysis project Ga0214227, IMG submission 153065) | Freshwater microbial communities from Trout Bog Lake, WI - 16OCT2007 hypolimnion | ecosystem: Environmental > Aquatic > Freshwater > Lake > Hypolimnion/Profundal zone | place: Trout...
CATCGAACCACACTTCGAAAAGTTCACCGTAATTTGTAAGTAATTCGGTTAGCTGTGTTTTGAAAACTTCATTGTAGGCCGGAGTATCTCCGTAGGTTTTATGATTCCGATCCCAAGGCGACAAATAAATACCCATTTTAATGCCGGCATGTTTACATGCATCTGCTACTTCACGAACCAAATCACCTTTTCCCTCACGCCACGGAGAACTTTTTACGGAATAATCAGTCGTCTTTGTAGGCCACAAACAAAATCCATCGTGATGTTTTGCGGTAAGAATTAAACCCTTCATCCCAGCCGCTTTTATGGTTTTAACCCATTGGTCGGCATTTAATTCTGTGGGATTAAAAATCGCAGGATCTGCAGTTCCATCACTCCATTCTTGTCCTAAGAAAGTATTAATACCAAAATGTATAAATGCATAGTACTCCATTGATTGCCAAGCTAATTGCCGTTCAGAAGGACGTACGCTTATTGCAGCTTTCAGTATTTCTGTTGATGATGCATTGGGAGATAATCTTACATAATTTTGAGCATCTGACAAAATTGAATAAAAACTAATAATACAAATGAGAATAAAAGAATTTGATTTCATAATTATATTTGATTTAAACTAATTTATATGGTCAATAATACTGCTAACCACCGAGAGTGTGTTAGGGGCATATAGCTTTGTCAATTAGTTTGTTTATCGTTTGTTAATTTCCATAAAAGTCCGTTTGTCGAAACGTCAGCTATTGTTTTCTGTTTCTTTTTGTCTTGTCGTTAAAGCTAAAGTTGTCTTAGTTTTTTGTCTTTTCTATGTGAAATCTATCGTCCATATTTGTTGTATATTTCTTTTCTTGTCGGGCAAGTACAAATATATGAGTATCCGAAAGACATTCTGTAATTACATGCGTTTTCTTCGCTACAACGAACAAAATGGACTTTTTTGTCAACACAACTTTCTACCTTGCAGCATATATTATTGTTTTTGATACAATCAAAATCCTTTTTGCAATATACCGTTTTGTCTAAAATTTCTTTTTTTATTTCCATAATCCTCGATTATAAGAAGTTAATGTTCTCTTTCAACTATTTATAGAAACAAATCCTGCTAAAAACAATAAAATTAAAAACTTCTTTCTAACACAAATAATTTTTATTTCTATTATTAAAATGAATAGTTCAATCACTTAAATTGCAGTTCTGTACTACCTGCAATTCCGAGAGTAGATTCAGTAGCAGATTTGAACAAAATACGCAAATCGCACTCTTCTGTCACCGCAAAAAAACTGACTATTAAGTTTTCTGTTTCAGCTTTATCCTTTTTGCCAATTAGCTTTCCATTTAACCAAACCTCGGCTTCTCCAGTCACTTTCTTAAACAAAATATTACCATCGGCTTGAGGAAATTTACCCATTTTAAAGGTAGTACGAAGCACAAAATATTCATTTCCAGTCACCTTGGTCAATGTGCCGCTGCCAATTGGTTCCCAACTATTCATATCATTATTGGCAATAACAATATTTGGGTCAGGTCGGGTAAGAGATCTCGGAGAGATTCTCCAGTTATTCAAAATAATCTGCGGATATTCTATTGCAACAGAAGGTTCCAATTTAACTGAGGTCACAGGAATCGTTAATTTTGCAGGTTTTAATCCCGGAGCAGAAGCTATTAACACAACTTCTCCATTCGTTTCGCCTGCCTGAATAATCACTTGTGCCAATCCATTAAATAAACTTCGCTCATTCCCTTTTTCGGCTTCATGACAATTTGGATCACCATTGCCCAGTCCAATGATTTGTGCAGGTCCGGAAATACTAAATGTAACTTTATGTTGTGCAGTTGGAATAGCACGCCCTTTTGCATCTAGCACTTCAACGGTAATTGGCATAGCATCCGTACCATTTCCAGCTAATGATTTTCTATATGGAGACAAACGCAACTGAACTGCATCTCCAGTTGTGGCTACTTGTTTAACAGCTACTAATTTTCTTTTTATATAGGCAAAGGCTTCGAGCTTACCAGGTTGATAAGAAACATTCCAACTGTTCATTTCATACCTGTCAACTTTTTGACCACCAATTAATTTACCATTCAATTTCAACACCACACTGTCGGTATTGCTCATCACCATTACCTGAATGGGTTTTCCAATGGTATCGGCAGGCCAGTTCCAGTGTGGAGCAATATTTACAACTGGCTTGTCGTCTATCCATTGAGCCTGGTGGATAAAGTAAGCCGTTTTAGGGAAACCACATAAATCCATAATGCCAAAGAATGAACTTGCGGATGGCCACTGAAGAGGCGTTGGTTCACCTCGGTAATCGAATCCTGTCCAGTAAAAACAACCGGCCATAAAAGGTCGTTCTGCTATTTGTTTCCATGCATTTCGATGAGTAGCACCCCAAGGAGCAGCTTCGGTGTCGTACGAAGACATGATATTCTTTGTTTTATCAGTTTTAAATTCACCCCGTGTCATAAACGCAGAACCATCTTCGGAACTGGTAAAAGGTTTTTCGGGATGTTCACTATGAAATTTATCATAATCGCGTATCTGGTAATTAGCTCCAACCAAATCAACTGCATTTGCAACATTCAGTGTTGAGAAAAAGCCACCGTTCATAGCTGCTGTTACAGGGCGGGTTGTATCAAGTCGTTTTACCACATCCGACATCCGGCGAACCATTTCATATCCGTTCGGTGTGGCTTGCATAGGTTCTTCATTGAATACCGACCAGAAAATCACGCTGGGGCGATTACGATCACGACGAACCATCCATTCCAACTGACGGGCATATTCAGGCGAAGTATTGAAAATTCTGTTTTCATCGAACACCATCATGCCAATGCTATCGCATATATTTAAAAACTCATTTGAAGGTGGATTGTGTGCACAACGATAAGCATTCACTCCCATTTCTTTCAACTTTCGAAGACGGAATTCCCAGATACCATCGGGTAAAGCCACACCGACACCGGCATGATCCTGATGGTTACAAACTCCTTTTATTTTAACGTTTTTATCATTCAGGAAAAACCCTTTTTTACTATCAAAGCGGATGGTACGAAACCCACATTTTATAATCGATTGATCCTGAACAATCCCTTTTGTCTTGACAATTGTTTTTACAGTGTATAACACTGGTTTATCCAACTCCCAGAGTGTGGGATTGTCAACTTGCAAAGTCAGTCTGACCGGAATGTTCTGAAACACACCAACGGTTGCAGACTGTTCCCCGGACACTATCAGTTTACCGGCAGCATCGAGTACACTCACTTCAATATCTGCATTTACAGGAGCCTCTGCTATATTATTCAGGGTCACTTCTACAGGGATGTCCCAGTTCAGGTTACCTGTTTTTATAGGGTTAGCATACACACCATCCGTAATGATATGTAAAGGCGATCGTTTTACTAACCAACTATTTCGGTACATCCCTGCACCTTCATACCACCAGCCTTCCTGTGTATCGGCATCTACACGAACCGCAACGGTATTGATATTATCGCCATAATTAGCATACGGGGTAATATCGATATACATTGAAGTATATCCACAAAAATTTCTATGTAAAATTGTTCCATTTACCCAGATAGTAGCATAAGTAGCAATACCATCGAACTGCAACTCAATATGTTTGCCCTTATCTTCATCCAATAATTTAAACGTACGGCGATACCATCCAATTCCACGCTCACGGTAACCTTGTGCAATATTGGCATTAGGGTTAAAACCTCCCTCTACAGCCCAATCGTGTGGTAGATTAAGTAATCTCCAGTCACTATCATCGTAGTTTGGAGCAGCTGCACCCCAACTTGTACCTGCTTTTGCATTATCATAAGACATCTCTTGACCTTTTATCTCAGGAAATGGAATATCACCTTTGTGAAAACGCCAACCTTTGTTTAAAGTTAATCTTTGATGTACAGGACTCGTTGAATTAACAATGGAGGGCTGTGCTAAAATAACATTGACAATAAATATAAAAAGTAAAATAGAAATTGTTTTTTTCATGGTATTACTTGAATTGTGAGATTAAAAAAAGTAATCATTATTTAGACTTAGTTCTAATCAATGATTTATATGGAATTGTTACAAAAACAATATCACTATAGTTGTTTTTTTCAAACAATAATCCAATATCGCCATTTTTGAGGATAGTGAGTGATGAATATGCTGCATTTCCATTATAAATAGTAACTCCTTTTGACCAAGTTTTGCCTTCATCAATGCTTGAACGTAAAGTAATATTTTTTCTTTCTGTCTTTGAATTTGCATTTGAAAAAAGTAATAAATTCTTATTCCTTGTTTTCTTTCTCGAATTATATCTTACAAAACTTGCATTACAAGCAGGATCTAATAAAGTAGAATCAGGTTGAGAAAACCACGTTTTACCTTCATCGCTTGAAACATGAACATATCGAACGCCCGCATTTTGTACTCTACTATTTATCATCCAGGTACCGTCGCTAAGTTCTACTATGATTGATTCATCGGCAGGTTTTATTGCAGTTTCATTTAAAAACCATGTTTTACCATGATCATCACTACCAAAAACAAACAATCCCCTTTTAAGATTTACTATGGTATGTAACAATCTGCCCGATTTAGTCTGACTACCGCGGCCAGAAGTTATAAATTTCATATCATTATGCCATTCAGGTTTCGTTACTTGATCAGTAATATCAATAGGGCGACTCCATGATTTACCATTATCACTACTTTTAATTACCTTGAAACAATATACATTTTTTTCGTTTTGCAAATCCATGTAATTGTAAAACATTAATATTTCTCCGCTAAATTGATCCACAAGCATCGAGGGGTCGGATGCAGATTCTCCTTGTGGATAATCGACTATTGTTTCGATTGGCAACCAACTTTTACCGTTGTCCACACTTCGGCGGATAACGATATTTATGTTGTCGTTTATGTTTAAATCGCCACAAGTGTTATACCGTTGGTCGACCGCAGCGATCAAATCACCATTTTGAGCAGTAACTAAGGATGGAATTCGATAACAAATAGCAGGTTGATTAATTCTTTTCTCAAACAAGATTCGTTGCTTAAATTGAGGCTCTGAGGTCCTTTTTGCAACTAGTTCGTTGGGAAATAGGAATATTGATAAAACACTAATAATAAATAGCATACATCTCATACAAGCGACTAATTTAATAAGACCTCATCAAATGCCATGCGATTTTTTTGTCCGCTACGTTGCATATCAGGAGGACAAACTCCTGGTTTTTTTGCATTGATTTTCAAGTATTTGAACGTTTGTTCTCCCATGTCAAATTGTTCAGTAAAACGGAACATTCCATTCTGAAAACGTTGTTTTTCATTGTATGTTTTTGTCAATACCGGCTTAAAGTTTTGTTTATCATTAGAAACCGAAAATACAATTTCGCTGGGTAAATGAACTCCTATACCCACATTATTCAGCATTCCTAAAGCAATTTTTGAACAAGTAATAGCTTCCTGGAACTCAATAATACATTCGAAATCAGTATCATATAAATCAATCCATTCGCCATCGGTCAATTTTTCAGATGCACGAATACCATTGATTAATTCATAAGCATTTGAATTCTCTGAACTTATGTTTGCACCAATAGCTTTGTCTTTAATAATGTTTAGCGGTAATATTTCGCCCATCGCAATTCCATTTAAAAAAGTTCTAGCACGGATATTGGTACCAGGTTCCACAATTAAAGCACTTTTGTAAAGTGTTGATTGATTGTCTGGTTCAGTTTCGTTGGTTGTATAACGAATTTCCAAATCGGGCCGAATAGAACTTAATTCTACACTGAGTTTTCCATTGGCTGGTCTCACTTTGTGATCAATATTGAACATTGACTTTGCAAAATTAATTCCAGCAAATTCATAAGCAGGCAATACTTTGTCAGTTCGAGCGATAAAATCCGACCAATTTTTATTTTCAGGTTGTGTCCAGGCCGATTCTGCAAAAGCTGCCAATCGGGGGAAAATCATATAATATGCATCATGAGGAGATTTTACAAATTCAGTCCACAAGCATGATTCAATCCCAAGCATGTTTTTAGAAACGGAGTCGGGAACACTTTTTCCCAGGGGTTCGTAATCGTACACATCTTTCAGTGTAGAATTTCCAGAATAAGTAAATGGTTCAAACCATTGCGGACCCTGATAACGGATTAAATAATATTTCATATCCGGACTTTTTATAAATTTAAAACCTTTTGCACCGGCAATTTCAGCAGCATCTCCGTTGCCTCTCCAACCAAGAATGGTAGTTCCTTGAGGAATTTCACTGTCAACTAATTCGTCCCAACCCATTAAGTGTTTGTTATGGCTGATAAGGAATTTATTAATTCGTTTGATAAAATAACTTTGTAATTCTTCTTCGTTAGGTATATTATTCATCTTCATCCTAGCCTGACATTTTGGACATTTTTCCCAATTTCCCTTATTGGCTTCATCGCCTCCAATATGAATATATTTTGAAGGAAAAAGTTCCATAACCTCTGTCAGCACATCCTCCAGAAATGAAAACACAGAATCATTCCCTGCACAGTAAATAATATTGGCATTTTTTCCTCCAATACCCGGCAATACAGAAACAAAATGGTCGACAACAGGACAAGTTAAGTTCGGATAAGCAGCCAAAGCAGCGTTTGCATGCGCAGGCATTTCTATCTCAGGTATAATTTCTACAAACCGCTCCTGGGCGTATTTTACTACTTCACGAATATCATCTTGGGTATAAAATCCCCCTTGGGTAGCAGCTTCGCCAAATTCAGCATTACGTCTCATCGGAAAATTTTGAGACCTATCTACCCGCCAAGCACCAATATCGGTTAAGCGAGGATATTTTTTAATTTGAATACGCCAACCATTATCGTCGGTTAGATGCCAATGGAAATAATTGATTTTGTGATAAGCCAAGAGGTCAATTAACCGCAAAACATCCTTTTTGGGCATAAAATAACGCGAGACGTCGAGCATAAAGCCCCGATATCCAAAACGTGGTGAATCGGCGATTTTTACGCAAGGGATCGACCATTTGACATTTTGGATGAATACTCCTGAATTTATTTGAGGAGGTAATAGTTGACGAAGAGTTTGCACTGCATTAAAAAAACCATTACTAGAAGAAGCTTCAATACTTATCAACTTTGTTGTTACATTCAATTTATAACCTTCATTTGGTAAGTCTGTATTTGTTTTAAATACAATAGAGTTTGTGTTTGACTTTTTACCTATATCAACCCTATAATACCAACTTGAGACTGTAAAAAAACGATTAGTTAATTGCTTGGTAATTCGTTGTTGCTCAATATCTTCTACTATCCATTTCGTTTTTATATCAAAAGTAAAACACCCTTCCGTTTCTTGTATGTGATTTGGTAATGGAATAATCCCCAAACCAGATCCGGCAACTTGAATAAAGTTGACAATAAGTATCGTAAATAATAATATTAGCTTATTCATTTTATTGAATGTTTATAAAGTGATTGATTTTGTAAAAATTGAATTCGCATTTCAACGAATTGGATAGTTTCAAAGGGTTGGATAGTTGAGCTAAACAACCTCATATACAAGACGTTAGATGTTGATGGAGTTTCCAAATGGTTGTTAGAAATGTTAATCATTTGTTGTGTGTAGTCATCCGCCTTATATTTTTGATATTTGTTGATTTAACACAAAATAAACTTCCTTACATGATATTAGTAGAAACGCATAGCTTTCCGCTTTTGTGTAAATGGAATTGTAATTTCTATTTTGGGTCAAAAGAGGTTTCAATACTATAGTTTTATAAAAAAAATTATACATAAAATACCAGTCAGTTGTTGAATATTTTAAAGGTATTTCGTATTTCATTTGGATTCCCAATCTGATTAATAAATAGCTTATCTAGAAGTGGTAAATTTAACAATCAGTTCAATCTATTAAGGATGAAAGAATATAATAGTTGACCAGTTGTATTGAAAATCTTCATTTGACTATTATTTTCAGAATTTAGAATCTTGATTTCCCATTATTCATACTGACTTTTAAGGTAAGGTAGTACCTTGCTCAACATCAGTAAATTCCTCTTGTGTTACTTTTACCCAGTCTACCACCATTCTTGCAGGTAGTTCCGAATCGGTAATTATGCCTGGCCATGTACCTGCACCCCCCAAAGCACAATTCAGAATTAGATAAAATGGCTTATTATATGGCCATTGCTTCAAAGTTACTTCATCAGTTAAATGTAAGTTTGGGTACGTAAATGACACTATTCCATTAACAGAAAAAATGATTTTTTCATCAGACCAATCAATTGCATACGTATTAAATTCATTTACATTATAATAAGCAGTTTTAGTTGGCATTGGAGTCGTGAAACCCAAATCATTTTTATAATGGCTGTGTATGGTTTGATAAATATAGTTGTCGTGATTTAATTGTTCCATAATGTCAATTTCACCGCAAGCAGGCCAACCTCCCGTGCCATCTGTAGGCAACATCCATATTGCAGGCCAAGCACCTTTTGCCATTATAAATTTCGCATTAACCTCTACTTTTCCATACTTAAAGTCAAATTTTCCTTTGCTTTGAATTCCTCCTGTTTTATAAACACCTCCCACTTTCTCAGCTGTTAGTATAAGTGTGCCATTTTCAATAAACGCCTGATCATTATCCTCTGACAAGTATTTAGCCCAATTTGAAGTATTATTGCTACATAATGACCATTTTTTTAAATCAGGAATTCGATTTATTTGTTCAAAATTATCTTCAAAAACAACATTGCTTTTAATGGTTTGCGCATGAAAATTGTTGGGAATCATACAACAATACGCTACGATTAAAAGAGTTAATTGTACTTTGTTTTTCATTCTAAGAAGTCCTTTAATCCTCTTTTATAAAAGTTTAATCGTTTTTTTTTTAAATTACATATTTATCTTTTGATATCGAAACAAGTACTACATTCAACAAAATATCGGCTTTAACACCCCTCACAATACTCAGGTTATGTGTTTTAGTGGAATCTTTCTTTAAATCATTCATCAATTTCGTTGTAAAAAAAAGAGTTTAAACCGAGTAGCCAAGATATTGTAATGTATCTTGACTACTCGCTTTCATAAGGATATTATTTAATAACCCGGATTTTGATCGCTCAAGGTTATTAGATTGTTTGTGCTCATTTCAGTTCGTGGTATTGGAATCAACTGGTTTCTTATCAGATAGGTATCCCAATCTTCACCACCTTCAGGATACCAGTATTCTCTCCATGGGGCGATATAGTTGTGTGCAACTCCATAATCGTGGCAAGCTTTCGTTATTGCGTGGTTATTGTTTCTCAACAAAATATTCTTACGCCATGCGATACCTCTTCGTCGGGTATCATTCCAGCCGTCAAACTCCGCTGCCAACTCAAACAGTCTCTCGTCAAATAACTTTTGCCTGATCTGTCCCTGAGTGAGGGATGTACTCCAGTCTTGCGGATAAACTGATGCCGGCATGGAAGAATTTCGTGCCCTTTGCAATACTCTATTGGCCATTTCAACGGCTTTGGACTGATTGCCAAGTTCGTTGTAGACATCGGCCATCATTAACAGGAAATCGGCATAACGGTATACGTATAGGTTATTGTCGGCATAACGTCCGGAAGTGTGAGTTGTCATATACTTGCCAAAATAGGGCCAGTCATTGATGTTCCAGTCATTACCTCCCTTTGTTCTGCAAAACTTATCTTTGAGCAGTGAATCAAGTTCCGCGATCTGAGGGTTTGTTGGGTCTAAATACTTTCCTCCAATCCTGTAGTCAATTGAATCAATAATTTTGTTAACAACTTTTATGACTGGCCATTTTATAGGAGGTCGTCCCGGCCTTACAATTGAGTCAATCCAGGTTGTGTCGTTTACTGATTTTATAACCAATGGATATGAAGCATCAAATTCAGATGAAGGAGCATTGTTCACATATTTTGTCCAACGTGAAACAAAGGTGGCTTTCAAGCGGGCATCGTCCTGATAGGTTCCGTGTGCCCAGTCATAGAAAGACTTATTGGGTTGAGAACGACCCCAGGTTTCTCCGGGTGTGCTGTTCTGAGGTGAGAACGTCCAGTTTAGGGAGTTGTAGCCCACATTCTGTGTGGTTGAAGCTGTAGCATCAATCACAAAAACGAATTCTTTCGAGAAAGACAATCGTTGCCCGTTGAAAAGTGTGTTGAAATTAGGCTCAAGATCAAATGGTCCGTTTGAAAGCACCATTTCACCATACGAAAGTGCTGTTTGAAAGTAACTATTACTTGTTCCCATTTCCGGCCACGAGGCTTTAAGTGTCGCAGCCCAGCCATCTCCTTGTTCACAAGCCCAAGCATTGCAGCCAAGCTGCCAGTACAGTTTTGCCAGATAAGCGTAGGCCGAATATTTGTTGGGTGCAGTTGGAGTGCTTGCCAGTGTAGAGACTGCTGCAAGTCCAGGTATTGACTCTGTCCAGTCCTTCACAATTTGATCGATAACTGCTTGCCTTTTTGCTCTTGGCATGGCAATATTATCCTTGGTGGGCGGTTCCAGTCTTAATGGAACACCTCCATAGAAATCCAGGAGAGTATAGTAACATACTCCTCGAAGGAACTTTGCTTGGGCAATCATGTTATCTTTGCTTGCAAAGGAAGCACCTTGGCAGTCTTTTATAAAAATATTGCAATTGGCAATTGCCTGATATAAGGCTCCCCAGACAAGATCGTTGAATTCATTCGCTACTGGTATGTGACCGGCAGTGTATTGTGTTCTGTTATCAGATGCATTGTAAGCAGTCCAGCAAAGCCCTGATGCTTCTGTATTGATTTCCGGAATAAGCTGTGCGAAAGATCCCTGTACAGCCATCATCCCATATATCCCGTTTAAAGCCAACTGAGCAGAAGTTGCGCTGCTGTAAATCACGTTGGAGTTGGTTGTAAACAGTGGATGTTCGTCCAGACAGGAGCTAAAAAGGAATAGTGTGAAAATTATACTAATAATTATTTTTTTCATTTGATAATAGATTAAAATGTAACATTAATTCCAAAAATGTAGGAACGAGTATGTGGATATGAACTCATATCAATGCCCGGTCTTGTTCCGTCAAATGCAAAGCTGTTCACTTCAGGATCATATCCTGTGTACTTTGTAATAATGAATACATTTTGTGCAGTTGCGTACACACCGACATTCTGAAATCCGATTTTTGAAGCAAGAGACTTGGAAAGATTATATGACAAGGTAATATCAGAACAACGCAGGTAGCTGGCATCTTCTATATATCTATCCAGTACCACCTTTGGAGTCACAGAACTGCTTGAAGGCATTTCATTGCCGTAATAGGCCCCTGTCCATGGATTGTCGTTACGCCACATCTTATTAAACGAACTCTGGTATACCATGCTGGTGGAGTTTGATGGAAGTAACAAATAATTGTCATTTGCATTCAGGACAGACCTGCCGTGCACCCCGTTAAAGACTGCTGACAATGTTAAGCTTTTCCAGGTAAAGGATGTCTGAAAGCCGTACGTAAAATCAGGATTCGGATTCCCAAGAATCTGTCGGTCTTTCTCATTAATAACGCCATCGCCGTTGGTATCCACCAATTTCAGGTTACCCGGTAGCAATGTTCCGATACTGGATGTCACTTTTGTCAGGTAGGGGTCGTTGTTCTGAATGATTCCGTCTGTCTTGTATCCGTAGAACAAACCGGGAGCCATCCCTGCAATAAAGATATTGGCCTGTCCGAAATGGTCACCAATGCTGTTTCCCATATATGCTTTCCAGTTATGACCCGATCCCCAATCTTGTACCGGAAGTCCGAAATCAAGAATCTGTGCTTTGTTGATAGCAATATTGCCTGAAAGGCTCCAGGTGAAGTTCTTAACCCGGATGACATCACCAGTCAATGAAACCTCTAAGCCATTATTACGCAAGGAACCCTGGTTGACAATGATTGATTTAAACCCTGTTGATTCCGGTAGATCTTTCTGTATAAGAAGATCACTGGTTACTTTTGAATATAAATCCACATTACCACCCAAACGACCTTTGAACAAGCTAAAATCAAGTCCTACGTTGTAGGAACTGGTAGTCTCCCACTTCAATCCGTCATTCTCCATCTTATCTACTGCCACTCCCAGTAGCTTATTACCATTCCCATCTGCCGACTGAGCTGAGTTTGACGCTCCCTGGCTGTTTATGAAGTTAGTTCCGTAAGAGGAGAAAGTACTGTAAGGGTCTATAGACTGTGAACCGGTCATACCGTATCCGGCGCGAACTTTTAACTGGTTAATCCATGTTAAGTTTTTTATGAATTCTTCTTGTTCCAATCGCCATGCAATTGTAGCAGCTGGAAAATTGGCCCAGCGTTTATTCGGCGTAAATTTACTGGATCCGTCTGCACGGATGGAGGCTGTTAAAAGATATTTGCCATCGAGGAAGCTTAGATTTGCTCGTCCAAGGAATGAAAGGAGCTGGTAGTCATCCTGGATAGGTTCCCTGACCTCTACGGAATTAGCCATATCCATACCATTTATTCCCATAGTGTAAATATTAAAGTTATTACCTACAGTTAATGAATTCAAACTGGAATAAGCATCATAGGTGACACCTGCTGTAGCATTAATGTCGACCACGTTCTTGATTGAGTGATTGAACTGCAGTATATTCTCAACCGAATAGTTACTCCTGTTCATTTCAGCCTGTGTAAGGTATCCATTCTGCATGGCTCCGTCATAAAGTGTAATATTGTACCAACGGCTTCGATTTTCGTTGGAGATGTTGCCACCTGAGCGAAGATTATAAGATAAGAACTTGTTTATTTTCCAGTTAAGATCCAGTGATCCACGAAAGGAATTTTCCTTTGTAAGATCTTCAAAGTCTTGAACCCACGTCCATACAGTTGCCCTATCTGCCAGGTTAGGGGTAGTAAGCTCCAGTTCTTCCTCAGAACGCACATAGGGTGCACTGTATAGTGCCACGTTGGATATAGCTCCGGTTGCTCCACCGGTTGTATTTCCTCCGGCCATCATGTTATTCTCTTTCAACGATCCGTTGAGTGAAATACTAAGTTTTACTTTATTGGATAAGTTCGCAAGCAGATTTTGACGGAAATCCCCCTGTTTAAGGCCCGTACCTTTTGTCAGTCCTACAATATTTTTGTAGGATGCCGATGTAAAATAAGTAATTTTATCGGATCCTCCGGTAACTGTAATAGATTGGTTTTCAGATAAGGATGTGCCGTAAATTTCATTTTGCCAGTTCACCGGAGCCAGTTTACTCCATAAAACAGGAAGCTTTGTGTTGACTCCATTGTATCTATAGACATCATTTCCATCAATATGATACATCAGGTCGGGGTTCCAAACCTGCTGTCCATAGGTTGCACTGGTTGGATTATTATCCAGCTTGAGCAGATTCCATACTCCATTGGCATCTTTGGAATACCCGCCACCGGATATCATCCTGTATTCTGCATATTCCTTAAGATTCATCAAATTCAATAAATGTGATGCATTTGCCACTGTTAAGTTGAAAGAAAGACTAACTGAAGGTTTCCCTGTTTTTCCTTTTTTTGTGGTAACAAGGATCACCCCGTTTGCTCCACGTGAGCCGTAAATTGCAGTTGCAGATGCATCCTTTAATACTTCTATGCTCTCAATATCGGCAGGATTCAGAGAGCTCAATCCATTCGTTGCAATGGAAAAAGTTCCACCATCGCTGCCCGAATTTATGAATTCACCGGTAGAGGCCTGCGGAATGTTATCAATCACATAAAGCGGTTGGTTGTCGCCTCGAAGTGAATTTGCACCACGTATGGTTACCAACGATGCAGCTCCGGGTGCATCAACTGTTGAACTTATATTCAGTCCGGCAATCTTGCCCTTAAGAATATTGTCTATGGAAAAGCTCTTCCCTACTTCATTCTGATCTGGCCGATAAGATGAAACCGCACCGGTAAGATCACTCTTCTTCATTGTTCCGTAGCCTACTACAACGACTTCATCTAAGGATTTGGAATCTTCAGCCATCTGAACATTCACAACATTTTGCTTTCCTACCGTTATCTGTTGGGAAGTCATACCAATAAAGCTGAATACTAGTACCGACTTTTCAGAGGGTACCGACAGGCTGTAGTTGCCATTGATGTCAGTAACAGTTCCTATGGTAGTTCCTTTCACCAACACACTTACACCCATAATTTCCGTATTATTTGCTTCTTTGACATGCCCTTTCACAATTATTTGTGAGTATGCCAAAGAATTGATAAATAACATATATAAAAATAACCAAATGGTCTTTCGGGATTTATTCTTCATATTCATTGTTTAGTTGAGTAGTATTTTTTTAGTTGAGCAAAATGATCTAGATGATATTTTTATCAAAACCAAACCTTTTCCAAGTTCATTTGAATAAAGGATGTTTTCCCCTGTGTGTAGCGGAACCTCCTTTATAAGGATTCCTATCGGCGTAAATACCTGACAAATTACTGGCTCATTCTCTTTACTATCAGCTATACTAATCTCGACTTCATTAGTGATGCTGTTAACGTAAATGGTTGCCAAATCTTTACTTCCATTTGGGATAATAGGGATCGAGGTGGTTATACCGCTGACATTTACACTAGTTATCAAAGTGTCAACGTTGGCCGATATAATTTCGTTTTGGGCTCTGATGAGGCTTTTATAGTCACTCATTTTCTGGTCATTTGCCATGTCGAAATACATAGTTCCCTTTAAATCATTGTCGACGATGACATTTTGTTTCGTTTTTACCTGATTTACTCCATTGAAATACAGACTTACTCCGCCGGTTTGCGTGCTGCTCCATGTATTTAGATTTGGATCATAGTTGGTGTCGGTCATACCATACTTTTCAAACAGATCCTTGTATCCATACTCTGTTGTTCCGTCAACCAATAGCACGCCATATGAAAGTAATATCTTGTTTGTCGGGAAACCATAAGCGACAAATGCATTATACGCATCCGTGTAATACTGGTAGGTATAGGTTGCGGTTTGAGGCCCATAGATCTGAAAAGTAAAGTAGTCGATTTTAGGGAATAAGGTTTTGTCGATGCTGTATGAAACATAATGCAGCGAAGTAGTGAAAGTCTTGCCCGTTCCCGCCATTACTTCGTTTGCAATCCGGCTGACAATGTTGTTATATGTGGCATAGTCAGATGATGAGTATGACCATTCCAGATCTAAGTCGAGTCCGTCACAGGTTGACAGAATCGTCTTCAAACCGGCAATCATACGATCAACATTTGCCTTACCTGTCACTGATGACAATACAGTCTGCCAAGTAGATGCGCCGTGATAAACAATTCCCATACGTATTTTGGACCCCCTGTGATTTGCATAATAGTTCTTCATAACTCCCATTATCCCGGGCATACTTTGGGAATCCTTTCCAATATTGGTCGGATCATCTCCCTTCCAGTAGGAGCAAAGAAAAATATTACTCCAATCGCCAACATTCCATTGATAACCCTTTTCTGCATCATTCTGAGCTGCACCGTTTCGGAGCGATCCCCAAAGCATTATTTCATCCATTTTACCTGCAAAATTCTGTCCGATATAAATCGGTGTTGTAGACATTAGGGGAACTGTCGATTTTGTTGTAGGAGTAGTACCACTCAGAGTAACACCTGTAAGTCCGGTGTATTCTGTATAATCTACACCAATTGTAATAAGATTATATGACGCACGTACACTTGTAATATCCGTACCAGCTACTGGACGAAGATAAACTCCCAGGTAATGCCATTTCCCGGCAGTTAAATGGTGTTTCAGTGTGGCTACAGTTCCACAGAAATTGACTACGATAGAACTATCTGCTACAGGCCCCAGTGTCACGGTCAGGCAGTTAGCTGCATCTTGATTTTTAGAGATGATAACAGCTCCTGGATTCCATGTGTCTACGTAAATCCACAATTCCACAGTTGCATTTATAGGTGCACCGTAACCATTTGCTGCAGTAGCGTCAAAGAGCGTATGACCATCTGCTGCCACCATTTGAGATCCGGTACCGGTGAAATTCATAACACCATTATGTCCCTGAAATGTAGCCAGATAATTTACATTGGTCGCAACAGCTGAATTATCGGACAATTCAGGAAGTATTGATCCGTCATCCTGAACAGCTGCCGATAGAAGGACTACATCGTTAGTCATCAAAAACATATCCCGGTTGATGTTCGGGCGATCAGTAAATCGCATGAAATTAGTGTAGCCGGTTACTATTCGGTATCTAAAATTGGCATTGTCCGTGACTGCTACCTTCGTCATGCCATTAATTATTCCGTGGTGGTTGAACTGATAATCTACCAGATTTGCACACTGTTCTTGGTCACACTTCCAATAGGCAACCAATGAAGCTATATTCGGATTGTATTTGTTCAAGGTATTTCTCCAATAAAAATCAGTCTGAGCCAATGCCTTATTCCAAATTCGGATTTCATCAATCTGACCAATAAATCCACTACCTATAGTCATATTGGTTGTTACATTTGGTAAAACAGCCGGTAGTGAGCCACTTACAGTTTGCGACACATTGTTGATGAAAGCTGTCACAGTTCCCTGTGAATAAACAACTGTCAACTGTACCCAATTATTTGCTGTCAGCGTATAATTAATCTTTGCACTTTGACTTCCTGACTTTACACTGAGGGTGAAATCGCTATTTACCCATACCGACAGGTTATCTTGCCCTATTAATTCAGCCCCAGCCGACAGCGTGGTTGGTTTTATCCATAGCTGGAGCGTGGCATATTGAGACTGGTTGAGCTCACTGATACCTGAAACCATGACATAGCCCGCTCCGTTAGTATTTTGTAAGGCATAATTGGTGGTTTGCGAGAAGGTAGATAGAGAACATATTAGCGAAATGACTATAAAAAAAAGTTTTTTCATGTGAATTATTATAAATTGATAGTGTTTATATAAAAAGAAGGAATCCCTATGTTTCGTCAAAGGGATTCCTTTTAACAATTGGTTATAAAACAACTTTACGCGTTTGATTACCTACTTTCACTAAATAGGTTCCTTTAACAGGTACGCTTACTGTTGTAAGCGTTGAACCATTTACTGCTTTTCCTATCAGAGAACCTGCTGTGTTGAATACTTCCACTGGAGATTTGGCGTCAACAACATTTATCATGTTATTCGCTCCCCATACAATAAATTTATTGTCGTCAGCGATATTTTTGATACCGGTGGAAGTAGGAGTATCATTGAATGTAGGATAAGTAATCTTAACGGCACCACCCAGTGTAGCAGCAGTTTCTTTCACAATACTGAGTGAATTAATCAATATGATGCTATTGTTTGCGATGTCCCAAGGCAACCCAAGCTTACACACTACCGGACTATAGAAAGGTGTAGTTGTAAACTCGTACTGAACAGTTGTCCAATCAGCATTAAAAGCAGGGTCACAGCTAATACTAAAACCGATTGGATTTGAGCTCCCGGAGGAGTTGAGTTGAGTATAATAAGCATCTGCAACATAACCACTTATAGTAACAGTACTGGCGCCAGTGTTCTGAATGGTTCTTATGCTTAAAGTTACCAGATAAGTCCCGCTTGCAGCAAGAGTATGCGAGAAGATGTCTATTGAAGGGGCATTCAATCCCACGGAATTTTTAACAGAACCCGGTCTTGTATTAGTCGACCCATAAAAAAATTCCGTGTATGTTATACAATAAGTAATAAGAATTATATAATGTCGTATCTGTTTGGTAATGTCATAAATAATTGTATAT
>Ga0214227_1000170_pt1 | contig 16891 bp, 14 predicted proteins | sample TroBogypolimnion_37_FD_153065 | JGI IMG/M metagenome (GOLD analysis project Ga0214227, IMG submission 153065) | Freshwater microbial communities from Trout Bog Lake, WI - 16OCT2007 hypolimnion | ecosystem: Environmental > Aquatic > Freshwater > Lake > Hypolimnion/Profundal zone | place: Trout...
ATTCTGATTGTTGTATAGGATAAGCTGCTCGATATATTTCGAATTATCGGCAAGCGACTCCTCAATTCCTTCGGGACTGTATTTTTCACCATCGCTCGAAATCAACAGACTCTTGAAACGCCCTACCACATAAAGAAATCCGTCATTATCCATATAGCCCATATCGCCGGTATGCAACCAACCATCTATGATTGTTTCGGCGGTGGTTTGCTCGTTTTTATAATATCCGGCCATCACATTTTCACCCTGAATGACAATTTCTCCTTTTTCGAAGTTAGGCAATTCCTTGCCTTCCGAATCACAAATCTTTAGTTTCATGGGTTTTACCAAATAACCCGATGACCCTAATTTGTGATTTTTCATTCCATTGGACGAAATAATAGGTGTTGCTTCCGAAAGTCCATAGCCCTGAAACATCGGAATACCGATTGCATAAAAAAATCGCTGTAGGTCAATGTCGAGTAAAGCACCACCACCGATAAAAAAGTCGAGTTGACCGCCAAAGGCTTCACGCACTTTCGAGAACAGAATTTTGTCAAACAGATTTAAAAGTGGTTTTTTCAACACCTGAAGCCCACGACCTTTATTAAAACCTTCTTTGTTGTAGGAATAGGAAAGGTTCAACGCAAAATTAAATAATCCATTGATTAATGCGCCCTGCGCCCGAATATTAGTTTCTATATTCTTACGGAAACTTTTGGCTAAAGCCGGAACACTCAACAGCAGATTTGGTTTTAATTCTTTAATATTCAACGGAATATTCTTCAAGGTTTCCATTCCGGTTTTTCCAGTCTGCACCGTTCCCACACTGGCACCCGAAGCCATAAAACTATAAAAGCCGGCCACATGAGCAAAACAATGATCGAGCGGTAAAATAAGCAGGGTTTTATATTCGGGTGGAATGGTCATCAGGGTTAAAGCTTGCTCCACATTTGCCGTATAATTACGGTGTGTAAGCATAATTCCTTTCGGGTCGGCAGTAGTGCCCGACGTGTAACTAATGTTGGCAAGGTCATCCGGTTTTATAGCCTTAGCCCTTTGCACTACTATCTCAGGATTTTTTTTAAGTGTTTCGACGCCTTTTAAAAGAAGTTCCATTAAACTTATTTCATTGGCTTCGAATGTGGTCTGAGGATCGAAAACTATAATCTTTCTGATTTGAGGCAATAGGGGTACAATGGCTCTTATCTTCTTTAGCTGACCGCCCGAAACCATAACGTACTGCGCTTCAGAGTGCTTAATCCGGAAAATCAAATCGTTGCTTTCCTCTAATTTTATTGATAGTGGCACATTGACAGCACCCGTATGTAAAATGCCCAATTCACCTATTATCCACGCATTCCGACCTTCAGAAAGGAGCGCAACTTTGTCGCCTTTCTCCACACCCAGCGAAATTAACCCTGCCGCAACTAAATGACTTTGCGTTTTCGTTTCGAGATAAGTAGTGGGAACAAATTCAGTATCGTTTTTCTCCCACAGAAAAGGATTATTGGCGTATTTCTCAACACTTTGGTTAAGTAAATCAATGATGGTTGGTTTCATTGGGCAGGTATGATTTAAGATTTTTGTAATTACACGACAAAGCCCACATTTAAGTAGGCTTCGTGCACAATATGCTTTAGATTATTAAAGTTTACCGAAGAAGAAATCACACCTTCGGTTTGGTCTGTATTTTATCCGGGGCTCAATAATTTTCCCTTTGCCATTAGCAATAATATGGTCAAACGGTATGTGCCAGATTTTTACCAGTTCAGCTTTCACTCTATCCGAACGACGCTGGCTCAGCAAATTATTATAGGGGTGGTTTCCCATGTAGTCGCAATACCCACGTACTTCGACGTACAAGTCAGGCTCTTTTTTCATGCGTGCAGCAATTTTGCTGATTGTAACCAACGCATCGTTATCCAAATCAATACGATCAAAATCGAAATACACGGCAGGAATATCATCGTATAATCCCCGATATATATCTGTTTTGCTCTGAGCGACAGGCACATTGGCACCAGCTACATTATTTGCAGGAATTTTCAACGCTCTACCCCAGAAATCAACCGGCGTATTGGGTGGAGTATTCGGTTCTAAATCACGTACATCGGGTACACCATCACCATCTGAATCCGGTCCATTATTTGATAGTATTTTTTCAAGTCGGGCAACGCGTGGCACTAAACTGTCTACTTTATTGGCAATTGAATCCACTTTACCTTTCAGCTTATCAAGCTTTTTATCTAATTTTTGAGCCAACAGAAGTCCTTCATCCGGCTGGTAAGTATCCCAAATTATATTCCGCAAATGATCTTTTTTGAATGAATCAAATTTATACCTCAAGAATACAGTTCCAGCTGCGATATAATCATTAGTCACTCCATCCCAGTTAAGATAAGTCACACCTTCCAAATTATCTTTGGTGTAGGCTCTGTAATGCACTCTTGCTCCGACTGCCAATGGTCTTGAAAAATTATATTCCAACGAGAAAGTTACCGGAACAGAGCCAGCCATACCATATTTCATAGGTTCGCCGTTTTGTACCAAAAGAATATTTCGAACCTGATTGCTGTATTTGGCATCGATATAAGTATCCAGTGGCATCACGGTATTTCCACTTGGAAAATACTTTACATTGAATTTGTAATAGGCAAAGCCGACACCAATAGACCCGTTGAAATAGAATTTCGACCGCGTATTCGGAAAAATCCAGCGCGTAAAATTTATGGTCGCAATAAAGTCGGACGTTGTTAAATCGGTATTGATTGTAATTGCAGTCGGACTAGTGGTTTTGGCTCTTAAAGGGAAGAAATAATAATCTACTCCCAAGCCCCAAACAGGACTTAAAGCATATTCAAGGGTACCGCCAAAAGTTACATCACGAAAGGAAGTTGGGAAGATACTTGCTAAGTTTTGATTAATGTCTCCATCGAAGTAATTATAGCCATATTCGGGGGTAATGGACCACCTCGAAAAGCCTTTGCTTTGCGAGAAAATGGGTATAGAAAACAAAAATGTAAAAACAAATAACAAAAATCTTTTCATTGGTTGGAAAGATAAAATAATCAGAAAATCGTTCGTTTAACTATCTGACAAGCCTAAAATTAAGTCCAAAGTTAAGAATATATTTGATTGATGATGAATATACAGCATGACGCTATTATTACATTTTATTACATTTACATATTACACACAATATATACCATTAATACACTGATATTTAATTAGAATGAAAGAAGCTAACAAATTATCAATGATGTAATGAATACAAAACAATTGTAAACTGTAAAATTAATCAAAAGTAGAGAAAAAGTGAGATTGAACTATCTATTCATTTCCACTTTTTTGGTGGCAGCAAAATTCTTATTTCTGAATTCGACCTGCTGCACAACATGAAGTGCTAAATCTTTAAATACTATGTACATAATTCCATTTTCATCGTAAGCACTCGGTCTTCCGGCATCGCCGCACTCACGTATACTCTGAACCAATGGTATTTGTCCCAAAAGCGGTACATTCAATTCGGCTGCTAAACGTTTACCTCCATCTTTTCCAAATATATAGTATTTATTTTCGGGTAATTCGGCCGGAGTAAACCAAGCCATGTTTTCAACCAATCCCAACACGGGAACGTTTACTTTTTCGCCGGTAAACATATTCACGCCTTTTCGGGCGTCGGCCAATGCCACATCCTGAGGAGTAGTAACCACTATAACGCCGGTAATTCCCATTGTCTGAACCAGAGTGAGGTGAATATCACCGGTACCCGGAGGCAAATCCATGATAAAAAAGTCCAGTTCGCCCCAATTGGCATCCGTAATTAATTGTTTCAGCGCATTACTGGCCACCGTTCCACGCCATACTAAAGCCTGACTCGGATCAACAAAAAAACCGATTGAAAGCATTTTCACTCCATATTTTTCAATTGGTATCAATTCATGCTTCCCATCCACTTCACGCATTTCGGGATGAGCATCCTCCAACCCAAACATTTTGGGTAGCGAAGGACCGTGAATATCGGCATCGAGCAGACCAACTTTGTATCCCAATGCTGCCAATGCAATAGCCAGATTGACTGAAACAGTCGATTTTCCGACACCGCCTTTGCCCGACGAAACTGCAATGATATTCTTTACATTGGGTAGAATTTCAGTTGGTTTTGGTTTCGGAGCTTCTTTGGTTATAAGTTCAATGTTCCCTTTAATTTCAACATTTTCACCTACATAAGTCAGAATAGCCTGTTCTGCTGCTTTTGCCACCGATTTTGCAAATGGGTCATTTGGTTTCTCGAAAATCAGGGAAAAGGAAACTTTGTTGCCTTCGATGCGAATATTATCCTGAACCATGCCGGAGGAAATGATATCTTTGCCTGTACCCGGGTAACGCACATGAATTAAAGCGTCAAGTATTGTTTGATTTGTAATTTCCATAGGAGTTTGAATGTAAAAAGTATGTGTGTTTTAGAACAAGCAATCAGTGTTTTTGTTTTTGGAAAACAGACAAAAAGTCAGATTTCTTTTTTCAAGAGGGTTTGAGAATGATTTCTGCCAAAACTTCGATACGAATCGTGTTCAATTTCGATTTCCGGTTCAACAAATTCAGCTCGCTTTTCGAGCACAAACTGAATATATTTGATTGTCAAGCCGCGTTGAAGCCATTGTTGTTCGTAATACGTTTTGATGCCTAAAATTGAGGTTTTCAATTCCGATTCATACAAATTATCGGTAGAAAAAACGACCGGAAACAGATTCTGTTTTACCATTTCACAGGTGTAGGTAAACAAGAAATTACTGTCCGTTTTCAGGTGAATTAATCCATTGGGTCTGACAAACTGCTGATAAGACTTCATGAAATTAGTGGCAGTAAGTCGTTTAGTCACTTTTTTCATTTGTGGGTCGGGAAAAGTAAGCCAGATTTCGCTTACTTCGTTTTCAGAGAAAAAATGATGAATCATTTCTATATTCGTACGCAAGAAAGCGACGTTTTTCAATCCCTTGTTAAAAGAATCTTTTGCTCCAGACCAGATTCTCGCGCCTTTTATGTCGATTCCTATAAAGTTTTTATCCGGAAATAACTGAGCCAACCCAACAGTATATTCACCTTTTCCACATCCCAGCTCGAGTACAATAGGGTTATTGTTTTTAAAAAATTCGTTCCACTTTCCTTTAATTTCTACCGTTCCCCCTTCGCGAACCGTATGCGACGACACCTGAAAAACATGTGGAAACTGCTCCATTTCCGCAAATTTTGCCAATTTATTTTTACCCACTTATTTATTTACGATTTTAAAGTTTACGATTGGAAAGAAGAAATTACAATCCAAATCATAATCAATTCATTATAAACTATTTACTATAAACTATTTTACACCGACTTTCTCTACCCGCATCCCTATGTCGTTTAATCCAATCAAAACTGTATCGCGCATACCGTGAACAATTTTATACTGATAAACCCCTGCTTCGGTAAAACGTACATTTTTCTGATACAAAACAGGCATTTCGCGAATAGAACCAATGCCCGAGCCCAACCATTTGCCTCGTCCATCAGCCAAATAACATTCAATTGAATCCTTGGTCTGGACACTATCCGGCGTCAATTTAGTCAGAAAAAGCCATAAATTTTGATACGGATAATCATTCCGGTTGCGAACATTCACATAGATATTGTAGGTTGAAGAAATATCGTTGATTGGGACATCAAAAGTGTATAAACTATCTTTATTCCAGCCTTTTAGTGAAATCTCTTTGTAATTAAAAAAAACATCGTTGTTTGAGCAGCTTACAAAAAAAAGCACACTAAAAAAAATCAATAATCGGCTATTTTTCGGGGTTTTCATTGTCTCTATTATTCTTTTTAATCGGTTTCTGAAATCTTAACTCCGGTTTGGCAGAATCTTCGGTAGTTGTTTTTTTTAATTGCTGACGATTGTTTGAATGTTTATTTTTATTCGAGCGTTTTTTCCCTGTATCAAAGCGCGTTAAACTGTCCTGCCCTACTCCGTTTTCGTAATCAACCACAACCACTTTTTCCACTTCTTCCGTGAAATCTTCCAACACATCCGGCTTCGAACCTTTGCGATTCAGGGCAATGACTTCCTTGGCACGTTGAGCCGGGATAGTCACGAGATTGGCAGCAAAATTTTGTGAAGTAGAATAAGAAATCAAGCCCTTAAAAACATCGGATTTGAAATGATAATATGTATTTTCCCTGGTCTCGATGGGAATTTCGCGTGATGGAAAATCTTTCAGAGCATCGTTGTACGAATCCAGTTCAAAATTCATGCAACACTTTAATTTTCCACACTGTCCAGCCAATTTTTGCGGATTGAGCGAAATATCCTGAACACGTGCCGCGCTGGTCGAAACTGAATTGAAATTTGTCATCCAACCCGAGCAACACAATTCACGACCGCAGGGACCGATTCCGCCAATTCGTCCGGCTTCCTGACGAGCACCAATTTGCTTCATTTCGATACGTACCCGAAAGGTTTCGGCAAAAACTTTTATCAATTGTCGGAAGTCAACACGCTCATCGGCAATATAATAGAAAATCGCCTTATTCCCATCGCCCTGAAACTCCACATCTCCAATTTTCATATCCAGTTTCAGACTGTCGGCAATCTGACGGGCTTTAATCATGGTTTCCTGCTCTTTGCCTTTCGCTTCAGCCCATTTTTCCAAATCTGTTTCTTTGGCTTTCCGATAAACGCGCCGAACTTCTATTTTGTCGGGATGGACGTTGTATTTCTTCATTTGAAGCAACACCAACCGACCGACTAAAGTAACTTCGCCGATATCATGACCGGGCGAAGATTCCACAGCCACAACATCTCCTTTTTCGAGAGGAATTTTAGTACTGTTTAAAAAATAACCTTTTCGGGTATTTTTAAATTGAACTTCCACAAAATCAGTTTCTTGCTGAGTTTCGGGTAAATCACACATCCAGTCGAACGTGCTTAGTTTTTGGGTAGAATTGCGATTGCAACCCTTTTTATTCATACAGCAACCGCCGTTATTTAGTTTATAATCCATTTATTTAGTTTTTTATGGTCTGAAAGTTTCTTAAGTTGATTAGGTTGAGTGTGTTGAATAGGCCGATTGACTTACTCCTAAGTTCTCAGTTTTGTAAACTATTTAGTCTATCTCACCTCTTTAACAACATGATTACTTTCAAAACAAGGTCAAAAAAAATCATTTTAGCATTTACATTTTGTTCTATTTGTCGTTCAGCCAGGGCAAATTCCTTCATCAGATCTTCCACATTCCGTTCGTTGATAAACGGTGCGAATTTATGTGAAAATTCGGCTTCGGTTACTGTTAAATAATTTAGTTCCGGCTGTTGTATATTTCGGATAAAATTTTCGCGAGTCATGCGCTGTGCGTAGACCAGAAAATTCTTTTGTCGCTCGCGTCCCATTGCCGCCGCCGCCATTTCGTCAGCCCAACTTCGCAGTGTTTTGAGCGAAGCATGGTCTTTCTTATTGCCCACGTTCCATGCTAAACGCATAATCAACTTAAATCGTTCAAAGTTTTGCTTATTTTCGTCCCCTTCGTTCAGCACCGACAAAGCATTCAGGTAACTACCATTGGCAATGTGGGCAGCATAAGTGGCATAATCCGGTTCCACTTCCAGTTCATCGTTTCGCAGCAAAGCCTGTGCAATTTCCTGTTCGCTCAATCGTGGAATGTGAATGTGTTGTGTCCGTGAAAGTATGGTCGTAATGATTTGATCCGGTTCATTCGAGACCATCAAAAAAACAGTTTTTTCGGGCGGTTCTTCGAGAATTTTCAACAATTTATTAGCACAAGTCGCGTGCATTTTTTCGGGTAACCAGATAATCATTATTTTGTATTCCGACTCGTAAGTTTTCAAGCTTAGTTTTCGGATAATTTCCTCACTTTCATTCGAATAAATCAATCCCTGTTTGGGGTCACCCGAAATTTTAGCATACCATTCATTCAATCCGAAATACAAATTGGCTGACAGCATTTCTCTGAACTCGGTTATAAAATCATCACAAACCACCGTACTTTTGCCGGCCGGCTTTATCACCGGAAAAACAAAATGCAAATCGGGATGAGCCATTTTTTTATACTTCATGCACGATGGGCAAACACCGCAGGAATCTGTCGCAGAGCGGTTTTCGCAACAAATATATTGCGCATAAGCTATTGCCAATGCCAGTTTCCCTACCCCTTCCGTACCACGTAAAAGTTGTGCGTGCGGTATCCGTTGTTCGGTTACCGAATGTATAAATCGTTTTTTAACTTCCTGTTGTCCAATTATTTCGGAAAATTGCATGCGTGTATTCGACAGTTTTAACCCAATTTCAGATAAAGTGCAAATATACGAAAAAGAAAGGAAAAGAGAAATTCGGGGGTTTTCCAGGAAGGATTTGATAATGACAATGAGAAAGCTCGTATTTTTACAGTTGAATGAAGAATTATTTTTGATGCTTAAAGTACTTGAAATTGCGTTGCTACAATCGTGAAGCTATAATTATCCAACGAATAAATGATTATACAATTTGTTTTCGTGCTTTTCTATTTTTCGGGTTTAAGGTGAGTATAAGTATTGGGTAAATAACTTTACTATTTATAATAAAAGTCAGTAATAATTCAATTAAAACTAATATATAACTCTATTTTAAAATTGAGCTTTATAAGAGCTTTATAAGAGTTATATATATACTATATCAGAGTTATAATTAAAACTCGAATACGCACCTTTCCAAACCAATCAGACCATCGGCATGGCTTCGCAGTCGATTTTAATTTCGCGGATTGAAAATGGATTGACAAGACTTGGCGGAAGTACGTTCTACGGTATTAGGAATGATTTTGGCTTAGATGCTAAAGTAATAAAAAGCCAGACAGAATTCTAAACACTTATTATTGAACCTCACCTACACCAGCGAGGCATTTAGCAAAAGACACTGAATGTCCTCAAAAGACAGAATGTGTAAAATATTTGTAGTGTTAGTGCTTCTTTCAGTGAGAAAAGCTTTTTCTATTCTGAATCTTTATCCTTGTTTACTACCCCTGATTGCCTGTAAGGCATTCGGGGGGAAAACAATACAAAAAACTCTAAATCGTTATATTTGAACAATTTATACATCAAATAAATAATTAACGAAAATAATTTGGCAGTTTCGGTTAAAAGCACTATCTTCGTGTTAAAATTAAATAGTATTAATCATGAGCATCAAGAGTATCATTTTAGGATTGCCAACCGAGCAACTTGCAACCAATGCAAAGCGACACGGTGGATACGCTGAAAAGCAGATGTGGATCAAGGGATCAAAAATCAATATGCCCCAAATTCTTTCCTGCCGGGCATTGCTATTTCCAATCCACAGCTAATTTTTTAGTGCCTCACTGTTTTAATCTCTATTGAGGATAAAACAGCTACGTTGAACCGATATTTTCGTTTCAGGTAATCTTCGTGTTCCGATTTTCGGGATTAAAATCAATGTGTAATTTTATTAATCATTTAAAATTGAGCGAATTATGAATAAGGATGTAGGTTGACAACAACACTTTAGTAAAAGAGGGAGTAGATAAATAATTATTTTAAAACATAAATTTTTAAAGCTATGGAAACTGTAAATAAACTGGATTTTAAAATTCTTGAAGTAATAAACCGAATTGCTGATAAGCTCGAAAATTCGGGACTTTTAACGGAAAATCTCGCTGAGGTTGCTTCGGATAATGAATTATTGGCACTCTATTTAGACAGCACCGAGCAGCAGAGCTATCTATTTGCGGCTATTTATGCTACTCAGAATAAACAATACGGACAGGCAAATATAAAAGATATTGCTAAGTATTTGGGAATGAATTTTTATCAGGTCATGGCTTGTAAGTCCGATTTCGATGCTTTATTAAAGACGGAATTGGTTGAAACTGATACGGAACGATTCAGCAGATCAAAAAAGGCGAAAATGGGTCGCATGAGTTTTCATATCAATGAAGACGTGATTGAAGATATTTTTGACAATAAAGCGATTTCATTTTCATCGGAACTGAATCAGATTGATAATTATGAATTTGTGGCGAAGGTATCTGAACTTATTGAGCGCAGGTTATCCGAATCCATTGATACGTTTGATTTGTTGAACTTGACCGATGAACTGGAGGAGAAAAATGATACCCTGAACATGATAAAGGAACTGAATAAATTCGGCCTTTGTGTGGAAGACCGAATTCTTTTCTATAAAGTTGCTAATGAACTGGTGCTGGGTAGTTGGTGTATGCTGGATAGGACACTAAGCGCAATTTATGACAATGCCCGAATGAAGTATAAGAATGCCCGGGAGATTATTGATAAAACGAGCAAATTGATGGAATATGAATTGTTGCGTACCACCGAAGATGCTTTTTTCAGTGATTTCCGATTGGGACTTAGTGAAAAAGGGATAGAACTTTTTATGGAAGAAGATGCGGTACTTTATAACAACAAAAAGAAAAGCAGAAATATGATCATGCCGGACGAAATGAAGGCAAAAGAGCTTTTCTATACAGATTCTTTTAAACGCGATGTTGAATTTATCAAAAATTCATTGGTTGATGATAAATTTATGGCACTTCAGGAACGATTATCCGAACATTCCCTGTCAAAAGGAGTTGCCTGTATTTTCTATGGCGAACCAGGAACCGGTAAAACTGAAACTGCTTTCCAAATTGCCAAAGCCACCGGAAGATCGGTCATACATGTTGACATTAGTCAAACAAAATCCATGTGGTTTGGCGAGAGTGAAAAGAAAATCAAAGACATATTTGACGAATACCGTTTTGTATGCAAGCGAACTAAGCTTAAACCTATCCTTTTGTTCAACGAAGCTGATGCCGTATTTGGCAAACGAAAAGATTCGGTAAGTTCCAACACTTCACAAACCGAAAATGCCATTCAGAATATTATACTGGAAGAAATGGAAAAATTAGATGGAATTCTGATAGCTACCACCAATTTAAGCGAAAACCTGGATACCGCTTTCGAGCGCAGGTTCTTATTTAAGCTGAAGTTTGATCAGCCCGACAAAGAGGTAAAAAAGCAAATCTGGAAAGATAAACTGCACTGGCTGGATGATTTCAATGCAGAAAATCTTTCGGAGAAATTTGATTTCTCCGGGGGTGAAATTGATAATATTGTCAGAAAAACGCTGACAGAAGAAATTCTTAGCGGCAACCGGCCGGATTATAATATGATAATCCGATTCTGCGAAAACGAGAAGATAAGCTCCCGTTCAAAGTTATGCAAAGTAGGATTTTAGAATATAAACCAATAAAGACAAAACAGAAACATGGAAAATGCATCAGAAATCATAGCACTTTTTGCGCAGCGGGCAAAACACATTGGAGCAATAACCCCTGAATTTGATTTGAAAATCAATGACAATCTCAAATCCTTATTGTTGAATGAGATAAAAGCTGATTTTGCTTGGTTGTGGCACGAGAAAATCATTACGCCCGAACTGCTTGACGATTGCTTTACACAGGACGAACTAAGCGAAGCGGGGATCTTTGTGAAAGGAACGCATGACACCGGTCTGGCGAAAATTATTACTTGTGGAAACGCCATTGTGAAATCGTTTATTCCCGAAAGTTCGATCTGCTACAATGATTCAAAAGTAATCAGTTTGGGAGGTATACATCGTGCCTACGACAATTCCACGGTGGAATTGCTGGAAGAAGGCGTTATTTATGCTTTCAATCAGGCCACGGCCATTACCCAAAAGGGGGAGTCTGTTATTTTTCAACATGACCAATCCAATGTGGTTGCGCATAAGAAAACGGTTGTAATTCGAAGTAATGGTGGAAAATAGTTCAACATGAGATTACCCAATCAAAATTCCGACCTCTCCCTAATTCTTGGCAAGCCAAGCGGCAAGCCGAGCGCCCTCTCCCAAGTAGAGGGACTTGCGTAGTGCAACAAAGGAGTTCCACGACATGATTACGATTATTAAGTGTAAAATTATTCAGCAATTAATCTATTAAAAACTATGGACAATCAATTAAAAAATTCATTTCTGACACTTTACTATCATTGTTACAGGGGCGAAGCAAGAAGCCCCTATACCTGGAAATATGCACAAACCCAAAAACCGTATGCCATCATTTCAGCTTCACAACCGGAAATGACATCCGGTCAAAAATACATGAAACAATGTGAATTGTTTTTTGAGCCAAGAGCCAGGCACAATAGCAAAACGGTCTATTTACATGGAGGATTTGTGGAATTTGACTATAAGAACCGTGTTGATTCGAGGGATGAACTATCTGTGTTTATTCACGACATTTCATTGACCGATGCTATCTATTTAGGAATTAAAAATCTACAGGATTTTATATTGTTTTCCGATGGTCATACTGCTCCGGCCTTGTACCTTACATCGGATAAATATGGTGTTATCGGCGATGTTTGGGTAGATTTTGAAGGGAATGTACTTGCTGATATACAGGATGCTGTAAAAACTTATTTTGATCGGTTGATTCGGAATGTCAACCCCCTGGATTTTACAACAACTAAAGCAAAGGAATGTCAATTCCGATTATTTGAAAACACAGTAAAGTCGGAAGATAATATGCCGGCAACCTGGGAATTTTACTCACAGAGAGTATTGTGAATCAAGAACCAAGAATCAAGAATCAAGAACCAAGAAACTTGATTCTGGACTCTAATATTTAAAATCTAAAAAAACAACTTATGGAAAATGTTGCAACCAAATCATTTTTGCTACTTTGTTATAACAGCTATCTGGGTGATATGAACAAATCGTATACATGGCGACATGTACAGACCCGCAAACCGTATGCGTTTATTTCGGCAACTCAACCGGGCATGACTACCAACCAAAAATACAAGTTTCAATACCAATTGTTTATTGATGCTATTCGTACTTTTCATTGTCAGGCGGTATCGGTATTAGGTGGCTTTGTTGAAACCGATTACCTGAACCGGATAGATTGCCGTGATGAACTGTCGGTATTTATACGCGATATATCGCTGACCGATGCTATCAACTTAGGCATAAAATACCATCAGGATTATATTCTGTATTCGGACGGAAAAACGCCTCCTGCTATTTACCTGACCTCTGAGAAGCATGGTATTATTGGCGGTTTGCTGGTTGAATTTGAAGGCAAAGAGCTGACTGATATCCAGAATGCCGTAAAGAACTATTTTAGCCGACTGACCTGTAATGTACTCCGTCCGGATTTTTCGAGCACTGAACCTGTAGAAAGTCATTTCCGCATGTTCGAGAACCGCAACAGATCGGCAAAGAATGAATTATGTACCTGGCGAATGTATGCTCATAAGATATTGTAGTAGAATAATTGCCCCCAACCCCCTAAAGGGGGCTCTGGATTAGTATCGACTCTTATTGGTTCTAAAATTTCTCAACCCATTTTTATTTGATAACAGCACTTAAAATAAACAGTATGCAAAACTTTAAACAGAGCAACTCAACAAAGCCAAATCCGGAATTTACGGATTTGAAGATAGTTAACCGCACAAAGGATGTGCTGACAATTGAAACAAATAACGGGTTATCCCGTGAAATCCATCCATCGGTACTTACCGAAAAAGGATTGGATGTGATGCTGGATGAAGTACATGTACCGATTGAATGGGCGAATGACTGGTTTGCCAAAAGCCTTGCGGAAATTAAGCAAGCTGAAGACAATAAGCAGAAAACACTTTTCTACAACCATATTGCTTTGCTTATTACCCATCGGGAGTTGATAATGTCCGACAGGCGTTATTATATGACACCCGTCAGCGGAGGAAATTTCGGAGTACATTATGTAGGAAATTTCAATGATATGCCCATTGGTGCGTGGTTGGAGATTTGGTCATTGTATCCTGATACGATTGACAACTGTGCATGCGGTGCTAAAGCTCCCATCGTGTCCTTTGGCGGTTCAGCCCTGAGTGGAGCACATAGTCGCACGGCTATTTGTCTGCAATGCGGAAAAATGCTTCAAAGCAGCTCGGGTAAATTCCAATCTATCTGGAAACCTTTTGCCGAAGTACAAAAGAAATACAATCAGTTATCCAAACGAGACAGGCTTACTTTAGAGAATCTGATAAAGCTGTTGGAAACAAAAACAGACTTGCCAAAACCACAAAAGGAATAAATAATGACCCAGGTATTGAACGAAAAGACGCTCACTATTAATTATTGTTAAGATATTTGTGGGATTAATAACAAATCATTAATTTTACAAATACAAATCATTAACTATTAAACACTATAATCTATTCATTATAAATAACCAAACTTTTAAAACAAACAATAAATAAAAGAAGACTATGAATGAAATTATCTGCCCCAATTGCAACAAGGCTTTTCAGGTTGACGAAGCCGGATTTGCCAACATACTTAAACAAGTGCGCGACCGTCAATTTGACGAAGAAGTACGCAACCGGCTTACAATTGCCGAAAAAGAAAAAGAAAACGCTGTAAAACTTGCCGAAGCGAATCTTCGAAATTCAATTCAGGATACCCTTGCCCGTAAAGAGCAGGAAATTGTCGAACTGAAAGCCAAAAACGAACTGGCACTTGCTCAGCAGTTAAGTCAAAAAGACAAACTGATTGCCGAAATGAAAGCAAAAATCGAGAAAGCGGAAATGGAGAAAACACTTTCGGTAACGCAAGCGGTTCAGAAAATCGAAAAAGAACGCGATGAGTTAGCCGGTAACATCCGAAATAAAGAAATGGAGAAACAACTTCTTGAAAAGTCGTTGAGCGAGAAATATAGTGCCGAACTCCGAACCAAAGACGATATTATCCGAATGAAGGACGAAGAAATCGCGCTGCGTAAAGAAATGAAGGTAAGACTTTCCACCAAAATGATAGGCGAAACATTGGAACAACACTGCGAAACCGAATTCAACAAACTGCGCTCTGGCGCTTTTCAGAAAGCCTATTTTGAAAAGGATAACGATGTACGAACAGGTAGTAAGGGCGATTTTATTTACCGCGAAAAGGATGATGCCGGTAATGAAATTATCTCTATTATGTTCGAAATGAAAAACGAAAGCGACGAAACAGCCAACAAAAAACACAATGAAGATTTTCTGAAAGAATTGGACAAAGACCGCAATGAAAAGCATTGCGAATACGCCGTGCTGGTAACCTTGCTCGAATCGGACAGCGAACTTTACAACACGGGCATTGTGGATGTATCGCACAAATTTCCTAAAATGTATGTCGTTCGACCTCAATTTTTTATCCCCATCATTACGCTGCTTCGTAATGCGGCTATGAACTCCATGCAATATAAAGCCGAACTTGCGCAGGTCAGGAATCAGAATATTGACATTACCAATTTCGAAGAAAAAATGAATAAATTCAAGGAAGGTTTTGCTTATAACTATAACCTGGCAAGTCGAAAATTTAAAGACGCAATTGATGAAATTGACAAGACCATCGATCATCTCAAAAAAACTAAAGATGCTTTGTTATCCTCGGAAAACAATCTTCGGCTTGCAAACGAAAAAACAGAAGATTTAACCATTAAAAAGCTAACGCATGGCAATCCGACCATGAAAGCGAAGTTTGAAAGGTCAAATGAGTGAAAAGCACTCTTAAATGCCACTACTCTGTATGGTTCAATTAAAGGCTTTGCCTGTAATGCGTTGCAAATCATATAATTACTGGAATTTATTAAAGGTAAACTAAATGCAGAGTTAATAACGATGATGATAAAAAGAGTAAACAAAAACAATATGTAACAATAGTTAAAATGGAAGAACTGGGGTATTTTTTCAGAAATGAAACACACAGAATAAGAAAAACAATTACTTCTCTTAAGGAAAATAATGGCATTGAAACAATTAAAGATTTCATCAACAAATATGATAAATTAATCGAAAATGCTGGTAGAGCAATTAGTATTGATTATGAACATATTTATCATTTAATTCCTAAAGAATATAAAAGCCCAGATTGTGTTCCCATACAAAATAACAGACTACCAATCAACTATGACAATAAAGCATCATTATATGATTCAATTTATATGGTTTTATCTGACTATGCTGTTAGTATTGAAACAAATGGAAAAAAAGACAATATAAGAGATGCAAAAATACTTAGAATGTATTATGGAATTGGCTGCGACCACCATTCAACTATTGAAATATCTAAATTCCTTGGCTTTAAAAAAGATAATGATGTTAGAGTAAGGCAAATATTATTTTCTGATAGTAGACGTTTATCAATTAAAGAATTATTCACTGGTAAAGAGGTGAACCATCAAATTCTCAATTCTGAACTATTGGATAAAATGAAACTAGCAATTAATTTGTCAATGTACAACAATAGATTTAGAGAACTAATTTGTGAAGGAAAAGAATGCGAAGATGAAAAATTAAAACGAATAGCAGAGATATTTGAAATGACTATGACTAATAACAATGTCATTGATAATTTACTTAATGCTCGGAATGTAATAATACCAAAAAAAATTGAGATTAATACCTTTGAAACGATTATTCAAATAGTAAAAGAGGTAGTTAAAGACAATATTTATCCAATTTCCAAAACCGAAATCATTAAAAATGTAAAATTAAAAAGTCAACTTAATGAAATTGATGAAATAATAATTGCAATAATTGAAAACTTTGATTTGTTTGTTCAAGATAATAATGAGAATTACTATTTAAAAAGTCCAAAACCAGCTACGATGCTATTTTTAGCTTTAACAGAATTAGATGGTATTGATACATATCTAAATATTGAAGCTAAAATTAAAGAGATATTTCAAAACATTGACCATATTGATAACTATCGAAGTGTTTAGTACATGACAAAAATTATATAGCGATATAATTATTTGATTATCAATAAAATAGGTATCATTTTATTTGGAAAAGACCTTGAAATTTCGTATCT
>Ga0214227_1000181_pt1 | contig 16436 bp, 16 predicted proteins | sample TroBogypolimnion_37_FD_153065 | JGI IMG/M metagenome (GOLD analysis project Ga0214227, IMG submission 153065) | Freshwater microbial communities from Trout Bog Lake, WI - 16OCT2007 hypolimnion | ecosystem: Environmental > Aquatic > Freshwater > Lake > Hypolimnion/Profundal zone | place: Trout...
ATCGTTTTGTATTTTGCTGACAGACTATAAATTAGGAGTTGACACCCGAAAACGTATGGAAATTATGGTAAGAACAAATGACGGTTTTGAAATTTCGGAAGCCGACTTACGACTTCGTGGACCGGGTGATTTGGAAGGAACGCAACAGAGCGGTTTGCCTTTCGATTTGAAGATTGCGAATCTGGCATTAGATGGTAAAATGCTCGAAATTGCCAGAAATGCCGCTTTGGAGATATTGGAAACAGACCCAAGGCTCGAACAAACTGAAAATCGGGTTATGGCAAATCAATTACGAAAAATGAAAACAAATACCTTAAATTGGGGTTCGATAAGTTAAGAAAATAGAATTTGTTTTGACCACTAAGGGCATTTCTTTAATTTTGGAGAGTAAAAAATAATTTTCAGGCTTTGATTAGTTAATTTTTAAGTTTAAAACACACTAAATCATGGAAAAAACACTTGTAATTATAAAACCGGGAGCTATTCAACGTGGTCTGATCGGTGAAGTTATACATCGTTTCGAACGAAAAGGAATTCAACTTTGTGGCATTAAAATGATTCAATTGACTGATGAAATTTTGGCGGAACATTATGCTCATTTGGTACAACGCCCTTTTTTTAAACGGATTAAAGATTCGATGATGATAACCCCCGTTATTGTGTGCTGCCTGAAAGGGATTGCTGCTGTGCATATTGTTCATGAGATGGCTGGAAAAACCAATGGACGTGAAGCTGCTATTGGTACTATTCGTGGCGATTACAGCATGAGTGTTCAGGAAAATATTATTCATACTTCTGACACAGTTGAAAATGCCGAAGCTGAATTAGCTCGTTTTTTTAAGCCTGAGGAAATTTTTGAATTCAACCAAAATGGATTCAATTTCATTTATGCGAATGACGAAATCTGATTCCTTGAGCAGTTAGCAGTTATCACCTATTATAAAAAAGATAAAAACTTTCAACTTCAGACTTTTTGACAATTTATTTCTAATGTTTGTATTCCATAAAAAACACATATTCTTTCTAAGCTTTTTTCTCTCAACCTGTTGGGGGTATGCTCAGCTAAATAATTTTTCACTCATCCCTAAAAAAGATACAGCTAACATTTACAAGGAAATGTTGAACGATAACACGGATGACTTGATGGAAAACCACCCTGCTGACGATATCTACAATGAAATGTGGACGAGCGATCATGTCAATCCCTATAAAATCCCCATCGACAGTTTGCCCGATTCGGTTCGTATCGATTGTTCCAATTTTTTCGTGCCGGTTCGAGGTGCAGTGACTTCGGTTTTTGGTCCGCGTCGGTATCGGTTTCATTACGGTATCGATTTAAGGTTGAAAGTTGGTGATTCGGTGCGCAGTGCATTTTCGGGTAAAGTTCGAATTATCAACTATGAAGGTCGTGGTTATGGAAATTATATTGTGATTCGCCACGATAATGGATTAGAAACCGTTTACGGTCATCTTTCGTCGGTATTAGTTGCTCTAAATCAAAATATTAAAGCCGGCGAATTAATCGCTTTTGGTGGAAATACGGGTCATTCCACCGGTCCGCATCTGCATTTCGAAACCCGTTACATTGGGAATGCTATTAATCCGGCTCATATTATTAATTTTAGCACCGGACAGGTTTTTGCTAAGACTTTTTTGTTGTTAAAGAAAAGCGCTTTTTATTATCAGCACGAAGTAAAATCTTTTGCATCAGCTCGATATTACAAAGTTCGAAAAGGTGATACCTTGAAAAAAGTTGCTGCTCGAAATGGTACAAGTGTAAAAGCTCTTTGCCGCCTGAATGGACTTAAAACTAAAGCTAAACTGAAAAAGGGGATGCGCTTGAGAATAAGATAATTTATAATTGGTAGATTAAAGGTTTATAAAAAAGCCGTTTTCATTGAATTGAAAACGGCTTTGTTTTTAATATTCATAATCTTGAATTAATACCGGTAATGTTCGGGTTTATAAGGCCCATTTGCATTAACTCCAATATATGCAGCTTGTTCGGGAGTAAGCACAGTTAGTTTCACTCCTAATTGTTCTAAATGTAGACGTGCCACTTCTTCGTCCAAATGCTTGGGTAATCGATATACATCCACCGGATAATCTTTTGTGAATAATTCAATTTGTGCTAGTGTTTGATTGGTAAACGAGTTACTCATTACAAACGACGGGTGACCCGTTGCACAACCCAAATTCACTAACCGACCGTCGGCAAGCAACAGAATGCTGTGACCATCAGGGAAAATGTATTTATCAACCTGAGGTTTGATATTAACACGGGTAATGCCGGCATATTTCTTTAGTTTTTCAACCTGAATTTCGTTATCAAAATGTCCGATATTGCAAACAATCGCTCCATCTTTCATTTTTTCGATATGTTCAATGCGAATAATATCTTTGTTTCCGGTGGTAGTAACAAATACATTTCCTTCGGCTAATGCATCTTCAATGGTTGTAACTTTAAAACCTTCCATCGAAGCTTGTAGCGCACAAATCGGATCAATTTCGGTTACAATCACGCGAGCTCCATACGCCAGCATCGATTTAGCACAGCCTTTTCCCACGTCACCATACCCACAAATTACCACTACTTTTCCTGCAAGCATTATGTCGGTAGCGCGTTTAATTCCATCGGCCAGCGATTCACGACAGCCATAGAGATTATCAAATTTCGATTTTGTTACCGAATCGTTCACATTGAAAGCAGGAAACAACAACGAACCTTCGGCTAGCATTTCGTACAAGCGATGAACACCGGTGGTAGTTTCTTCCGATACACCACGAATTTCGGGAGTCATGCGTGTCCAGATTCCATTTTCCTCTTTCAAAATATCTTTCAAAATGGCATTCAACAAGCGTTCGTCATCAGTTCCAACAACTTTGTCGAGAATTTTGGCATCTTTTTCGGCTGCCACTCCCACATGAATCATCATGGTGGCGTCACCACCATCGTCAACAATTACATTAGGTCCTTTATGACCGTCAAAAATAAGTGCTTGAAGCGTACACCACCAATATTCTTCCAACGTTTCGCCTTTCCATGCAAAAACCGGAACACCTGCCGCAGCGATAGCAGCAGCGGCATGATCTTGTGTAGAATAAATATTGCAACTACACCAGCGTACTTCTGCACCCAGTTCAACCAAGGTTTCAATCAAAACTGCAGTCTGAATGGTCATGTGCAGCGAACCCATAATGCGAGCGCCTTTCAGCGGTTTTTGCTTGCCGTGTTTGGCACGTAATGCCATTAACCCGGGCATTTCTTTTTCAGCTAATTCTATTTCTTTCCGACCAAAATCGGCTAGTGCTATATCAGCTACTTTGTAAGGCAAGTTGCTGAATAATTGAGGTGTACTCATACTGTGTTATTGAGGTGTTAATTGTTTGTTCCCAAATTTCGGACTGCAAAGATAGATGTTTTCATCCGAAATTGCTATCTTTGTTGTGAATAGATTTATTGTTAATTTTATGTTTGTTGATATTCACACTCATCAAGGTACCAATTCTGTATTTCCAACTGTTCAAAACCTGACTTTTAACGAAGCTTTAATTGTTTTTGAAAGTGTTGAAACCGGATTTTTTTCGGTTGGTTTTCATCCGTGGCACATCGATGATTTTTCGGACGAAAGATTGAGTAAAATCAGAATGTGGGGTTCTGATAGTCGTTTTGTAGCTTTGGGTGAATGTGGATTGGATAAGAATAGTACTCACTCGTTTGAAAGCCAATTGTTTGTTTTTGAGAAACAAATTGAACTTTCCGAAGGAATTAAAAAACCACTGATAATCCATTGTGTTGGTTTTTTTAATCAACTTTTTGAATTGAAAAAGAAATTACGTCCCGAGCAACTCTGGATAATTCATGGATTTCGGGGCAAACCCGAATTGGCAAAACAAGCATTGAATGCAGGTTGTGCATTATCGTTTGGAGAACATTTTAATCCTGAAAGTGTACAGATTACTCCACTTAATAAATTATTCGTTGAAACAGATGAGAGCAAACTGTCTATTTTTGAAATTTATCATCAAATTGCTCTAAATAAAAACGTTGATGAAGATGAATTGATTGCAGGTAAATTGTTTTTTTCAAAAAATGAAACTTAATGTACAATAAAATTTGGTCATTCAAATTGAAATTTGCTGTTCTATATTCACTTTTAAGTAGTTATTATCGTATCTTTGTGTTCTTTTTTAATTAACATAGTCATGAGAAAAATTGTTTCTTTTATTTTTATTTTGTTTCTTAGTTCAACGATTTTCGCACAGGGTTTTTCGTCCATGCAACAGCGAAAACTAACAAATGCATTGACAGCTATTTCTAATTTGTATGTCGATAGTATAAATGACAAGAAACTTGTTGAAACCGCTTTGGAGGCTGTTTTAAAAGAATTAGACCCGCATTCGGTTTACATTCCGAAAGAAGAAATTCAGCGTGTGGAAGAACCGTTGGTTGGTAGTTTTGAAGGAGTGGGCATTCAGTTTCAATTGATGGAAGATACGCTTTTGGTTGTTCAAACCATTTCGGGTTGTCCGGCCGAAAAAGTGGGTGTTTTGCCCGGCGACCGGATTATTTATATTAATAATGAATTAGTTGCCGGTGTGAAAATGCAGAATTCGGACATTTTCAAACGCTTGCGTGGTCCAAAAGGAACAGAGGTTACGGTTAAAATCAGGCGTGGCGATAAACGGGAATTAATAGAATTCAAAATTATCCGTGATAAAATTCCACTTTACAGCGTTGATGCCAACTACATGATTGGCAAAGATATAGGCTATATTAAAATTAATAATTTTGGAGCAAATACGGTTCAGGAATTTGAAAAAGCATTCACCAATCTTCAAAAAAAGGGGATGAAAAACCTGATATTAAGTTTGCAGGGAAATGGTGGTGGCTATTTGAATGCAGCCATCGAACTGGCTGATGAATTTCTTTCCAAAAACAAATTAATTGTTTATACACAGGGACTTAATCAGCCCAAAACTATTGCTGAATCAACTGCGAAAGGCAATTTCGAAACCGGAAAATTAATCGTGCTCGTTGACGAATATTCTGCTTCGGCAAGTGAAATTCTTTCGGGTGCTTTACAAGATTGGGACAGAGCCATTATTGTTGGTCGCCGTACGTTTGGAAAAGGCTTGGTACAGCGCCAGTTTCCACTTATCGATGGTTCGATGATGCGTTTGACCATAGCCCGATATTATACGCCAACAGGGCGCTGCATTCAGAAATCGTATAAAGGTGGATATGATAAATATGAACACGATTTGCTCGACCGCTATAAAAAAGGCGAATTTTATCATGCCGATAGCATTCATTTCCCCGATTCATTGAAATATCAAACCCTGACTTTGAAACGTACTGTCTATGGCGGTGGCGGCATCATGCCAGATATCTTTGTGCCGATTGACACGATGCGTTTTACTGATTTGCATCGTAAAATGGTGGCTCATGGTGTTGTAAACAAAGTTTGTGTACAATATATCGACAAACACAGAGCAGACTTGAAGAAAAAATATAACTCATTCGAGAAATTTAAAAAGGAATATGAAGTAGATGATGAATTTTTAGGTCAATTGTTGAAAGCTACTGAGAAAGAAAAGATAAAAGTTGATTCGGTGCAATATAATATTTCTAAACCGCTCGTTAAATTGCAGCTAAAAGCATTGGTAGCACGCGATCTTTGGGAAATGAACGAGTATTATCAAATTATGGATGCCGATAATGAATCGCTACAAAAAGCAATTCAAATTTTACAAACTGCCGGAACCTACGAGAAAGTATTGAAATGACCCTATCCTCTTATAGGGACTTCAAGAAATCTCTTTAGGCTAAAGGTAATTACTTTATGATATACTATATTTCAACCAATTGGATAGAAATTGTTGGGGCAATATTAAGTCTCATTTACTTGATTCTGACTATTCAGGAAAAAGTAACTTTATGGTTTTTTGGAATTGTTTCTTCGGCTTTTTATGTGGTCGTGTTTTATCAGACCAAGTTTTATGCAGACATGAGCTTGCAATTTCTGTACATTGCATTGAGTGTCTACGGCTGGATGTTCTGGGAAAAAGATAAAAGCAAAAAACTGGAAACAACGACCATGAACTATCGTGATTGGATTATTACAATTTTGGGAACTGCTTTTGTGTACATGATTTATTACCTCATTTTGTCGAGATTTACCGATTCAACCATTCCAAAATCAGATTCGCTTGTAGGTGCATTGAGTGTGATTGGCACGTGGATGATTGCGCGCAAGTTTTTAGAAAACTGGTTGGTATGGATTGCAGCCGATATGCTTTGTATTGGTCTGTATTTTTATAAAGGACTCAATCTTACCGGCTATTTATTTATAATTTATACGGTTATGGCTGGCGTGGGCTATTGGCAGTGGAAAAAAGCGATGTGATAATATCTACACATCGGACAATATTTCAAAGATAAGCTTGTAAACCTATCAATTTCTTATTTTCCTGTTTTTTCCAAAACCAATTATTGATTAAAAAAGTCAGGTAAGCACTTCCTGCTCCTACAACAGCACCTGCAAGCACATCGCTCGGGTAATGAACACCCAAATTCATGCGCGAATATCCTACCGAACAAGCCCACAATGCACTGGGAGCAATGACGTACCATTTTGGATATTTAAGACACAAAGCGGTGGCTGTAGAAAATGCCAGCGAAGTATGTCCGGAAGGAAAGGAAAGCATAGTTTCTGGTTCATAAGCGATAATATCGGGATAAACTACTGCCGGTCGAGGTCTGTTTATTGTATATTTCAAACCTTGTGTAATAAGGCCTCCTACGCCAATACTTACGCCAATATATAGGGCATTTTTAAATAAGGCATCATCATTTGTCAATAAAGCTACACCTCCCATTATTACCGGAATTCCGAAAGAAACACCGGTTGTGGTGTTGGAGATAATTCTGGAAAATTCAATGGTCGAAGTATTGTTATTTATACTTCTTAGTAAATTAATATCAATATTTTGAGCCGAAACTTTTGTAGTTATCAGCAAGAATGCACTGCAAAGCAGAATAATTGTCGTAAATTTGCGCATAATTTCTATTTTTTGACAAAGATAAACAAAAAGAACAAAGTTGAAAGTTCTAACATCAAAGTCTTTTCTCAATTTGTTTACCTTTCAACTTGTTTATTTGTTTCCTATAATATGTTCAAAATTGCCATTATCGGACCGGAATCCACCGGAAAAACGGAATTAGCCGAAAAGTTGGCTGAATATTATCAGGTAAATTGGATACCGGAATATGCTCGAGAATATGTTGAAAAGCTCAGTGCTCCATATACTTACAAAGATGTCTGTAACATTGCATTAAAACAGATTGAAGAAGAAAAAGCGGTTGAGAATCAAATTTCGGAAGATTCGTGTGTTTTTTTTGATACAGATTTAATAATTACCAAAGTCTGGCTCGAATATAGGTTTGAGAAAGTCCCCGAATTTGTAACTGAGCGATTAAAAATTGGTTTTTTCGATTTGTATTTGCTATGTGCCCCTGATTTACCGTGGAAATTTGATCCGGTTCGCGAACATGGAACAGATCGTGAGTTTTTCTTTAATTGGTATAAACGGGAAATTGAACAAACCGGAAAGCCATTCGTTATTGTACAAGGGTTTGAAAATCAACGCTTAAAAAATGCTGTCAAATTAATCTTTCAAAACTTAGGTTTAAAATAATATGAACAATGAATTATTAAACGCTATAAACGAACTTTCACAGGCTAAAGAGTTTAAAGATGTGTGTCATGAACACGACAAAGACCATGTAATGCCCTCCACATTAATTTTGCAGGAGATTGTACAAATTGCACGTTCAATATTATTCCCCGGTTATTTTGGAGATTCGGAAGTGAATGCCCATAATATGATAAATCATATAGGTGCAAATGTTGAAAAACTACAGAATCTTCTAAATCAACAGATTAAAGCTGGATTGTGTTTCGAATGTCAAAAGGGGAGTTTTGAAGTTGAGAAAATAGCTCATGCAATTACATCCAAATTTATAAATCAACTACCCGAAATCCGAAGAAAACTACATACCGATGTTATTGCTGCATATAATGGTGATCCGGCTGCTAAAAGTATTGGTGAGGTTATATTTTGTTATCCAAGTATAAGGGCTATAAGCAATTATCGAATTGCCAACGCTTTGTTAAACCTCAATGTGCCGCTTATTCCGCGCATTATCACCGAAATGGCTCATTCGGAAACAGGTATTGATATTCATCCGGGAGCTATTATCGGTGAGTATTTCACCATCGATCATGGAACTGGTGTGGTGATTGGTGAAACAGCAAAAATCGGAAATAACGTAAAAATGTATCAGGGAGTCACGCTGGGTGCAAAAAGTTTTCCGTTGGACGAAGATGGCAATCCTATAAAGGGAATCGACCGACACCCAAAGATAGGAAACAATGTGATAATCTATTCTAACTCAACCATTTTGGGAACAATAACTGTTGGCGATGGTGCTGTTATTGGGGGTAACCTTTGGGTTGATGCCGATGTTCCTGCCGGCGCAAAATTATCCCAGAAGAAGTGATTTGACAGAAGTCTAAGCACAAAAGATGCTATTTGGGGATTTCTGATTTAAATTTTGAAATTAAACAATGGTTAAAGTATAAAGCTTTGGTTAATTCACCTTAGACTTTTGACCTTTACCTTTAGACAATATAAATATGGAATTTGAAATGTTAGCGAAAACTTTTCGCGGATTAGAAGAAGTTTTGGCAACAGAATTAGTAAATATGGGTGCAAACAATGTGCAAATTCAGCGTCGTGCAGTCAGTTTTACAGGCGACAAGGCTCTGATGTACAAAGCAAATCTTTGTAGTAGGACCGCTTCCCGGATTTTGAAACCAATACTGACTTTTAATGCATCAAACCCCGATGAGGTTTATGAAGAGGTAAAAAAAATAAATTGGGAAGATTATATGACAGTCGACAGTACATTTGCTATTGATTCAACTATATTTTCAGAAGAATTTCGTCACTCAAAATTTGTGGCATACCGAGTTAAAGATGCAATTGCCGATTGGTTTATGGAAAAACACGAGAAACGCCCTTCGGTACGATTGGATAGTCCACAAATCATGATTAATATTCACCTTGCCGATCGAAGATGCACACTTTCTCTTGATAGCTCGGGCGATTCGTTGCACAAACGGGGTTATCGTGTGGCTCAAACAGATGCGCCTCTCAACGAAGCACTGGCTGCAGGTATGCTTCTTATGGCTGACTGGAAAGGACAAACAAACTTTGTTGATCCGATGTGTGGATCGGGAACACTTTTAATTGAAGCTGCACTTATTGCGCTGAATATTCCGCCTGGTATTTATCGTTCGTCATTTGCTTTCGAAAAATGGAATGATTTTGATGAGGAGCTTTTTGATACTTTATACAATGATGATTCGTTCGAACGACCTTTTAATTTTAAAATTTATGGCTCAGACAATTCACCACGTGCCATTAAAATTGCGGAACAGAATGTGAAAAGTACCGGCCTGAGTAAATATATCGAATTGCAGGTTATGCCCGTACAAAAATTAGAAGCACCCGCCGAAAATTGCCTTATAGTAACTAATCCACCTTATGGTGAACGCATTACATCCGATGATATTTACGGATTATATGCATCGCTTGGCACAACAGTTAAGCACAAATTTGCTGGCAGTACAGCCTGGGTTATTAGTTCGCACGAAGAATGTTTGGATAAAATAGGGCTTAAGCCTGCCGAAAAAATTAGATTGCTTAACGGTTCGCTCGATTGTTGGTATTGTCGATATGATATTTTTGCCGGAAAACGAAACGATTTTGTGGCAAAAAAATACAATAATATCAATTAGTTATCAGCTACTTACAACAGTTAGCTGCTAATTAATTAATTGTAAATCAAAAAAGCGTTTGTAGTTTCCAAAAATTTCCTTACTTTTGCAGCTCCAAATTGCCCAGATGGCGGAATTGGTAGACGCGCTGGTCTCAAACACCAGTGGATTCACTTCCATGCCGGTTCGATCCCGGCTCTGGGTACTTTTTAAAAGCTCAATCAGTTGATTATCAACGGTTGAGCTTTTTTATTTTATTGATTTGCACCACACTTGCACCACATGCAAATTTTAGGATTAAGTCAATAAGTTGGATCAAATCAAAACTTAAGAATTAATATGTACGGCCCCAATATTAATAAAAAAATTCTGGAACTAACAATAATGCGTTTTTAGTTTCCCAAAAACGCATCAATATTTAATGTCTATTTATGCTGGCATAATGGATTTTATTCCACTTCAATGACCAGATATTTGCTGATGCTCCAAAATTCATCGGTATCAACAATCAGTAGAACAAAATTGCCATTTTCTTTTTCAAGAGTATATGATGACTTCGGATGGATAGTAAGAATTTTGGCATGTGACGAATAAAGTGGGATGGATTTTGTGTTTCGGGCATCAATGCGCACAAAATAATTTTTATTAAAGTCTTTTTGAAGTACTTTTTGTTGACTAAATAACCCTTAGGAAGTAACAATCTTCTGTTTTTTCAATTCGCTCAGTGTCCCAAATACATACCATGCCGTATGAATCGTTTCGTCCTGTTCTTTTATTTTAGTGTCTTTCGTTTTGTTTTCAGTCGATAGATTTTCTAAATTTTTACTTATCTCGTTCACTTTTGTATCTAATTTCACAATAAGTGAATCTTTTTTTGCCAATTCTTCCTGCAATTGCGATACTTTAAGCGTTTCTTCTTCGAGTGATTTGGTCAGACGTGCAATAGTACTTTCCAATTGGGTTGATCGAAATGCACTTTTTTTCAATTTTGATTTCAGTCGGGCAAGCTCTGTTTTATTGGATTGAAGCATATCGTTCAAAAATGTCATGTCTTCATTAATCTTCGTGCGTTGATCTTCGCTCAGGTCTTTTCCGACCGGTTGAATTGAAATAATATTTTCGGTATTTTTAATTTTCTCGATATTTTGTTCAATCTGATTCATTGCCGTAAAATAGCCGTCCACTTCTTGTTGAAGTTTGATTTTTGAGTTCAACAACGAATCATTTTGTGCCTGCAGGGCTTTGTAGTCCGATGAAAATTTGCCACATGATGTGAGCAAAACACCTAAAAAAAACAACCAAAAAAATAGGGATTTCATATCGAAAATGAATATTAAAAAGTGGAATTCTTGAACAGTAAATAAATAGAAAATGGGCAATAAATTACCTCAATTCTCGACTACAAAGGTAATGTTATTCTTCTAATCCTGCAACAATTAGCACAATTTCACCTTTGGGATTATGTTCGGTAAAATATTGTGTTAATTCTGACAAGGTTCCGCGTTTTGTTTCTTCAAAAATCTTAGAAATTTCGCGCGAAACCGATGCTTTTCGATCATCGCCGAAAACCTCTGTTAGTTGTGTTAATGTTTTTAGTAGGCGAAAGGGCGATTCGTAAAAAATCATTGTGCGTTTCTCTGTCGATAATTCTTTAATTTTGGTTTGACGTCCTTTCTTTTGAGGTAAAAAGCCTTCGAAACAAAATCGATCGTTGGGTAAGCCCGAAGCCACGAGAGCAGGGACAAAAGCCGTTGCACCTGGCAGACATTCTATTTCAATATCATTTTCCACGCATTGCCTCACCACCAAAAAGCCCGGATCGGAAATAGCAGGAGTTCCCGCATCTGAGATTAAGGCCACTGTTTGACCATTTTTAATTCGCTGAACCACATTTTCGACTGTTTTATGTTCGTTGAATTTGTGATGTGACTGCATAGGCGTTTTTATTTCGAAGTGTTTGAGCAAAAAACCACTGGTACGTGTATCTTCCGCCAAAATTAAATCTGCTTCTCTCAGTACTTTGATGGCTCTGAATGTCATATCTTCCAGATTTCCAACAGGCGTTGGAACTACGTATAACTTAGGATTGTTTCTGTCCATCACTTCATTTTTTATTTTCAATCCGAAAAAATTTGTTCATATCTTTTTTTCTGAAAAATCGTTGCTATACTTCATAATTTTTTATCTTTGCATCATAGAATTGCTGTTGCGGATAGAAAAAATTCTAAAACGCAGTAAAAGTACTACAAACGAAAGAGATTAGAAAAAAAATCGAACTAATTTTCAATATATTACTATGATTTATTCCGAACAAAACCATCCCATCCAACAAAAACGAGGCAGCATAGAAGTGATATGTGGTTCAATGTTTTCGGGAAAGACTGAAGAGTTGATTCGTCGTCTGAAACGTGCAAATTTTGCCAAACAAAGGGTTGAGATTTTTAAACCAAAGATTGATACGCGCTATTCGGAAGATGAAGTTGTATCGCACGATCGGACTGCCATTCGTTCTACACCGGTTGAATCGTCAGGAAGTATTATGTTGATGTCGGGCGAAGTGGATGTTATCGGAATTGATGAAGCACAATTTTTTGATGAAGGATTGGTTGATGTTTGTACACAATTGGCCGATCAGGGCATTCGCGTTATTGTTGCCGGATTGGATATGGATTTTAGAGGTGTTCCGTTTGGTCCTATGCCGGCTTTGTGTGCAATTGCCGAAGACGTTTATAAAGTGCATGCCATTTGTGTACGGTGCGGTGCGCTGGCTTATATTTCGCATCGGTTGGTGAATAGTGACAAACGCGTATTGTTGGGGGAAATGACTGAATATGAACCGATTTGCAGAGACTGCTATAATAAAATTAACGTTAAATGATTGGTTGATTAGTTGAATGGTTAATTTATTCATCTGTTTCGTTTCAAATAATGGAAATAAATCCTTTAGCATAAACCCTTCAATTTATAAATTAGACTGAATACGGACTAATCAAGAAATGAACTAACTAACCAATTAATCTGCCAAAAAATATGAATTCAAAACCTTATACTTTCGATCGGGTGGTGCGAATGCTTATCGGTTTATCGGTTTTAACATTGATTTTTTTTCTTGTCGAACGGTTAAGTAACGTTTTGCTTCCATTTTTTATAGCTTGGTTGCTGGCTTACTTGTTACAACCGATTGTTTCATTTTTTCAACACAAACTCAAATTCAAAAGCCGTATTTTATCCATTCTTGCAACTCTTTTGCTCTTCTTTGGGACGATTACAACTGTCATCTGGATCTTAACTCCGATTATAAGTGCAGAAATTCAAAAACTCTCACAACTTGTGGTTGATTATTCCAAAAACATTAATGTTAACTCTTATATTCCAGTTGCCTGGCAACGTGAAATTCAGCATTATCTGGCGCACCTAAACTTTCAGACGATTCTGAAAGATGAAAATATTATGTCGGCTATTCGTAAACTTGCACCGCAATTGTGGGATTTTATCAATGGCTCGTTGGATTTTGTGCTTGGATTTGCTGTTGTTATTATCGTTTTTTTGTATCTTATTTTCATTCTGTTGGATTACGAAAAAATCTCTGCTTCTATGTTTGGCATTATTCCTCCCAAATTCAAAACCCTTATAACTGAAATTATTTCGGATGTTGAGATTGGTATGAACCGCTATTTTAGAGGTCAGGCAATTATTGCGTTCATAGTCGGTGTGTTATTTGTAATTGGTTTCAGTATTATCGGTTTGCCGTTATCTATTATCATGGGTTTGCTTATCGGTCTGCTCACCATGGTGCCTTATTTGAAAGCGGTTGCCATTATTCCAACCTTGCTTCTAGGGTTATTGCAATCGATGGAAACTGGGCAGAGTTTTGGATCGGTAGTCATCGGAATTGCAATTGTTTTTGTGCTTATTCAAACTTTTGAAGATATGTTTTTGGTTCCCAAAATCATGGGTAAAGTTACCGGGCTCAATCCTGCCGTTATTTTACTCGCTTTGTCGGTTTGGGGCTCACTTATGGGTATGGTTGGGATGATTATTGCACTCCCAATGACCACCTTGATGATTTCGTACTATAAACGATTCGTGCTCAACGACAATAAAAATATAATTGCTGATTAATTTTTGTACTTTCCTTCCATTTTCAGTTGGTCAATAAACCGCTTTTATAATAGGACAATGAAATTAAAACTCTTTCTGTTTCTGTCATTTCCGACTTTAGCCTTGTTTGCGGGCAATCCGGTAGATAATTTTACAACAAGTCCTCTACTGCAGAATGCGAACATCAGTTTATTAGTTCGGGATTTGAAAACGGGTGAAACGCTTTATCAGTTTCGTCCGAACAGTTTGACCGCACCGGCTTCGACTATGAAATTAGTCACTACTGCCACGGTGTTGGAGCTTTTTGGTGCTGATTTTCGTTTCGAAACCAAATTAGCTATCGATGGTTCAGTTGGTACCGACAGTATTTTGAATGGTAATTTGTGGGTTATTGGCGGAGGTGATCCTACCTTGGGCTCTGAAAAGTTGGGCGAAAAAGATTTCTTTCCTAACTGGATAAAAGCGCTAAAAATAGCTGGCATTAATAAGATTAACGGACGCGTTATTGCCGATGAGAGTGTTTTTGAAAGTCAGGTAATCAATCCTAAATGGACTTGGGAAGATATGGGAAATTATTATGCACCGGGCATTCACGGTATTTCCTATTTAGATAATACGTTCAAAATGGTTTTTCGGTCGGGAAATATCGGGACAACACCTCAAATTTTACGAACCGAACCAGAAATCCCCGGTTTGGGCGTTGATAATCAATTGAGAAGTTCGAAAATTGAGTACGACAATGCCTATTTTTATGGAGCACCTTATTCGAACGAACGAAGTATATATGGCGAAATTCCGTCAAATAGAACCGAATTTGTTGTCAAAGGTGATATACCGAATCCTGCATTGTTATTGGCACAACATTTTCATAAACGATTGATCGATAATGGTTTCCTTGTGAAATATTTCCCGATTGTTCAATCGAATCCGGCGATTAACCGAAAGATTATTTACAGCTATTTTTCACCCACAATTCGTGAAATAATCACCGAAACAAACGTAAAAAGCAACAATCATTTTGCCGAATACCTTTTCAAGTTTATCAGCACAAAAGAACATCAAACCGGATCAACCAAATCATCAATCACCGATATTCGCTCGTACTGGAAATCGAAAAATTTGCCTGTGAATCAGTTGGTTCAGTACGATGGTTGCGGACTTTCGCCTTGTGATGTTGTTTCAGCAAATTTTTACGTTGAACTACTTTCATATATGCGAAATAAAAGCAAGTATTCCGACGATTTTTATAACAGTCTGCCCGTTACAGGTGGGCGTGGCACATTATCTACATTGCTTGTGAACACACCGTTGCAAGGAAAAATTCATGCAAAAAGCGGAACTATCGAAAATGTAAAATGTTATGCCGGCTACATGGAACTTCAAAACAGAACGCTCGTTTTTGCACTTATGGTTAACAACCCCAATGGAACCACACATGCGGTTGTGAGTAAAATGGAGAAATTTCTTTTGCAAATAGCCGTCCCATAATCCAACTGCTGGAAACAGTTTTAACCGTATTTAATCGCAAACAAGTCATTTTTTAATAAAATTAAGTCGTAAGAAAATGGATGAACTTAGCAAATTCCCCCTTCGGGGATTAGTGGGTTTGTTTGTTAATCAAACTCACTCCACCAATGCGTTACTTTGGGAGATGATTCGAAAAGAGTTGCTTCCTGAAGGTTTTGTTGTGTATACCGATTTTCAAACGGCTGGTAAAGGTCAGCCCGGCAATGTTTGGGAATCTGAAACGGCACAAAATTTACTTTTCAGCCTGATTCTTTATCCGAACCATATCCCTATGGACCAATTGTTTCTGATTTCTCAAATTGTTAGTTTGGGTATTAAACAGGCTTTATGCGAAATAGTTGACAATATTAGCATTAAATGGCCAAATGATATTTATTGGAACAATAAAAAAATAGCTGGAATTCTGATTGAGAACTCTTTACAGGGGAAAAAGATTAAAACCGTTGTGGGTATCGGTTTAAATGTAAATCAGAAAAACTTTACGAGTGATGCCCCAAATCCGGTTTCGCTATTTCAGATTACAGGTAAATCTGTAGACAGAAAGCAATTGTTAGAGCGGATTTGTGAGAACATTCTGAACATTTATCACAATCCTGACTTCGAGAAAATTCAATCTGAATATGCTGAAAATATCTATCGGAAAGTTGGTTTTTTCAATTACAGTACCTACAATGAAGCATTCCGTGCAAGAATAGTTTGCGTTTATCCCGACGGACAGCTGCTTCTCGAAACCGAAACAGGTGAGCGGAAAGCTTTTTACTTTAAAGAAGTAGAGTTTTGTTGAATGGTTAATAATCAATACCCATTAAACTTCTTCATAATCAACATACTCGCCTTCCGTATCGCCAAATATTTTTGATTTTGGAGTTGGCTGTGGATTTTTTTGCGACTGCGAGTTTTGATTTTTATTTTTTCCAAAACTAAATATGGAACGAATAAATCCAAAAACGGTGGAGATAA
>Ga0214227_1000192_pt1 | contig 15697 bp, 9 predicted proteins | sample TroBogypolimnion_37_FD_153065 | JGI IMG/M metagenome (GOLD analysis project Ga0214227, IMG submission 153065) | Freshwater microbial communities from Trout Bog Lake, WI - 16OCT2007 hypolimnion | ecosystem: Environmental > Aquatic > Freshwater > Lake > Hypolimnion/Profundal zone | place: Trout...
GTACGGTTTTCATAAAGTTCAAACGTTGATACGTTTCGAAATTGATGGAGAAAAAATTCAAAATCTCGAAGTAATAGAGCTTAAGACAAAAGAACCGGAAAAATAAAAATCTATTAACTATACTAACAAATTCTTGTTCGACTTTAATTCGTTTATTTTAAGTATTTCTCAAAAAACCGATCTTGTTCCCAAAGCAGATGTAAAATATTTTCACGGGCTACATAGCTGTGTTGTTCTTTCGGTAAGATTAACATGCGAGCTGGTGCTCCAAGACCTTTCAAAGCCTGAAAATACCGTTCGGTTTGAAGTGTAAAAGTGCCCGGGTTATTATCAGCTTCTCCATGAACAAGAAGTATGGGCGTTTTCATTTTTTCAGCATTCATAAAGGGCGACATGGTATTATAAACTTTCGGAGCATCCCAATAGTTTCGTTGTTCATTCTGAAAGCCAAAAGGTGTCAATGTACGGTTATAAGCTCCACTGCGTGCAATGCCACAAGCAAACAGATTGGAATGTGTTAGTAAATTGGCAACCATAAAAGCACCATAAGAATGTCCTCCAACTGCCACTTTAGAGCGATTTATGTATCCCAACGAATCAACAGCATCAATTGCCGCTTTGGCATTTGCTACTAATTGTTCAATAAATGTATCGTTTGGTTCAGTTTTTCCTTCGCCTACAATAGGAAAAGCTGCATCGTCGAGCACAGCATAACCACGGGTTACCCAGTATACAAATGAGCCGTAGTATGGAAAAGTAAATTCATTGGGATTGGATGTAACTTGTCCGGCACTATTTTTATCTTTATATTCTGCAGGATAAGCCCAAATAAGCAAGGGCAGTTTTTCCTTTTTCAGTCGGTCGTAACCCACCGGCAAATAGAGAGTTCCGGACAGCTCTACACCATCAGAACGTTTATATTTTATCACTTCCTTATAAACATCTTTAATGCTTTCAAACGGATTGGAAAAATGTGTGAGCTGAGTCAACGCTTCTTTTTGAAGGAAGTTTCGGAAATAATAATTCGGATATTTATTTTTTGATTGTATTCGCACCAAAGCTTCTCCATTTTTAAAATCTTTAATATCGAAAATTTCTTCAATCTTGTCGGTATAAGTCGATTGATAAAGCCTCTCGGATTTTAAAGTTTCGATATTTAAAGCGTCAATGAATGGAAATTGTCCTTTCGGCGTATGTCCTTCACCAATGCGGAACAATTGATTTTTTTCAATTGCCAAGACATATTTTCCAAATTCGTTTTTACGGGTTTCAAAATGTCCGGGATCGGAATATACATCCTGAAAATTGCGGTCATCGATTTTTTTCGGGGTTATTTCGGGTTTTGAAGGATTTATCAGATATGTTTTTTCGTTACGGGTATCATACCACTCATCCTGTACAATAGCTGTAGAAGCATTTCCCCAAATGATATTCGAAAAACGTTGTACAGTTTTAGTTAATATGGTCGGATTTTCGTCAAAAGGTGCTTTCCACTGATAAATGGCATCTCTGAATTCAACTTTTGTCTGAGGATTTCCACCATCCAATGCTTCGACATAAAATAACGTTGAAGGTTCATCGCTACGCCAGTTGAGTTGACGCTTTCCGGTGCGAACTGCCATAAATCCTTTTGGTAAAACTTCCGAAAGTGGCACATCATTTACTTTTTTCACTATGTTAGCTTTTAAATCATACACCACAGCCAATTGTGGAAACCTATTCAATGGAACTGTATATGAAAATGGTTTATGTATCGTGTTTATCAACAAGTATTTCCCATCGGGCGAAAACGATTCGAGAGTATACATATCACTTAATTTGAAAAGTTTAGCTTTTCCATTTAAATCCACTTCCATCAATTCTGAACTTGCCAAAGTTACAAAATTAGCTTCATCAGTCGTATTCTTCAACAAATCCGGATAAGTACGATTTTGGGAAGTAGATCCGCTACTTTCGGATATTATTGGACCTTTCGGTAATTCTTTTTTAGAATCAATCAGAGCTGAACGATTTTTTGGTAGAAATCGGACTAACAATCGCTTGCTGTCGGGATACCAATTGAATGGATTACCAAGATTGGCATTTAGATGAGCATCAGTAATTTTACTTGCTTCTGCTAAAGCAATATCGAGTACCCAAAGTTCGACTCCCGTAGAAATAGTGTTTGTAAAAGCCACCTTCATTTCGTCAGGCGACCAGGAAACAAAAGTTATGTGCGGATTAACGGGCAATCCTTTTACCTGAATCGGTTCTGTTCCGGTTACTTTACGAACTTTCAGGTTATTAATATAATTTGTTGCCGAAGCTATATTGGTAACGGGATTGATGCGTAATCCGCCCATGCTCATCTCTTGTTGATTCAAATCATCCAAGGTCTTATATGTATTTCGATAAGTCAACAACATATAGTTGTTTTTTGAATCGATTGAAACTTGCGGGGCACGTTCATAATCGGCAAGTTTAAGTATACTTGCCGGCGGAGTTTGGTAATTAAGGTTTTCTTGCGCCATAATTTTTGTTATTGCAATCAGTATAAATGCTATTGTTAATGTTAGATTCTTCATTTTGATTTGAAATTTAAAAATCACATGCAAATGTAATCCTTTTCGGGCGAATATAAAAAGTTGAAAAGTTTTCTTACTGAAATGATGTTTTAGAAAACCATCCTGTTTGGTTTTAAATGTAAAAAAACACACTTTTTTAAATTAATAAAGCTGTATTTTTATTCATATTATTATTAAAAATGAAAAAATGGATGAAAATTCAAAACATATTACATACATTTGCGCCCACAAAAAAAAAATCAAAATTCAAACATTTATTAAAATGAAAAAAATCTTTACTCTTTTACTGCTTTCCATTTCACTTTACATTTTTGCAGTTGAACCAACAGCTTATTACAGTGTTGCTGTCGGAAAAACAGGTGCTGCATTAAAAACTGCATTGTGTGGTATCGTTGAAACTCACACTGCGCGAACTTACGATAATCTTTGGACTGATTTTCAAACAACAGATAAACGTCCCGATGGAAAAGTAAGAGATATTTACTCCTGCACAACAAATTTTACATTTGGAGGTAACCAATGCGGAAATTATAAAGTTGAGGGAGATTGCTACAACAGAGAGCATTCTTTCCCAAAAAGCTGGTTTAGTGAAGCTACACCTATGTATACCGATTTATTCCATCTTTATCCATCAGATGGTTATGTTAATAACCGTCGTGGAAATTATCCTTTTGGTGAAGTAGGAACAGCAACATACACAGCAAATAATGGGTATTGTAAATTAGGAAACAGTTCATTTCCGGGATATTCAGGAATTGTTTTCGAACCAACAGACTCGATGAAAGGTGATTTTGCACGAACATATTTTTATATGGTAACTGCTTATGATGATAAAGTTGCCGGATGGAGTTCAGATCAGTTAGCAGGGAATCAGTATCCGGCGCTTTCGACATGGTCTGTAAGTATGTTCCTAAAGTGGAATGCTTTAGACCCTGTCAGCCCAAGAGAAAAAGCCAGGAATGAGGCAGTTTACGGAATTCAAAAGAATCGTAACCCATTTATCGATCATCCCGAATTGGCCGAATACATTTGGGGAAGCCACAAAGGGGAAGCCTGGTCATTAACGGCAGGGGTTGATCAATTGAAGATTCAATTCTCTTTATCACCTAATCCGGTTCAACACGAATTGAACATTCAGTCTGATGAAGATAACTTAAGTTATTCTGTTTTCAATTTAAATGGACAATTATTGACGAAAGGTCAATTAAGTATCATGAAATCCATTCCGGTAGATTATCTAACAGACGGGATGTACCTTTTACAATTAGAAAGCGGGCAAAAAAAATCAATTCAAAAATTTATAGTAAACAAATAATTCAAATTCAAATCACAACAGGAGAGAATCTGCAAAAATTTACAAACTGCCGATTCTCTTTTTTTGCAAATATAAAATCAGACTCATGAAGAAATCACTTTTACTTAGTTCTATTTTTGTACTATTCGCATTTTCAGTTTTTTCACAAATTCCGGCAGGTTATTACGATGCTGCTCTTGGCAAAAAAAAAGCTGAACTGAAAACTGCTCTCCATTTGATAGTTAGCACTTGTACCCCTCCAAGTTACGGTAGTGGTGCAAGCAGTACGTGGGCAGCATTTTCAAAAACTGATGTGCGCCCTGAAGATGGTACAGTTTGGGATATGTATTCAAGCTATCATGTAGCTTTTAATGGCACTTCAGCTGCCAGTGGATGTAACATAGAACATTCGTTGGCTAACAGTTGGTGGGGAGGTACAAAAGGGCAAACTTATAATGATTTATTCAATTTGAATCCATCGAACAGTTCAGCTAATTCTTCAAAAGGAAGTTGGCCTATAGCTGTTGTTGATGGTGCAACAACTTATACCAACGGTGTTATTAAAGTTGGTAAGTCGAGTAGTCGTCCGGGGGGGAGTAATTGATGCGTGGGAACCAGCAGACGAATACAAAGGTGACTTTGCGCGATCATATATGTACATGGTTACAAGTTACGAAGATTTAGCTACAAAATGGACTGGAAATTCTGTAAACCAGTTAGACAATAATACTTATCCGGTATTTGAACAATGGACTATTGATTTATTTTTGAAATGGTGTGCTCAAGATCCTGTAAGCCAAAAGGAAATTGATCGGAATAATGCAATCTATAAAATTCAGGGAAACCGTAATCCATATATTGATTATCCGCTATTAGCAGAATATGTTTGGGGGAAGTTAATGTCTGTTCCTTTCACTTATGATGGAAATGTTAGCATTCCTTACCTTAGTTCTCCGGCAAGTGGATCGAGTATTGATTTCGGTAAAGTCGTTTTTCAACAAACTGATACGGCAAGTATTTTGATAAAAGCTTCGAATTTGTCAGACGATTTATCTGTTTCAATAACCGGAACAGATGCTGCAAATTTTTCGGTTAATAGCTTTACTATTTCTAAAACAGAAGCTGAAGCAGGATTTAAATTAATTGTAAATTATAATGCACAATCTGTTGGTCTTCAAACAGCTCAACTTACACTTTCAGGAGGTGGAATAACTTCAATTTCAGTAAATTTGAAAGCGACCTCTTCGAATGATTTTCAAGCATTAACAGCAAGTTCTATAACAAACAGTGGTTTCAATGCCAACTGGACAGTCTCTGCAGGGGCAACCGGGTATACCCTGAATGTGTTTTCATTGATAAGTGAAGGAGCAACTCAATCCAAAACGTTAATTTCAGAGGAATTTCTTAATGGACTCCCAAGTAATTGGACAGCAACTGGTTATACTGACAATTTAACTTCAGGTAATATGCGGTTAGCTTCGGGAAGTAGTGCCGGGAAAATAAGCACACCTGCACTTGATTTATCCACTTCTGGAACAGTTTTGACTGTAAGAGCCCGTCAATACAATGCCGATGCAGGTGCTCAACTTACCGCAACAATTAACAATTTGCCTTTGACAGTATGGACTACAGCTGTAACAAATCAGGATTTTACATTTAATATTCCCCAAACAGCTGGAACATCGGTTATTTCACTTTCAGCAGCTTCCAATAGCCGTGTTTACGTGGATTATGTAAAAGTCGAAACTCAAGGATCAGTAAAATCAGCAGTCTCAGCCGCCGGTTATCCGATGTTTGTTGGAAACACTCTCACTTATAGTGTCACTAATTTAAATCCTGATTCAACTTATTATTATACTATTCAGCCGGAGGGAAACTCGTCTGCACTGTCAAATCAAATTCAGGTTCACACAGCACTGTTAAGCGATGTCACTGAAAATCAATCAAATCCAATCAAGTGGTCAGTTTCAGGCAATGTATTGGTTCTGAACAATATACCAATCAATGCTAAGTTGACAATATGTGATATGTTAGGGAAACAAATTCAATCACTGACTGTTTATACTTCAAGTACATCAATTCAACTTCCAAAACAAGGTTTATATTTGCTTCATATTCAGCAAAAACAAAGTGATGATATTTATAAAATTTTCATTTGAAAAATTATCTCAAAGAACAATAATTATTAAATTCAATTAAACAAATCAAATGTTTAAATTAAATTTCATGAATTACTTCGGTTTTATATTTATAAAATACATAATAATTCAAAAATACAGTATAATCCAAAACATATTACATACATTTGCAGCCCAATAAAAATAGACTTTTAAATCGTTTTACAGAACAAATCTAATGAAAAAAATATTAGTATCGATTTTTATCTTTTTCTCACTCAATATTTCAGCACAAGCTCCGAGTGGTTATTACAGTTCTGCCGAAGGCAAAACGACTGATGCACTGCGTACAGCCCTACAATCTATCATTACCAATGGAACAATTGTGGTTGGATACAATGGTTTATGGGCTGCCTATGCTAAAACAGATGAGAATTCATCGGGTAAAATATGGGATATGTATTCCAATTGCAGCTTCATTTATAATACACAAAAATGTGGGAACTATTCCGGTGAATGTGATTGTTACAACCGCGAACACTCTTCGCCTCAAAGTTGGTTCAACTCAGCTGACCCCATGGTAAGTGATCTTTTCAATGTACTTCCCACCGATGGAAAAGTGAATGGCGAACGTTCCAATTATCCCTATGGTGAAGTCGGAACACCCACTTATATTTCCGGAAATGGCAGTAAACTTGGTCCTTCCAGTTTCTCGGATTATACCGGTGTTGTATTTGAACCGGTTGACCAATATAAAGGTGATTTAGCCCGAACTTATTTTTATATGGTCGTTCGATATGCAGGATTATGCGAAAGTTGGGCCAACGGTGCTAATGTAGTTTATAGCACTGATAATTTGGGCTTTACCACTTACGCTATGAATTTATTTTTGAAATGGAGCAGACAAGATCCAGTCAGTGCTAAAGAAATCGTTCGAAACAATAATGCATACAGCATTCAAAATAATCGAAATCCATTTATTGATAATCCGGGTTTGGAAGAATACATCTGGGGAAATAAAAAAGGACAAGCTTTTGTCGCAACAACTGTAGCACCCACTTATTTAAGTGCACCATCACCAGGCGTAAGTATAAATTTCAGAAATGTCATTTATCAACAAACCGATACGGCATCAATTTTTATTCAGGCTGCAAATTTAACAGATGATTTAACATTGACTTTAAGTGGAACTAATGCGAACTATTTTTCTCTGCCAACGACTACCATTTCAAAAGATCAGGCTCAAGCGGGTTATAAATTAGTTATAAATTATACGGCTTTAGAGTTGGGTTCAAATTCAGTCCAACTTACAATTTCGGGTGGAGGCATAACTACAACAACTACAACGATTAATGCAACAGGTATAGATTCATTTGCATCTTTGGCGGCAAGTAATGTTACGAGTACGGGATTTACAGCCAATTGGGTTTCATCTGCACACGCTACCGGATATACACTGAACGTTTTTTCATTAACCGGCGATCCAAATGCAGTTTCCAAAACATTATTGTCAGAAGATTTTGATAATGGAATTCCAACATCCTGGGGAAAATCGGGGTACACGGATGTTGCTACAGCGAGCAATGTCCGATTAGGTTCTTCGAGTCAAATTGGTCAAATCACAACACCAACTCTTAATCTATCAGTTCCTACAACTTTATTGGTCAGAGCGCGACAATTTGGGACAGACACTTCAGCAAAACTTAGCGTGAAAGTTAACGGTGATTCGATTACATCGTTTTTAACAACAGTTGCTAATCAAGATTTTACAACAAACATTCCAGCAAAAACAAGCACATCGACCATTTCTTTATCTGTAGCTTCCGGATCGGGGCATCGGGCTTACGTAGATTATGTAAATGTATCCACTCAAGGTCAACCACAGACTGCAACCCCGGTAGATGGTTATCCTAAATCGGTTGGCAATGTAATAAATTACATGGTCACAAATCTGCAAAGTGATTCGACTTATTATTACACTGTTACTCCAGAAGGAAACACTACATCAGTCTCAGGTCAAATTAAAATTCACACCTTGAAATCAATTTCCGGAATTGACAATCAGAAAGGTAATTCAATTTTTTGGACCGCAACTTCCACTGGAATTAATATTCAAAACTTGCCCGGAAACTGTAAAATTATCGTCTCAGATTTATTGGGGAAACAATTTCAGACAATTTATACTAAAACCAGCGAAATTACATTAAACCTATCTCAAAAAGGAATTTATCTGCTTCAAGTTTTACAAAATCAAGAACTCAAAACTTATAAAATCAGGTTTTGATTTTATAAAATGATAGTCTTGTAAATAATCAAGCAGTACAATATCATGAAAAAAAATCTCACACTATTTTCGTTTTTATTATTACTGGGGTTTAATTCATACGCAAGTATACCAACAGGATATTACAATAGTTTAGAGGGCAAAAAAGGAGCAGCACTTAAAACTGAGTTGCATAATATTATTTGTCAGGATACAACACATTATTTAGGTTATGGATCAGGTACCGGAAAAACCTGGCAGGGATTTTATTCAACAGATCGAAACCCAACGACTAATCAGGTTTTAGACATGTACACCGACTCACTCCGTTACTTTGCATCAAATTACGTAACGCTGGGATATCCAGGATTTGGAAGTACAATCGAAATAGAGCATTCTGTTCCAAAAAGCTGGTGGGGATGCGACATCACCCATCCCGATTGTGCTGCAAGGGATTTAAATCACTTATGCCCTGCCGATGGGAAAGCAAACAATTATAAAAGTAATCACCCTTTAGGCATTGTTTCGGGAACTCCTGCTTTTAATAATGGCTGTTCAAAAATTGGTCCCGGTACGAATTATGGATATGTTGGGACTGTATTTGAACCTGCCGATCAGTACAAAGGAGATTTTGCCCGAAATTATTTTTACGTAGCAACAGCTTATCAGCACTATGTAAATAAGTGGGTTATTTCAAACACTGAAAACATGATGGAGGCAAATACATATCCAACCCTAAAATCGTGGGCTGTTCAATTATTAATGCAATGGAACAGTCAAGATCCTGTAAGTGCGAAGGAAGTAACACGAAACGATGTTGTATATGGTATTCAGCAAAACCGCAATCCATTTATCGATCATCCCGAATTAATTGATTATATCTGGGGAAGTAAAAAATATATACCATACCGATTGGATGGAAATATTTATTTCCCTTATTTAAACTGGCCAAACAATAACGATACGATTAACTTAGGAACAACTTACTTCCAACAGCCGAAAGATACAGTAATCAACTTAGTAGGAATGAATCTAACCGGTAATTTGACCTTATTGATTGGTGGTACAAACGCCACATCTTTTTCGGTAGATAAAACTACCATAACAAAAGATGAAGCTTTAGCCGGCTATAATATCCATCTCCATTATTTTGGAAATGCTTCCGGAGACCAATCAGCAATCTTAACGATTACAGGCGGGGGAATATCACCTATTTCGTTGAGATTAAAAACCTTCACTTCAAATGATTTTTCTGCTTTACCTTCAACGAGTTATACAAGTAACAGCTTTGTAGCAGACTGGACACCTTCTGCAGGTGCTACAGGTTATTCACTCAATGTATTTTCAATCCAAAATACCGGAAATACAACCGACAAAACAGTACTGGAAGAAGATTTTATCCTTTCAATGCCCAATGGCTGGAGTAAAGATGGTTATACAGATGGTACATTGTCAAGCAATATAAAACTTGGGACAGCAAGTCAGTTTGGAACAATTACAACACCGGCACTCGATTTATCAACAGCCACATCAACACTTACAGTAAGAGCAAAACAATATGGGTCCGACACCGGAGCAAAACTTACTGCTACTTTAGATGGACAACCTTTGACTATTTGGACAACCGGAGTCAATAATCAGGATTTCTCAGTTGATTTGCCAGTATCTACTGCCATTTCTAAAATTTCACTAACTGCAGCTGCAGGAAAACGCGTTTATGTTGATTATGTGAGGTTAATTACACATACTCCTATTTACGCACCTGTTTCAATTACAGGCTACCCAAAATCAGTTGGGAATGTGTTTTCGTACAATGTAACTGGTTTACAAAAAGGAATAAGATATTATTACACAGTTACACCTGAAGGAAATGGTTCAGCAACTTCAAATCAGGTTATGGTCCAGTTAGCAATCACAACTGCCATTGACCAACAAAAAACAGAAAATTATGTCTGGTCATTAATCCCTGAAGGAGTTCGAATTAAAAGTTTGGTCCCTAATAGTAAAATTTCAATGTATGATAGCATGGGGAAATGCATTCAATCAGTTTTAACTTCTACTACTGAAACAAATATTTCTTTTCCAAGAAAAGGAGTCTATTTGCTACAAATATCTAATAATGAATCAGCACAAACCTTGAAGGTTGTTTTTTAAACTATAAACTCGCACATGGCGTTTAACAAACAACATAAAATTCACCTAAAAGTAATATCTAATGTATTCAAAACCGATTAAATCACTTCTCATTTTCTTTATTGCATGTTTTGCATTCACAACAGTTTTTGCCACTGTTCCGGCAGGTTATTATTATTTTGCAAAAAACAAAAAAAAAGCAGACCTTAAAACAGCACTCCATAATATCTGTGGTCCACTATTTGAATTTGATTATGGTGGTGGTGCAGGATTTACCTGGCAAGGTTTTTATTACACCGACAGAAATCAGGTTGACAACACAGTTATTGATATGTATTCCGATTCTGTTCGTCATTTCAACGGATTTGCAGCTGTCAACGGTATGAATATCGAGCATTCATTCCCCAAAAGTTGGTGGGGAGCATACCCTAACAATGCATACAAAGACTTATTCCATTTATATCCTGCTGACGGTATTACTAACATTGTAAAAAACAATTTGCCATTAGGTGAAGTTACCGGCACTCCAAGTCTTAATAACGGTAAAAGTAAAGTAGGAACTAATGGATTTGAGACAGATTATACCGATAAATGTTTTGAGCCGGCCGATGAATTTAAAGGTGATTTTGCCCGATCTTATTTTTACATCGCCTCGATTTATGAAAATTTAGCCCCACTTATGCAATCACCAATGGTGATAAATAACAGTACATATCCTTTTTGGAAACCATGGGCAATTGATTTATTATTGAAATGGAATAAGCAAGACCCTGTAAGCGATAAAGAGCGAACACGCATCGAAACTATTTATGGAATTCAGGGAAATAGAAATCCCTTTATCGATTATCCGGATTTGGCAGAATATATCTGGGGTGCTGACTCTACAAAAGTGTATCCATTTCCCGACGAAACCGAACCATTTCTGGTTACACCCCGACGCGGAAACAGCATTGATTTTGGAGTAATACTTCAAAACGATGTTCGCACTCAACAATTACATATAATGGGCGCAAATATTAACACTGATTTACAGGTTTCATTGATAAAAGGGAGTTCGACACTCGCATTATCAAGCCCAACTATCTCAGCTTCAAATGCCATTGCAGGAATTGATTTGGGAATTACATTCACTCCAACAACTTCAGGATTTGTCCGTGACACTTTATTGATTCAAGGTGGAGGTCTTACGGAATCACTTAAAATTCCAATCAAAGCATTGGCTTCATCCGATTTTATAACCTTAGAACCAACTGATGTCAGTCCGGTAGGTGGAACCCTGCAATGGATTTCAGATCCCGTAGCAACAAATTATAATTTGAATGTTTATCAGGGAGACCAACAAGCAGGTGATTTAATTATTTCCACTTATGTAGATGGAAGCAGTTGGAACAAAGCTTTAGAAATATACAATGGAACAGGCAAAACTGTTGACTTATCAAGTTATTCGCTTCAAAAACAATCGAATGGAGCAGGATATTTTGGATCAACTTATAAACTTTCAGGCACATTGGCAGATGGAAAAAGTGTAGTTTTGGTTCATAAAAGTTGTAACACTCCGGGTTTAATTGCTAAAGCCACAATATTGACCGATTCGATTTTGAGTTTTAACGGAAATGATGCTGTTCAATTGGTTCACAGCGGAGTAACCATTGATATGGTTGGACAAGCAAATGCGGGTGCAGATGTAATTTGGGGCTATCAACTGACACTTCAACGAAAAGCGTCAATTACTCATCCGGCTTCAACTTTCAATCAAGCCGAATGGGATGTTTTAGCCAATGACTCATACAATATGCTGGGTAGTCATGTAATGACATTTGCTGTTTCAAACAACTATGTGCTAAAAGATGTATTAACGGGCAAAACAACTTCATACCTGATTCAAAATTTGAATCCTGCAAACACATACACGTATAGCCTGCAAGCTATTCGCCCCGATGGAAACAAAGCTGCAATTAATACCATGCAGCTGCATACAAGTTCCTTAGATTCACCCGAAATAACCGATGCCAGTGATATTACTCATAATCAATTTACAGCTAATTGGGGAGAGACAGCTTATGCTACGGGTTATTTACTCGATGTTTTCAAGGTGACAGGACAAGCTGATACCATCGAAGTGGAAGGTTTTGATAAAGTAGGTTCAAATGGAACACCGCTTCCTACAGGATGGACGGGAAATGTAAGCGGAATTTACACAACTTCAACAAGTTATGGAATAGCTACACCATCTTTAAATCCTAAGAATAAAGGAGAATGGGTTCAGACTAAAACCTATCCGAATCCGATTTCTAAGTTGACTTTGATGTATCGATTTGCATCTGCAAGTACAGGCTCATCGATATTATTAGATGGACTTAGCAATGGTAGCTGGACTCGTGTTGATAGTATTCCATACAAAAATACAACGAAAACTTATCCTGTTTATACCTTTACAAAATCACAGGGTATGAATGCTTTTAAATTCACTTATAACAAAGTCGGAAGTGGTAATTTAGCTATCGATGATGTATCGGTCACTTATGGAAGTACCGACACGGTTTATGTAACAAAAGATAAAGTCTGTCCATTAAATTATTCTTTGGTTAGCAATTTAAGTGAGAATACACAATATTTTTATCGGGTAAGAGCAACTTTAAATAACTCTGTTTCTGCCACATCCGAAACAATAGGAGTAAAAACACTGATTAGTTCAAAAAATCAGGATATCAATTCATCGAAGATTAAAATTATGACTCTGAGAGCTCAGATTCACATATCCGGCTTGCAAGGTGATGAAAACATACAAATTTATTCGTTGACCGGGATTTGTCTTTACCACGCTAAAGCAACTTCAACCGAAAAAAACATTACATTCAACCCTTCAGGAATTTATATTATCCGAATACAAGATAAAATGAATGCATATACCGGAAAAGTTTTAAAATAATTAGTCAAAAAAAATCATGAAACTTACTTGTTTTTTAAGAAAAAACTCAATCACATTCCTTCTACTCGTACTCTTATCCGGTATTCAAGCTCAGGAACCTGCCGGTTATTACAGTGCGGCTGATGGAAAAAAAGCAGCCGAATTAAAAACGGCTTTGCACAATATAATACGCCCACATACACAATTGGACTATTTAACTTCTAGTACCTATTTCAAGACGACTGATTGGCATCCTGCTACGACTGATTATCCCAATGGTTACTTCTGGGATATGTATTCCAATATTCACCGAACAAGTTTTAGTGGATTAAATCGCGAACATTCCTTGCCTAAGAGCTGGTTTGGTGTGGCTTCTGGAGAAGAAAATTCTATCCCAATGGGGACCGATTTACATAACCTTTATCCATCAGATGCCACCGCCAATCAGAACAAATCGAATTTTCCGATTGGTGTGGTGACCGGAATGCCTGATTACACAAACGGAGTGGTAAAAGTTGGTGCTTCAACAAGCTATTTACCTCAATATTCGGGTTCGGTTTTTGAACCGGCAGATGAATACAAAGGCGATTTTGCACGCGACTATATGTACATGGTTACTTGCTACGAAGATTATTCGAGTCGCTGGCAAAGTACCGGAACTCAAAGCGTGTTAGTCGGTGGAACCTATCCGGTTTTCCGATCGAATGCCATCGCGCTCCTTCTAAAATGGCATCGACAGGATCCGGTAAGTACTAAAGAAATAAACAGGAATAATGCAGTGTATAAATTTCAGCATAACCGCAATCCCTTTGTCGATCATCCCGAACTGGCAGAGTTTATATGGGGAAAATACGCGGGATCACCTTGGGATGTTAACGGCACATTGCCGGAAGAAGATATAGCACTTACTGTTCAGCCTAATCCGGCCAGTTCCAAACTGACTGTTACAGTCAATAAACCCACCCTTTCGACCTATTATGTGAAAACACTGAGCGGAATTACTGTGAAAACCGGACAGTTTGCCGCGGATGGTTCAATGACGGTAGACGACCTGAAAAACGATTTATACCTGTTGGTGGTTTATTCCGAATCGTCGCGGAAAGTTACGAAATTTAATGTGAGGCATTAAAAGTTTCTCAACGGTTACTTCGTGTGATTTACCGACCCTGTCGCTTGGAGCGACGGGGTCGGTTCGTTATTACTTCGTTAGTTTAAATTTCCAGATCAAATCGATGCTGATAAGATGTTCGTACACGAACGGAATGTGCTCATAGGGGCGGAAAAAGGTTGGTCGGTATATAACTCCGGTTTGGAAATGTCTGCCCAGCTTTACGTAAAGCGGAAATACAAATCCCAACGCGTAATTGTGCTTGTAAATACTATAATAAGGTTGTTGATATCCTCCAAAGCCAAAATCATTAAAATAACGCCAATAGTTTTCGCTGAACGAAAGTCCGTACCCAACCGTAAGAAAATTGAATGAGTGGTTGTTAGAAAGGCTTATGTAATTTGTGTTGGCTGTTTCGCGTGGGCCAAAATAATCAATCGCTACAGGAAAAGGTAAATCAAATGTAAGTGCGGATGATGCAGTAAAATTGACGAACATGGACGGATGATAATAATAATCCATGCCAAGGGATAATCCCATAAATCCTGTATTATTTCTTCTTCCGGCAAAATAGCTGTATTGTTGCAGAAAATTCACTTCGGGTACAGAAACGTTGAAATATAACTCGCCTTTATGATTGTAATTTCCAATCGTACGAATTTTTGTATCGGGTGAGAGTGGATTGATGTACAGTTCGCGCGGATAAGTGAAACGTTTGGATGTGAAATTATCGAATATATATCCCAGCCCGTAAGCAAAAAAGATGTTTCCCCAATAAGCTGATGATAAACGTGAATTGACAGAATATGTTTTCAAAGTTGAATCGGTAAGGGTGCTGAATTGCAAGGGTGCTTCCTGTCGTTTTACTTTGATGGTTGCACTGTTGTTTACTGTGTTTATTGTGTCAGTTCCCATCACAATAGTAGTAGGGTGGGTGCTGTGAATATCTACGCGCGTGGTGTAGCATTGAATAGCAATGAGCAGGGAGCACACGCAAAAACCATAACAACGAGTAACGGCAGATTTTTCATTGATTTGATCTAATTGAAGTGATGCAACAAAGGTAAAGAATTTGCTTAATACGACAAATCTAAACAGGAGATTTTTATTCTTATTGAGAGTTGGCTGAACATAGTGATTTATTTTCTGATTTGAATGACCTGACAACTAAACATGGTGATTTATCGGCTGAAATGTATGATTAATCAACTCAACATATTGTTTTCTCACTCTATTTATTGACTTATGGATTGAACATAAAAGAGATGAAAAATATTTTTCAATTTGTTATAAAAATTTGACTGATTTCC
>Ga0214227_1000211_pt1 | contig 14727 bp, 6 predicted proteins | sample TroBogypolimnion_37_FD_153065 | JGI IMG/M metagenome (GOLD analysis project Ga0214227, IMG submission 153065) | Freshwater microbial communities from Trout Bog Lake, WI - 16OCT2007 hypolimnion | ecosystem: Environmental > Aquatic > Freshwater > Lake > Hypolimnion/Profundal zone | place: Trout...
TAGGGGTTCTGAGAGGAAGGTCCCCCACACTGGTACTGAGACACGGACCAGACTCCTACGGGAGGCAGCAGTGAGGAATATTGGTCAATGGGCGAGAGCCTGAACCAGCCAAGTCGCGTGAAGGAAGAAGGTTCTATGGATTGTAAACTTCTTTTGTAAGGGAATAAAAAAGCTTACGTGTAGGCTATTGTATGTACTTTACGAATAAGGATCGGCTAACTCCGTGCCAGCAGCCGCGGTAATACGGAGGATCCAAGCGTTATCCGGATTTATTGGGTTTAAAGGGTGCGTAGGCGGACCTTTAAGTCAGTGGTGAAAGTTTGCGGCTCAACCGTAAAATTGCCATTGAAACTGAAGGTCTTGAGTGTAAATAAGGTAGGCGGAATGTGTTGTGTAGCGGTGAAATGCTTAGATATAACACAGAACACCAATTGCGAAGGCAGCTTACTGGGATACAACTGACGCTGAGGCACGAAAGCGTGGGGATCAAACAGGATTAGATACCCTGGTAGTCCACGCAGTAAACGATGAATACTAGCTGTATGCGATATACTGTATGTGGCAAAGCGAAAGCGTTAAGTATTCCACCTGGGGAGTACGTTCGCAAGAATGAAACTCAAAGGAATTGACGGGGGCCCGCACAAGCGGAGGAACATGTGGTTTAATTCGATGATACGCGAGGAACCTTACCCGGGCTTGAAATGCAGAGGAATGACTTGGAAACAGGTCCGCCAGCAATGGTCTCTGTGTAGGTGCTGCATGGTTGTCGTCAGCTCGTGCCGTGAGGTGTCGGCTTAAGTGCCATAACGAGCGCAACCCCTATTGATAGTTACTAACAGGTTAAGCTGAGGACTCTATTGAGACTGCCACCGTAAGGTGTGAGGAAGGTGGGGATGACGTCAAATCAGCACGGCCCTTACGTCCGGGGCGACACACGTGTTACAATGGGGGGTACAGAGGGTTGCTACTTGGTGACAAGATGCTAATCTCTTAAAGCCTCTCTCAGTTCGGATCGGAGTCTGCAACTCGACTCCGTGAAGCTGGATTCGCTAGTAATCGCGCATCAGCCATGGCGCGGTGAATACGTTCCCGGGCCTTGTACACACCGCCCGTCAAGCCATGGAAGCCGAGGGGACCTGAAGTACGTAACCACAAGGAGCGTCCTAGGGTAAAATTGGTAACTGGGGCTAAGTCGTAACAAGGTAGCCGTACCGGAAGGTGCGGCTGGAACACCTCCTTTCTGGAGCGATGTTATCTTGTTCAATTAATAATTAATAATTGAGAATTAATAATTCAAGGTTAAAGATATTTATTGAAACGATTTAAATTAGAATAAGTGGTATACAAGGAAAGTGTAACTTTTCGAGTACTACATTATGTTGTTTATGATATAAATACAGTTGACGGTTCATAGTTGACAGATGACAGTTAGGTTCTCTTAACTATCCACTTTAAACTATCCACTATCCACTGAATACAGAGCCCATTAAAAAAGGCGAGAAATGAAAGCCAGTCCTATAGCTCAGTTGGTTAGAGCGCTACACTGATAATGTAGAGGTCGGCAGTTCAACTCTGCCTGGGACTACAAAAAAATGTGCATAATTGATAATGCATAATTCATAATTGAGATACAAAACAATTAATTATGTATTATGAATTGAGCATTATGAATTGAACTTGGGGGATTAGCTCAGTTGGCTTAGAGCACCTGCCTTGCACGCAGGGGGTCAAGGGTTCGAGCCCCTTATTCTCCACAAAAGGTTGACAATTGACAATGGTCAGTTGACAATTAAAAGGAGAATAAAACACAATACAAGCGAGTGTTGGAAAAGTAATGAAAACAGATTTTTAGTAATGAACCACTAACAATCAACATTTTAAATTAATTGTTATTCAAATTTACGAAACATTGCGAAATGAAATAGTAAATAGTAAATGAATAAATGGTCAATTTAAAGACGATCTTTGATATATTGAAAGAAAGAGATAAAAAGTAGTAAAGCAGTATCTAATTGATAATTAATAATGAATAATTAATAATTAAAGAGAGGAGCTGAGTATTTGAAACAAGATATGGCAACATATCGGAATCAGGTACGAGCAAACAAAAGAAATAAAAAAAGCAAATAAGAGCGAACGGTGGATGCCTAGGCTCTGGGAGGCGATGAAGGACGTGATAAGCTGCGATAAGCTCGGGGGTGGTGCAAATAACCTATGATCCCGAGATTTCCGAATGGGGCAACCCAACATAGTGAAGCTATGTTATCCTATTTATAGGAGGCAAACGAGGGGAACTGAAACATCTAAGTACCCTTAGGAGAAGAAAACAAAAGTGATTGCGCAAGTAGTGGCGAGCGAACGCGCAGTAGCCCAAACCAGTTATGTAGTAATGCATAGCTGGGGTTATAGGACTGCGAGATTTGAATTAAAAACGAACTGGAATGATTTGGAAAGATCAATCATAGAGGGTGATAATCCCGTACAGGTAAAGATTTAATTTGATAGCAGTATCCTGAGTAGAGCGGGACACGAGAAATCCTGTTTGAATTCGCCGGGACCATCCGGTAAGGCTAAATACTCCCCAGAGACCGATAGTGAACCAGTACCGTGAGGGAAAGGTGAAAAGTACTTCGAATAGAAGAGTGAAATAGATCCTGAAACCGTTCGCTTACAAGCGGTTGGAGCGGAGCAATTCCGTGACAGCGTGCCTTTTGCATAATGATCCTACGAGTTACTTTCACTGGCAAGGTTAAGCACTTCAGGTGCGCAGCCGAAGCGAAAGCGAGTCTTAACAGGGCGCCATAGTCAGTGGGAGTAGACGCGAAACCAAGTGATCTACCCTTGAGCAAGTTGAAGTTTCGGTAACACGAAATGGAGGACTGAACCGGTATACGTTGAAAAGTGTTCGGATGACTTGAGGGTAGGGGTGAAAGGCTAATCAAACTTGGAGATAGCTCGTACTCCCCGAAATGCATTTAGGTGCAGCCTTGTGATAGTTTATAAGAGGTAGAGCGACTGATTGGATGCGAGGGCTTCACCGCCTATCAAGTCCTGATAAACTCCGAATGCTTATAAATGTTTCACAGGAGTGAGGGCGCGGGTGCTAAGGTCCGCGTCCGAGAGGAAAAGAATCCAGACCATCAGCTAAGGTCCCCAAATATATGCTAAGTTGAATTAACGAAGTCGAACTGCAGCGACAGCTAGGATGTTGGCTTGGAAGCAGCCATTCATTTAAAGAGTGCGTAACAGCTCACTAGTCGAGCGGTTTGGCGTGGATAATAATCGGGCATAAGCATATTACCGAAGCTATGGAATTATACATTGTATAATTGGTAGGGGAGCATTCCAGTACAGCGTAGAAGGCGTAAGGACAACTTACTCTGGAGCGGCTGGAAAAGCAAATGTAGGAATAAGTAACGATAATGCGGGCGAGAAACCCGCACGCCGGAAGACTAAGGATTCCTGATCAACGCTAATCGGATCAGGGTTAGTCGGGGCCTAAGGTATAGCCGATAGGCGAAGCCGATGGAAGAACTGGTTAATATTCCAGTACTACTTATATGAGTGAAGTGGGGACGCAGAAGTGAAAGTCCTGCCAACTGACGGAATAGTTGGTTAAAGGGTGTAGATATTGAGAGGCGTAGGCAAATCCGCGCTTTGAGTCGAACCTGATAGTACCGGGCGTACTTGTACAACCGGATATGGATGTAATCAGACTGCCAAGAAAATCCGCTAAACGTTAATCATATAAGTACTCGTACCACAAACGGACACACGTGGTCAAGTAGAGAATACTAAGGCGCTCGAGTGATTCACAGCTAAGGAACTAGGCAAAATAGCCCCGTAACTTCGGGAGAAGGGGCGCTTCCTCATGTTGAATGAGAAGCCGCAGAGAAATGGCCCAGGCGACTGTTTAACAAAAACACAGGGCTATGCAAAATCGAAAGATGAAGTATATGGCCTGACACCTGCCCGGTGCTGGAAGGTTAAGAGGAGATGTTATCGCAAGAGACGCATTGAATTGAAGCCCCAGTAAACGGCGGCCGTAACTATAACGGTCCTAAGGTAGCGAAATTCCTTGTCGGGTAAGTTCCGACCTGCACGAATGGTGTAACGATCTGGGCACTGTCTCAGCTGTGAGCTCGGTGAAATTGTAGTATCGGTGAAGATGCCGATTACCCGCAACGGGACGGAAAGACCCCGTGAACCTTTACTGCAACTTAACACTGAATTTGGGTAATTAATGTGTAGGATAGGCCGGAGACTATGAAGCGGGCACGCTAGTGTTTGTGGAGTCACCCTTGAAATACGGCCCTTTGATTATTTGAGTTCTAACTCCCGTAATGGGAGGACACTGTTTGGTGGGTAGTTTGACTGGGGTGGTCGCCTCCAAAAGTGTAACGGAGGCTTCCAAAGGTGCGCTCAGCATGATTGGTAACCATGCGTAGAGTATAATGGTATAAGCGCGCTTGACTGAGAGACCGACAAGTCGATCAGGTAGGAAACTAGGGCATAGTGATCCGGTGGTTCCGTATGGAAGGGCCATCGCTCAAAGGATAAAAGGTACTCCGGGGATAACAGGCTGATCATTCCCAAGAGCTCATATCGACGGAATGGTTTGGCACCTCGATGTCGGCTCGTCACATCCTGGGGCTGGAGAAGGTCCCAAGGGTTGGGCTGTTCGCCCATTAAAGTGGCACGCGAGCTGGGTTCAGAACGTCGTGAGACAGTTCGGTCCCTATCTGTTGTGGGCGCAGGAAATTTGCGAAGGTCTGACACTAGTACGAGAGGACCGTGTTGGACGAACCTCTGGTCGATGGGTTGTTCCGCCAGGAGCACTGCCCAGTAGCCACGTTCGGTTAGGATAAGTGCTGAAAGCATCTAAGCACGAAGCCATCTTCAAGATTAGATTTCCATTGAGGGTCGTGGAAGATTACCACGTTGATAGGTCATAGGTGTATAACAGAAATGTAGAGCCGAGTGATACTAATTGCCCGATAGCTTTTTTAAACAAGCCTTGCCCCTTAACCCCCTAAAGGGGGAGTAATTAGAGCAAGCAAAAACAAATGGCTCATAAAATTTACCAACTAATATCTCTTTCTTTTAAATGTCAAAACCTATACAATGAATAATTGACAATAGACAATTGATAATTAAGAAGAAATTAATTATCAATTATTAATTATCAATTATCAATTGAAATTCAGGTGGTTATAGCGACAGGGTTCCACCTCTTCCCATTCCGAACAGAGAAGTTAAGCCTGTCCACGTCGATGGTACTGCTGAAAAGTGGGAGAGTAGATAGCCGCCGTTTTTGAATCCCCGATTACTTTAATGTAATCGGGGATTTTTTTTGCACATGGCGTGTTAATAATAACTTAGATGATTTGTTGTATTGTTTAATGTAAAAAAAATGTTGTTTTTGCGATGGAGAAATTGAGACTTACTAAAGTGTAAATGATTAAAGATTTTTTGAAATAATGATTGAGATTTTTGTTCAAATGCCTTTACAATTAAAGGTTTTCAAACTTTTTTAATCTCATATATTTGTAAATGCATGCTTATTTTATGTTCAAATCTCCATAAATACTATGATTTCCCATGATTTTTTTTAACTTTCAACCTTATGTTGTGTTAAATATATTATTTATAAAAAAAAAGTTTCATAATCTGTTTTTCTATTTTTGTTTCTTTACAAATATTCATTAAGAATATTGCTAAATACTATGTGGGGTTGCAAGGGTTTGAATATCAAAAATATATGCTGAGGTTAAGATGTATTAAGACACGAAAAATATGTTTGTAATATTGTTATTAATTGACTTCACAAACAAACTGACACAAATAATATGAATATATTTTCTATTTATCATCAAAAACACTTGTTTTTTAATTATTAATCCTTTATTTTTGCCAATTCAATTTAATGAACTTATTATAAGTAACGCGAATTAAAGAAGATTAATAAACAAAATGTTAAATTTATGAGAAAACTAACGTTCTTATTAGCTTGCCTGATTTTGGTAAGTGTAGGTATGGTTAATGCTCAGTCAAAATCCATTTCGGGAAAAGTTTTTTCCGCGGATGATGGGCAACCTGTTATTGGTGCAACTGTAAAGGTGAAAGGTACTTCTGTAGGTACAATTACCGGAACAGCCGGCGAGTTTAAAATTGTTTTGCAGGGAACTGCAAATAAATTAATTGTTTCGTACGTTGGTATGAAAACCGTAGAAGTTGATGCTACAAACAATTTGGTCGTAAAATTAATGTCAGATGCACGCCAAATCGATGAAGTTGTTGTCACTGCATTAGGTATTTCAAGAGAAAGAAAATCACTTGGATATGCTGTCCAGGATGTAAAAGGAGAAGCTATCAATAATGCAGAGACAGGGAATGTGTTAACTGCTATGTCAGGAAAGTTAGCTGGCGTTAACATAACAAGTTCTGCTGGTACTGCTGGAGCGTCTTCTTTTATTACCATTCGAGGTCAGAACTCGATTACAGGTAATAATCAACCACTTTTTGTTGTAGATGGTGTTCCAATTGATAACTCAATGGATGCTTCTGGAAATCCTGATGATGGTATTAATAATCTGACCAATGGAGTCGCTTATTCAAACCGTGCCATTGATTTAAATCCTGATGATATTGAAACAATTTCAGTGTTAAAAGGAGGGGCTGCTACTGCACTTTATGGGATGAAAGCTGGGAATGGAGTTGTAGTGGTAACGACAAAGAAAGGTAGTAATTCTGGAAAAATGAAAGTAAGCTTATCTTCTTCTGTAAGTGTTGATAATGTAAGCCAATTGCCAGCAACACAGAAGCTGTATGCACAAGGTGTTAATGGAGTATACAGTACAACTACCCCTTATTCTTATGGACCGTTGCTTTCAAATATGCGCTACGATGGAAGTACAACAAGTACTCGTGATATTCATGGGAACTTAGTACTTGCTACAAGTCCATCTGCTATTGCTTCGGCCATTCCAATAGCTTATGATAATGTTGGAAACTTTTTCCAAACAGGTACTACTATTAATAATTCTTTGGCATTATCAGGTGGTGATAAAGTTAGTAATTTCTATGCTTCTTTAGGGAATACAACTACTCAAGGAGTTATTCCAATGAATACTTTTGATAAAACATCTATCAAATTATCAGGAGAAACCAAATTAGGTTCTAAAGTAACTGTTTCCGGAAGTGCGAATTATGTTAGGTCTGGAGGCGATAGAGTGCAACAAGGATCAAATACTTCTGGAGTAATGTTAGGATTATTTAGAGGTGCAACTTCGTTTGATAATGGTAATGGACACGGTAAAGATGGATATAAATTTACAGATTCTTATATGTATGCTGATGGAACCCAACGTCATTATTACTCAGGGTATGACAATCCTTATTGGACAGTCAATCAAAATATGTTTAATGATCAGGTAGATCGGGTTTTAGGCAACTTATCTGTGGTTTATAAACCAATTACTGAATTAACGATAGCTTATAAAATTGGTGATGATTTTTACAGTGATAGACGGAAAGGACATTTTGCGATATATTCATCAAGTGCCCCTGATGGAAGTCAGCAAGTTGATAATCATTACAATAATAGTTTGAACTCTGATTTAACAGTCAATTTCAATAAGGAATTGTTTACTGACTTTAATGCAAATATAACTGTTGGTCAGAATATGTATCAGACTAATTATCAACAATTTTTTGCTGAAGGAGATGGTTTTGTAATTCCTGATTTTTATCACATATCCAATACTTCTTCCCAATTTGTAAGAGAGTACTCATCTGAATACAGAACAGCTGCTTTTTATGGAGATTTTCAATTTTCGTATAAAAATATGCTTTATTTAGGTATTACCGGACGTGAAGAGTGGTCAACTACCCTACCGGTAGCAAACAATAGTTTCTTCTACCCATCGGCAAGTTTGGGATTTATTTTTACAGAATTGCCAGCTTTAAAAGGAAATACGATATTAAACTATGGTAAAGTGAGAGCTTCATTTGCACAAATAGCGAATGCACCTTCTCCTTATAGTCTTCAAAATGTATATACATCAGCTGTATTTCAGGATGGATGGACATCTGGAGTATCTTTCCCATTCGGAAGCAATGCCGGATTTACTGTTTCTAGTGGACTTGGTAACCCAATTTTAAAGCCAGAATCACTTTTATCACGTGAAATCGGAGTAGAACTCAAATTCTTTGATAATAGAGTAAATGTGGATTTCACTTATTATAATAATCAAAATAAAGATTTGTTAATACCAGTTCCTATCAGTGGAAGTAGTGGTTATAATTCAATTTATATGAATGCTGCTACAATGGAAAATAAAGGTATTGAAGTTATGGCAAGTGTTACACCGATTAAAACAAAAGATTGGAACTGGACTTGTTCTGCTAACTTCACTATGAACAAAAACAAAGTTTTGTCGTTGGCTGATGGGGTAGATAATATCTCTTTGGGCGGATTTACAGGAATCGAAGTAGATGTTGTTGCAGGTCAGCCTTATGGTAGTATCTACAGTACAGGATTTTATAAAGATGCGAACGGTAAGGTTATTATTAATGATACCCCTGGTTCTGGATATGGTTATCCAATTAAGGATAATACCATGAAATCTTTAGGATCAGTAGCACCAAACTGGACAATGGGAATAACCAATGAACTTACTTATAAAGGAATAAGCTTATCTTTCTTATTAGACATAAAGAATGGTGGACTTATGTGGAACGGAACTAAATCGAGAATGGTTGGTTTTGGAACTGCTGCTGTAACTGCTAATCGTGGTCAATCCGTTGTATTTGATGGTGTTATGGGGCATGTTACAAATGGTACAGTTGTTACATCAGGTGTGGCAAATACTATTCAAACAACATATTCGGAATATTATTATAAAAATATTGGTGGAGGTGGATCTCCAGCACAAGAACAATTTGTTGAAAAAACTGATTGGGTACGACTCAGAGAGATTACACTTTCGTACGAGCTGGGTACACTAATTAAAGATCCATTCTTTAAAAGATTAAAAGTTTTTGCAACTGGTAGGAATTTGTGGTTATCAACACCTTATGATGGTATTGATCCTGAAACTAATCTTATGGGTGCAAGCAACGCTCAAGGTCTTGATTATTTTAATATGCCAAACACTAAGTCTATGGTTTTTGGATTAAAACTTGATTTGTAATTTTAAAAATTAGTTATTATGAAAATAAAATTTAGTTTAATTTTGTCGATAACGATGCTTTTTAGCTCGTGTTCGAGTTGGATTGATTCATCAATAAATACTGATCCGAATTATCCAACTGATGTACCGATGGCACTTCTTGTTGGTCCAATAGAAGCAAATTTAGCTTATGTAGTCGGTGGGGATTTGTCAAGAGATGCTTGTACTTGGATGCAACAAATTGCAGGATTGCAAAGTCAATCCTCAGATATTGACGTGTATAATATTAGTGAATCCGATGTAAATAACTCTTGGAGTTTTAACTTATATTCTCCTGGTATGGTCAATACAAAAATACTTATGAGTAAATCAGTAGCAGCTTTGTCTCCACATTATACGGGGATTGCTAAAGTTTTGATGGCATATCATTTAGGTGTAACAACTGATCTTTGGGGAGATATACCTTACTCGAATGCTTTAAATGGTGCAAATGGTCAGACAAAATCTACTTATGATACTCAACAGACTATTTATACTACTATTTTTACACTTCTTAATGGTGCTATTACAGATTTGAATTCGACTACAAGTGCAACAACTCCAGGATCAGAGGATTTAATTTACAGTGGTGATTTGACAAAGTGGATTAAAACTGCTTATGCATTAAAAGCCCGATATAGCTTGCATTTAGCAAAACAAAATCCTACTACCGCTTATACCGATGTATTAACTGCAATAGCAAATGCTTATACAAGCAATGGTGATGATTTTAAAATGATATATGGTTCGGCTCTTAATAATTCTAATCCTATGTATCAGTTTACTCAACAACGTAGTGGTTATATTGGAGCAAATTTGAAATTTGTTAGTATGTTGACTGCGACAAATGATCCACGTCTTACTGTTTATTATACCGGCAGTATTGGCTCACCATCGGGTAGTTCTCCTAACACAAGTGCTTCTGGAATTGGAGTAAATTATGCCTCAGCCACAAGTCCTGTTTATTTAATGTCTTATGCAGAACAAAAATTCATTGAAGCTGAAGCAAGATTTCAGACAAATGATAAACCTGGAGCTGTGCTTGCCTATAATGCTGGTTTAAAAGCATCTCTCGATAGAGAAGGAGTTTATGATGCTACGTGGTTTGCTGCTAATTCGATTACTGTTGGAACAATAACTTTAGAAAAAATTATAAACCAAAAGTACTTGAGTTCGTTCCTTCAGATTGAAACATGGTCTGATTGGAGAAGAACTGGATACCCAACTTTATCACTTGCAACAGGTGCAATGACAACACAAATTCCTCGCAGATTGCCTTATCCATCTGACGAAAGATTGTATAATGGAGCTAATGAACCAAGTCCTCTACCAACCATAACGGACAGGGTTTGGTGGGATAAACAATAAATTGATTTTTTATAAAAAAAAAGCTGCTCATTCGAGTAGCTTTTTTTTGTTTATAGTTCCATCATATTAACGTAAAAACATGTTTTACAGCAGAAATGAAAAAATAATCCAATAAATCCTTTGTGCGTATAAATCTTTGTAGTATTTTTGGTCGACCAAATAATTGGTATACCAATAATCATATAGAATGGGTATGTAAGTGTCATTTTATCAGTACTTTGGTTGTGGTGCTGAGATTTTAACGCTATCATTTATCGAGTTCGTTTTTGTTTTAAGCGAAAGATGACAATATAAATTATATGTTTTTTAAATATTCATATCAACTTTCAACAATCAATTAAAAATAATACGTACATGAAAAAAAACAGTAAAAGCAAACGATTTCTTCGGAATTTGATCTGGATGTTCATACTACTTTGTATGAATACTGCCGGTTTATTTGCTCAGATCAAAGTAAGCGGAACAGTCATTGACAGTAAAAACGAACCTCTAATAGGCGTAAACATTAAAGTAGATGGAACAAAGATTGGTACTATATCTGATGCAAATGGAAAATACAACATCCAGGTGCCGGATAATAAATCGCAACTTGTGTTTTCGTACATTGGCTACAAAACTATTCAACAAGAAGTTGGAACAAAAAATGTAATTAATATTATCCTGCTGGAGGATTCTAAAAATATTGATGAAGTGGTGGTGGTAGCTTATGGAACGCAACGGAAATCGCATTTGACAGGTGCTGTTTCATCTTTGAAAAACGATAAATTAGATGAAATCCCTGTTTCTCGTGTTGATCAGGTTCTACAAGGTAAACTTGCGGGAGTGAATGTTCAACAAACAGATCCTGAAGCCGGTGAAGCTCCTGCTATAACCATTCGTGGAATGAATTCAATTAGCGCAGCTGTTGCACCTCTTGTTGTAGTTGATGGGTTTCCAATTCCCGATGGATTATCTAATCTAAGTATGGCTGACATAGAGTCTATTGAAGTATTGAAAGATGCTTCTTCTGCTTCATTGTACGGATCGAGGGCAGCAGGTGGAGTTATATTGGTAACCACAAAAAGTGGTGGAATAGCGAAACCCAAGTTTAATTTTAAAATGTTTTCAGGGATTAGAACGGCATTGAAATTACCACAAATACTTTCTACTGAGCAGTATACTCAATTATTGTATACTGAGGCTGCTGAACGAATGAAAGATCCAACTGTAGATGGTACAACAGCTACCATGAAATACAATTTGATTACTACGGGTGAACAAGCAAGTTATCTAATTGGAAAGTACTATACTGATCAACCTACAAATTGGCTAAATGAAGCATTGCGTGGCAATGGCTCAAATCAAAATTACCAATTAAGCGCACAAGGTGGTGATAAAAATATTAAGTATTTTTTGTCGGGAAATTATAGCAGTGAAGATGGCATAATGCGCTACAGTAGCTATAATAAATACAATCTACGAGCAAAGTTAGACATAAATTTATCTAAAGTAGTTACAGTAGGTATGAACCTAACTCCCTCTTATAGTCGACAAACAAAACCAGCTGTTAATTTGACGGATTTTATGCGCTATCCTTCGTGGTTACCCGTACGTCATAATGCAGCAACAGCAGCTTTAGTTGCATCTTCATCGAATGGAACAATACTTGTTAATGCGGGAGATTATGCTCAGGCTAGTGATTTTTTGGGTACAACAATCAGTGGGACAGGAATAAATGGTGAAACATGGGATTTGACTGGTGTAAACCCATTTGGTTCAAGCAATCAAAATCCAACATCACAAGATGAACGTACAAATATAACCACTGATGACTATAGAGTACAAAATAATGCATATGTAATCATTAATATTTTGCCCGGATTACAATTCAAAACTTCAAATGGAGCTTTTGTTGACTATAAAGAGTATAATAATAAACAACAAACAAGTGCTCAGAAAGCAGGAACTCCAAATCAATTGACCCGTCAAACTACTTTAAAGACAGAATTGTTGTCAGAAAACACCTTGAATTATAATAAATCATTTAATGGGCATGAAATTGGAGTTTTGGCTGGTTTTACAATTCAGGAATCAGGCAATAGGTTTAATCAAATTGTTGCCACGGGATTCCCTGATGAGAATATGCTCTCTTTTAATCTTGCTTCGGCTTTAATTATGAATAGTCCATCAATTCCCGGTACTACATCTTTTTATTATACCGAAGGGATGGAGTCTTTTATAGGCAGATTAACTTATGCATACAGAGGTAAGTATCTTCTCTCAGCCAGCATCAGAGCCGATGGCAGCTCTAAATTTGCTGATGGACACAAGTGGGGTACTTTTCCCGCAGCCTCTATCGGGTGGCGTGCTTCAGAAGAGAAATTTTTGAAAGGAATAGATTGGTTATCAAACCTGAAAATACGTGCCAGCTATGGATTAACAGGAAATAATAATATACCACAGTACTCATACATGAATGCCGTGAATACAAGTAATTATGACTTGGGGTCGGGAAATGCTGGATTAGTTCCGGGTTTTGCATCAAATAGTGCTTTCCTTGGAAATCCCGATATTACCTGGGAACAAACTGAAGAAGCTAACTATGGTTTGGATTTTGGTCTATTCAATAGCAGACTGAATGTAACTGTAGAGTATTACAATTCGAATACCATTAAGTTATTACTCCAACAGCCTGCAATGAATATTACCGGACATCAGACCTATTGGAGAAATATCGGGAAACTAAACAATAAAGGATTAGAAGTTGAATTGACTACGACCAATATTGATGCACGAGGTTTTACATGGAAAACCACAGGAAATATTTCGACCAACAAAAATACATTGCTAAATTACGGTGATAAATCATATCAGGATAATTTTGGAGAACGAAGTGAAGTATATCGAGCTATTGTAGGGCAGCCGTCTATTCAGTTCTTTGGTTATAAAAGTGATGGTGTATGGACATCATTTGATCAAGTTGCTGCAGCAAAAGCTGCAACAGATGCTAATGGGGTGCCATTTACCTATACCAAATTTGCACCAATCGTTGGCGGGTTAAAAGTTGTCAATGAGAATGGTGATAACAAAATAGATCCCAATGATCGTGTAGTCCTTGGAACTCCATTTCCGGATTTTACATACGGAATTACCAATACGTTTTCATATTCAAATTTTGATTTAAGCTTCTTGATTCAAGGGAGTCAGGGTGGTAAATTAATTGATGGAAATTTGAATTATAACGAAGGACTTCGTTCCAATGTAGCTTATATAACAAATCGTTGGGTTAGCCCATCTTTTCCAGGAGATGGAAAAACAGTTTATTCCAATACAACTTCGGGTGGTGATTTATTGCTAACCGACTATGCTTTACAAGATGCCTCTTATGCAGCACTTCGCGATTGTACTTTTGGGTATTCACTCCCTTTGAAAATTGTAAAATCATTGGGACTAAGTAAATTCAGGGCATATTTTTCAGGACAAAATCTGGTTTATCTGATGGGATATAATTATAAAGGAATAAATCCAGAAGCCCGCATGAATACAGGTCCTTATTCAAGTGCGTTTCCATTAGTAGCAGGATATCAACGAGGTTCATTCCCACTGAACAGAACATATACTTTAGGTATTGATATTAATTTCTAATACAATTATTCTAATAAAAAAAACGGTATAAATATAACACGAGATATGAAAAATAAAATTAAAATATTGATAGTCCTATTTGCTGTGATAATATTCGCTGCCTGCGATAGTTTAATTACAGATATTCCAGAATCACAACTAACACAAGTAGGATTTTTCACAACTCCCATACGAATAAATGAGGGAATTATGGGCTGTTATGAGGGAATGGCAAATATTACAAATGATGAATGGAAATTTACTGAAGACCGAAGTGATAATACTTGCGTGTCGAATGTTAGTACAGGTTCAGGTGATCGTTACGATTATTGTGATTTGAAATTTTTTCGCACTTCGCCCAGTATGCCACTTTTGTACAGTTATTGGTACAAATACTTTCAAAACATATCGGCTATAAATGCCATTTTACCTTCGGTTGCTCCAGGACAGCCGTATATTACTGTTGAATCCCAACGGGCTCAATACGAGGGCGAGTTACTGTTTATGAGAGCCTTTCATTATTATGATTTGGTAAACTTATGGG
>Ga0214227_1000212_pt1 | contig 14709 bp, 19 predicted proteins | sample TroBogypolimnion_37_FD_153065 | JGI IMG/M metagenome (GOLD analysis project Ga0214227, IMG submission 153065) | Freshwater microbial communities from Trout Bog Lake, WI - 16OCT2007 hypolimnion | ecosystem: Environmental > Aquatic > Freshwater > Lake > Hypolimnion/Profundal zone | place: Trout...
GATAGACTCCTCCGTATGGTGCATGAATTTTTATTTGGGAGTTTAGATTGTTCGCTAAAACCTTAAAAGACGGCTTTTTTAATCCGCCTTTACAATCCAATATACTTATGCCTGTTTCATCACAAGATGTTTCAATCGACAATATTTTCATAAATACAATTTAACTTATTTACGGGTAAATTGCCACTTTATAATTTATTCTTGACACATTGATATTATGTTGCTAGATTATATTCAGAAAACAAAATGTAAATTTAAAATAAGAACAATGAAAACAGCTGAATTAATGATCACCCTACGGGAGGTGAAGAATGAATTGGGAATTGTCCTATTGGTGGATGATAAGACAGGATTGTTTTATTTCAAACACGAAGGAGACGAAAACCCCGAAACAATTTCAAATCCATACGAATATTCTGCTTTTGAAAAGATTGAAATCTGCAAAAAAGTAGTTATCTGCCAGATTCCTTTAAAGGTTGCTGGCAACGAGGAAAGATTCCTTGTCTACCTGAGAAATGAAAATTTCAAAAAAGGGAAATGGTTAATGAATCCTTTGGGAGAAGCAAGGAGCTTTACTAAAATTATCTCGGTGGGGTCAGAGTACGTTCACCTTGATTGTGGAGTCGGAGAGAAGGGAGGAAAAAGAGTGTTTGTTTTTTGTAACGGGCACTGGATTGCTATTCCTTTCGAAGATGTTCGAATTAGTTCTCTGATTACTGAATTTGAGGAGGTAAAGGAAATAGAATTTATGAAAAGAAAATCATTACTTCTCAAGAGCGATGACAGAAAGAATCCATTTTCAATCTATTTCTTGGATGATGCAACGTATTTCACTGTCTCAGGGATACCCTGTGAAAAGAATAAGGAATTCAAACTCCGTGTATTTTTTCAGGTATTTCCAACCTACGTAGTGATAGGAAGGGGCAGTGGTCTTTCAATCAAAAACGATTACTTCTATGTTTGGCAGACTGAAAAAGAAGAATGGTTAGACGGCACTTTGCTGGGGGGAGTAAGGAACTCAGATCAGGATGATTTTCAAATAAAGGGCATGTTTACCGCGAAACACATTGCCTTGTTGGTCTCTGACTATGGGTCTGAACATCAGAACAGGTACTACGTTTTATCAACCGAAACCTGGAAAACAGAGGAAGTTTCCTTTGCTTATAATACAAAAACCAGTTATGTAGGTCATGTATCAATAACAGAAGAAGGAAACATGAGAGCAAGTATTGAAGGTCCGGGATTGATTACATCAGAAATTTCTTAAGTGGTGATTTTATGTTCCCCTGCATCAAAATTTAAAAAGGTGCAGGGGAATTTATTTTGGGAGTTTTCTATACACTATGATCAGGAATAATTTTCTATTTGATTTTTACGTTGTGCGCGGTGAGGGGATTGAACCCCCGGCCTACTTTACGTCAAAAAGTCGCTCTACCACTGAGCTAACCGCGCAAACTTTCTATTGTTCTTTCGCAGAACTTTTTACCAATATATACCAGTTTTCTCTGTATGGCAACGTTTCCACAATCAATTACACAGACCCCTTTATAGTTTTCATATGTGTTTTTCCCAATCGTTCGTTTGTCAATCGATATAGACTTAAATCTATGAAGTGGAGCCTCTAATTTTTTTGCCCAGTATTTTTTAATTAATTCTGGGTTTTGATCAGCACGAATATGTAATTCAAATCTAATTTTTTCTATATCTACTTTGTATATGTTAAGCAATATTATTAGAAAAAATTTTAGTAGAAGAGGATCAGAATTGCCCATGCCAGTTTTTGAAGATTTCTTAAAACCTTCCCCCATATACAAAAGAGCAAGTCCTAACTCTACAATTTCCTTGCTATTTGGAATTCTTTGTAAGGTTTTATCAGCTTCATTTTCCGCAAATTTTAATCTATCTGACTTTTGTTTGTTATGCCAGACAACAGCCAATTTTCTTGCTTTTACTAAAGCTTTTTGATGTTTGATTTCCAGTAATTTATATTGTGAAGCAGTAAGTTTTACATTTTTTAGCCAACCACTAAGAGTAGAACGAGGAACATCCAAAAATTCTTCAATGTCTCGAATTGATTTTCCTTGCGTTCTTAATGTTATAGCTTTAGGTTTCAACTCGAACCACTTAGATCTCATGTCTAAATTATAATATCAGTGGTACGAATAAGCAAATTCAAATATACAAAAAAAATTGAATAAATACAAATATTTAGTATAATGACATTATCATGATGGAAGGAAGGCCAATCCAAGAAAAAAATGAATTAGAAATAGTTACAAAAGAAACCCCGAGTGGGGATGTTTCTATTTGTCCAGAACGTGGTGGTATAACAACTTCAATCAAATTTAAAAGAGGGAATAAGTATACGAAATTTTATATCTAAATGAAGAAACTTTTAAAGATCTAAGTAAAAATGTAAAAGGAGGAATCCCGATACTTTTTCCCAATGCTGGGCCGATAGAAAGCGATAAATATCCAGGTCTTAAACAACACGGTTTTGCAAGAAATAAAAAATGGGAAACAGTATGGGCAACGAATGGTTTTATGGAAAACCTTAAGTCAGATGCATCAACAAAAGAAGTTTTTCCTTACGATTTTGAGCTAAGTGTCAATAGTGGTTTTGACAATGATGGTTCATTTAATATGGTTCAATCAGTGAAAAATCTTGAAAAAGAAAAAGATATGCCGGTGTCTTTTGGGCTTCATCCGTATTTTAAGGTTCCCCATGAATCAAAAAAAGATGTGAAATTTAATTTTGAAGGTGGCAAAGAAATAGAAGAAAAGTTTGATATTTGGGCAAATGGAAAAGCAGTGTCAATCGATAACCCTGGTGTCCCAATAGAAGTCTCTGTTCCAGGGACTGGGACTTTGGTTTTTGATATATCGAAGGAATATAAAAAGATTTGGGTGTGGTCCCAGCCAGGGGAAGATTTTTTTTGCGTTGAGCCGGTAATGCGCAACAAGGGCGGACTTGTAGACGATCCAGAGAATGTAAAACCAAATGGCACTTGTCACACAAATTTTAACATCAAGCTCAAGGAAGATTAATTTATTTTTTCCTGGATTCTCTCGAGGGCGAGGATGAATGCTCCACGACGCAAGTCAGTTTTGTTTTCTTTTGCTTTTTGGAATATCTTTTGAGCGGCATCATTCATCATAGGTAAAAGTTTGTCGAAAACTTGCTTTTCGGTCCAATTCTCTCCTTTTAGATTTTGATCCCATTCGAAATATGATACGGTGACTCCTCCAGAATTTGCGAGTACATCAGGAATAACAGGAATGCCTTTACTGAATAGCACTTCATCAGCGTCTGGTGTCGTAGGGCCATTGGCAAGCTCCATGACCACTTTTGCTTTTATGGCATTTACATTTTCTGTGGTGATTTGATTTTCAAATGCGGCTGGGATGAGCACATCGCATTTTATTTCTAGCAATTCTTTATTTGTGACTGTTTTACTTCCAGGGAATCCAGCGAGTGTTCCATTGGTTTTTTTGTATTCAGCAAGTTTTTTAAGATCAAGTCCATTTGCGTCACATACTCCATTTTTTGAATCAGATATTGCGATAACTTTATGTCCATGGCTTACAAAAATTTCTGCAGCATTTTGTCCAACATTTCCAAATCCTTGTACTACAACTTCACATTTCTCTGGGAGACCAAGTTGTGCACGAAGTGAATCAAAAACATAAAATCCTCCCAGGCCCGTTGCTGGCCCACGTCCTTCTGAACCGCCCTTCCCGAGGGGTTTCCCTGTAAAAGTCGCTCTGGTTTTGTCACCTGTAATTTTTTCATATTCATCTGCCATCCAGTCCATTATTTCTGGAGTAGTATTTACGTCTGGTGCAGGTACGTCTTTTTTTGGTCCGAGAATATCTGCGAGTCTCTTGACCCAGCCACGAGACAATCTTTCGAGTTCTCCTTTAGATAATGTTTTTGGATCGACTGTTATTCCACCTTTTCCTCCACCCATAGGTATGCCTGCGACTGCGCATTTAATAGACATCCAAAAGGCGAGTGCCTTTACCTCATTTATCTCTGTATCTTCGTGGTATCTGATTCCACCCTTATATGGGCCAAGTGCGTTATTGTATTCTACTCGATATCCCTCAAAGATTTTTATCGATCCATCGTCCATTTTTACTGGGATTGAGATTCGAACGTCTCGATCAGGGGCCAATAGGCGAGAGATGAATTCTTTGTCAAAATTTTTGACTTTTGTAACCTTTTCTAATTGTTCCATTGCGTTTTGAAATGGGTTTTGCATACTATTTTTTTCCATCCTGCACTAAGACAGGGAAATTAAATTATTAAAGTATCTTATTATACTATTTTTAATATGAAGTTACTATGAAGGCTTATTTTTTAGTAAAAGTCTCTAAAATATTTAGATCCTCTTTTGAATTTGCTCCTAGCGATTCATGTGGATCCATTTTTACTGTTTCGATTTTCTCACCTTCGTCGTGAGCAATATAAAAAAGATCAGTAAGATAATATTCACCCTTTGCATTGTTGTTCTTTATTTTTGGTAGATTTTCCCAGAGCCATTTTGCATCAAAGGCATAACAGCAAGCAGTGTTTATTTCTAGGATTTTTTTCTCTTCTTCGTTTGCATCTTTATATTCACGTATGCCTACGACTTCTCCATTTTTCCTCAAGATTCTACCTAGTGGTATGAAATATTTTCGCCAGTCTTCAAAATCAGGTATTTGTGTGGTCGTAAAAGTTATTTTTGCTTTAGAGTTTTTGTGTGCCTCGAGTGTTTTTTTAATTGTCTCAACAGTTACAAATGGTTGATCACCAGAAAGGACTACTATCTCACATGCATCTCTACAAGCATCTTTTGCACACCACACAGCATTGGCTGTGCCGAGTTGTTCTTTTTGTATTGCGTATTCGCATTTTTCTCCAAGTTCCTTTTCAACTAGTTCTGCCTTATATCCTATAACCACGACTGGTTTTTCTTTTGTAATTTTTGAAATGGTCTCGAGGAGGTATTCTATCATTGGCTTTCCCCCGAGGGTGCAAAGTGGTTTAGGTAATTCACTGCACATCCTGGTCCCTTTTCCTCCTGCCATTATTACTATTTTCATTTGGCTATTTTCACTCATGCAAGTTCGATTATACACCTAAAATATCGTCTTATCGCATTGACTTTCTGCCGTTTTTGTGATAGTCTGTAAAAGATAAAATCAGTTCCTAATCATTAAAACCCTCTAGTATTATGAAAAAATTCAGATCACCGTCGTTTCCAAAAATGGATCCATTTCTGGAAATTCTTGAGTTGGCGTTTTCCACGCTTGGTATTTCTGTTGAAGGTTTTATTATAACCTTCTATGATTCAATTTCTCCCAGGTTAATTTCAGAAAAAATCGGCAATGTGCTCCCCGAAGAAGAGATTGCTTTTATGCGCCATTCCTGTATTTCAGTAATGGATGCATTATTTTTCAGAAAAAACAGATCAAAAAATGTTACTGGTGGTAAACCAGGAGCCATTGTTTTGTATGAGAACTCTGCAGGAGTAATGGGCGCGAATATGGATTCCGATATTGCTGAGGCAATCGATGTGCTTTGGCTTGTTGCTCAGCACTCTGTGGTGAGAGCAAAAGTTGTTAACCCAATGGAAGAAGAGGCCTTTTGGCTTAATTTCAAGCAGGCCGTTTATCTCGCACAAAGTCGGACTGCTCCTGACAACAACGACATTTCAAAAATTGCCACTGAAATGTGGCAACTGTTTAAAGAGAAAGCCGATCAGTTAAAGGGGGCCAAAGAAAGTCTTAGTCAGGTGTTTTAATTGACTAAACAAGAAACGGCCTGCTGGGTGAATAATCCAGCAGGCCATTACTTTTTATTTTATTCAGCTATTTCTGTTATTACTTGTGAGCAATGTGAACAGCGTTTTGCGTCTATCGGTATTTCGCTTAGACACTCAGGACATTTTTTTGTAGTTGGATCTGCTGGGGGTTCCTTCCTCGCTTTTTTGATTAATAAGTTGATAGGTTTAACTACGAAAAAGAATACAGCACTAGAAACTAGGAAAAAGGAAATAAGGGCATTAATAAAATTACCATATAAAATTTTACTACCATTTATTGTAAAATAAATACCTGAAAAGTCTGGAGCCTTCACTATGGCTGCTATTAGGGGAGTCAGGATATCTTTTACGAGAGCCGTGACTATGGCTCCGAATGCTGCACCGATGACGACACCGACTGCTAAATCCACGACATTCCCTCTAAGTAAAAATTGTTTAAATTCTTTCAACATATAAAATATTTTAGATTTTTAATATTTAAATCATAACATAAACAATATAAATTGGAATCAAAATAGCAAAATGATTGACAAATTATTTAATCATGATATGATATAAATATAATTGTTCGTGAATATTCACTTTTAAAAACAAAATAGCATGATTTTACATTTAATTATTTTTGTAATTGGTTGCGTTGGTCTTGGAGCTTTTGTAATACTTGCAGCAAATCTTGGTTTGAGCTTTGCTTCTGTAAAGTATTCTGAAAGAAAAAAGATAATGAAAAATGAAAAGATGGCTCTGTTGGTGCTCATTTTTTGTGTTGGAGTTATTTTTTTAATTTCCAGTATACAGCCTTATTAAGTAATTAATATTAAGTTTTTATATTATGAGAAAAAAAGCACGAGTACTTTCTGTTTCATCGGTGTTACCGGTTGACGGAAACATTCAAGGAATTTTGCCTGAGCCAACGGAGCTTAGCGCCAAATTTTCTTTTCCCAAAAATAAAAGGGGGTGGCATAAGCTAAAAAAGAGAAGAAAAAGAAAATAGGACATGAAGTCCTAAATAGCCCACACGTTGCGGGCTATTTTTTTTGACCCTATTGGTCGCCAGGTGCTTGCCTACCGGCGGGCAGGGAACTAGATTATAGAAAATATAAGGGAATTTAGGAATTTTGAAATAAAAAAAGGACTGCCGTTTATTACGACAATCCTTTTGTGATTGAAAACAAGTTAACTTTAGTTGTATTACATTTCAGTAGGTAATTTCATTTTACCAAATCGGCTACCTGACCTCAGAAGGAAGTCGTCATACAGAACACGTTCTGCAGTAAGGCCATTTTCGCTTATGTATTTGGCATTATGCGATGCGTAAGTTTCCGTTACTACGGGCTTTAAAAAAATGTACCGTTGGGGTCGCTGATGTCTGTTTGAATTCCCAAAACATTATCATGTATGGTTTCCATTAAAATTTCAGAAACTTTTGGATAGATTGTTTCGTTTACAAGCCTGCGCCAGTTTGAAAATTTTATTCCAAGAACCGCTGATGAATCCTTAAACAAATTAGGCTGGCAATTAACCCAGGCATTTTTCAGGGAATCCAGATACTTCTTGCAAGGGGTATCGGTTGAAGTGAACCCGGTATGGTCTATGAAATTTTCGATTCCAAGGTCCCATTCCTTGAAAAATACAGGCTCATCCTTTTCGACAAAATCAGTAACTATTTTCAGGTTCCTGTAAACTTTATCTTTTACAACGAACCATTGATTCATGAGAGACTCATATTGTCGAGCAAGATGTAAGGAGATGGCATTTGTTAAAGCAACGTCTTCATATCCGTAGATGTATTTTTTGTCTTTGTCATCTACGTAGTCTCCAGTACACATACCTATTGCAGGCCTGCGAGTAGGAACGAAGTGGGTGTTTATCAATAAAATAAACAGATAGAGATCAAAAATGATTTGATCCTGGAAAATTAACGGTGGACCCATTTTTGTTTCTTCGTAAACAACTCTCATTGATTGCAGTGTCGTTTTTTCTGAGTCGATTTTTTTCGTCAACTCATTACCCCGAATGTAAAATTTCTCTAAAGTTTTCATGCTTTTTGATTTTAGATTTATATAATTGTTTGACTGTTTTAAAAATCCTTAAAGATGCTTAAAACAGCCAACAAAAAATAACCTAAAACTTTTGTTTCAAGGTACGTGTATTTGCTATAAAATTACCACATATTCAATTACAAGTCAATCTGTGACCCAAGTGGTCGCCAGTTGGAACCAGATTGTATATCAGATAAGAGGGTTTAGGGTATTTGCTAAAACAAAATATGTGTGCTAACGTAAGAAAAAATGATGTTTAACATAAATTAAAATAATATGAGTGGGAAAGTAAATACTACTTGTCTTTCAGATGATCTATATCGTTGGTATAGGAGATCTTTTGTAAGATTTTTTAAAGAGGCAAAGTTTTTTTTAATTTGTCTTCTTTTGACAGGAATCTTCTCAATCCTAGCGATAATCACTTATCGTGCGGGTTATCCATATGATTTATTTTTGTCATGGTTTGAAGTATTAGCAGGATTAAGTTTTTTTATTACATTATTTTCCTGTTTCTTCATAGATGATGAACGATTTGTTGTTCCGGCATTAGTTATTTTTTGTGTTCTTCTGGTCGTGATCATAGCATCAGGGTTTATTCAAATGGAAGATACATTTCTCTCGGTAATGATTGCCCTCAGTGCTGCATTGATAATAGCAATGATTGTTTTTGGTGCAGTAATGTATCACAACAACGAAGCAATATGGGCTCTTGTGTCTTTTGTGTTTTGTTTGCTTGCACTAGGTACGATAATTACTGTTTTATGCTTTCATTATCCGGACTTTAAAAGTATGATGCTGTGGATAATGCAGCACATTTATGCTGTGATAGTGGGTGGCATTGTACTTTTGATGGTGCTAGGTGCAGGAAAGAATTGATCCTGCAAAATATTTAGAAAATGGTTACGACTAGTTCGTGACCATTTTTTTGTGTACCTTTGTATTAAAAAGCGGAACAAAACTGGAACCAGATTGTATATCAGATAAGGGGATTAGGCATGAAAAAAGGTCAGCACATAGTGCTAACCTTTCGATGTCGAAATGCAGTTGATCTTACTCAAGCCATCCTAAATCCTTTAAGGCCTGGCACTCATCGCACAATTTCTTTGGTTTACTGATGAAGTAATTTTCAGGGAGTTCGTCTGCTAAGTCGTCACAGCTTGTGCAATAGAAAAACATGGGACTTCCAGCGGGTAATTTGCTGTTGTCAATTTTTTCTTTCTTTGCATTTGCTTTGCGCCTTTTTGCAAGTGCTTCAAGAGCAAAAGCTTTTCCTTTTGTTGTTGCTAACTTCTTTCTCATAGCATAAAAATTTAAATTAGATATATGTAATTTTTTACGTTTTAACAACAAAAAAATATTTAAAAAACATTATTATTTAGATAATAACATAATTTTATTAGAACGTCAACTGTGATGTATTGATGTCCTTTGCTCGAACTTTTTTCGAAACAAAAGAAAGCTAATGTGTACGCTCGACGCTTATAATTATTTTAAACTTTCTACTACGCTCGACTAATGTGTTTCCGTCGCACGCTTTCGGCGTGCATCACGGATATTTTTCTGCTGAAAAATTCCGCGACCCCGCCTCGGCACCGTCGTGCCTCCGTCCTTGCGAAAGTGCTTTGGCACTTTCTCACCCTCGTCCACCGCATTTTCATTCTATTTTTGTTTGGCGGGAAGATTTTTTAAATTTGGTATGAGCGATGGGACTTCGGGCGGGCTTCTTCAAAGAAGAAGCGACGGAATCTAAAATATAAAATTCAAATCGGTGCCTCGTTCATATCTTACCATATTCGTGTTCGTGGTAGGAATGCACCCGAAGGCATCCGCCTCAGGCATTTCCGCTAGGGCTACGAGTGCCTAGATGCTAGGAGCGGACAAGGAAAAGTTGAACTGCTCAAATCCCACTCATTTGAGCCGTTCACTCGATTGTCCGCAACTTCTTGGGGAGAGAAAGTTTTCTCTCCCCGGGTCAGGCGACTCCTGATTACAGGAGGCTCGCCCTCGCCATCCCCACTCTACGTTTTTCAATATTATGTTTATTGTGTCGCTTTCGCTTTTAGATTTTAGTATTTCATCAGCTGGTCGGCACTCGTACCTTTAGCCATGGACACCCTAGCGGAAATGCCCGAGGCGCAAAATACATGTGCTTGCCCCAGCTCCGACGATTACGTCGGAGCTACCCCACCCGTGCGTGCACACAAGCTCACTCCCTGGAATTAAATTCCAAATTAAATTTTAGAATACGAAACAGCTTTTCCAGTTTTCCCAACTTGTTTTATTTTATTTTCCTTTTCCAAGATATTTAAATATCTTTCGGCTGTGGCATCCGAGATATGAAGAAATTTTTCAACTTCGTCGTTTGTGATTTTGGAATTTTTCAAAAACAAAGTCATGATTTTATCCAACTTCTTTCTTTTTCGAAACTGAATTACAAGTTTTGCTTTGTTTAATAATTCTAGAACTTTGTTTTTGTTGGGAATAATAACGGGAACCGGTTCAGGATTGATCGGCTTAGGTTGTGAATTCAACGGCTCATTTCCTGGGAGTTGAGCCGTTTGGGTTTCGGGAATTTTAACAGGTTCGGTAGTTTCCTTAATTTTTCCGCCTTCGGCGGGTAAAATTTCGGGTTGTGTTTCTTCAGTGCTAAGGATAGAAATAGGCTCATTTTGCGGATTATCATTATTGAGGGAAACGGGTATATCTACATTCCTGGGGGATTCTAGAGGCTCAGGGGGTATATTTGAGGGTTCAGAATCCGTTGTATTTATGGGTAATGGCTCAGAAAGCCCTATTTGGTCGTTGTTTAATGATTCGTCGGGCATACATAGATTATAGCAGAAAGGGTTTAAATATAGAGTTTTTTCACCCCTTGTGTTTTTATATAAGATATGATATAATATGGTCGGCTAGTGAACAAATGATCTAGTCCTTTGAAAATCTTAAAATAATGGCTGATTTAGAAAAAGTCGTTGAACTGTTAGGTGAAACCATCTTTGGGAAAAACCTTGCAGCTTTTCTCGAATTAGTGAAAAAACTGTTCGTGGATTGGGAAGTGGAACCAAAACGTCTATTCCACATGTTGCAAAATTTGCGTAAAACAGACCTTCTTGGTCTTATTGCTGGAACACATGAAATTAAAGCAAAGCCAGAACCCGAAAAATTTGCTTTACTTGCTGACCTTGGTGAAATTACTGTTCCTGACAACTTTAAACACAGCAAGTGCTTGGAGGTATTCCGTAAAGAAAATCGTAAAAAGTTTTATTACTTTAATGACGCTATCACGGACAAGAATTTCCCGAATCCAAGTCGGATTCTGAAACCTGGCGATAAACTCTGGGTACGTGCTTTCAAACAGGTTACACCTGGCGAAACAACTTCAGAAGAACGTATGAAATTCCTTGCAACCCAGAATGCGATTCACACCGGTGCTCAGGGAGCTTCACTTGTCTTTGAACAGAAACATGGACAATTACCAAAAGGTTTCTGGTACTGCTCCTTCGATGAAAAAGATCGCCTCTGGGAAGACGCTGACGGCGACCACAGGGTGCCGTACGTGAGTGCCTACTCGGTTGGAGCCTTCCAGTTCGTTCTTGGTATCTTCGAGTACCCCTGGAATGACGTCAATTGCGTTCTTTGCTTCTGCGACAAAAAAGAACTTTAACACTTTGAACCTTTGTGTTTGATGTTCTTAATCTCTTAGACCCTTTGCTTTTGCATCGGGTCTTTTTTTATGTTTTTCACCCCTTGCAATTTTATGTAGATATGATATAATATGTTCGGCTAGTGAACATACGATCTAGCTCTTCAAAATTTAATAAGATGATAACTGAAAAGATTACATCAGAACCAATGACCGATGGTCAAATGAAAGCAATCAAACGATTGCTTGAAGATGGAATTAATTCATTTAATTCCAACGACCTCGTCGTCCTTGGATTTTCCAAGAATGAAGCACAGGAAATTCTCAAATATGGGAACCTGGTGCAGGAAGACTTAAAAGTATTAACAATTGCAACACTTCAAAAATTCGCAATCGTTGACAAGCGTTTCAAACTTCTTGCCGACCTCGGGATTATCACAGTCCCTGAAAATTACGTGCATGGAAAACAGCTGGGTTCCTTGAACCAGGGAGAGTTTTATTTTTTCAACAATAACATCACCGACAAGAACTTTCCGAAGCCGACTCGCATTCTGAAACCCGGTGATAAACTCTGGGTACGTGCCTTCAAACAGGTGGTACCTGGTGAAACAACATCAGAAGACCGCATGGGATTTTTGAAAAAGTTAAACGCTGTTTTCACAGGCGCACAGGGAGCTTCGTTGGTTTATCAGCAGAAACGCAACCAGTTGCCAAAAGGTTTCTGGTACTGCTCCTTCGATGAAAAAGATCGTCTCTGGGAAGACGCTGACGGCGACCACGGGGTGCCGGTCGTGAATGCCGACTCGGATGGAGCCTTCGGGTTCAATCTTGGTTTCTTCGAGCGCCCCTGGGATGGCGGCAATTGCGTTCTTTGCTTCTGCGACGTGCCTGCTCCTGAGCAGGCTAGTGCTTAGTTGCTCTGGCTCTTAAAAACATTGAGTCCTTTGACTCTTGATTCTCGTGCCTTTACTTTTGTAAAGGCACTTTTTTTATTTTTAATATATACTAAGGATGGAAAATGATGAGCATGCGGTTACGACTTCATGCTATTATTTCTCGTCAAAGGAAATGTGAGAAATTCATCGGGTACGCCTTATGAATGAGTACATCCTTTCATGAAAAAACAAAATAAGTCGGTGCAATACATCAGTGAGTTCAAAGACTCCGAATAAAATACAAAGATTGGCTGGTGCTAATCTTGGTGGAATAGAAGATGTGTTGTACGTTGCTTTGCGCTTACACGCTGACGGCAACCACAGGGTGCCGAACGTGAATGCCAACTCGGATGGAGACTTCAAGTTCAATCTTGGTAACTTCGAGAACCCCTGGAATGACGACAATTGCGTTCTTTGCTTCTGCGACTCATATCGTTTCTCCCACTATCTATTGGTGGGAGTTTTTTCTTGTAGATTTTTTCTCCATCCTCCAAGCATGCGACCAATTTCATCAAGTTGAAGAATTATGTTTCCATATGTATTATGATCAAGGACTTTATGTTCCCAGCCAATCTGTAAAAAGAACTTTAATAAATCGGCTTTGCCTATAGCTTGAGATACTAAAGATAATTTTTCAAATTTATCACATGCAAAAGTAGCCCTAAATATTAATTCAAGTAAAGAAAGAAAAAAGTCGTCAATTTTTATGCCAATAGTATATCTATCAACCCTAGAAAGATTAGCTAGATATGTGTGCCATGTTTTATAAGATTCCTTGGCTCGCACAAGCACAAGCGGAGCTTGTGCTTGGGGGGGGGGGTAGAAATATAGAGTTATTATGTTTATTCATAAATATAACAATATCATATCAATTGAAAATCTCCTTATCACATGGGAACGTTTTCTTCGTGGAAAAAGAAACAAAAAAGATGTAATGATATTTCAGTCAAAACTCTCGGATAACGTGAATGATTTATATAATCTTCTTCAAACAAGAACATACAAACATGGTGAATATTCTGCATTTAATGTTTCTGACCCAAAACCGAGGAATATACACAAGGCAACAGTTAGAGACAGGCTTTTGCACCATTTAATTTATAAAGAATTATATCCATATTTTGATAAACGGTTTATTTTTGATTCTTACTCTTGTAGAGAAAACAAAGGTACACATAGAGCATTAAATAGGTTTCAAGATTTTGCCAGAAAAGTTTCAAAAAATAATACACGTACATGTTTTATTTTGAAATGTGATATTAAGAAATTCTTTGCAAGTATTGATCACGATACTTTATATAAAATATTAAGACGACATATAGAAGACGAAGAATTGCACTGGTTGATAAAACAAGTAGTTTCAAGTTTTCATACGACTAGTATTGGCGTAGGTTTGCCTCTAGGAAATCTGACTTCTCAATTGTTAGTGAATATTTATATGCATGAATTTGATATATTTATGAAACAAGAAATTCGAGCAAAATATTATTTGCGTTATGCCGACGATTTTGCAGTTTTGTCAGATGATAAAGGATATTTAGAAGAAATACTTATAAAAATGGAAAAATTTTTAAACGAGGAGCTAAAACTAAAAATGCACGAAAATAAAGTATATATTAAAACATATGCCTCCGGTGTAGATTTCCTAGGTTGGGTTCATTTTCCATATCATCGGCAAATTCGAACTGCAACAAAAAGAAAAATATTAAGAAAATTAAAAGGTTACCCTAAACCAGAAACGATAAGTTCTTACAGGGGATTATTGAGTCACGGGGATACATATAAACTCAAGAAGCATATACAAAGTAGATTCGGTATAGGGTTATAAATAGTAGTAAAAATTATTTTAAAAGATAATCTACTGAAACTCCGAGGGCTCTTGCTAATTTGGTAATAGTTGAAAGTGTTGGATTTTTATTACCACTTTCAATATTACTAATATATGCTCTATCGACTCCTAATTTTCGGCAAATGTCGCCTTGCGACATTTGCTTTGATAAACGAATTTTTTTCATATTTTTACCTAATTTTTTTGCTGAGTTTTCCACAGATTAAGTATAATCTTGATTGTTTTTCATAACAATATTGTTTTATAATACAATATACATTCAGCCCGCCCGAAGTCCCATCGCTCATACCAAATTTAAAAAATCTTCCCGCCAAACAAAACGAGAATGAAAATGCGATGGACGAGGGTGAGAAAGTGCCAAAGCACTTTCGCAAGGACGGAGGCACGACGGTGCCGAGGCGGGGTCGCGGAATTTTTCAGCAGAAAAATA
>Ga0214227_1000224_pt1 | contig 13940 bp, 10 predicted proteins | sample TroBogypolimnion_37_FD_153065 | JGI IMG/M metagenome (GOLD analysis project Ga0214227, IMG submission 153065) | Freshwater microbial communities from Trout Bog Lake, WI - 16OCT2007 hypolimnion | ecosystem: Environmental > Aquatic > Freshwater > Lake > Hypolimnion/Profundal zone | place: Trout...
GGTGGAAACAGTGAGTTCTGGTTCAATCAGTTTAATCTGGGGATGCTGGGTTTCCTGCTGCTGGTGCTGGGCTTGTTGCAACCGGCTATTTATGTGGATAAACCGGTGAATATGGAGGAGCGCAAAGCAGAATCGCAAAACAGCAAATACATCCGCTCGGGACTGAGCAACGAACAGCTGACCCAAATAGGGCAGACCATCCGCAGCTATATTGAAAGTCAAAAGCCTTACCTGAATCCGGATTATAACCTGGAGTTGATGGCTAAAGACCTGAATATCAACCGCCAGAATTTGTCGCAGACCATCAATGATGAGATTGGGAAGAATTTCTATCAGCTGATTAATGAATTTCGGGTTACGGAATTCAAAAAATACCTGAATGACCCTAAAATGAATCATATTACTTTTCTGGGACTGGCCTACGAAGCCGGGTTTAATTCCAAGTCGTCGTTTTACCGCCTTTTCAAAGAGATTACCGGCGAAACACCTACCGAATACCGTCAAAGGATTAAGAGGGAAGAACCCCAAAGGTTTTCATAATCCATTGTCCGATTGTTGATTAATTGTATGTTTTATGTCTTCAAAAGGATTTTACGGTGCTCTGCACCTTATTTTTCTAATTGAATCTGTTTCTACAAATGTTATGGTGCTCTGCACCTGGTTTTTAAATTGAATCTGTTTCTACAAATGTTACGGTACTTCCTGCCTGAATTTAAATTGAATATGTTTCTCCAAATGATACGGTGTATTGTACCTGATTTAGCCACAGCGTGGCGAACTATTTGTAGAAATAGTTTATAAAAACCAATAAAAACAGGTGCAGAGCACCTAAACATTTTTTTGTGGTTCGTATTTAATTCTAATTCTACAAAAGATTACTCTCAACCATTAGGCGCTTGATTTCTTCATTGAAATTGAGCGTTTTCTTTTAGCCCCTTTAGGCTTCGGCGTGAACTCAGTCGAACGGGGTTTGGGGTTATTTTGTCCCATCCGTTCGGTTGGGATGTCCTACGTGCTTATTGGGACGATTTCCTTTTTGTTTGTCCGTAACATTGCAGCGTCAATTGACACAAGGGTATGTTCATTGCCCCTGCAAACCGAAAATTACAGACTTTAAATTATAAAAAAAAAATCAACCCATGAGAACAAACAAAATCAAAGTAGCCTTCGTACTACTGTTAGCAGGAGCATCTGCTTCGGCTGCAAATCCAACTCCTCAGCAAGCGCAATTGGTCACTAAATCCGTAAAACTGATTACTGTGGATGGCTTGCAATTCAAAGACCTCAACAAAAACGGTAAGTTAGATCGCTATGAAGACTGGCGCTTGCCTTACAGCGAACGGGCTAAAGACCTTTTGGCAAAAATGTCGCTGGAAGAAAAGGCCGGTATGATGCTTATCAGTACCACGCGTCTGGAAAACGACTGGTCGTTTGAAAAACCCAAAACTACCCTTCCCATCACCAGTGGCTTCAACGAAACGGATCTGGTAATGAAACAAAACATGTTTACCGGTTTGCCTATGCCTGTGGCACAGCTATTTGCAGCGGGAACCACCAACGGAGTAACTAAACTGCACCTGCGTAACTTTATTCTGAGAGCCAATGCAGATACTAAAATTCTGGCAGAATGGTCGAACAAATTACAGGCTTTGTGCGAAGGCGATGGTCTTGGAATTCCCGCTATCGTTACTTCCAATCCGCGTAACCACATTACCCGTGATGCTTCGGTAGGTCTGAGTGTTGGAAAAACCACTTTCTCTACCTGGCCGGGTGAGTTAGGACTGGCTGCAATGCGTGATTCGCAGATGGTTCGTGAATTTGCCGACATTGCCCGTCAGGAATGGGCTGCAGTGGGTATTCGCAAAGGCTATATGTATATGGCTGACTTGGCTACCGAACCGCGCTGGCAACGTGTAGAAGGCACTTTTGGTGAAGATGCCAGACTGGCTGCACAAACTATGCGTGAAGTAGTGTTGGGTTTTCAGGGAAAGAAACTTTCGTCGTCGTCAGTAGCCCTGACCGTAAAACACTTCCCTGGTGGTGGCGCGACCGAAAAAGGGCAAGACCCTCATTTCCCGTGGGGCAAACGCGAAGTGATGTCGGATAAGATGTTGCAAAATAATCTGATTTCGTTCAAGGCAGCCATTGATGCCGGTGTATCTTCCATTATGCCTTATTATTCGTTCCCCGTTGGTACCAAATACGAAAGTGTGGCTTATGCCTACAACAAAGGTATTTTGCAAAATTTACTCCGCAAGGAACTTGGCTTTAAAGGCATTATCAATTCCGATACAGGTCCGATTGATATGATGCCCTGGGGAGTGGAAGAATTGAATGTGACCGAACGTTACAAAAAATCACAGGAAGCCGGTGTGAACCTGTATTCAGGCAGTGGTGACCCCACCGAATTACTGAAAGCCGTAAAAACGGGTGCTGTAAAAATGAAAACTATTGACGAATCGGTTTACCGCCTGTTGATGGAGAAATTTGAACTCGGATTGTTTGAAAACCCCTATGTGGATGTGGATAAGGCCGTACAAATTGTAGGCAATCCGAAATTTCAGGAACGCGCCGACCTGGCAGTCCGCAAATCCATTGTGTTGTTGCGCAACGAATCAGATATTCTGCCTTTGAAAGCAAAAACCAAAGTTTATTTTGAATCGTATTTTCCACAAAAAGGAAATCCAAACGGAACTCATGTAACGGTTCCTGCAGTCAATAAATGGGATGTGCAGTTTGTTCAGTCGCCCGACGAAGCCGATGTGATTGTATTGTGGATTACACCGGGAGCAAAATCCCTGTTCGATTCCAAAGGCGAACCTATTTATTTGTCGCTGTCCAAAAATGGCATCAATACCTGCTATATCAATTGCCTGACTTCGAAGAAACCGACCGTGCTGGCAGTAAACTACTCGAATCCCTGGGTGATTGACGAAATCTACAACAAAGAATCGGTGAACATAAAAGGAGTACTTTCCACTTTTGGTGCAACCCCCGAAGCCCTGCTGGATATTGTAACAGGTAAATTTAATCCAACGGCTAAAATGCCTTTCACTACGCCTGTAAGCGAAGCAGCCGCTCAGAATCAGCAATCGGATGTGCCGGGTTATTTGAAAGGTGCGGATTATCCCCTGTTTAAGTTCGGCGAAGGAATCAGTTATAAATAATCAATTATTAAATCTATAAATACAACAAAATCATGAAAACGAATCAATTAAAATCAGTTTTGATATGCTCCTGCTTAATTTTCAGCGGAGTAATATTTGCCCAGAAAGCAAGCGTAAAAAGTGACAGCATAGCTCAAAAAGCCGCTCAAAGCATCTCAGGGCCCGGAAATGAAGAAAAGAACCGGAATGTAACCGATAATGCCTCGTCGTTATCGAGCCCGAGGGATTTGAATATCGGACTGCCCGGAAGTAATGGCGGAATCACCATTGTGGAAAATAACCTGCCTGTGCCTTATTATTACTGGCCGTTTATGCCTTACAATGTATGGCGTGCCGATGGCAGTTTTGATAAAATGGGACTTGCCAATTTAGCCTCTGTTTCCAATGTGTTGGGTAAGGTGGGTTATGCCGTAACCTCATGGGACCGCTTTGGAACCGATCAGGTTCATGGGAATGCATCTGTTACAACCAATGATTTCGGATTACTGCGTGTGGTAGGCTCAATTGCCGGACCGTTGGGAAAGGGATGGTATTATACTGTCAGCGGTCACTTCAATGCCGACCCGGGTACTTACAACCCTCAATTTATGCACGATATTGACAATACACAGATTTTCAAAGCAGGGTTGACCAAGCGGTTTAAAAACGGTGAAGTATCTGTGTTGTACAAGTTTGCCAATTCGATGAGTCTGATAACCAGTCAGAATCCTTTCTACTATCACTCCGATGGTTCTGTAACTTCTTTGCCGGGTTTCAGGTTTGGTTTAGACAGCTATATGCCTGTTGATGGACATATCAGAACTTACAATCCGCTTAGCGGCAAACTTCAGGACCAGAATCTGAAAAATGATATTTATACCGCGTCACATACCGTTGATATAGTTGGTAAAAATGAGTTGGGTGACGGTTGGCATCTGGATTACTCGATGCGTTATATGACCGGCGAACCTAATCTGGCTATTATTCAGACAGCAGGTACACTCTCGACCGCAGCCTTTACAAGCCTGAAATATGCCGACAACGGACAATCATTCGTTGACAAAAACAGTTTAGGACAGGTACAAATGTTTATTGCCCTGATGGATCATGCCAAAAACGTGGAGAATTTACTGGGTGTTTTTGATTTGAGTAAAAAATTTGCGAAGCAGAATATCCATTTCGGATTGGATCAGTGGTACGACCGGATTGACCAGTACACTTCCAGTACGTCTATGTTTCTGACTGAGATTGCACCCAACCCCAGAAAACTCGTTGGTGCCGGTGGAGTAAATACAGATTCGTACGGATTCTTCAACAACAACGCCAGCAGCGAATATCACAACGGTTGGGAAAATAAATTAGCCCTGTATTTTACCGACGAATGGAAAGTCGCCGATCGTTTACAACTGAACCTTGGTCTGCGATTGGAGTCTCATATTATGAACGGTGATTACCTGCTGGACACACAGGATGCCAAGCAAAACCGCAGCTGGTTAAACTCCACAGCCGGAGTAGCCAATAATTATTCGTATGCAGGACAACTAACCACGGCTTTTCACAATGGTTTTCTGCATAAAAACGGAAGTTTAAGTGCCATTTATAAAATTACCAAACCCTTTGGCTTAACAGGAAGCTTTATCTACAATGAAAAACACGGACAGTTGGAAAATTACTCCGGTGCAGGTGATGGAAATCCGAAAGCCAATGCCTTGTCGACTACAATATTTGCTCAGGGAGGTATCTATCTGAATCTGAATAAGTATTTGAGTTTGGTTTCGCAGGTTACTTATGCCAATCGCACCAACGTGGCTTTCGACCGGACTTCCATTACCAATCCTGCTACAGGAGAAGGTGTGGTGTATGTGAAAAATTACGGTGTGAATACACTGGGATGGACTACTGACTTTATCAGCAACCCGTTCAAGAACTTCAATATCCATTGTATGCTGACTCTACAGAATCCAAAGTATGACGATTATGCTTTTGACATTAACTGGACAAAAGCACTGGTAAACGGTCAGGTGGTGGCTCAAAATAATACCGAACATTACGATTTTTCGGGCAAAGGTGTAACGGCTCTATCGCACACCCTGATTGAAATAGAACCGACTTACACGATAGATAAGTTTAAAATCTGGGCGCGTGCCCGTTATTTCGGTCCACAATTTGCGAATGTATCGGATGCTTTGATTTATCAGGGACGATGGGAAACCTTTGTAGGAACTGATTTCAATATGAACAAGAAAAGTAAATTTGCGCTGACCGTTATCAATCCGCTGAATCAGAAAGGCGTACAGGGAAGTATCTCAAACTCCGATTTGATTACCGACGCTTCGAAATACGAAGGCAAAATTATGGGTGCGGCTTATATTATTCCGTTTACCGTGCAATTGGCGTATACCTATAACTTTTAGACTTTAACCCTTAAAGAGACTTAACAATCCCCCGGTAGCATAATGTTATCGGGGGATTTTTTTGTTTGCAGTGCCAAAAAGTTACATATTTAATGTAGTTGTGCTGTGTTTTGACATAGCTGAATTCTACCTTTGCAACGAATAATCTAAAATCAACCAATTATGTCAGCAAAACAAGTAGATAAATACTTCGAAAAGGCCGAAGAAATGTCAGTAAAGGAACTGGAAAAGGAAATACATAAACTTTACCCAACATTTCTGAAAAGCAATGAAACGGCAAAATGGAAAATGCATATTTGCCTTTGGACACGGAAAAGAAAATTGAACAAGAATTTCAAATTTACTGCTGTGCAGGTTGAGCAATTGGAAAGAGTGAACCAGCTACTTATTGATGCTACTGCCAAGTTATTAAAAAAAACAGAACAACTCGACCGACAGATGCAGGCAATAAAAAGAGCCGGTGATGATTTTTTGGATGATTATTACATTGAAGCCAGATTGATTCTTGAATTTCAGGAGGAAGATTCCATTTTAGTGCCTGACGAAGATGAAAACAACGGAGAGTCTGATTATCCGAAAATGGTAGAGGTATTAGACGAAACACTCACTATGCCCCTGCGAAGTTTATACTTTCACGATAAGGATAATACAGAATCAGATGAAACTGACGATAAACGGTATGAAGATAATATGCTAAACCTTAACTGGGACATTGAAGAACTGAGCGCAGCACCATTACAACATATTCCCTATTTCTGCTATGCATCACACGTACTTTTTTGCCATTCCAATCATTCCTATTCGGACATTATACGGATAAAAAGTTTTCGGAATGAAATTGAAGTGTTATGGCAAAACACAATCAAGTGTTAGGCTAAACAATGTTCATTAATTAATTTAGTACGCTATGAGAACTTTCAATGTCTATGATTTCGAAAATTATATGATTACTGAGATGTTTGAAAGTAGGGAAATCCCCAGAATTAAAGACCATTTTGAACTCAGAATTCCCTACGACCCGCACTTTGCAAAACGATATGCAAAATGGTTGCAACGTACCGGAAATTCTAGCTGGCTCGATTTATACAATTCATTGTATGACGAAGAAGAGGAATTGAGAAAGACCATTTCAAAAAACGGCGGGAAATTATTGGGTTAGAACCAGCAGGAGATGAACCCCGAAAAACCGCTTGAAAATTAATTCAAAATGTGTTGAATTTTGTTATTACAATTCAAAGAATCTTTATATATTTGTGATGTTTTATTATATAAAATATTTAAAACGATAACTATGGAGAGTGAGAAAAAAAGAAAGCATACTGAAACTGAATTAAGGGAAATATTCAGAGAGAAAAACTTCAATGAAAAATTCTATTTCCGATTTTTAGAGTGTTATAATGATGCTTATAAAGATTTCTATGAAATGAATAAAAATTATTCAGATGATCAATTTGAAGAGAATGAATCTGTACGAAACGAAGCATTAAGTTATACTTTCATTTATTTCGATTCATTTCTCAACTATATTAAAATGGGGCATGGGGAGTTATGGGCTGAAAAAATGGCAATAAAAAATTACGAAGACGAAATATATGCCATGTATTATGATGCTTACCTAAAAATAAAGGATGAAAATCCTGAATTGGCAAAAGAAGAAATTTTGAATTATTGTAATTATTTGAAAGGTGATGAGTATTTCAAAAAATACTTTCTTTCTCTCTTTGAAGAAAATGAGATACACGATGAGGCTATTAAAGTTGCTTTTAATTATTCAATCATTTACAAAGACCAAATTAACCGCGGAGTCACTGACCCATTTGCACATGAATATGCCCAAATAAAAGCAAGTGATTGTTATACAGACGATTATTGTAAGGCATTCGCTTTATCTATAATTGAAAAAAGACCAATTGAGACTATTCTTGAAGAAATATCTTTAACTGTGAATAATGAGTCTGATGACTTTTACATTTCATCTAAACAAGTGGTTAATTCGAGTATAGAAATAATGTTTCCTGATGGTGATGAAGATGATGCAATAACGGATTACTTAACAAAACAATAAAACTATCAAGTTATTATATATCAGAATATTGTATATATGCTTCAAAAACAAGAAATTATGGAAAAAATATTAAAGCTATTGTATGAAGTTCAAAAAGAAATGTCTGCTAAGATAAATCTAACGAAGAACAAGATTGCCGAAATTGAAGCCGAAATTGATAAACGAAATGACTTTTATGAATCAAAGTCAGACAAATGGAAGGATTCGGATAAAGACACTGAATACAGTGAAAAAACGGAAGAATTGGAAGATGAAAAATCAGAGCTTGAGGATTTATTAGACGAATTTATAGATTTTTTATCTGATATTGATGATAAAGTGCAATTTGCTCACGATTATATATTTCAGAAAGAATAAATCTGTGCAGAATTATATCTCACAGATATTGTCAGAACTGCCCGAATATATCACTGTTTACTGAGATGATGAAAATGTTACAAAATAAGTTTACTGAAAATTGAAAAGCTATGGAAATAAATAGAGATATTAAATCTAATTTTAGAGAGTTCTGTAACGTTGAATTTCCAAATAAGAGTTGTAAAGCAAATGAAAAAAATAATACAAACTGGTTTTTTGTTCAGGCGGGTACACAATTTGGCGATAAGTTACATTACGAGTTTTATGAAGATTATGTTCAGCTACATATCGAAATAAATGAATCGGAACAATTACAAAGATTTCTGTTTGAACAAATAAACGATGATAAGTTTAAATGGGTTTTCTGGAATAAGCCAAATCATAGTTGTAGATACGAAAAAGGAATAACTAATTTTGAGGAACTTAAAGAAGCATTTTTATTAATTAGAAATAAAATTGAACCGATAATTATGGAGTTTGAGAGACAACAAAACAGTAGTGATTCAGTTGAACTTTACACAAAAACACTCGGTGAGATATTCCATATTAGAAATGGTGAAAATATATTTGAACTCAAAACTCTTTCTATTCCTGACTATCAAAGAGCTTACGAATGGAAGACTGACCATGTAAAAAACTTATTTAATGACACATTCGATGCAAGTCAAAAGAAAAATTCATATTTGATGGGCACGCTAATTCTACATAATAATGGAGAAGTACTTGAAATAGTTGATGGTCAACAGCGACTTATAACTTTGACTATACTCATTTACACTATGGGTGAAATTGATCATAGATTTCCGCTATTAAATTCAAAATTTGACAATATAAAATCACATTTCTATATACAAAATACAAAAAAGGAACTTCAAACATTATTAAATGGAAAAACAAAAGAACAAAAAGAAATGTATTTAGAGTTTCTTATTTGTAAATTACGATTTTCAGTTTTGATTATTTCTGGTTCAAATGCTTTAGATAAATCATATACTTTTTTTGATAGTTTAAATAGCAAAGGAAAAGGATTGTCCGATTTTGATTTGTTAAAGGCCCATCATTTAATGTTTATACCAGAAGAGCAAGAATCTTTAGCAAGAAAACATAATGATTACTGGCAAATTAACGATAGCAATCATCAACGTTTGTTTAGTACTATTTTGCGAAGGATAAGAATGTGGAGCAGGGGCATGGAAAGAGATTCTAAAGCTGATAGAAACGATTTTTACGAATTTATATCGACAGTAGAACCTAGTGAATTGGAACAAGATGAGCATTTCTTTAACCGATATATGCAACCAAATGCATTTCGATCATGGTGTAGAGAGAATGATGAAATTGTACTTAATTTAAAAACACCACAAGCGGATTCAGAATTATTGCTCCCTATGGAAATACCTCAAACTATTGAAGGTGGTGATTCCTTCTTTTTGTACACTAAAAGGTATCATGGATTGTATAATATGTTGTTTGGGAAAATTGAAAACAACAAATCAACTGCAATTCAATTTGTTTCGGATTTATCAAAAGCAATAGTAAATGATTATTTAAGAATGACATTTGAAGCTGCCACATTATTATTTTATGATAAGTTTGGAGAAAAAAAACTTGTTGAAGTTGCAACCTGTGTAGAACTAATTATTTCAGAGAAAAGATTTGAATGGGGTGGGAAAAGACCAAGCCCGATTAGAATAGAGGGTGTTTTATCTGACGTTAAAAACAAGAATATAATTCCAATCATCTTGAATTCGACTATTTCGTCCCATGTCGTATCTCAATTGAAAGAAAAAATCAAAATTGAACATAGGATACATAAAGATAGTCCAACATTACATAATTATTGGAATCAAATAAATAATTTTTATCAATACAATAAATCAAAAATCAAAAACACTCAGATATTAGAAGCATTAAGTGTAATCTACAATTCAGAATTGAAAGGAGTTAATCAAAATGTGTAAAATAGAAACAGAAGCCTATACTCCTAAAAATATAGGAGCTGTCAAATTCAGGATCCCTCTATATCAACGTCCTTATGCTTGGGAAACAAAACAAATTCAGCAATTGTTGGAAGACCTATTCAAAGCAAGTCAATCAAATGAATACTACTACATTGGTATTTTAAGTATCGGTAAAACTGAAGCAGATGAAAATCTATTTGATTTAATAGATGGGCAACAGCGAATTACAACTCTCACTTTAATCGGAAGAATCCTGCTTTATTATCATAAAGACTGGAAATCATTTTTAGAAAATCGTTTAGATTTATATGGTAGAGTAGAAGATAAATTATATTTAGATACTTTAAAGGAAGACTCTAATCCTAATCCGAAAATGATAGACGCGATAAAAACAGTCAACACATTTCTTAACGATAAAACTGATAGCGAAAAGACTGTATTTTCTGAGTATGTTTATAAAAAAGCAGCATTTTTCCTTTCAGAAATACCATCCGATTATACTATAATTGACAAGAACTTACAATTTGTTCGTATGAATAATCGTGGGAAACAACTTGAGGCTCACGACATATTGAAAATGAAACTGGCAAGTAAAATTAATGATCAAAATAAAAGAACACAGTTTGTGAAAGAATGGAATGAAATTTCTCAAATGGGTTGTAAAACTAATGAAGACTCAAAAACTGAAGAGCTAGTTTCAAAATCTTTAATTGAAATTTTCAACGATGAAAGTGTCCCTAAAACTGAACCAAAGGAAAATGAAATATTCTATCAATCAATCGTTACATTCCCTGAATTTTTGTTGATTGCATTAGCAAGGTTTGATTCTGAAAATTTTAAGATTTCTTACCAAAAAGACAAGTTACTTGAAGTATTTGGATTTGGAATTGGCAAAATTTGGGAAGAAAAGGCTTCTCCAATAAAATTCATGGAATTTTTAGGAGAACAATTTGAACTTTTCAAAAAGTATTTTATCAAAAGAGATAGGGAGGAGAAGTATAAACTGCCTTTTGATAAAGATAAACCAGAACAACTAAGTTTTAAAATAGACACAACTGCATCGAATTTGGAGCAATTAAAAATGTTTCAATCCTATTTATATGTTAGTACTGACCCTCACAACTGGCTTATTGGAGCTTTTGAATTTTTGAAAGATAAACATCAAGTCGATGTAACTGAATTTTTGAATGTATTAAAAACAATTGATAATATAAAAACAATTGACAATAGTAGAAAAAAAAGTACCCATAACTTATCTCTAAGATATGGTGATATTGACCGTTACTGGTTTTGGCGATTGGATTACTATTTATGGGAAAACAGGATGGATAATTTTAGTCAAAAAACAACCTTGGATGTCGCAAGCAATTATAATTTTAGGTCTAATCGTTCAATAGAACATATTTCGCCACAAACGCCTGAAGAAAATAGTGCAATAAAACTTGAAAAAGATGAAATTCTTGATTGGTTTGGAAATTTAGCAATGATTTCTTCCAATCAGAATTCTTCATTACAAAATCGCTCATTCGAAGTAAAAAGAGCCCATGTGGATTCATTTATAAATAAAAGCAAAAATGGATCAATCGAAAGTCTAAAACTATTGAAAGTATTTGATTATGAAATTTGGAATGAAGAAAACGTAAAGAAACATGGAAATGAAATGATAGATATATTAATTGAATCATTTACTGCAGATGAATATTACAAAGATATCCGAGACTTGTTAAGGATGAATAAAATATAAAACTGCCTCAGTATTTTAGAATTGCCTGAAAAGTGGAGACTTTTCAGGCAATTTTCTTTTATTGTTCAATAATGTTACTAATCGCTTCTTTTTTTATTTTCCTCTGCTTCCTTTTGGCACAGGTGCTGTGTAGTTTTGTGGCATAATACTTAATAAGCAGCATTATGGGAGAAAAAACAACAAAAAGACCGGAATTAAAAATAAGGCGGGCATCATTTGAAATGCACTGGTTCAAAAGCCAAATTAGCGCATTAGAAATTCAGCAAAAAGGAAATCAAATAAAAACTGTGTTTAGGGGCGAATTAATTTCAAGCCGAACAGTAAGTACTATGTATGGATTGTTTGATTTCAGGTTATTTGCCGAAACGATAATTCCTTTCATCGAAAACGAATTTCATCCTACACTTTATGATATGACAATTAGTGCAGGCATTCAGGAAATTGTTTTGTATGGAGAATCAGTAATGATAAATAATGAATTGTATTACAAAACACTGGCTGTTTTCAATAGTACAAATGCACAACACGCCTTATTAATGACTTGCGGATTATTTAGACAAGTATGTGAGAATGGTATGTCAATTTCGGCAGGTACAAACGAATTTCAAATAAGGTCAAAACATAGTTACAAAGCTATTCCTAAAATTACAGAACTTTTTTATGAAAGGTTATCATTGATAAATTCATCATACATCAGACAGATAGAATATATTAAGTCACTGGAAAACAAAGAAATGTCTGCTTATACCTGTTTTAGAAGCCTCACGCATGATACAAATGGAAATCAACTGGCAACGATGGTAGAAGTTTGTATCAGGTTAAGTAAATACCTCTTAACAAGTAAAACAGATAAAATAAAAAAGGAAGATTACTCTGAAAATCAATTAAAATCGTTGAAACATCCCGTTAAATTTCTTGAAAGAGATCCTGATTGTGAAGATTTGCAATTGCCATTAATAACGATTTACAACTGTTATACAGAGCTATTTAAAAACAGAAATTCAGCCATAAAAGAAAAAGAAAATATCCGCATTGCCGAAGTACTTGCAAAGCATGTGTAGTTTAATATTTTCAAACCATTTCATTTTAAGTGTCCCATATTGTGGCTTTGTTGATATTTAGCTTTGCCGAAAAAAAAACGAAAATGCAAGATATAACCTTTCTACTTTCTGAATTAACAACCAACATCTATCGGGCACAACAAATGACACCCGGTATTTCAGGCTTTGAAACGGGCTTTGCAGGGTTTGATACACTAACTTCGGGTTTACAAAAATCAGAACTGATTCTTCTATCAGGTCCTTCAGGTATAGGACTTACACCCTTCGCTTTATCAATTATTCGTAATAAAATAAAGCAAGACCCATCTGTAGGGATTGTTTACTTTTCTACACTCTTATCTGAAATGCAGATTCTTACTATGTTGGTTTGCGGGGAAATTGACATAGATATCTCTACGCTTAAAAGTGGACAATTTAATTCTGAGAAACAAAAACTTCTGGATAGCTTTATTGAGAAATGTAAAAAGAGTAATATTTATATTGATGATACACCAAATCAAAGTTTTGATGAAATTCTTTCAAAAATTGAAGATATAAGAGATTCATACAGAATTGATTGTATCATTATTGATAGTTTAGAAGAATTCTGTAACGATAAAATATCGATTGAAGATGGATTGAAAGCATTAAAAGATATTGCAAAAATAACCTGTCTACCGGTTATTGTTTTGCTTGAAACGAATGTGCTAAAAGTAATGAATGCAAGTTTAGATTTAATGGATATTAGCCCTCAGGTGAAAAGGTATAAACAGGTTGATATGCATTGTTTGCTTCACCGTCATGAATATTACCAAATTACAGAGGATGAATCAGGACAATCAGTTTTAGGCGATGCTGAGCTGTTTATTCTCCAAAACGAAGGTAATACAGGGTCGGTAAAATTCAAATTTGAGTACTCTTTTTATAGATTTCGAGAAAAAAGTCAGGAGCAAACACTATGAAAAAACTAAAAAACTCACATTCACCATCGGAAATCCGAAGTTTGCTGGTTGCTCCTTCCTTAGGGATAAAAAATTGGAATCTGAAGTTTATTCGGGTTAGTCTGAAGTTCTTCTATCTGTCATTAAAAGCAGTATTGATACATTTAAAAAAATAGAGTTTATATAAGTTAGAAATTTATTGACCCCCAAACCCCCAAATGGGGACTTAAGAGTGAAATTAGGGGACTTTTTACATCTATCAAAAAATTCAA
>Ga0214227_1000238_pt1 | contig 13535 bp, 5 predicted proteins | sample TroBogypolimnion_37_FD_153065 | JGI IMG/M metagenome (GOLD analysis project Ga0214227, IMG submission 153065) | Freshwater microbial communities from Trout Bog Lake, WI - 16OCT2007 hypolimnion | ecosystem: Environmental > Aquatic > Freshwater > Lake > Hypolimnion/Profundal zone | place: Trout...
GCACTTTGCGATTTGAATGGTTATCAGTATGGTCGTGCAGGTGGTTGGCCACATTTGTTAAGTAAACCAGAATTTTCCTCACCATCGAAAATAGAGGTTTCAAGATATTATGATGTCGTAAATTTTGCCAGATTTATACGAGTGCCCGGATTTTATTCATTTGGGTTTAATGATGAAACATGCCCACCAACATCCATGTATTCCGCTTATAATAGTATAAAAGCTCCCAAAACTCTTTTTATTGTTAAGGAAGCTGGACACGCCGCTCAACCGGAACAATATAAAAAACAATGGGATTATATGATACAAAATCTTAGAAATTAGCAATCAAATCAAAAAGTGAAAAATTCTGTAAAGTCAAGTTCAAAATATTTAGGTGCCAAATTACTTATCATTCCAGCTGTTTTAGTAGTTTTTATAACCCAAATGTTTGCCCAACAAACGATAATATTGAAAGGCAATGCTAGTGGTAAACGTTTTGATGGGATTGGTGTTGTTAATGGTGGAGGTGCAACTTCTGTATTACTTAAAGACTACCCCGAACCTCAAAGGAGTCAAATACTTGACCTGTTGTATAAACCAAATTTTGGAGCATCAGTTAGTGCCTTACTCGTTGAAATCCCCGGCGATGGAAACTCAACACAAGGTTCAATGCCAAGTCATATGCATACGCGTGAAGATCTTAATTATTCTCGTGGTTATATCTGGTGGATTTTACAGGAGGCAAAAAAACGCAATCCACTTCTTTCTATTGATGGTACAGCATGGAGTGCACCTGGGTGGATTGGTAACGGAAATTTCTGGTCACAGGATGCTGCAGATTATTATGTAAAATGGCTGAATGGTTTGAAAACGGTTTATGGATTAGAATTGGATGCTATTGGATGTCGGAATGAGAAAGGAGTAAGCTACAATTTTGTGAAAAAATTCAGGTCAACACTCAATGAAAATGGTTATAAAAATGTAAAAATACATGCTTTTGATAACTGGCCTGGAGATACTAAATTGAGTTTTGTTAAGGATATGCTCAGAGATGAAGAACTTCGTAACTCCATTGACATAATAAGTGCACATATCTTTAATTGTTCTAAGCATGCTTCGAAAGAAGTTCAAGACATTGCAGCGCAAATGGGCAAGCCTATCTGGGATACCGAAGAACATGCATACTACAAGGGGTTCGATTGCCTTATAAATATCGTAGAATGTTTTAATCGTAACTATATTAATAGTGATGCTACAAAAATTGTGAATTGGTATGATATTGCAGGAATGTATCCCATGGAACCATTCTCTGAAGAACCGGCTGCACTTTTAGCATATTGGCCTTGGAGTGGACATTACAAGATTCGTGAAGCATTATGGGGATATGCTCATTATGGACAATTTTCAAAGATTGGTTGGCAGTACCTCAATGGAGGTTGTTTGGATCTTGCAGGTGGAGGGTCTGTGATTACTTTAAAGTCAAAGGGAAATGACTATAGTGTCATTATGGAAACAAAAAGTGCAAAAGTACCACAACAGATCCGTTTTCAAATTAGTGAAGGCCTGTCATCTAAAACGATCTGTGTTTGGCGCAGCAATTCGAAAGAGCAGTTTATCCGGCTTAATGACATAAAGCCTATAAAAGGGACATTCACAATAACACTTGATCCGAATTCAGTTTATTCATTATCCACAACAAGAGGGCAGCAAAAAGGATTTTTCACAAAAGTTCCCGAGTCCAACTCTTTCCCTTTTCCTTATTACGAAACATTTGAACAGTATACAAATCAGAAAGAATGGGGTTGCTTGCCACGTTATTTCGCGGATATTGCTGGTGCATTTGAGCTTGTAAACTGTCCTGATAAAAAAGGCAAGTGTATACGTCAAATGGTTTCTGCACCTACAATTTCATGGGCACCCGATTGGTTGCCATATACTATTTTAGGTGATGAGAAATGGGGAAACTATGAGTTCAGCTCCGATGTTTATCTAAATCCCGGAGATACTGCAGCAATTATGGGGCGTATTAACCATGTGGGTACAGGATATGGTTTTATTCCCAAAGGATATTTCTTACAATTGGCTGAAAATGGTAGATTAAGATTGGTGGTTATTCGTGGAAAAATAGATAAGAAAAAGTTAATTGGTGATGGTGAACAACAGGCTATTATCAAAGCGTCGAAAGATATTGAAGAAGGAGGCGAAAAGGAACTTGGATCTTTCCAACTATCAAACATAGCTTCCAATCAATGGTACAATCTGAAAATTCGCTTTGAATACTCAAAAATTACCGGATTTGTTGATGGTAAGCCTTTAATAACTGTTTTTGACTCACTTTACACACATGGTATGGCAGGCCTAATGGCTGGTGGAGATAAAATGAAACTTTGTACACCATATTTCGATAATGTAATGGTGAAGGCACTAAATAAACCCATCCCATCACCAAATTTGTTTATTAAGGGACAATTTCCTCTTTATAAAAGATAATCAATTATTTACATAGTTTAATCAGATGAAAACAGCAACTAAAAAGGCATTAATTATTCTTTCAGCTTTTTTTCTTTTAGCTTTTATAGCACCAAGAAAAAATATTCGCATACTTATGTGTGGCGATTCAACCATGACTATTCAGCCGTTATCAAAATCAGTATATGATTCAATTATGGCAATTTGGATTGACGAGCCATTTCCCGTAAGAGGTTGGGGACAAATGTTACCTGCTTTTTTTAATTCAAATGTTATTATTCAAAACTATGCAAAAAGTGGTAAAAGTTCCAAATCGTTCATTAACGATGGGCTTTGGAGTAAAATGTTATCAAACTTATGGGAAGATGATTATGTTGTTATTGAATTTGGAATTAACGATATCTCCACCAATCCGGATAGACATTCTACGCCTCAGGAATTTGAAACAAATATAAAAAAGTTCCTTGTCGATGTGAAGAAAAAAGGAGCAATACCTATTTTGTGTACCCCAATGTCAAGTAGAAAGTTTGTAAATGGTTCTCTTGCAAACGATTATAAAGTGTATTCGGATATTGTGCGAAAAATTGCAGTGGAAGAAAGTGTTCTTTTTATTGATATGGAAAAGAAGGGACGGGAAATTATACTCAAATATGGTGAAAAAGAATCAGAAAAGTTATTTGTGAATTTAAAACCAGGAGTTAACAGAAATTTTCCGAAGGGTGTGAATGATGTAACTCATTTCAACGAATTGGGCGCTACTTTAATGGCGAAAGAATTTATTAAAGGTTTACACGAGTTAAAAATCAATGATTTAACTCAGAATTTAAAATAATATAGCCTAATCCTTTTCTATTAATAATCCTTCTTTAAGCTAAAGAAAAAAATGAACGCTCAATTTTGTAATATATTTTCTCTTTGTTTAAAATAAACAATAATACCAACAATAAAAACCAAAATTTAGGAGTACTGCTTTATAAATTAAGGCTATTTTTGCGTAAAATTAAATTTCAAAATGAGAATATTATTTTTTCTTCTTTCATTTCTTTTAATTCAATCCGTTTCTGCCGGAAATTTGATTGGTAATGGAGATTTTGAACTTGGAAATACCAATTTCTGGAACGCTTCCGGTTCAAATCAAAGTATTTCTATTGACAACTCAGGCTCAATGGGTGGTACTTATGCCGCCAAAATCAATGTTACAGCTTCCGGAACATTGACCTCTACCGGATTTTATCAATATATGACTGTTCCAAAGGCAATTACATATTCTGTCAGTTTCAAAGCCAGAGCTACATCAGCATGCTCCATACAAAATGTGTTGGTTCAATCTTTTTACTCTTCTAACGGAACTGTTGACGGTTTTAATTGGCTGGCAAACTCGAACACATATTCACTAAACACTTTTAATCAAACTTTTACCTGGGAATTTACTGTTCCGATTAATACAACTATATCGACAGGACCTGTTAGCGGTCTTTGCAAATTTATTTTTTATTACGGAAGTGCCACCGCCGGAACTACAATTTATATTGACGATATTGTTGTTTCTGAAAAAAATACTCCTCTTCAGACAAATCTGTGTAATGGCGATTTTGAAAAAACAATGAGTAATGCCATGTATACTTCTACTGGATATTCATATAATGGATTAACCTCAGGAACAAGCACTTCTGCACAAAACTTACAGTATTTCGGATGGACTTTAGCGAAAAACACTACTTCTACAGCAGCTGCAACTGTAAGTACAGAAACTGCAGCTCCTATTTCAGGAGTTCAATCAATAAAAATAACGTCAACCGGAACAGCAACAAGCACAACTTCTGATGTGCAATTTGATTGGTTATTTGGTGCCGTAAAAGGGAAATTGTATTCAGTCTCATTCAGGGCTAGAAGTTCTTCGCCATACAGTTTGCCCGTTACTTTTACTTCATGGGGCACAACAGCTTATATTCCTGAACAAACCTGCGCTTTAACCACCAGTGTTCAAACATTTACACTGACAGCTACAATTCCTTTTGATGCCGCTGATAACCGTGGCGTTTTGAAATTATTACTTGGAACACTTCCCAATGGTGTTTCGGTTTGGATTGATGATGTCATTTTGGCTTATCAGATTCCAATAGCAGGAGTTGCATCCGATGCTTCTATGGGAATTGTTTCAGGAGCAACAACTTATGAAGTTGGAACAACGGCATCTCTTACCGCATCACCTTATGTGGGATTTAGTTTTACAAACTGGACCGAAAATGGTATAGTTGTGTCCTCCAATACAACCTATTCATTTACAATAGCAAACTCACGTACTCTTACTGCGAACTTTTCAAAAAATAATAATTTTCTAAAAACTGTTCCAATAGCAATTTTACCTTCCGATAGTGAAATTATAAATGCAGGAAGGGGTTTTTATCGCTGGAACGGAAATGAAGTGGCACCTTACCCAAGTATTGACCGGTATGCCCGCTACAACTGGACGGTTTTTGAAACTTCCGAAGGAGTTTATAATTTCTCGTCACTATATAACGAAGCTGCTGCCGCTTATGCCGACCCAGATGGACGTGGTACTTTCGGACTGGCATTCCGTTGTGTAGTAGAAGGTGTGGATCATGCTTATCCTGCCTATCTTGATGCAAAAATGAAGTCGTGGTACAGTAACAACAAAAAATGCTGGATGCCAGATTGGAACAATGCCTATTTTATCGAACGACACGATTCACTGGTTGCAAATCTGGGTAGAGCTTTCAACAAAGACCCACGTATTGGTTTTATAGAGATTCGGACCTATGGCAATTGGGGTGAATGGCACTTATCAGGCTTCGAAACACAACCTTCTCCTTTAACCGGAATTACTACTGCCACTATTCAACATATCATTGATATATTTGTTAAGGCATTCCCTGATAAGCAACTCATAATGATGAGCGACAATGTTGGAGGATTGCAATATGCCATGTCAAAAACAGGACTTAAATATCCGATTGGCTGGAGACGGGATTCTTGGTGCAATTCAGGATTCAACAATGTATCTTCAACCAGTTCTGCCGCATGGCCATTAGCCAAAGATCGCTGGAAAACAGCTCCGGTAATTATCGAGGGCTACGGAAATACTGGGATGACTTACTCGCTTGGATTGCAACAGGTCATAGATTATCATATTTCCGGTATTGGAAATGGAAATTTTGGTTCAAATCTGTCGTGGAGTACCATGACCACAGATGCACAAATTGCAATAGTCAACTCCGTAAAGACATCGGGTTACAGGTATATTTTACGCGATGTAACTACTCCAACTGTATTTGTTCCGGGTCAATCAGTACGTTTAGTAGCAAATTGGTCGAATATAGGTGTTGCTCCTGCCTATCGAAACTGGTTGGTGAAATACAGGCTGGTTCATCCCACTACAGGCACTTTAATTTGGGAAACACCTTCGAATTTAAATCTACGCACTTTGTTGCCCACATATAATTTTTCTACATCTGTAGATACGCCATTTGCTGTTGACGAAACATTTACTTTGCCGCAGAATATTAATCTTGGAACTTATTCACTCGAAGTGCTGATTACGGATAGTGACAATTACTACTCACCACTGAAATTAGCCAATCAGAATCGCAAATCGAACGGCGCTTATCCTATTGCTAATATGGTGGTTGATACGCAAAATGGGGTTCGAAATGTGTCAGAACTAAAGGGGATTTCATTTCAATCTTTTTCTGGCAAAACAATAAAACTAAACATACAATCTGCCGATAATTATTCAATTTCTGTCATTGATACGATTGGGAAATGTGTTTTTAGTACTCAAAAATTTCTAAATCAGGGACTCAATAATATTGAAACAACAAATTGTGATAGTGGTATTTATATACTCAATTTAAAATCCAACAGTAAATCTAAATCGTTTAAAATAATCAAAAATTAAAATGACATCGAAAATGAGAAAATTATACACATTATTCACTACACTTATTATTTCGGGATTTTTATTTGCAGGTAATATAATAAGCAATGGTGATTTTGAGCTTGGAACTGCTACCGCCACCAGTTGGTGGACTGCATCAGGTACTCAAACCTATTCTATTGATAATGTTACACCTATTTCGGGCTTGAATTCCGCAAAAATTGTAACAGGAGCTACCGGAACTAGCATCACTTCGCAGGGATTATACCAAATGCTGATACTTCCCAAAGCTGCAACGTTTACGGTAACGTTTAAAGCCAAAGCTTCTGTTGGTTGTGCTATTCAGGGTCTTTTGGTGCAATCATTCAGTAACTTTGGTTGGTTAGCAAGTTCTCCAATGTTCAATCTTACAACCAACACACAGACTTTTTCTTACGATATATCCACAACGGCTCTTACAGGGCTTTGCAAGTTTGCGTTTTATTATGGGAATGTACCTACAGGTACAACCATTTGGTTTGATGAAATTACTGTAATAGAGAAAAATCCATTGACAAATACAAACTTATGTAACGGCGATTTTGAAACGCTGATGAATAATGCAATATATACTCCCGGAGGTTACAGCTATAATTTCCGTACTTCGGGAACTTCAACAGCTGCCGAAAACCAGTATTATGCTGGTTGGACAAAATTGAAACTGACTTCGGTGACCGATACTGCAGCCATAATATTTGATAGTGGTGCAGATAAAATTTCAGGAACAAAATCCCTGAAATATACTATGGTTTCAAATGGAGCAACTCATAACAATCTTTCAACTGACCAACAATTAGCATGGCTTTTTGCGGGTGTTAAAGATAAAAATTATACCGTTTCATTCACCGCTAAAAGTTCAATGGCAACTTCTATTGGTGTAGGAATGACTAATTGGGGTGTTACCAATTATTTGCCAGAGCAAACCATTTTGTTAAATACTACAGCTCAAACGTATTCATTCACTACCTCGACGCTTATAAATCAATCGGATAACCGTGTCATTTTTAGCTTCCGTATGGGAAAACTGCCTGCCGGAGTTTCGGTGTGGATTGACGATGTAGTCATAACCATGGGCATTCCGGTAGCAAGTGTTTCGGTTAGTCCGGCAACTGCTTTGGTTTCTGTTGGCTCAACCGTTCAGCTTTCATCTTCGGTTTTACCTGCTGATGCGACCAACAAAATTGTAAACTGGAGCTCTGCAGATACCAATATTGCCGCTGTAGATGGGAACGGTTTAGTTACTGCCAAAAATGCAGGGACAGTACGTATTACCGCTACAACGCAAGATGGAAGTAAAACATCCTTTTCAGATGTTACGGTTCAGACCGGAGCAATTGCTGTTACAGGAGTTACGATAAATCCAACTTCGGCTTCAATCAATATTAATGATACAAAGCAATTTTCGGCTATTGTATCTCCATTAGGTGCAAGCATTAAAGCAGTTGCTTGGTCGTCGGATAATGAGGCAATAGCAACAGTGGATGCAAATGGACTCGTAAAGGCGATTGCAAAAGGAACAGCCAATATTGCCGCCACAACACAGGATGGAAATTTCAAAGCAACAGCGGTGGTTTCAGTGGCTATTCCTCTTGCCGGAATTTCATTTGGCAGTACATCTGGAATGGTACTTATCGGAACACCACTTCAACTTGTACCAGTTTTTGCACCACTTAATGCCACCAATACAACTGTTAGTTATAGTTCCAATAAAACTTCGGTTGCAACAGTCAGTTCAACGGGAGTAGTTTCTGGCATTTCGCCGGGAACGGCAATTATTACAGTAACAACTGTTGAAGGTTCATATAAAGCCAGCTTTACAGCCACTGTTTACAGTCAAAGTTTGGTTTTGCCAAGTGTTTTAAGCAGTAATATGGTGATGCAGCAAGATATTAAGGCAGCATTATGGGGTTGGGGTCCGCCAAACGAAATCGTTCAAATTTCGGCCAGTTGGGGTCAAACTGCTACTGCAACTGCCGATGTTACCGGTAAATGGAGCACGAAAATTCAAACTCCCAAAGCAATTGCGGGTCAAAACCAGACCAAACACACACTTACATTTGTTGGAAAGAACAATACAGTTACACTCTCTAATATATTGATTGGTGATGTATATCTGTGTACCGGTCAATCTAATATGGGGTTCACTATGCAGCCTAATGGAACAAATACACTGGGTGTCCTAAATTATGCAACTGAAATTGCAGCGGCAAACTATCCGAATATCCGTATCAATAAAACAACAATTTATGCGAATGCCCAATATGTACCGAATGAAAATAACGGAAGTTATTGGACTGATTGCAATCCTTCTACAATTGCAGGTTATCCGGCAGTTCCGTATTATTTTGCCCGTGAATTATACAATAATCCGAATATTAATATTCCGATCGGGTTATTAGCTCCGGCAGTAGGTGGTTCTTCTGTTCAGTCGTGGATGAGTCGTGAATCACTTGCTTCAGACCCAGTGCTTAAAAGTACAGTTCTCGATCCTTTCGATCAAAGTCCCTCGCTTGCTTTTGCTACGGCATCAACAGTATTGTATAATGGAGTTATTGCGCCACTCATTCCATTTTCTCTCAAAGCTTTTTTGTGGTATCAGGGTGAAGCGAATAATGGCACCACCAATTATGAAAATTACTACACTAAACTTTGCAGTGCCATGCTTGCCGATTGGCGTGCATCATGGGGACAGGGGGATATACCATTTTACTATGTGCAAATGCCTGCTTACATTTACATGTCTCCTAATCTACGTGATCAACAAACGAATATGCTGTCTGTCCCTAATACAGGTATGGTGGTTTCGCTCGATTTGGCTGATGCTGATTTGAGTAATATCCACCCACGCAATAAAAAAGATGTGGGATTACGCCTGGCTCGTTGGGCTGAAGCTAAATTGTATGGACAGAATATTACATATTCCGGACCTATGCTGAAATCATTTACGGTGGAAGGAACTAAAATCCGCATCAAATTCTATCCGGCTTCCATTGGCTCTGGTCTTACTACCCGCGACGGTCAGGCACTTAATAATTTCCAGATAGCGGGAAGTGATAATAATTTTGTTACAGCCACTGCTGTGTTCGATGGCAATGATGTGTTGGTATCTTCCGGCTCTGTAACAAGCCCGGTAAATGTGGCATTTGCCTATTCATCAACTGCTATTCCGAATCTTATCAATAAAGATAGTTTAACAGCTTGTCCATTCAGGACGGATAAATGGAATTATGCCATCACGGTAGATCCCGTAAGTCCAAATGCTATACCTGTCATTACATCTCAAAAAGATATAATGAACGTATTTCCTGTTCCAACTAAGGATGTACTTACCATAAAGTTTACTGAACCTATTCAAAAAGCTACTTTGGAAATTATGGAAATTTCAGGCAAGGTTGTTCTACGAAAAGTAGTTCAGTCAGAAGAAAAGTATTTTTCTTTAAATGTTTCCAATTTTTCAAAAGGCTTGTATTTTATTAAACTTACTACAAATAAATACTTTACGAGCAAACCATTTACAATTAATTGACATAAAACACTTTCAAACAATTTTTCACACCAATAACAACTAAATTTCATACTAGCTAGCAGACAATAGTACATACATTTGCAAACTGAATGATTCAATATAACTCTATTTAATAACATTAAAATTTAAAATCATGAAAAAAATTTTCACTTCAATTTTAGTTACACTTGCAATTACTGCCGGTGTAAATGCTACCAATTTTTATGTAGATGGTTCTAAAGCCGATGATTCAGGCGATGGAACTTCTTGGGCAACTGCTAAGAAAACTATAACTGCTGCTCACGCACTTGGTGTTGCTGGGGATAATGTTTTTGTTAAAGCAGGTACTTATAGTTTTAGTGCTGCTTTGTGGACAAACGATCGAAACTTTTATGGTGGTTTTGCAGGAACTGAAGCATTGCCTTCGGATAGACAAAAAACCGATTTGGATGGGAATGGTATCGTTGAACCTTGGGAATTCAGCAATCAAACGATTTTGAATTTTACGTTAACAAATGCTACAGGATTAAATTTCAATGCCAGAGCAGCTGTACGTGTTTTTGATGGCTTTAAAATTACAGGAACACAAACTGCAAGCACCACAGGTACCACAGGTACTTATATTTTTGGTCCAAACATGATAAGTACTGTAACAAATGTGGTATTTCAAAACAATATAGTAAGTGATATCACTGTTACCAACACATTAACCCTGGCATATACACAAGGTTCTATTATGCAAATCTTTGGTAATAATGTGAATGTGAATAACTGCTTGTTTGAAAAAAATACAGTTACATTAACAGCTGCTGCTTCACAGCTTGATTATCAGCAAGTGCCTTTAATCTATCTCAAAGCATCTGCAGCAACCGCCCGAAATGTAATGCAAAACTGTATTGTACGTAACAATCAAGTGACCATTGATTATAGTGCAACTGCATTGACAGATGTAAACAACTCGCGTGGACTTTTAATCGCCATTGATTGCCAAGCCACTTATCCAACTGCTTTGAAAAATACCATTGTACACAATAACGACATGATATTTATTCCAAAAACAGGATCTACCTATAGTTTAGGCAATGCAGGTGCAGTGACAAATTATGCAGCTGCTAATTCGCAGTCCGATTCTGTTATCAACTGTACAATTGCTGAAAATAAAGGGACAAAAACAGGTTGTGCCGGATTAAAAGTAGGTATTCAGTACAATAACTACCAATATCCTTACGTAAAAGTGTTTAATAATGTTTGCTTTGACAATTCTGTTGATGGATCAATAGGTACAACAGGCAATTTGACTTTATCTGCAGGAGCAGTTACTTTATTGGCAGGTGGAATTCAGATTGCAAATAATTATGCTAATGGAGGAGCCGACCAAATTATTGAAAATACAACCATTGTAACAGGCAATGTTAAAGACTTAGCAAACGATAATGCCAATGCTTCCAAAGGAGCAAAGTTCACTTCACCATCTACAGTTACCGGATACAACACCGATGCATCAATAGCCCAATCCCGTTGGATGATAGGTTCAGGTTCCTATTTAGCTGCCAAAGGAATAGTTACAACAAACAAAACTGATAAAGCCGGTCATTCACTTGCTGCCACTCCATCAGTTGGAGCTTATGAATATGCATCTAATGTAATAACAGTGAATATTAACGAACCGGCTACCAGCACAAGTTCAGTAACCGGTGCAGGTACTTATGATTATGGAAGCAGTGTAACAATTGGTGCCACTCCTTATAATGGCAAACTTTTTTCAAACTGGACAGATGCAAGTGGAATACTCTCAACCAGTGCTTCTTATACTTTTGTAGCAACAAAAGACAATACTATTACAGCTAACATAGTCGTTGATCCAAGCACCGAAATAAGAAATGTATCTGAAAACTCTGTTGTTACGGTTAGAGCACACAACCTGTTTGTAAATGTTTCTGCCGAAGTGGAAATTTATAATTCAGTTGGTCGTTTAGTAATGAATGGCAAAACAAATAAATCTGAAATTCAATTGAATGAATCAGGAATTTATTTAGTAAAAGTAAAAACTCAAAAAGGAATCGTTGTACAAAAGGTGATTATCTAAATTGAAAATGATAATATCACAAACATTTGAATATAGTATTTTTTGTTTGTAGGTTAACAGATTGATAGTTGGATGTTTATAGTATTAAACTCCAACTATCTTTTTTTATGACAATCTTTATGACTAATAAAAACAAAAATACACCTATTCTCATCAATTCATCCACCTATTTTTGCGTGACTTATTTATAAAAATTGTAATCGTTTAATCATTTAATATCATGAAAAAAATTCTAACTTCAATCTTTTTTCTGTTATCATTCTTGATAGGAGTTAATGCAACTAATTTTGTAAGTAACGGCGACTTTGAAGCTTCAAGTGCAATCGCAAATAGCTATTGGACTACGACTGGTTCAAATCATACGTATTCAATCGAAACATCTTCTCCAATAGCAGGATCATATTCAGCAAAGGCTACAATTAATACAGCTGCTGCAGGATATGCTTCTCAAGGATTATTTACTTATGTAACACTTCCAAAAGCTGCTACTTATACAGTTACTTTTACTGTAAAATCAAGTGTTGATTTTACTCAAAATGGAACTATTGGTGTTGAAGGCATCTTAAGTCAATCGTATGGTGGATTTACATATATAGGGACATCTTCTCTAAATTCTTTAGTGGCTAATACAGCTAAAACAATTTCTTTTGATGTTACAACGACTACTGCTAATACTGGTTTGTGTAAATTGGGTGTTTATTATGGTGGATTAGCGACTAATGCTACTATTTTAATTGATAACGTGACAGTTACTGAAAAAACAGGAACTTCACTGACAAATACAAATCTCTGCAATGGTGATTTTGAGACGGTTTCAGGTAATGGAATTTATAATCCGGCAAATTATACATATAACGGACTTACTTCAGGTACGCCAAATGCAGCTCAAACTCAATTATATTATGGCTGGAGTTTAGATAAGCTCACTTCGTCTACTGCATCAATGACAGCTGCAATAGATAACACTACGCCTTTGTCTGGTACTAACTCCATGAAGTTAACTTCCAACGGAACTGCTACAGCAACAACCACCGATTTGCAATTCGATTGGGTTTTTGGCGGTATAAAAGATGCCAATTACACCGTTTCGTTCAAAGCAAAAACTGATGCAGCAGGTGGTTATAACTTGCGGGTGGCTTTGCAATCGTGGGGTGGTAATTACTACATAAACGAACAAACCTGTGCTTTAACTACAACAACTCAGACTTTTACATTAACAAGTACAGCCACTTTTGCTTATTCAGATGGTAGGAATATCCTGAGATTCTTACTTGGTACTCTGCCAAACGGGGTATCAGTTTGGTTAGATGATATTGTAATTGCTGTTAAGCAAACACCAACAATAACGTGGTCGCAATCAAGTCTGAACTTAAAAAGCACAGATGTGCCTTATATGAATTTAACTGCCGCCACTTCTAATATGTCTTCGGTCACAACTCCTGCACCTTCGTCAATTACTTATTCGTCGGATAATACTAATGTTGTAATTGTAAATGGACAAGTTTTGAGTATTGTTGGAGCTGGTACAGCAAATATTACAGCTTCTCAGTCTGCCG
>Ga0214227_1000239_pt1 | contig 13445 bp, 10 predicted proteins | sample TroBogypolimnion_37_FD_153065 | JGI IMG/M metagenome (GOLD analysis project Ga0214227, IMG submission 153065) | Freshwater microbial communities from Trout Bog Lake, WI - 16OCT2007 hypolimnion | ecosystem: Environmental > Aquatic > Freshwater > Lake > Hypolimnion/Profundal zone | place: Trout...
GTCGGATCATTCTCCACAACTTCTTCGATCAGAAGAAATTTGTAAAACGATTTGATTCCTGATATGGTTCTTGCCTGAGTTCTGGGACTAACTCCCTTGTCTCCCATCCATTCAACAAATTTTCTCAATTGAAGCAACTTGATGGTTTCCGGGGATAACCCGGGATAGTACTCTTCAACGAAGACAATCAGCTTGTTAATGTCATTTACGTAGGCACTAACAGAATTTTGAGAAAGCGATTTTTCCAGCCTCAAAAAAGTTTCATATCCTTTTTTGCTTTCTGTCCAGTTCATGGTTTAGATTTTAATACTTAAACAAATAACGGCCAAATTTGTTCGAACATGAAGAAAATAAAATAGTTATCCTTCAGTTACATTTCAACCAGCGCATTCCCATTCCTGGCTATTCCCTCAATTTGCCTTGTTGTGCTGCTTATGAGTAGCGCAACAGATTGACGAACCTGCAAAGCTTTTCGTACAGGGCTTATACCAATCAAGGAGCCATCCGGAACTATCAAAGAATGTTTTTGAGCTATTAAAACACCGGCAAGATAGCAACAAAATGGCAAATTGAGTACATGACCTGAAATATGATCCATAAAATTTATACATGAAAATTAAAATTATCTCGTTGGGGTCAAATTATACTACAATTGTCTGATAAAAGCAACCTATCGCCAAAATAAATGTACCAAGCTGTAGCATCGGGAAAAATGAACATTTTTCATGGGAATTAAATATATTTTTGCAGGATCTATGGATTCATCCAAAAATTCGGTATATTTTGCAGGCTTTCCCTGCTCACGTTTGTACGACAAAGTGTGGCCGTGGATTCATTTTGTTAAATAGAAAAAGAGGAAATTATACAAACCATAGAATAAATATCCATGAAGATTACAATTATCAACGGTCCAAACCTTAATCTCCTGGGGAAACGCGAGAAGGGGATCTATGGAGACATCTCCTTCGAAGTTTGGCTGGAAAAAATCAGGGGACTCTACCCAGCCGTCGAGTTTGATTATTTCCAATCAAACATTGAGGGAGCCCTGGTCGACTGCATCCAGGAAGTTGGTTTCACCGCAAACGGTATTGTCCTCAATGCCGGTGCATACACCCACACCTCTGTTGCCATCAGGGATGCCATTTCCGCGGTAACTACTCCGGTGGTGGAGGTGCACATATCCAACATCCTGACCCGCGAATTATTTAGGCACGAATCAATGATCGGGCCAGTTTGCAAGGGAACCATCGTGGGATTCGGTCTGGACTCATACCGACTGGGAATAGAGAGTTTTCTGAAACCCTCGCTCGATTGAATTTGATTGCACCATTGGTCTGGCCGATGCCATCCCTCAAAAAATACAAATGATGAAAAAAACCAAACACACCAAAATCGTTGCAACTATCTCTGACAAGAATTGTGAAACAGATTTTTTGCTGTCGCTCAAGGAGGCAGGCATGAATGTTGTCAGAATCAATACCGCTCATCAGACAACGGAATCGGCCATGAAGATTATCCACAATGTTAGAACCGTTTGTGATTGTCTGGCCATACTCGTCGATACGAAGGGCCCGGAGATAAGGACGAAGAACATTGCGGATCCCATCAGGATTACCAAAGGGGAACATCTTGTGATCAAGGGGGGAGATGAAAATTCTGCCCAAGGATTGCTCATCGTCGACTATGTAAATTTTGCCCGGGATATCCCAGTAGGAAGTTCAGTTCTGATCGACGACGGGGAATTGGAACTTACCATCGTTGAAAAGAAAGAGGAGAGTTTGATTGCGCTGGTAGGAAATGATGGGTTCATCAAGAACAAAAAAAGTATCAATGTACCCGGGGTTTCCCTGAATCTGCCCTCGCTGACTGAAAAGGACATCCAGTTCATCCGTTGGGCTGCTGCCAATGATCTGGATTTCATCGCTCACTCATTCGTCCGAAACAAGGAGGATATTCTGGCTGTTCAGCAAATTCTGGATGAGGAAAAAAGCAAGATCAAGATCATTGCCAAGATTGAGAATACGGACGGGGTAAAAAACATCGATGAGATTTTGGATCATGCCTATGGAATAATGGTTGCGCGCGGGGACCTGGGGATTGAAATTCCTGCAGAGAAGATCCCGGCCATACAGCGCACACTGATCCGGAAATGTGTTGAAAGGAAGAAGCCGGTGATCATCGCCACCCAGATGCTGCATACCATGATCAGCAACCCTCGCCCAACCCGTGCAGAGGTGAGTGATGTAGCCACTGCCATCTACGACAGGACGGATGCCGTGATGCTGTCGGGAGAGACTGCCTATGGCCAATATCCCGTTGAGGCCGTTCAACTGATGTCGCGCGTGGCCATCGAAGTGGAATCCAGCAAGGACAAGAGAAACGACCTTCCGGTGCCAAGGCTGGAGAATGAAGTCTCCGCCTTTCTGGCGGAAGCTGCCGTGATGTCGGCCAATGAATTGAAGGTGGCGGCCATCATTACGGATACCCTGACGGGGAAAATAGCGCGGTACATTTCAGCGTTCAGGAGTCCGCGTCCGGTTTATGCAAAGTGTCACACCGGCAGGGTGAAACGCGAACTTGCACTCTCCTATGGTGTGTTTGCCAGTGAAATTGTGGTTAAAAAGAACAAGTACAAACTGGTTGAAACCTCACTGATGGATCTGGTTGACAATGGGTACATCAATGAAAACGATACTGTGGTCTATGTTGGCGGCAATTTTGGCGTCGGAGGAGGCACCTCCTTCATTGAGATAGCTTCCGTCGCACAAATGATGCACCAGAAAAAGGTCAAATCTGAGCGATAAATAGAAAGGGAGGGAAATTTCCCTCCCTTTCTATTTATCGCTCAGCTCCCAGCATTGTGTCCGGGACAGCTGTTTAACGCATGTCGTTCATCTCCACGCCCGGATATTTGGCCTTGTCGAATTTGAAATAGTCCTCTTTCAAATCGACGTTGGTTTTCATTGTTTTCAAAACAAGCAGGTAAGTGTTCCCGTCCTTGTTAAATGTCTGGGCCTTGGCAATCTGTGATTTTGCCTTATCGATGTATAGCCTCACTTTCACAAACTCCTTCGATTTATCAACGGGAAACAAATCCACGACCTGAACCGTTTTGCCGGTGAAATTTTCTTCGCCAACGTAAGAGAAGTTAAATCCCTTTTCGTAGATGGTAAAAATGTTGGCAGGGTTCAAGGCTCCCTCCTTCTCTTCCTCAACACCCGCTATATTGCACTCTTTGGCTTCCGTCTGGTAGCTCCACACGGTGGTGCCGTCACAAAAAATCTCTGTACTTAAACCAGGCATATGCAACCTGTAACTTTTCCCCTTCAACACCACTTCGCCTTCATTGGTCTGGTTGACATTGTTTTTTTTGTTCTCGAGGGTAAAAGAGAATTCAATCTGGATCGATTTGTAACTTCTGGTCGTAAGCGACAACTTATCCAGAATCTCCTTTGCTTTCGGATCCTGTTGTGCCATCAAATTGGCAGCCAACAAAAATGCCACCAGTGCAAATACTAATCTTCTCATTTGATACTTATTTTATATAAAACACCTTAATTTAGTCTCTTGTTTTCTTTATCCGGACTGCCGGTCAGGAGGCCTGCTGAATCTAATCCGGCAAGAAATTAGCTCTTCCCGGCAGACCTTTCAAAATCGAAAATCCAAAATCCAAAATTCTTGTTGCCCTACTGCGGTAGTTTTCTCAGGATATGTTCGAGGCTGGTCTCATCCTGGATCAACACTTCCCTGGCCTTGCTTCCTGCATTGACCCCAACGATTCCGGCGGCTTCCAGCTGGTCCATGATCCTGCCTGCCCGGTTGTAGCCAATGGAGAACTTTCTCTGTATGGACGAAGTCGAACCGGTTTGGTTTAATACCACAATCCTGGCTGCATCGTCAAAAAGTTCATCCCTGTTTTTCAGATCCACGTCATCTGAGGTTTCACTGCTATCGCTCCTGTATTCCGGAAGGGCAAAAACGGTGGGGTATCCGGGTTGTTTTCCGATAAAATTGGCGATGGCTTCCACCTCTGGTGTATCCACAAAAGCACATTGGATTCTGGTAAGTACATTTCCAATGGAGACCAGCATATCGCCCCTGCCGATCAGCTGGTTTGCGCCCGGTGTATCGAGAATGGTCCTTGAGTCAACCATGGAAGCAACCTTGAAGGCAATCCTGGTAGGAAAATTGGCCTTGATGACGCCTGTGATGATGTTGATGGAAGGGCGTTGGGTGGCGATGATCATGTGAATACCCACGGCTCTGGCCAACTGGGCAATCCGTGCAATCGGAAGCTCGATCTCCTTGCCGGCCGTCATGATCAGGTCCGCAAACTCATCTACGACCACGACGATGTAGGGAAGGTAGCGGTGCCCCTTGTTCGGATTCAGTCGCCTGGCAATAAACTTAACGTTGTACTCCTTGACATTACGGGTCTGGGCAGCCTTGAGCAGGTCGTATCTCCGTTCCATCTCAATAATCAGGGAATTGAGGGTATCCTTTACCTGTTGCACATCCGTGATGATGGAATCTTCCATCCCCTCCATCTTGGCCAGAAAATGCTTTTCTATCACCGCATAAAGGTTCAACTCAACCTTTTTTGGATCGATGAAAACAAATTTTAGCTGTGAAGGATGTTTCTTATACAGGAGCGAGGAGATGATGGCGTTGAGTCCGACAGATTTCCCTTGTCCGGTGGCGCCTGCAACCAAAATGTGCGGCATCTTCGTCAGATCCACCACAAAGGTTTCGTTGGAGATGGTCTTGCCAAGGGCGAGCGGCAGTTCATAATCCGACTCCTGAAAGATTTTAGAGGCAATCAATGACCGCATGGAGACGATCTCCGGCTTGTTGTTCGGAACTTCAATCCCAACGGTTCCTTTGCCGGGCATTGGGGCAATGATCCTGATTCCCAATGCAGACAGGCTCAAGGCAATATCATCTTCGAGGTTCTTTATTTTGGAGATCCTTACACCCGGGGCAGGGACGATTTCGTAGAGTGTTACGGTAGGTCCTGTGGTTGCCCTTATTTTCTCTATTTCAATGCTGTAATTCTTAAGGGTCTGCAGGATTTTGTTTTTGTTGGCCATCAACTCGTCGTTGGTCACCTGCGGATTACCGGTCGCCCGCTCTTCAAGCAGATCAATGGTAGGAAACACATACCTGGACAGGTCGAGGGTCGGATCATAATCGGCCTCCTCCATCTCTTCCTCATCATCAGCAAATTCAGGTTGATGGTCCTTCCTGTCGGGAATCGCCACCGGCTCCCTTTCGGGTATCTGGTAGGGCTCTTCCTCCTGAAAGAGCTCACCCATCTCCAATTCAAGGACTTCATCGTCGGGCTCGGCATAAACGATGGTCACTTCATCTTCGTCTGCCACCTTGGAGAAAGAACGATCTTTCTCGATGGTTTTTGGTGGCTGGGAGGCAACAAACGGGTCGTTTGTAATCAGTTCTACCTCTTTCTTTCTTGGACTTTTCCGGTAGGTAAGCAACCCAAGGATGGCACCCCAGGCGTCTTCAAAGGCGATGATGACCACAATCAGCAGGGAACCAAACAGGAGAAAAAAAGTACCCAGTTTGCCAACCATGGAATTCAGGTGTTGTGACATCAAAAATCCGTAAGCGCCACCAGGAAGTATCGGTGAATTTTTATAAAAAGCTGCCAGTGAGAAGGCCAACGTGATTGAAATCCAAATGATAAAGAAAATGCCATAGCCGAAATTTTTCGCCAGTGACATCTTGCCAATCTTGGCCAAACGCATGGACAAAACCAGAAAGAGATAGAGAATCAGGAAGGATCCAAAGCCGAACCCCTTATTTATGAACCAGTTGGACACGATTGCACCCCATTTCCCGCCTGCATTTTCAATTTTTATGGATGGATTGGTAAGCAATTCCTTTACGGAGACATCCAGGTGACTGACATCTGCTCCATCCTGCAGCAGAAAGGAAACAAACGATACCAGCAAGTAAAGTGTAAAGAAGAAGAGCGGCACAGCGATGATCCCGCGAATCTTCTCCCAACGGGTAAATTTTGTACCCTTACCCCCTCCAATATTTTTGGCAGAACCTGATTTCTGTTGATTATCACTCTTTTGCTGAGCCATTCCCATTTTTTTTAGAACTGTCAAATTTAGGATTAAATCAAAACAAAATTGATCAAACCTTGAAAATAAGTGAAGGATGTGCTCAAATCGCCCTGTTACGGTTTCGATCTGGATTGAATCCGATCCTTCACCAGAAGGCTATTAACTTCCACTAATCCGCAAAATGAAAATTTAATTTAATGGAATAGAATGCTAAATTTGAACCTTACAACGGGGCGTACAAATCCCAGCCAAACGGAGGCAGGAAAATTATTTAAAAAAAAGAAAACCAGACAGTGCGCACCGCAATTCAGTCAGGCAAAATGTTACCAGTTGAAATTCGTTCTTCACAAGACGATTAACAATCAAATTCATTTGAACCATTCATTCCTTCTAAAAAACATGAATTTTAAGAAACTGATCCTGTTTTTGGCAACTTGTTTCGTCTTTGGCCTGGCCAAGTCGGAACCCAAAAAGTTGGTAACCTATGTCAATCCGATGATTGGTACAGCAGGCCATGGCCATACCTACCCAGGGGCCGCCTATCCTTTTGGGCAAATCCAACTGAGTCCGGATAATGGGACACAGGGTTGGGACTGGTGTTCGGGCTACAACTTTTCCGACAGTACCATTGCGGGCTTCAGTCATACCCATCTGAGTGGGACCGGCATCGGGGATTTGGCCGATCTCTCATTTATGCCTGTATCCTCTGATGTACTCTTCAAACCCGGGGAGAAGAATGGTGATTTTGTTGCCAGATATGCCGGGAAATTTACCCACAAACAGGAGAATGCAACTCCCGGATATTATTCCGTTCATTTAAAAAACAGTGGTATTCAGGCCGAGTTTACGGTGACTGAACGTGCAGGAATGCACAGGTACACCTTCCCGGCAGGAGCAAAAAACAACCTAATTCTCAATCTGGGATTTGCCATTAACTGGGACAAACCCTACCTGACAACGCTAAACCGGGTTGACAGCACTCTGGTAACGGGTTCACGTCTCTCTCATGGTTGGGCAACCGATCAACACCTCTATTTTGCGGTACGTTTTTCAAAACCGATTCTGAAATTTGACATTGTTACGGTTGGCAGCCCGAATGAAAAGGTTGGCTGGTTCAGTTTTGGAGACCACCAGTTGCTGGCCAAAGTGGGAATTTCTTCCGTCAGCGTTCAGAATGCACTGGAAAATCTGGATAGTTCACTGCCTGGATGGAATTTTGAAGCTACCAGGCAGTCTGCTGCGGATGCCTGGGAAAAGGAACTGTCCAAAATCACCATCCAAACCGGCAACGACAGCCAGAAAACCATTTTTTATACGGCCCTTTACCACACAATGGTGGCCCCCGCCCTGTTTTCGGATGCAAACGGAGAATTCAAGGGTGTCAATGGAGATGTACAAAGTGCCATCGGATACAAGCGATACACGGTGTTTTCCCTCTGGGATACCTACCGGGCACTCCATCCACTCTTCACGCTTACACAACCATCCAGGGTTAACGATATGGTCAAGACCATGCTCGACCATTACCGTCAGACAGGTTTATTGCCCGTCTGGGAACTGGAGGGGAACGAAACATTCTGCATGGTAGGGAACCATGCCATCGCCGTCCTTGCAGAGGCCATCCTGAAAGGGATTGGCGATTTTGACAGGCAGTTCGCCTATGAAGCCATGAAAAAAACCTCCCTGTTCGACAGGGATGGCATGGGCGTGTATGACAAACTTGGCTACATGCCGGCGGATAAAGTCAGTCAGTCTGTTGCCAAATCGATGGAGGTTGCCATCGACGATTGGTGTTTGGCTGCTGTGGCAAGAAATCTGGGAAAAACGGGAGATGCAAGCTATTTTGGCAAGCGTTCCGAAAGCTACAGAAACTATTTTGACCCGGAGACCAGATTTATGCGGGGCAAAATGAGCAATGGAAATTGGACAACTCCCTTCGATCCGGCCTATTCGAACCACGAGGGAAGTGACTATACCGAGGGCAACGGATGGCAATATCTCTGGCTTGTTCCACAGAATGTGGAAGGATTGATAAGCCTGCTTGGTGGCAAATCGGCTTTTGCCGACAAACTGGACCAACTGTTCAGCGTAGAACAGGGAGTCAAAGGGGAAAAGGCCTCCGCCGATATTTCGGGGTTGATTGGGGCTTATGCTCACGGCAATGAACCCGGGCACCACACCTCCTTCCTTTTCAACTATGCCGGGAGAGCCTGGCGGACCCAGGAGATCAACCGAAGAATCCAGACGGAGATGTATACAGACAAGGTGGACGGATTGTGCGGGAATGAGGATTGCGGGCAGATGTCGGCCTGGTATGTCTTCAGTGCACTTGGATTCTATCCGGTCAACCCTTCCGATTTGAAGTACCAGTTCGGGTCACCGCTGGTCAGGGAAGCAAAAATAGCGGTATCTGCCGGTAAGTTCTTCACGGTAAAAGCTCCTTTGGCTTCCGATGAAAACAAATACATCCAGGAGGTGAAACTGAACGGGAAAACGCTCAACAGATCTTACATCACGCATGGTGAAATAATGGCAGGCGGCACACTCGAATTCAAAATGGGAGCAACACCGAATAAAACGCTATTTCAGTGAATCTCTGCTCTCCTAACAACAACATATTCCGGCAAAAAACAAACATGAAAAAACCAATCTTTCTGATACTGCTTTTGCTCCCTGCAGTTGCCTCCTTTTCCCAGGAATGGGGACTGGGTTCATTTGTAAAAACGAAGGAAAATCCAATCGTGAGGGCTGATTCTTTCCTCACTTTCATTTGTCCGGTAAAAAAAGAGGCAGTAAAATGGCAAAAGGCGGATGTTTTCAATCCGGCAGCAATCGTCAAAGACAAAAAAGTTTACCTTTTTACCCGCTGCGAAGACAACGATAAGGCGGAATACGCACGAAGAACCTCCCGTATCGGCCTATCCGTCAGTGACGATGGAATCCATTTCAAATCCTTTCCTTCACCTGTGCTTTATCCGGATTCCGACGCATTCATGAAGTATGATTTTCCGGGCGGTTGCGAAGATCCGCGCATCGTCGAATCGGAAGAGGGACTTTACGTCATGGCCTACACCAGCTGGAACTACCGGATACCGCGTTTATCCATTGCTGTGTCCGAAGATCTTTTTCATTGGAAAAAAAGAGGACCCGCCTTTCTGAAAGCCTATGACGGCAAATTTCTGAATCTCCCCACCAAATCGGCTTCTATCCTCACCAAGATGAAGAACAACAGGATAGTAGCTATAAAAATCAATGGAAAATACTGGATGTACTGGGGAGAAAAATTTGTGAACCTGGCCTGGTCTGTCAACTTGTATGACTGGTTTCCGCTGTTGGACAGACAGGGGGAACTGAAAAGGATCATAACTCCCCGAAAGGGCAAATTCGACAGCGGACTCACCGAGTGCGGTCCGCCGGCGCTGATGACTGACAAAGGGATTCTACTGATTTACAATGGGAAAAACGCTACCGACGAGAGTGCCGACCCATCCTTGCCCAGGGGAACCTATTCCGTAGGTCAGGTTTTGTTTGCAACGGATGATCCTGAAAGGGTGATCAACCGCAGTGAATCCTGTTTCCTAAAACCCACCCTGCCTCACGAGTTGACAGGCCAGTATGCGGCAGGTACAACTTTTGCGGAAGGATTGGTCTATTTTCAAAAAAAATGGTTTCTTTATTATGGCACTGCGGACTCATTTGTCGGACTGGCAGTCAAGGAATAGCCTGTTCTTTGCCATCCTTGAAATTAACTATTCAGACAACAAGAATCAATTGACTATACAACAACTAAAAATTTAAAGAAGATGAAAGCTGCGGTTATCAAGGAGTATGGGACGATTTCACTGCAAGAGGTCAACAAACCGAATTTACCTGACAATTACGTCCTGGTAAGAGTAAAATTTGCCAGTATATGTGGATCGGATCAGCATATTTTCAAGGGAGAATTTCATCCAAGAACCCAGCTTCCCCTGACTCCCGGGCATGAATTTGCCGGAGTGGTGGAAGCAGTTGGCAAATCCGTCAAAAGCATTCATCCCGGAGAAAAAGTAACGGTCGATCCAATTCTCTGGTGCGGCAAATGTGCAGCCTGTCAGATAGGACACTATCCTGCCTGTACCTCTCTGAGGCTGATCGGGGTGGACATCGACGGAGGTTTTGGCGAATTTGTTTCAGTTCCTGAACATACCATTTTCAAGGTTCCCGAGCACATTTCGGATGAATTTGCCGCCCTGATTGAAATACTTTCCATCGGGTTTCATGCATCGGCCAGATCGGGCCTTCGGGAGCAGGATGATTTGCTCATCGTGGGAGCAGGAAAGGTGGGGCAGTCTATCCTGCACGCTGCCAGCACCATCACAAGGGGAAAAATATTTTTGGCCGATATTCTGGACGAAAGGCTTGCCATCGCAAAATCAGCTTTTCCAAACCTGGTTACCATCAATACCACCAAAAAAGATCCGGTTGCGTTTATCAGGGAGATGACAGATGGCCGCGGAGTAGACGTTGCCATTGAAGCAGTTGGACATGAGGTAAATGTGGAAGGCAGGCTGAATCCGGTCAGAACCTGCATCCAGGCCATCCGGGGAGCCGGAACGGTTTGCTGTCTCGGGCTGGGCGATCATCCGACAGCCATACTGATGAAAGAGCTCATCTGGAAGGAGGCAAAAATCGTCGCTTCACGGGTTAGCCATGGAGAATTTGCAAAAGCCATCGAAGCCCTCGACAAGGGGCTGATTCATCCGGAAAGCATGATTACCGGAGTGCTCGACCTGAAGGATGCCCAGCGTGGTTTCGAATTACTTGAAAATGAACCTGGAAAACATCTTAAAATTCTGCTGAAGATTTGAGAAGACCAGGGAGCGTGGGTTCAGAACGGAAATTTTTCAACTTGTTTCAGGCAAAGTTTAACAACTCCCTGTTTCCAATAATTTTATCAGAACACACAAAGGATAGTTCAAATTAGGAAAATACAAGTATTTATCATTTCAAAATTGTAGAAGGATGAAAAATATTCCAGTTATCGCGATTTCCGAAAAAACTTTGGCGGAAGCCTATGAAGCCGCCATCGTGGCCGTCTATGAAAAAGGGACCCGGTTCAAGACGCAATACGACAAACCGGAAGATCCTGAAAGCATGGATTGCACCATCAACATCACCATCGAAGAGCCGGAAACAGATCCGATGATCCACATGGCCTTCCCGGGAGGCATCGAAGAGCTGAAGGAATACGTCATGGAACTCAAAGGTTTCAAGGATCACTGGACGAAAAACATGAACGTCGAAAGTGACAAGAGATGGGAATATACCTACCACGGCAGATTGCAAAATTACGGTGTCTGGAAGGAGCTGATAAATGGTCAGTCGGTTGAGGCCGGGAGGATGAAAGTGGATCAGATTCAGACGGTCATCCATAAACTGTCCGTTCAACCCTTTACCCGACAGGCCCAGATGATTACCTGGATGCCAGATATCGACAATGATTGTTTCGATCCTCCTTGTCTTCAATCACTGTGGTACCGCATTCTGGAAGACGAAGCGGGAGTCTATTGGCTCAACTGCAATGTCAGGTTCAGAAGCAACGATGCCTGGGGAGCCAACTTTATGAACATGTTCGGGTTCATTCAATTCAATAAGGAGGTCATTGCAGCCGGTGTTGCGGAAAAAACGGGAAAAATGGTCAGGCTTGGGCGCCTTAACTGGCAGGCTGATTCCTTTCACATATATGGGAAGGATCTGAATACAGTCAAGGAAAGACTGCTCGACAGACTGGCCGACATGCCTTTCGAAGAACGGACTCTTGGCTTCAACGAGGAATTCATCCGGGAAATGTATGACCTGGCAGAAGAACAGATCATCGCAAAGATCAGAACTTACGATCAAAGCCATTAGTGGACTTTTGTCATATGTTGGGCTGAAAACAGTCCTTACCTTCGGACAGGATAAACCAACGAGATCAACATAAGATGAAAAAACTTGCTGTGGTTGCCCTGGGTGGCAACGCCCTGCTGCGGGACAATGAGAAGGGAACCATCGAAGAACAGGAGTCGCACACCGCTGAAACCATCGAAAACCTGCTTTTTTTGGTAAAAGAGGGGTACGATTTGATCGTGACCCACGGGAACGGACCTCAAGTTGGCAATATCCTGATGCGAAACGATGCAGGGGAACAGGTTTATGGCATCTCGCAAATGCCTTTGGATGTATGCGTTGCTGATTCGCAGGGCGGGATCGGATACATGATTGAACGAATCTTCCGAAACATCCTCCATAAAAATCATATTTCCAGAAATGTCATCACCCTGGTGGGCATGGTGGAGGTAGACCCTTCCGACCCTGCTTTTGAGAATCCAACCAAGCGCATTGGGGCAACCTATACGCTCGAACAGATTCAAAAACTGAAACAGGAAAAGGGATGGATCTTCAAGGAGAGCAAAAAAAGCGGAAATGGCTGGAGAAGGGTTGTCCCCTCCCCCGTTCCAAAAAAAATCCTTAACCTTGAGCTGATCAGCGATCTGGCCAGAAAGGGAAATATCGTCATCACCTGCGGGGGAGGAGGTATCCCGGTCTTCTACGACGAAGAGGGAATTCTCCGCACTTCCGATGCGGTCATCGACAAGGACCTGGCCTCATCGGTACTTGCCTCGGGTGTCGGAGCAGATGAATTTTACATTCTGACAGACGTCTCTTTCATCTACCGTGATTTTGGCCTGCCTACACAGGAAAAACTGGAATTTCTTGACTACCGCGATACCAAAAAATACCTTGAGTTGGGTACATTTGCCGAAGGAAGCATGGCACCCAAGATTGTTGCCGCCATGAAATTTGTGGAGAATGGCGGCATCAAGAGCATCATCACGGAAGCATCCAGACTTGAAGACAAATCATACGGATCTAAAATTACCATGCATTACGAATCATAAAATATATTCAAATGCCAAACCACCTTTATCACAAGCATTTTCTTAAGCTATTGGATTTCCCCCCAGCAGAGATTGAATTTTTACTCGATCTTGCCGCCGAATTGAAATGGGCCAAGAAATCCGGAACCGAAGAACCAATCTTAACAGGCAAGAATATTGCGCTAATTTTTGAAAAAACATCAACCCGCACCAGATGTGCGTTCGAAGTAGCCGCTTACGATCAGGGTGCCCACGTCACCTACCTTGGACCAACGGGATCACAGATCGGAACAAAAGAGTCGATGAAGGATACAGCCAGGGTCCTCGGACGGATGTACGACGGTATCCAGTATCGTGGCTATGGTCAGGAACTGGTGGAGACACTGGCACAGTATGCCGGAGTACCGGTCTGGAATGGTCTGACCGACGAGTTTCATCCAACACAGATTCTTGC
>Ga0214227_1000246_pt1 | contig 13315 bp, 11 predicted proteins | sample TroBogypolimnion_37_FD_153065 | JGI IMG/M metagenome (GOLD analysis project Ga0214227, IMG submission 153065) | Freshwater microbial communities from Trout Bog Lake, WI - 16OCT2007 hypolimnion | ecosystem: Environmental > Aquatic > Freshwater > Lake > Hypolimnion/Profundal zone | place: Trout...
ACCTTTAAATATTGAACAAATTGTAACAAAAAAAAGTGTTCGAATTATAAATCAAACGATAAAATAACAAAAAACAATCAATGAGAAATCGGTTAATATTTTCTTTGAAAAATTAATGTTTGAGATATTCGAATTTCATTCTTTTCTGTTATCTTTCGGAACTTTTAAATCTAATATACATATTTATGGAACGAATCAATAGCACAGAAGTCCTTGATTGGGCAAAAGATTTTTTATCCAAATCGGAAAAAGAAATTACAGCTGAAGAGCTAAAAGAACAAAAGAAATACGCCATTCTCATTCAAAACCCGAATGATAAAACCTTGTTATCGAAAATGCTTGACGAGTCGTCGCAAATCCACGACAACAAAAAACTGGCAAGGCGTATGAAATTATTGATTGACCGATATGGAATCCCTGAATTTTTCAATTCGTCCGATGCATTTTTAATTAAATTATTCACAACTTTCGGATATTGGTTTGATTTTATTGCAGTACCAATATTTAAAAGCCGGCTACGTTCCGATACATCCAAGGTGATTATCAACGAGAAAGCTTCATCTCTCAATCATCACCTCAGCGAACGCCGCAAACAACAAATTGGTCAGAATGTGAATCTGTTGGGAGAAGTTGTGCTCGGTAATAGCGAAGCAAATCATCGCTACGAACATTATCTGGAAGCTTTAAAAGATCCTCGTATTAATTACATTTCTATCAAAATATCAGGAATTTACGCACAAATCAATCCTCTTAATTATGTTCAAAACAAACTTGACCTATGCCAGAGATTAACACAAATTTATCAGCAATCTATCGACTTTCCATTTATTGACGAAAATGGTAATGCTCATTCGAAGTTTGTAAATCTCGATATGGAGGAATACAAAGACACTGAATTGACACTCGATGTCTTCAAAACTGTTCTTAGCCTCCCCCAATTCAAAAATTACACAGCCGGCATCGTGGTTCAAGCTTATTTACCCGATGCATGGAATTTCCAGACCGAACTACTCGAATTTGCAAAAAAACGAGTAAGTGAAGGTGGTGCTTCGCTCAAAATGCGCCTGGTAAAAGGTGCTAACCTGCAAATGGAAAGCATAATTTCATCGCTCAAAGGCTGGGAAAATCCGGTTCTTCATACTAAAATTGAGGTGGATGCTAACTACTTGCATATTTTAGATAGGGCTTTAGAACCTGAAAATGCAAATGCAATGGAAATAGGCGTAGCTTCTCACAATTTCTTCAGTATTGGATATGCTTATTTATTGAGTCAAAAAAATAAGGTTGAAAACCGTGTTACTTTCGAGATGCTCGAAGGCATGGCAAATCATCTACCACGAGTGATGCGCAGTTTGGGAAAACAAATTATATTATATACGCCAGTTGTTAAAAACGAACATTTTTTAAATGCCGTTTCGTATTTAGTTCGCCGATTGGATGAAAATACCGGAAAAGATAATTTCCTAAGTTATTCATTCGGATTAAAATACGACAGTAAACAATGGAATTTTCTGAAACAGCAATTTATCGAGGCTTTTGAATTGAAAGACAAAATTGAAGCCAAATCGTACCGCACGCAAGATAGAACCAAGAACCAGGAACCAAGAACCAAGAATCTAGACCTGTCAACATTTAGAAACGAGCCGGATACGAATTTTGATTTGAAACCAAATCGGTTATGGGCAGATACCATCCGAAAAACCTGGAAAAAATCAATAACAGATAAACCGTATCAAATTCCGATACAAATTGGTGAAAAAGAGTTTTCATCGGAAAAGAAATTGAGATATTTCGATCGGAGTCAAACCGATGAAGTTTGCTTTTGTGAAGCCAGTACATCCAATTTGGAACAAGTACAAGAAATTATTTCGATAGCAGAAAAAGATGCTTCGAACTGGCGAAAAACAACATTAGATAAACGAAATCTTATTCTACATCAGGTTGCAGATAATTTATGTCAACATCGTGGAAATTTGATTGGTTGTATGTCGGCAATAACCGGAAAAACCTTTGGTGAAGGAGATGTAGAAGTCTCCGAAGCTATCGATTTCTGTCGCTTCTACACGATTAGTATGAAAACTTTTGAGGATTTGAAAACGGTTTCAATTTCACCCAAAGGCATTGTATTGGTAATTCCTCCCTGGAATTTTCCTTTAGCTATTCCCGTGGGTGGAGTTGCAGCAGCACTGGCTGCAGGAAACACAGTGATTCTTAAACCTGCGTCAGTTGCATTACCCGTTGCATGGGAATTTGCAATATGTTTTTGGAATGCAGGCGTTCCAAAAGATGCTTTACAGATAGTTTGCACAGATGGGCGCAAACCACTTAATTTTCTAACTTCACACCCTTCTATCAAACATATTATTCTCACTGGCGGTACGGATACCGCCTTCCGATTGTTGGAAAATAATCCAACTTGTCCACTTTCAGCTGAAACCGGTGGAAAAAATGCCATTATTCTTACCGCCAGCGGCGACCGCGATCACGCCATTCAAAATATTGTTACTTCGGCATTCAGCAATGCAGGTCAAAAATGTTCGGCCTGCTCTCTTCTTCTACTCGAAAAAGAAGTCTATAATGATCCCGATTTTAAAACAAAGCTAATCGATGCGGTAACAAGCATTCAAACCGGTGGAGTTTGGCACGGAGGAAATATTGTCGGTCCAATGATAACGAACGAAAACGACAAATTATTTAATGCCATTGATAAACTTGAAGATGGCGAATCATGGTTAGTAAAACCTGAATTTGTTGATAATAAACGATACATTCTTAAACCATGTGTAAAATGGGGCGTAAAACCAACAAGTTTTAGCTTTAAAAACGAACTTTTCGCACCACTTTTATCAGTTGTTTGCATTGATAATCTGGCACATGGTATTGATTTGATTAACAATTACACCGAATATGGCCTGACATCCGGACTTCAGAGTTTGGATGAAAATGAACAACTACGTTGGAAAAACAGCATTGAAGCTGGAAATTTATATATAAATCGTGGAATTACGGGTGCCATTGTCAATCGACAACCGTTTGGAGGTATGAAACGTTCAGCATTCGGTGGCGGTATAAAAGCCGGTGGGAAAAATTACGTTTCGTGTTTTGTAAATATTCAAGAGACAGAAATATTAACAAGTAATCAAGCTCATAATAAATCAATTGAAGCATATTGTTCTGCACTAAATCCAAGCCAGAAAATTCGATTTGAAGCAGCTGTTGAAAGTTATCAACTCAATATGGAAACTGAATTTTCAACAGAGATTGACGTTAATAATTTGATGGGCGAACGAAACACATTCAGGTATTTAGCACTGAAAAACATGGCTTTTCGTGTACAGGAAAATGATAGTATTTGTGATGTATTCTTAGTGATTATAGCAGCAAAACTGGCAAAAACGCTTATTATAATCAGTATCGATAAAGATAACAGTAAATTAAGTGTTTTGTTAAAAGAATTTCCTGTTATCATTCAGTCCGAAACAGACTTTTTGAATGAAATGCATAATTATGAACGGATTAGAACTTGTTCATCAGAACTTTCAACTGAATTTTATAAAAAAGCGGCTGAGTTGGGCAAATACATTGCCACTGCAAAACCCCTTATTGAAGGTCGGTTGGAATTGCTGCATTATTTGAAAGAACAAAGTATTGCTTTTGAATACCACCGCTACGGAAGCATTACAGAGGAAGTAAATTAAACAAGAACGGCTCAAATTTGAGCCGTTTTTGTTTTCAATATCAATAAAAAACCACACACACAGGAGCTCCAACTTTCAGTTGTTTTCCGGTTTCTTTTAGCAAACCAGTTTTCAAATCACGTTTAAAAACTACAATATTATCGGAAAATTGATGAGCTACAAATACATATTGTCCATCAGGACTTATAGCAAAGTTTCGTGGCCCATCACCACCGGTTGAAACTTGTTGTTTAAAAGTGAGTTCTCCTTTTCTCCCAACAGCAAAACAAGTAATATTGTTTGCTGTACCACGATTCGTAGCATAAAGAAATTTTTCATCAGGTGAAAGATGAATATCAGCAGCCCGATTTACCATTCCCTGATTTCTTACCAATGTCGTTTCTTGAAGGAGACTTAATTTTCCATTTTTAAATTCCAATACCGAAACAGTTCCATCAATTTCCTGTACCAAATACATTTTGTTTCCGGCTTTATTGAAAATAGCATGCCGCGGTCCACTTCCTAATTTCACGGTTAGGGTATCAATCGGCACTAAAATATCGGATTTTGCTGTTTTATTATATTGATAAACAGTAACTTTATCCGTCCCCAAATCGTTTGCAATAACATATTGCTGGTCGGGCGAAATTAGAACTTGATGCACATGTGGTTCACCCTGCCGTTCAGTATTAATGCTTTTTCCAACATGCTGAATTAGTTGTAATGCCGCCGTTAACGAACCATCTGCATTTCTTCCAAATACCGATAAACTTCCACCGCCATAATTGGCTGTAAAAACGTGATTTTCAGTGGTAGTTATAAAACAAGAGCCTTTACTTTTCGTCTCTGAAGAATTTAAAAGCGTCATTTTTCCAGTACTTTTATCAAATAAAAAAGCATTAGCAGCACTTAAATCAGGGCTTTCGTTAACCGAATAAACAAATTTTTTATCAGGTGTAATTGACAAAAAACTGGGATTTGAAACGCCTGATGTAACAAATTTTTGAGTAAAAATTCCGGTATTCATATTCACATCGAAAACATAAATACCCTTACTTTTAGCAGTATTTGTATAAGTTCCAATCAATAGTTTATATGTTTGACTTTGAATTTCTACACTCAAAATCAACATTATAAGTACTAAAAACAACTGTTTTTTCTTCATTTCTTCATTATTTATTTTTGCCAAAAGTACAAATTATTAATTTCATTCTAAACAAAGTCTCGAAAAATTGCGTTATTTTACTTGAATTTATAAACTATAAAAAAATATGTCAGAAAAGCATAGTATTAAAACAGAATGGAAAGGTGGTTTGGCATTTGAAACCAACGTAAATGGTCATAAAGTATTGATGGATGCAGATTTAAATAGTGGTGGTGCAGACTCTGGTCCAAGCCCTAAAAAACTTCAGCTAGTAGCTTTGAGCGGATGCACCGGAATGGATGTTGTTTCACTGCTAAAAAAAATGCGCGTTGATATAGAAAAATGCAGCATTGAAGTGCTTGGAGAAGTAACCGATGAACATCCGAAATACTATAAAAATATGCATGTAGTTTACGAATTTACGGGAAAAAATCTTCCATTGGAAAAATTGGAGAAAGCAGTAAAAGTGTCTGAAGAAACCTATTGTGGTGTAGAAACACTTTACAGAAAAGCTATTGAAGTAACTTCCGAAATTCGGATAATTGAGTCGTAAAAATGGAAATACAATACATCTTCAAAAACAATCAAAAATGGATATCCGAAAGACTTAAAACGGACAAAAATTATTTTAAGAAACTTTCAGTTAGTCATAATCCTGAAATTTTATATATTGGTTGCTCCGACAGCCGTGTTTCAGCCGAAGAGTTAATGGGAGTTCAACCCGGCGAAGTTTTTGTACATAGGAATATTGCCAATATGATTCCCAATACCGATTTAAGTGCCATGTCGGTCATAAATTTTGCTGTCAGCCATCTGAAAGTGAAGCATATAGTAGTTTGCGGACATTATTATTGCAATGGTGTAAAATCAGCTATGGAATCTGCTGATTTGGGCATTTTAAATCCATGGCTTCGAAACATCCGTGACGTTTATCGGCTGCACAAAAATGAATTAGACTCAATCGCTGACGAAGAGTTAAAATACAAAAGATTGGTTGAACTGAACGTTCAGGAACAATGCATCAATGTATTGAAAACTGCCGATGTTCAAAAAGCCTTCAAAGAAAGAAAATTAACGGTTCATGGCTGGGTATTCGATATTCATAGTGGCAAATTGATTGATTTAAAAATCGATTTTGAACCAATCTTAGAAAGTATCATGGAAATTTATAAAATCATCTGATTTCCATTGGATTTGTTGAGAGTTTCATATATTTTCGCGTAAGCCGGTGTTGCAATTCCATGTTTTTTCCCCAATTTAATTACAATTCCGGTAAGTGTTTGTAATTCAGTATTTTTTCCGGCTCTGAAATCATCATGCATCGACGAGGTGGATTCAGGAGGCAATTTTTCTAATTGATAAATCAACCTGTTCTTATCATTCTGATTCATCTCAATCCCCTCAGCATTAGCTATTTGAATAAATTCTTCCAAGACTACATTTAAAACTTGCATTCTGCTTTCTAAAGTCAATAAATCTCTAAACCCTACATCAAAATATGATGTCAATGAAGCAGTTGTGGAAATAAATAAAAATTTATTCCAAATTATTGGCATAATATTTTCGTTAAATGTGGCATCGATTTGAGCATCTTTCATGATTTTTTCAAAGGCAATCAATCGGTCACTCGTTTTCTTAAACTCATACCCAAAATTAAACCGATGAACTCCACTCGTACTTTCCACAATACCGGGCTCTCTCAAACGTGCTACAATATAAACACAGCCATTCCACACTTCTGTTTCTGGCAACAAAGTACGAATGCGCACCGAATTATCAATACCATTCAGCAAAGGCAAAATAACGGTATTTATTCCTACACAAGCTTTTATTTGAAGAATTGTTGCCTCTAAATCATAGCTTTTGGTTGCCAAAATCACATAATCTACAATTCCAATTTCGGTAACATTATTGGTTGCTAAAGTTGGATAAACCTGAAAAGTTCCGTCTTCGGTAATCAATTTTAAACCGTTCTGTATCACTTTTTGGAGATGTTCGCCTCGGGCAATAAAATATATTTCGATATCAGGATTGTCAGCATAATGTTTTGCCAACATTCCGCCATAATATCCTCCTACCCCGCCAAGTCCGACAATTGCAATTTTCATACTCATATCACTGTAATCTAAAAGTAAAGCACAAAGTTAGTAATTTTAAGCCAGAACAGGACATAATTATCAATTAAAACATGATTCGAAATTTTCACTTCTATCAAAAACACTTTTTTCTGTGAAAACATTTCAGCAAACCCTTTGTCGGTCAAATAATTATTTGTATCTTTGCCCCGCTTTAATAAAAACTTATTATAAATAACTAAAAAGCTAACAAACAGTATGTTAAACCATTATGAAACCGTTTTCATTCTAACTCCCGTTTTGTCTGATGTCCAGATGAAGGAAGCGGTAGAAAAATTCAAAGCCATCTTGACAGAAAATGGCGCAAAAATTACCAATGAAGAAAATTGGGGATTACGCAAATTGCAATATCCAATCCAAAAGAAATCGACTGGTTTTTATTCGTTGCTTCAATTTGATGCAGAACCCACAGTAATCGCTACACTGGAAACTCAGTACCGTCGCGACGAACGTGTTTTACGTTTCTTATCGTTCCGCTTGGACAAATACGCGTTCGAATACGCTGAAAAAAGAAAGAGTCTAAAATCTAAAGAAGTAAAGGAGAATTAAACTATGGCAGCAAACAACGGAGATATCAGATATTTGACTCCACCCTCAGTAGATGTAAAAAAGAAAAAATACTGTCGTTTCAAAAAAAGCGGTATTAAATACATTGATTATAAAGATGCGGAATTTTTGAAAAAGTTCCTGAATGAACAAGGAAAGATTCTTCCACGTCGCCTTACCGGTACTTCGTTGAAATTTCAACGTAAAGTAGCTCAAGCAGTAAAAAGAGCACGCCACATTGCGTTGCTTCCTTATGTAACCGATATGATGAAATAATTAGAAGGAGGAAAAAGTATGGAAATTATATTAAAAGAAGATGTAAGTAACTTGGGTTACAAAGGCGATATTCTGAAAGTAAAAGATGGTTACGGTCGTAACTTCCTGATACCAACAAAAAAAGCTGTTCTGGCGACAGAATCGGCTAAAAAAATGTTGGCAGAAGATTTGAAACAACGTGCACACAAATTAGAACGTCTGAAAAATGAAGCTATTGAATTAGCTGACAAATTAAAAGATCTGGTATTGACTGTTGGAGCAAAAACCAGCACAACCGGTAAAATTTTTGGTGCTGTTGGTCCTATCCAAATTGCTGATGCTTTCGAAAAAGCTGGTTTTACCGTCGATCGTAAAGTAATTGTATTGAAAGATGCTGTTAAAGAAATTGGGTCGTACAAAGCTACATTAAAACTTCACAAAGAAGTAAACATTGAAGTTACATTTGAAGTTGTAGCTGAATAAGTTTATTATTCAAAAATAAGATTAAGCCTGGTACATAAATTGTATCAGGCTTTTTTTATACAATTGAACCATTTAACAATATTGCCGCTTTATTTTAAAATAATCTTTTGGGGTTACTTCATTAAGTTCAACAATTTTAAAGAGTCGTGAAGATGAATTCAAAGGATTTTATACTTTAAATAGGTGGAATACGGTTTGAACCAAGACAGGAAATACCGATTGAATTTATTACCCGAATTGTCTTAAAATGAAAAGCAAAAAATAAATTACGGGCAACAATGCAAATGAAAGTTGTAATTTGAAGATTTAGACAATTATCTTCCGATGAAACTAAAATAAAAAAACAAGTTGGCTATTTTAACAATACTATATAGATCTGCGTTTGTATATTCTTCCTTTTAAATAAGCAAACCAACTTGTAGAGCGCAGAAGCAATAATACAATTATTGGAAATACCGCCACATTAAAATATTGAGCCGACAAAGCAAATGCAAAGAGACCTCCAATAAGCAAAATTACATTAAAAATCTGGTAAAAAAACATGATTATCCGCAATCGTTTAACCCAGATTAGAATACCGATAAAGAAGTTAAACGGGTTAAGCCAAAGAATATTAAGATTCATTTTCACTAAAGGATGTATAGAGAAAAGCATCATATATGTTATAATAAATCCACCTATGCCGGTTATAAGCAATATTATAGAATCAAATAATTTATAGTGGCGATGACGATAATAATCCCAGACTGTCAAGAAAACTGCTATAAGTAACAAAATTACTGATACAGTGTAGGGTTTAATATATAAGAAAGATTTTGATTCGGTTTTATCAATTTTATTAACAAGAATCTTCTTGTCAGATATTAATTTTCTAGGTTCACTTCCTGATGTACAAATCTGTGCAGTCTGAAATTCACTCATAAGCAATTCAGGCAAAAACATACTCTCATTAACAGTAACAAAATGATCAGCTTCAATTCCAAACAGCATATCGATTCCAAACTTCAACCAGGTTTCATTACCCACATAACTTCCAACCCACTGTCTGTAAGTTTTCGATTCTAAAGCGGGTTGAAATTTAACATACCCATGAATAGATCCTAAAATTTTATCACGTGGACGAGTGGCACAATTATCAAAAACAAAATTATAACGATACGTTCTATTTTCGGGTTGATAATTCGTAAGAAGCATTTGAATCAAATTTTTCTTTTCTGTTCGAGTTAGATTAAGGATTTGCTCCCAAACTATCGAATTACGTTCTGCATACGATGGTAGAAAATTTCCTGTGTAATAAACCCCTAATTCATAATCAGTTTCACCTTTTATAAATTTATAGAGGAAATGATCAGTTTCAAAATTGAAAATGCCATAGTTAAATACAACATCTATATTATTTTTCGAATCTTTGACCCGAATAGCCGTATGCCCAAATTTTTCGTAAACTTTTTCACCCGGCGAACAAGTTATTAAACTGATAATAGTTGAATCACCAAATGTCAATTCCTGTGCTTTTGCAAAAATTGAACTCAAAATAAAAATTGTATAAATAAAAACTCTCTTCATATATCAATAGTTAGGAATGTGAATTACAAAAGTAAGAATATTATTTTAGTTTTCTGGTTGGGTTGCTAATATTTAATTTATAGAAATTAGGATGAATATATAACATTGGTTGGTTTGTAATTGTAATTTTGACAAATAAATTTTATTTTCCAGTATTATTAACTATTATTTTTTAGAAGTTGAAGGTATTTGTCAGAAAATTACTAAATTTGTGCTTTAAAACATTGTTGTCAAACATATATCAGATTGCTTATTATGTCAAAAAAACATGTTTCAGATTTAAAACCCATTGAAGAAATACTGACTGTATGGGATGTTCTTACACCTGACGAAAGACAATTTGTCCGAAATAATTATTCAACGCATTATTTCAAAAAAAATGAGATGATCCATTGTGAAGGTGAAATTCCGACACATTGGATGATTTTAGCTCAAGGCAAAGTAAAAGTTTATAAGGAAGGAGTAGGAAGTCGTTCACAAATTATCAGAATGCTAAAACCCGGTGAGAATTTTGGGTATAGGGCAATTATTGCAAATGAGGAATATAATACAAACGTTACTGCATTTGAAGCATCTACGGTTTATATGGTCAAAGCTGACATATTTCTCTCCATTTTAAAACACAACAATGCATTTTGTTATCGATTTTTAGAAGAAATTGCCTTTGACTTGGGTGCTTCAGATGCCCGTACAGTGAATCTGACGCAAAAACATATTCGTGGTCGATTAGCTGAAGCTTTGCTCATACTCATGAAAAATTATGGTCTGGAAGAAGACGGAGCAACAATCAGTATTTATTTAGCTCGTGAAGACTTGGCAAATCTGTCAAATATGACCACCTCGAACGCTATCCGAACACTTTCAAACTTTGTGAATGAGCACGTTATTGCTATGGATGGACGAAAATTGAAAATTATTGACGAAGACCGTTTACGCAAGATAAGCAAAATGGGTTGAAACCTGAATAGCAGTACCTTTACACTAAAAACATGAATGCAACTCAAATTCATACTACTTACAAGTCGGTAATGTACTTTCTCGTTAGTGGAAAAGTCAAATCAGCATTTGAAAAAATCAAGGATTTAGTTAGTGAATTACAAGTCGGAGAGTTTAAAGATAGATTGGAAGATTTGGAACAAAACTACCGTTTTCTGCTTCAATACTTTGTACTTGGAGTTGAAGATCTGCAACGCAAAACTGTTTATAATAAATTGATTTCAAAAACTTTAGTTTTAAATTCAGAATTGAGAGAAGAACTTCTGATTAGAAACTCAACAAATTTCGAATATACTCAAAAACGTTATTTTCCTCACACTAAACATCATAATTCGCCAAAAGAGCTCCTCGATGCATTCAACTATTTTCACAAGCAATCGAAATTATTCCTTCAAAACGAAGAAAATCACGAAATAGAACTGAAACGATTGCAATCAAATTACGAATTGCTCTTTTCTGAACTGTTTCGTTGGTTTTGGTTGACAACTACTTATAATTCAGATGACAAAGATTTATTCAATCAAATTACCAGCATAAAATATAATGGCTGGGTTGAAAAATCACTTTTAATATCAGCGTTGACATTGAATTTATGGCGCATGTTTGATGAATCAAAGCTTATCTTACTTTTTGATGTATGTATGTCTGAGAATAAGCAAGTTCAGCAACGAGCCTTGGTCGGTTTATGTTTTGTTATGTCGAAATACAACCGGATTTTGACATATTTCCCACAAATCAGAAATCGATTAGTGTTATTGACTGATAATCAGCACATCGTTGAAAATCTTCAAAACATTATCATTCAAATCATTGCCACATCGGAAACTGAAAGTATAACAAAAAAAATGCAAGAAGAAATCTTGCCCGAAATGATGAAAATCAGTCCATTACTGAAAGATAAAATGGGTTCGGAAAACCTAATGAATACCGATGAATGGAATGAAGAAAACCCCGAATGGCAGGAAATTTTAGAACAAAGTGGAATTGCATATAAATTAAAAGAATTGAGCGAAATGCAATTGGAAGGTGCAGATGTATATATGAGTACGTTTTCTATGCTCAAGAATTTTCCATTTTTCAATGAATTTACTAATTGGTTTTTACCATTTGACCCGAATCATTCATCTGTAAATGAATTATTTAGTAACGGTGACAAAACATTAATTTCTGCTTTCGTTGGAAATAATATAATGTGTAATTCCGACAAATACTCGTTTTGCCTCAGCATTCTTCAAATGCCAGAATCCCAACGAAATAATCTGAAACATTCTTTCAAAATGGAAGCCGAGCAATTCGATGAAATGTCATCGGATGAAGCTTTGCTTACTCCTGAATTAGCATCAAAGAATATTTCAAAACAATATATTCAAGATTTATTTCGGTTTTTTAAACTCAATCCACAACATACCGATTTTAAAGATATGTTTTCATTTTCATTAAGTTTACATAAGACCATATTATTCAGTACTTTATCTTCAAATTGCGATATAAAAATTAAAACTGCCGAGTATTATTTCTCAAAAGGTCATTATAGCCAAGCAATTGAATTATTTGAAGAATTACAACTCGAATCCACGCCATCAACTGCCCTGTTTCAGAAAATCGGGTATATGTACCAGCAAACCTCACAGTTTTCAAAAGCGATTGATGCTTATTCAAAAGCCGATTTTTTACAACCCAATGATAACTGGACTATTCGGAAATTGGCACTTTGTTATCGGTTAACTGGAGATTTTGAAAAAGCACTGGAATTCTATCAACAAGCTGACTACCTTATACCAAATAATATCAGTACTTTAATGCAGATTGGACATTGTTTTATTCAATTACGACAATATAAAGAAGCATTAAGTACCTATTTCAAAATTGACTCACTTGCCGAAGATAATATTAAGGCATGGAGAGCTATTTCGTGGTGTTCATTTGTTACCGGTAACTTAGAACAGGCTGATTACTACTTGAATAAATTACTAAACAACGAACCAAATGCTTACGATTATATCAATGCAGGTCATATAGCATTTTGTCGAAGAGAAATTACATTAGCAATTGAGTTTTATCAAAAGTCAATTCATTTTCCGAAAAACAATTGGGAACTGTTTATTGAAACTTTTAAAGAAGACAACGTACATTTAATTAACAATGGAGTTGATGCCGATGAGATTCCATTATTATTAGACTCACTAAATGCAAAGTAATAAATAATTTACATCATTATAAATATTATTTGTTAGAAAAATTTTAAACGTCTGAGAGTTTTCTCAGACGTTTTTTTTGTTCCAAAACTACATTTTTATGCTGAGAAGCATTAAAAAAAACACATTTAACTAATTCTATCGCATATTAAAATTAAATTTCAGGATTAGATTCGTTTTTTTATATAAAATCGATTTCAGAATAATATCAGATTGAAATAATAAATGGCATTAATCTACCAAAATGAAATCAAATTAAACTTAATACTTTCTCATTGATACAGAAAATCTTTATATTATATTATTTTGATATAATAA
>Ga0214227_1000247_pt1 | contig 13304 bp, 5 predicted proteins | sample TroBogypolimnion_37_FD_153065 | JGI IMG/M metagenome (GOLD analysis project Ga0214227, IMG submission 153065) | Freshwater microbial communities from Trout Bog Lake, WI - 16OCT2007 hypolimnion | ecosystem: Environmental > Aquatic > Freshwater > Lake > Hypolimnion/Profundal zone | place: Trout...
TTTCCACAACTGAACGCAGTGCTCATAGCTCCGATATTTGAAAGTACATTATCCCAAGTCGTCGAGACAGGCTCAGTCTCTGTCATCCAAAATTCTTTAGGATGTGGTGGAGTTTGAACAAGTGCACTATAACTACTCCATTGACTACAATTTGCAGTATATGCAGTAATTCCATCTCCGGTATAGCCATGAACAGCCTGAACATCAGTGTATTTCCATGCTGTTGGATCATTTTGTACAGAATTCAGATAATCACTCCAAGGATAAATTGGAATGGATAATACCTGTTCTGCCATATATAACTTGCATTTAATACCTTCCATTTCAAATCTTTTGCCAACAATATTGATTAACTTTGTAAATAATCTTGGACTAAGTACTGCAGATGCATAAGGTTCATTAAATGCAGGTTCATTTTGCAAACCAATACCATACAAATCTATTCCTGCTTTTTCTTTAAAAGCAAGAACTGTAGCAACAATATTTTCGGCATATTCTTCATACATAAGTGTATCAACACGGTTAGGAGTTCCTTCCCAAGTACTGGCAGTTGACATAAAGAAATCTTCTGATGCATTTTCTTTCATCCAAGCCGGCATACTCCAGACAGTTAAAATGAAATGCTCAACACCTTTTTCCTTTAAGCTTTTATAGAAATCCCAGTCAAAAGCATTGTAATTTAATGCACTTCTATCAAGTACATATGGATCATCGTTATCATTGATAGGTTCTATTTGATTACCTGTGACTCCAAGTCTGGCAACTGTTCCACCAAAATCATTAACATATTGGTTAAAGTAAGGTTTAACGCTCTCATCCACAAATGTCCCAATGCCATGCATTTTTTGATATTTTGTGCTTAAATCTATTGTAATAGTTGAAATAGTTGTTGGGTTTGAAGGTAAAACATTAATTGTAAAAGTTTTTACCGTTGGATTTGAACCATTAGCAGAGGTTGTAACTGTGATAGTAGTAACACCCGTAGTTCCTGAAAGAGTATAATTTATTGTAGCTGCTTGTCCATTTATGGGTGAAACAGAGAGCGTTTGTAAAATTGCTCCATTGCTACTAACAACAGATACAGATGCAGGTCCATTATTTCCATCTGAAATGTTATCTAAATTAATTGCCCCTACTGTCGAATTTGAGTAGATTGTTAAATTTGCAATATCATTTATGGTACAAACTTTTGGATGATTAAAAGTACTGTCTGCTTTGTCTCCAATTCTAATATCTTTAAACCAGACGTTCCCAGCAAAGTTTGTAAAAGGCCATGTGAAAGCAGGATGATAATTAAATAATACAGAATCAATTTTGTCAGCACTAATTGGAACTGAATTTGAATTCACCATTTTACCATAAAAGTCAAAAGCAACTTTAGTCCATGTATTTGCTGGAATTGATTTTATATCAGGTACTGCCATATTATTTCTTTGATAATTATAATCCCAGAAATATAATGTAAATTGAATTGCGTGATCAGACTTTACCCACATGGTTATGTACGGATTTTGTGTCAAGTTAAGCATTTGCTTACTGAATCCATACCATAATCCTGTCCATGTACTTTTTGCCAAACAGTTAATGTGTAAAACATCGTCTGATCCATCTTTTTCATAATCAATCGTTTGAGCGGTTCCTTCTCCTTCGATATGCCATAATCGACTAGCACGATCGGCAATATAATCTGTTAAAGGAATAATATAGCCTGTTAAAGGAGGAGCTTGAATATTGATAATAAATTTTTTTGTAATACTTTGATTCCCATTATTATTTAAATTTCCGCCATTATCAGTAATTGTTATTAAAATAGTATCAATTCCTATTTTTCCAATTTGAGGTGAAAAATTCAAAATTCCAGTTGAAGAACCCTTTGTATATAGCAAATCTGGATCTGAAATTAAAGAATTATTTGAATTTGAAATTGTAAATGAAAGAGTTTGTGATTTTCCATCACCATCGCTAATTCCCGTTAGGTTTAAAGCTTGAACACCTGAGTTATTATAAATTGTAATTGGGGATATATCATCAAGGGTTGGCTTTTCATTCCATTCATTATATGAAATAACCTGCACTCCCCTGGATGTTAAATTATTTGTTGCTTGGCCATCATTAGCTGTAACAATTACATTTGCAATCCCCGCTTGTTTAGCAACGAACTGAATATAACCATCAGGTTCATCTTGAGTATAAATAAATTGACTATTGGCAGAAATGACATTTTCATTGTCGGATAAAAGATTAAATGTCAGATTTTGACGTGCAGTTTTATCGCCATCAGATATGTTAGTAACAGGGATATTTTGTGTTACACCAACTTTACATTTAAAAGTATCTGGAAGATTTAAAGTAGGTGGTTGATTGCCATTTACAATAAGGTCTAGATTGTAAGTATTATTCAACCAACCATTATTTCCAGTGCTTTCAAGAGTTAGATTTTCACTGCCAGTTAAATTTGTAGCATCAAATTCAATAGTCATCTTTCCATCGGGTGTAATTGCCCCATATGAAATATTATTTAGAAGCTTAGGTTGGCTGGCAAAAGATAAACTTTGTACATTTTGTAATCCTTGTAGGAAAATGTTATAATTTTTAGCATTTTGATATATACTAAGATTTGGTATTCCAGAAAAGTTTGAAATTTTTTGAGCGTCAGTTCCAACTTTCAAATCGTCAAATTGCAAATTTCCAATATAAGTTAATGCCATTCCATTTACTGCAAAATATAGTTTAGAAATTTTTGTCAGATCAATTGCTGTAGCAGAAGAAAAGTCCCAACATATATTTATAAAATTATCAGCTCTTGAGATTCTTCGACCAATATTTAAATTATTATTGTTTACATCGACCAAATAAACATCTAGAGTTATATCCTGATCGGTTTTAACTTTCATATTGACATACGGATTTGATGAAACATCAATTAAAGGAATATTTCTGCCAAAAGAATCCCAACCGGAATTTTTGTTGACACTAATATTAAGAATTCCACTCGCTTGATTTAAATTGTAGGAAGTGCCTGGCCACCAATCTGTTGAAATTATTTGAGAGTTGAAATCTTCAGTGAATCCGGTTTGTCCAAAAGTTGGAAAGTAGAACCCACAAAGCAAAAACATAAGTAATAGATTTTTTTTTAGCATTTTTTATCCTCCAAGTCGTTTGTTTTTTTAATTATCATACTTTAGATTTATTTTTCATCTTGTAATTTGCTGATTTTTAGTTTTTTAAATCACACAAAGAAAAATGATTTAAAAAAGAATTTGAATGTGTAAAGATAATTATCACAAATGTGATAATCTTATATTATTTCATCATTATATGATACTTTTCCAATCACAAATTTTAAGGAACTCTTCATTTGTGTCTCAGTTACATATTAATACATCGAGTATGATTTTAAGGATTTTCAATTTTTCTTTGTCTTTGATTAATTTTGAATTTCTAACACAAAATTAAACACACTCTATTTTTTAGTTAATATAAATTAATCTTATAATTTTAGAACAATAGCAATGCACAAGAATTTGCTAATTTCCACATTAAAAGCAAACTTAATATTATCGATTCAATTAATATTCATTTATAATGAGAAAACATATCACATTTGGATGAAATAATACTATTTGACTAAATAATAAAAATGTATTTTTGTAATTGAAAATTCTATCCATAAAGGATTAAATGAATAATTTCAACTAATAAAAACAATTGTCATGAAAAAAACTTATTACTCATTATTTTTAGTTTTCATATTTGGAGTGTGTTTTTCATCTGTAAAAGCGCAAGTCTACTGGTATGAATCATTTGGATCTTACAATTCTGGAACACCTTTAGATGGGCAAGGAAATTGGATAATTCAGAATAATCCAACTGCAGGATTTATGGTTCAATCTGCTTCACCATTAACTATGGGAGCGCTTTTAACGGACAATAATTATATGACTGGTGGGTTCAATTGGGATGCTGCAGGAGTTAATATACCAATACCAGATGGTAGTGCATTCAAAACAAATCATCTATGTGATTTATACCCGACTGTGATTGGTTATAAAGCCGGAAGTACAAATGAATTGTGGTTTAGCATGTTGGTTAGAGCTGATGGGGAAGATAATTTTGTTGGAGCTTTTCATGGAGGAGGTGGACCAACACCTTGGTGGAATAATACCTGGGATTTAGCAATCATGCGAAAAGCTTGGTCACATCAATGGGGAGTTGTAGTTGGAGGTAACCAGTTATTCTCTTCTACAACATCTGACGTTGGTACAACTGCGTTAGTTGTTGCAAAAATTGAATTTCAGACCGATGGAACAATTATAAGTTTATTTATCAACCCAATTTTAGGAACACCTCCCAGTTCACCGGATATTACAGCCAAATCAACAACAAGTTTTGGATTTAATGCAATGCAGTTTTATCCTGGTTTTAATGCTAATGCATATTCAATGGATGAAATCAGAATTGGTGAAACATATGCAGATGTCACTCCATCTGAAACAAGTTTAATCGATGAAAATTATCAAAACAAACTTTTTGTTTATACATTTGATAATAAAATTAATGTAGATTTATCTTATTTGAACGAAGATTGTATTATAGAATTAATTAATATCAAAGGAATTATCATTAAATCTGTTCAATCAACTGGTGGTAAAAAAGTGATATTTAACAGTTTAAGTAAGGGTATTTATATGGTTAATGTATTGTATTCCAATAAAGTGATTTCCAATAAAGTGATTTTATAAATTTTAAAAGCTAAAATAAAAAAAAATTAATAATCTCAAAATAATGAGGGTGTCCCAAAAGGCACTCTCTTTTTTTTATCAAGCCACTAGATAATAAAGTTTTTTTATCAATAAATTGTTATCCTTTTTTATTGAGTAGCAAAAATGGGATATACCATTAGCATTTTTAGCCTTAATATTTGTATTTTTAACCAATCTGGCCTTATATGAGAACATTTTCCGGATATTGAATGCAATAGCCAGTATGGCAAAGTCCATTTCGACTTTACTTTTGGAAAAATGTCTGAATCGATTGTAGTGTTTGTTGCTTTTGATTTGTCCGAAGTCAGCTTCTACCTCTATGGGTCTTCGACTTCTGTGTATCAACCCTTCTTGTGAGGTGAGGTTCTCTCTGGCAATTTGTTTATGTCTTCTCAAATTATGATTAACCTCTATTTCCCGTTGGTCTTCTTTGGCTTTATAGCAAGTACCTCTTAAGGGGCAGTCAGTACAGTTTTGTGCCCGATATACGGTTATTTGTGATTCATATCCGTAATCATTTGTTTTGATAAAAGTTCTTTGTGGAGTCATATGCTGCCCCATGGGACATACAAAATAGTCCTGTTTTTGATTATAGTAGAGATTTTCTGATTTTGAAAGGTCATTTTTAAAACTGCTTGTTTGCTCTTTGTGGAAGTAACTGTACTTTACAAATGCTTGTATCTGATTGTCTTCTAAAAAGTCATAGTTTTCTTCGCTACCATAACCTGCATCTGCTGTTATTTTATCAGGTGTTTTAGCATAGTTTGATTGCCAGTTAACCAGAAATGGTTTTAATGTGCGTGTGTCTGTGGGGTTATAAAAGAAACCGTAATTGGTTATAAATTGGTTTTCTGTTCCTATTTGTACATTGTAAGCCGGTTTTAGTTGACCGTTTTGCATATGGTCCTCTTTCATGCGCATGAAAGTGGCATCCTGATCTGTCTTGGAGTAACTGTTGCGCTCCCCTAAAGTTTGTAGATGATCTTCGTATTCTTCCAGTTTTGGCAAATGTTTTTCTTCGAGTTGTTTGATTTGCTTTTGTTCTTCTTTGGTTCGGTTTTCGCGATTGATAGAAGCTATGCGTTCACGCAACTCTTTGCTGTCTATTGGAGTGGGAGGTTCATTGTCCGGTTCATTATCCTGGGCAATGCCTTCATCTATCTGAGAAAGTATCACACGTATTTTTGATTCCAGTTTAGCTTTATTTTTCTCCACCGACTTACGCCATACAAAACTATAACGATTGGCTTTGGATTCTATCTTGGTACCATCCACATAAACTTCCTTTAGGGTGATATAACCCATATCCACAAGCATATAAACCATTTGCACAAAGAGTTTATGAATGCTGTTTTTCAATCGCAGGGAACGAAAATTGTTGATCGTGCGGAAGTTGGGATGTTGATTCCCTGAAAGCCATATATAATGGATATTCTGCTCAAGTTGTGACTCTATTTTACGACATGAATAAACGTTGTTTAAATAGCCGTAAAACAAGACTTTTAATAATATACGGGGATGATAACTGCTATTACCGCCTCCTTTATAACCAAAATTAATTTGACTCAGGTCCAACTCATCTACGATATGATCTACCAAACGAACTGGGCTATCTTCGGGAATCAGACTGTCAATGCTCGGTGGAAATAATACTACCTGGTTCTGATTGTATTCTTTGAATGATATTTTTGCCATAACTACCTATCATTTAATTGCTTATAGATAGAAAGAATATAGCAAAACTGACAAATTTTTAAACATAAAAAAAGTGCCCAAAACTTTTTGGACACCCTCTTTATTTCACAGAATTTTATTGTTTTCAATGACAAATCTAAACTTTTAAAATACAATAATTGAATTACTCAATTTTTCAAATGTGCTAAAATATAGTATTAAACTTCATTTTAGATATATTTATTTTGTGCTTTTTGGTTTAAATATGTGGTAAAGATTAATTGAGTTTGCAAAACATTTTCGAATTTATTGAGTTCTTATAAAAGGGTTTCATCTAATCACTTTAAATTCGTAATTTCCAGATTCTAAGGCAATCTTTAAATCATTTATATTTTGGCCTGATAATATTTGTTTTCCATCCAACAACACATTTTGTACATTTTTCACCGGAATATGAACTTCGGCAGTAGTGTTACATGGAATCTTAAAGTGGTAAATAGTAATATTATCCTTAATTTCCCAGAAAGATGAAATCTTACCATAATAAGTTTCCAATTCTGCTTTGGCAAATGTGAGATTACCGCCAGGAATCGGTTTTATTATAATATGTTTATAGCCAGGAAATTTTTCATCAACATTAATTCCGCATATAACTTTATACATCCAATCACCAATTGCGCCATAAGCATAATGATTAAATGAATTCATACTTTTATCCTGTAAATTTCCATCTGGTTTTTGTCCATCCCAACGTTCCCAAATAGTGGTTGCTCCATTTTTTACAGGATAAAGCCATGAAGGGTAATCTTTCTGTAGTAAAAGCTTATAAGCTAAATCTGTATGACCGAAATTTGATAGAACATGACATAAAAATGGTGTTCCAAGAAATCCAGTTGTTAAATGATCGTTGTATTCATGAATATTGTTAACTAGTCTTTCAACTAATTGAGATCTTGTTCCTTCTGGAACAATATCAAACTGTAAGGCTAGAACATAAGCTGTTTGAGTGTTGGAAATCAATCTGCCATTTGGTGTGAGGTATTCGTTTACATATGCTTCTTTTTCTTTACTCAACATATTGTTATAAAAATTATAATCATCCAAATTGTTAAGTGTTTTAGCAGTTTGAGAAATAATATATGTGGAGTAGATATAAAAACATTGGGCTATCAGTTGTTTATCTGTTTTTGCAGCTCTTTCTTGCCAGTCATTATCAGGGGCATATGACAACCAATCTCCGAAGTGCCACCCTCTTGTCCACAAATAATTAACACTCTGAGAGGTGATACAATCTACCCATTTCTTCATACTCGAATATTGTTTTTCAAGAATTCTTTTATCTCCATAGGTAATATACATTTCCCAAGGGATAATTGTAGATACGTCAGCCCAGCCAGAACTACCTTTCATATCATCCTCAGGATGATTGATAAAAGGATTTGGAATTGTTGCAGGAATGCTCCCATCTTTCAATTGATCAGCTGATACATCTTGTATCCATTTTTCAAAAAAATTATCAATTTGCATATTGAATGCACCGGTTGGGAAAAAAACTTCAGCATCTCCTGTCCAACCTAATCGCTCATCACGCTGAGGACAATCGGTTGGAACATCCAAGAAATTTCCCTTTTGTCCCCATTGAATATTGTGCTGTAATTTATTAATCAGAGTGTCTGAACAGTCAAATTTACCCGTTTGTTTCATATCAGCATACACGGCACATGCTATCAAATCACCCGGTTTAATAATTCCTTTATAATTTTGAATTTTTATATAACGAAACCCCATATAAGTGAATTGAGGCTCAAATACTTCTTCAGTAGAATCAGCTGGGATAAAAAGATTTTGTTGTTTTGCTAAACGTAGATTGTCTGTGTAAAAATTCCCTTTCTTATCTAGAATTTCTGCATGAGTTATAAAAATACTATCACCTTTATTTGCTCTAATCTTCATTCTTATAACTCCTACCAAATTTTGACCAAAATCCGCTACAAGTTCATTCTGAGGTGTTCTGAATATTTTGACAGGATAAAATTTTTCTTTTTTCCTAGCTGGTTCACTATTTGAAGCAACCAAAATTGAATTATCATAGGTAGTTACTTTTACGTTTGACCAATCTGAGTCATTAAAACATGGATTAGTCCACCCATTCTTTGCAGCACGATAATCAATCCATTCTCCGTTATAAAGTTCAGCATATCTTATAGCACCTGTAGATGATTTCCAAGTTTCATCTGATACTATTCTTTCATTAGTCCCATCAGCGTATTCAATTTCCAATTGCAGGAGTAGACCTAGAGATTTCCCCCATATGTTTTTATATGAATTCCATGTCAACAAACCCCTGTACCATCCGCTTGCCAAAGTTACTCCTATGGCATTTTTACCTTTTCTAATCATAGAAGTAACATCGTAGGTTTGATACTGAAGTCGTTTATTATAACTGGTCCAACCAGGTGTAAAAAGTCCATCGCCTATCTTTTGCCCATTTATTTGAGCTTCATACAAACCATGTGATGTAATATAAGCAGTTACAGATTTAATTTTCTTGTCAACATTAAATTCTTTTCTCATTAAAGGGCTTGGTCTTAGAACGGTGTCCTCAACGTATCCAGGTTCTATCCATTTAGCTGTCCATTCATTATAATTAAAAATCCCTGTTTGCCAGAATGCAGTATTGCTCCAAGGAGTTACCTTTCCATTTTTATCCCAAATTCTTACTTTCCAATAATACTTTTGTTTAGAATAAAGTGTTGAACCAGCATAAACAACATGTACTGATTGATCTGAAATGATCTTGCCACTGCGCCAAACGACATAATCGTTCGAATTAAAATTGTTTATATTTTGTGTAACGACTATTTCATAAGCTGTTTGTGAAATTCCATTATCTTCCGACCTAAGTTGCCAACTCAACATTGGATTTCTGATATCGATTCCTAAAGGATTCTGTTTGTTTTCACATAAGAGTTGAACTACCTTCACTTGTTCGGCATAAAGCCCAAAAGAGAAAAAAAATGCAATAATAAAAAAATATCTTTTCATGAATATAGAAATATAATTATACAGAGTTACTATTTAAAACTGTGTTTGTCTGAAATACTGAAGATTAGATAATAGGCTTCTCAAGGAGTTAGCATTCCATTCATGCCCTCCTTCTGTTTCGTTATAAATGTGAGGAATATGAAGTTCCAACAATTTTTGATGAAATGATTGATTCGTTTTATATAAAAAATCTTCTCGACCAACTTCAATTACAAACGAAATGTCTTTCCTTTCACGTATATGGTTTATAAGATTAAAACAACTGTTTAAATGATAGTTTTCCCCATGAGTGTAATAATCTCCCAGAACAGTAGTTATATTTTCATCTATTTTATCCCAATTCAAATCGGTTAAGTTTGTGGCCAGATTTAAAACACCCGCACGTTCAATTGCAATACTGAAAATATCCGGATAACGACATAACAAACTTACTGCACCATAACCTCCCATACTAAACCCACATAAGATTCTTCCGTTTCTTTCAGACAAAGTTCTGTAATTTTCATCTACAAAATTTGTGAGTTCACAACTTATGAAAGTCGCGTAAAGATTTTCCTTCATTAAAGGAGAATTTAAGTAATAAGTATTACCAACCAATGGAGCTACTATGATAGTTTTAAACATTTCAGCCATTTCTCTCATTTTTGTTGATGGATTGTACATTTCACGAATACCTTTTTCATTCAGTTGCATTGAATTGGTTCCATGCAACATATAAACTACCGGGTAAGCTTTGTTGGATTTCAGATAATCAGTAGGCGTGAATATTAGCGCAGGAAAACTTTTATTCATACTTTTACTCGGAACATTACAATAAATGCCGTAACTGAAATCTGGATCTGTAATTTGATATCCGTTGTTCTTCTGAGCAAATAAACATGTAAAATTAAATAAGAAGAAGATGAGTAAAAAGTTTCGTGAATACATGTTTTTTGTGTGCTTATTTAATTTTAATAATAGCGAATGACCGGGGTTTTATTGTTATTTGTGTTTGATTATTGGATGCAGTCCATTGAGTATTAGAACCAAGTAGCAATGTCCTTAATCCATTTAACTCTCCATTAATGATAGCAGTTTGTTCTGTAGATGATGGATTTAAAACAATCACAATTTTTTCTCCTTTAGCTGTTCGCATGAAAACAAATGGATATTTGTTTTTTTGAGCATAGATAGGAATGAAGGATGAATAATTTGCCAATGCCGGTTCAGTTTTGTGTAAATTAATCAGTTTACGGGTAAAATTGAGTAAAGAATTAGAATCTTCTTGTTGTGAGCTAACTGTTGGTGAATTAATGGTTGTATCAATAGGAAGATAAAGTTTTTTTAACGAAGCATTGGAAAATCCGTGATTTTTTCTCTCATTCCATTGCATTGGGGATCGATCACCTGCACGTGCTCCATAAGCACCTTCTTTACCTGTTTTTGTATTGAGTTGTCTCATCCCAATTTCGTCTCCATAGTATACAAAAGGAATATTAGGCATGGTAAATGCGAAAACCTGAATAATTTCTAAATCTTTTTGGTCTCTTTCTGCATTATTAATTCTTATCAAATCATGGTTACCAACGGGTAAAGATATATATCCTCTTGATTTGGTAAATGCATATTGTTTTAGATAAACATCAAGGAAATGACAGATATTCCCAATCCCACCTTTTCTGAAGTAACTATTTGAGTGGGCAAATAAATCATCATAACCATCAAACCAATGCATAAAGTCAGCATGGAAACCAGCAACAATAGCATTATGAGGATTACTCCATTCAGAAATTAAAAATGCATCAGGATATTGTTCATCTAACATTTTCCTAATATCCTGCCAAAAAAATCGTATACTCTGCTTTGGATCATTCTTAACGAGAGAGCCTGCCATATCTACCCTGAATCCTGAACAGCCTTCATTGAGCCAAAATTTCATGATTTTTTTCATCTCTTCGCGTAGAGCTAATACATCCGGATGGTTAATCGGTAATTGCCATGATTGAGTAAGATCGGGGTCTCCCCAACCATAATTTAAAGCAGGTTGATGCCAAAAGAAATTTGTCATAAAATTTCCATCACGTTCAGCATATCCCATAATGAAATTCTCTTTGTATTTTTGATCTCCTGAAAACCAAGTGCTATCAGTCCATATATACCAATTTGAATATTTGTTTTTTAATGGTCTACAAGATGCTTTAAACCAGGGATGGTCAATGGAAGTATGGCCTGGAACAAAATCAATAATAACTCTTAGCCCTTTTTGCTTGGCGAGAAGGAAAAGGTTTTTTGCATCCTTATTAGTTCCATATCTCGAAGCTACTTTATAATAATCAGAAACATCATAACCTGCATCTCTGAAAGGTGATTTGTAAAATGGGTTTAGCCAAATTGCATCAACACCCAAACTCTTTATGTAATCTAGCTTTTTAATTATCCCTTTTAAATCACCTATTCCGTCTCCATTTGTATCGAAAAAGCTTTGTGGATATATTTCATAAAAAGTTGCAGTATTCATCCAATCTGGTCCAGTTGGTTTCTCATTGTATAGAATAACCGTTGAATCTGGGAAAGCAGCAATTTGAAAATTATCATTATTTTGTGCCAACATTGAAACACAAAATAGATTCACAAAAACCAAAATATAGATATTTTTCATATATGACTTTGAAATAAAAACCAATTTAAGTGCTCCTAATTATTACATAATCACTTCTACAACATTAATATCCAACATTAGCTTTTCAGTAATAACATTCCCTTCTATACAGTTACCATTGATAATAAGTTGTTTAATCCCTTTTTGCACTCCTGAATTATTGAATATATATATATTTAATAATTTATTTCTAAACTTTCGAACGACTTCGAAATGTTTCCAGCTTTCAGGTATACAAGGATTAATTTTTAATCCTTCTGCTACGGGTTGAATTCCAAGAATATATTGAGTTGCGGCATAGTATGACCAAGTTGCAGAACCAGATAACCATGGTACACGTGAATTTCCAAAGCGTGGGCTAGACTTACTATGTGTAGATTGGCAATAAACATATGGTTCGATTTGTCGTATTTCTGCGCACTTATTATACGCTGCCGGCAAATACCGTTTGAAATAATCAAAAGCTTGATTCCCATTTCCACACATAGCTTCTGCAATAATGGCCCAACCTTGAGTATGCATAAAAATACCACCATTTTCCTTCATTCCGGGATTAAACAAAGCAGAACGAACAATATTATAATCAGTATTAGTATAAGGTGGATCGCACAACATTATGCCATATTCTGTAGCTAATCGTTCTTTCACGTGTTTTAATATAAGTTTTTTTTGATTATCAGTGGCAGCATCACTCATAATAGCCCAAACTTGTGGATTCATAAAAATTTTCCCTTCATCGCTCTCTATAGATCCAAATTTGAATCCATCAGATCTAAATCCCCTCAGAAACCAATTACCATCCCAAGCATGAGTTTGTATATTAATATCTAATGTGCTTAATACCTTCTCTGCCCAAACTTGTTCTTTAGTTTCATTGAGTAATTCGCAAATTTCAATATATGTTTTCAACGCATAACGAAGTTGCATAGCAACAAAAACGGATTCTCCATCGTTCCCGAATTTCAAACAGTCGTTCCAATCAGCTAACAAACCACATGGTAAACCATGAATTCCTGAACGATCTAAATTAAATTGAATGGCACATCTTAAATGACCAAGAACTGTAGCTGAACCTTTGTCGGCATACGGTAAAATTTCTCTGTAAAAGTTTATATTTCCGGTTTCATTAACGTATGCAGGAACTGCATTAAACAACCACATACTATCATCTGAACGATATTGAT